>Ga0187809_10000024_pt1 | contig 151421 bp, 132 predicted proteins | sample NC_wetland_sal_i_8_FD_132415 | JGI IMG/M metagenome (GOLD analysis project Ga0187809, IMG submission 132415) | Wetland sediment microbial communities from Neuse River Estuary, North Carolina, USA - ASW_4 | ecosystem: Environmental > Aquatic > Freshwater > Wetlands > Sediment | place: USA... | reverse complement strand
TGGCCGCGGCCACCCCGGTCGGCACGGTGAAGAGCCGGAACTCCTCGGCCGTCGTGCCGGTGAGCAGGGGTATGCCGGCCGCCGAGCCCGACCCGATCGCGGCCAGCGGCACGTCGGTCACGACGTCACCGTCGATGGTCGGGAAGAGGCTCATGATGCCGAGACCGCCGCGGACGATGCTCGGCCCCCAGCGGGACGGGTCGGGGTTCGTCTGGACCTCGAGGCCGACCTGGGTCTGCGCCGCCAGCAGGTCGGCCGGGTCGACGTCGCCGAGCGCCTCGGCGGTCGCAGGGACGCCGAGCCGGGCGGCCACCGCCTCGCTGACCCGGCGGGCGTCGTCGGCCTCGGCGACGCTCACGGCGTTGCCGCTCTGGACCACGGCCCCGGCGTAGAGCCCGGTCGCGAGGGGCGAGGCCAGCAGCGTGGCGACGCTCATCCCCCCGGCCGACTCGCCCATGACCGTGACCCGGGAGGGGTCACCGCCGAAGGCGGCGATGTTGTCCTGGACCCAGCGCAGGGCCAGCAGCTGGTCGCGGATCCCGAGGTTCTGCGGGGCGTCCGGCAGGACGGCGAAGCCGGCCATCCCGAGCCGGTAGTTGACGCCGACGAGGACGACGCCGTCACGGGCGAAGGCGCTCCCGTCGTAGGTCGGGATCGACGCGGCCCCCCGGACGAAGGCGCCACCCGGGAGCCAGACGATGACCGGAAGCCCCCCGGCGCCCGGGTCCGGGGTCCACACGCTCACCGTGAGGTAGTCCTCGCCCGCTGTCGTCGAGCTGGGTAGGAGGCGGTCCATGGGTGGGGGGTAGGGCGCCTGGAGGGCGCTGGGCCCGTGCGCGATGGCGTCCCGCGTCCCCTCCCACGAGGGCGCGGGGACCGGGGCGGCGAACCGTGCCCGGCCGACCGCGGGCGCGGCATACGGGATGGCGAGGAAGGCACTGACCCCTCGGGTGCGCACCCCGCGGACCGGGCCGGTGGTGGTGCGGACGACAGGGTCGGGGGTTCGGTCCATGGGGGCATCCTGCCCGCCGCGCCCCGAGCGGCGGAAGGGGTCCGGACCACCCGTCGCTCGGGGCGGTCCGGCGGCGCCGCCCGGCCTCAGGAGGGGTACTGGCCCCGGGTCACCTGGGGTCTCGGCATGCGCAGGCGGCGCATCTGGAAGGCCCGCATGACGGCATACATGGCCGTACCACGGACCACCTTGTCGGCCCCGAACTTGGCGATGAGCCGGCTGCGGATGCGCCGCCACAGGAGCCAGGAGTCGACGACGGCGAGGAGCATCAGGCCATAGACCAGGACGAAGACGAGCAGGACGGCCCACGAGGTCCGGACGAAGGAGAGCGCGAGGACGACGACCATCACCGGCAGGAGGAACTCGCCCAGGCTCCACCGGGCGTCGACGAAGTCGCGGATGTAGCGGCGGACCGGCCCCTTGTCGCGGGCCGGGAGGTTGCTCTCGTCGCCGGTGATCATCGCCTGGCGCTGCTTGGAGTAGGCATCCTGGCGCTTGGTCCGGTCGATCTGCTTGGCCCGCTTGCGGTCGGTGACGACGAGCGGCTGCTTGCGCGCGGCCTCCTGGTCGCGGCGCTTGGGCGTCGGTCGGTTCTTGGCGCCGGGCCGGGACGGGTGCAGCGCGTCCTCGGTCAGCTGCTCGTTGGTCGTCTTCTCTCGTCCGAACACGACCCAACTGTATGCGGTTCGGGCACCTCCGGCCGACGGCGTCCGCCGGCCGCGGACAGCGCGCGCGGGGTGAGTAGGGTGCGAGCGTGAGCGATGACCTGCTGACCCCCGACCAGATCTCCACCCTCCGCGACACGGTGGCCGGGCTGATGCCCGCCCTGCGGACCGATCTCGAAGCCCTGACCCGCATCCCGAGCATCTCGCTCGAGGCGTTCGACCAGGCCCGGGTCGCCGAGTCCGCGCAGGCCGTCGCCGCGCTCCTCGCGGCCGAGGGCCTCGACGTCGAGATCGTCACCGAGGGCGGCCGTCCGGCCGTGATCGGCCATGTCGACGGCCCGCCCGGCTCTCCCACGGTCATGCTCTATGCGCACCACGACGTCCAGCCCACCGGCGACGAGGCGGACTGGGACACCACGCCGTTCGAGCCGACCGAGCGCGACGGACGGCTCTACGGTCGGGGTGCCGCCGACGACAAGGCCGGGATCGTGGCGCACCTGGCCGCGCTGCGCGCCCACGCCGGTGCCCTGCCCGTCGGGGTCACCGTCTTCGTCGAGGGCGAGGAGGAGGTCGGCTCGGAGTCACTGCCGGCGATCCTGGAACGGCACGGCGACAAGCTGGCCGCCGACGTCATCGTCCTGGCCGACTCGACGAACTGGGCGGTCGGGGAACCCGCCCTGACGACGACCCTGCGCGGGCTCGTCCGGGCCGTCATCACCGTGTCGACCCTCGAGCACGCCGTGCACTCGGGGATGTTCGGTGGCGCCGTGCCCGATGCGATGACCGCACTCATCCGGGTCCTCGCCAGCCTCCACGACGACGACGGCAACGTCGCGGTCGCCGGGCTGAGGTCCGGCGAGGCGGCCGAGCTCGACTACGACGAGGACCGGCTGCGCGCCGAGTCCAGCCTGCTCGACGGCGTCACGCCGATCGGGTCGGGGTCGCTGCTCACCAGGCTGTGGACCAAGCCGTCGATGACGACGATCGGGATCGACGCGCCCTCGGTCGCCACCTCGTCCAACACCCTGCTCGCGACGGCGTCGGCGAAGGTCTCGATGCGGATCACGGCCGACGAGGTACCCCTGGAGGCCTACGCGCTCCTCGAGCGGCACATCCGTGAGCACACCCCGTGGGGGGCCAGGGTCGAGGTCCGGCTCGACGACCAGGGCGCGGGCTTCGCCGCCGCCGCGCACGGCCCGGTCCAGGACCAGGCCCGCGCGGCGTTCCGGGACGCCTGGGGGGTCGAGCCGGTCGACATCGGCGTCGGCGGGTCGATCCCGTTCGTCGCCGCGTTCGCCGAGCGGTTCCCGAGGGCCGCGATCCTCATCACGGGCGTCGAGGACCCCGACGCCCGCGCCCACGGGGCCAACGAGTCCCTCCACCTGGGGGACTTCGAGCGGGCCTGCGTCGCCGAGGCCGTCCTGCTGGCCCGGCTCGGTGCGATGCCGCGGAGCTAGCGGGTCGCGCGGGTCCTGGCGTCAGTCCTTGGCGGTCTCGCCCGGCAGGGCGAGCATCTGGTCGAGGGCGACCCGGGCCCAGTGCGCCGTGTCCGGCTCGACGGAGATGACGTTGGGGGTCCGGCCCTCGACGAGCGACTCGAGCGCCCAGACGAGATGGGGCAGGTCGATGCGGTTCATCGTCGAGCAGTAGCAGACGTGCTTCTCGAGGAAGACGATCCGCTGCCTCGGGAAGCGGTCGGCGAGGCGCTTGACGAGGTTGAGCTCGGTGCCCACGGCCCACGCCGTGCCGTCGGGGGCCTGCGCGATGGTCCGGATGATCTTCTCGGTCGAGCCGACCTCGTCGGCCAGCTCGACGACCTCGTGCCGGCACTCGGGGTGGACGATGACCTTGACGCCGGGGATCTCGCGGCGGGCCGCCTCGACCGCGTCGGTCGTGAACCGGCCGTGGACCGAGCAGTGGCCCCGCCACAGGATCATCGTCGCGTCGCGGAGCTGCTCGGGGGAGAGGCCGCCGGCCGGTAGGTGCGGGTCGAAGACGACGCAGTCCTCGAGCGCCCCGCCGAGGTCGCGCACATAGGTGTTGCGGCCGAGGTGCTGGTCGGGCAGGAAGAGGACCTTGCCGCCCGCGCCCGCCCGCTCGAGGGCCCACGACACCGCCGTCCTGGCGTTCGAGGACGTGCACACCGTGCCTCCGTGCCGCCCGGTGAAGGCCTTGATCGCCGCCGTCGAGTTCATGTAGGTCACGGGCACGGTGCGGTCGGCGACGCCGGCCTCGGCGAGGACCTCCCACGCCTCCTCGACCTGGGCGATGCCCGCCATGTCGGCCATGGAGCAGCCGGCCGCGAGGTCGGGGAGGACGACCTGCTGGGTGTCGGCGGTGAGGATGTCGGCCGACTCGGCCATGAAGTGGACCCCGCAGAAGACGATGTACGGCGCGTCGGGGCGCGCGGCCGCCTCGCGGGCGAGCTTGAAGGAGTCGCCCGTCGTGTCGGCGAAGGCGATGACCTCGTCGCGCTGGTAGTGGTGCCCGAGCACGAAGACCCTCTCGCCGAGGGCGGCCTTGGCCCGGTGGGCCCGCGCGACCAGCCCGGGGTCGGCTGCCGGCGGCAGGTCGCCGGGACACTCGACACCCCGCTCGCTGCGCAGGTCGGCGTCGTCGCCGAGCAGGAGGAGCGGAAGCGGGGCGTTGGCCGGCGAGGTCGTGCTCACGACGGTGATGGTATGCCGTGCGCCACCCGGGCGGCCCACGCCGTCCGGGGCGTCGCCGGGGTGCCCGGGCACCGGTACTCTCCGATCTGTGCGCGTCCTCATCGCCCCGGACTGCTTCACCGGCACGCTGACCGCCACACAGGCCGCGGAGGCGATGGCCGAGGGCTGGCTGTCCTCCGCTCCCCATGACGACCTGACCGTCCTGCCGCTCTCCGACGGGGGCCCGGGGTTCCTCGACGTCCTGGAACGCTCCCTCGCCGCCGAGGCCGTCGCCGTGACGGTGAGCGACCCGCTGGGGCGCGAGGTGCCCGCGGCCCTCCTGGTCACCGACCGCGGTGGCGTCCGGACGGCATACCTCGAGACGGCGCAGGCCGCCGGGCTGCACCTGCTCGGTGCCGACGAGCGCAACCCGGCGCTGACGAGCACCTGGGGCGTCGGCCAGCTCCTCGACGCGGCCATGGCCGAGGGCGCGGACCGCATCGTCGTCGGTCTCGGCGGGAGCGGGACCAACGACGGCGGGGCCGGCATGCTGGCGGCCCTCGGCGCGGGCCCCGCCGACGTGCTGGCCCGCGGCGGCCTCGGCCTCGGCGAGCTGAGCGAGGAGGACCTGCTCGGCCTGCCCGACGTCCGGGCCCGGTTCGCCGGCGTCGACATCGTCGTCGCCACCGACGTCGACAACCCGCTCCTCGGCCTCGACGGGGCGAGTGCCGTCTATGCGCCGCAGAAGGGGGCCAGCCCCGAGCTGGCCCAGGCCCTCGAGGGCGCCCTGGGCCGGTTCGCCGAGGTCGCCGGGCGGCTCCTGCCGGGCGGCACCGACCTCTTCACGGGCGTGGCCCGCCGCCTCGACCGACACCCTGGGGCGGGTGCCGCGGGCGGGCTCGGCTTCGGCCTGCTCCTCCTCGGCGGGCACCGGGTCAGCGGGGTGGAGGAGGTGCTGCGGGCCGTCGGGTTCGCCGATCGGCTCGGCGCCACCGACCTCGTCGTCACGGGTGAGGGGTCCCTCGACTGGCAGAGCCTGCACGGCAAGGCCGTCACCGGCGTGGCGGCCGCCGCGCTCGAGCGCGCCGTGCCGGCGATCGTCGTCGCGGGCCAGGTCTTCCTCGGCCGGCGCGAGACGATGAGCCTCGGGCTCTCCGGCTGCTATGCCGTGGCCGAGACCCCCGAGCAGGTCGACGCGGCGATGGCCGACCCGGTCGGCACCCTGACCGAGCGGGTCGCCAGGGTCGCCCGGACGTGGTCACCGCGCCGGTAGGGCCGGCGCCCGGCCCCCGCGGACCCGCCGGGCGGACCGTGCCGACGAACCCAGGGCGAGGACGTAGCATGTCCTAACTCGGGGAACAGGCCCGGCGTGCCGGGAGTTGAACCCCACCGAGGCCCACCCGGGTCCCCACGACGTCATCCCGAGGAGTCAGCACGATGAGCGAGCAGCTCGACACGCAGGTCAGCACCGCCGAGACGACCGCCACCCACGGCGTCATCCTCACCGACGTGGCCGCCGGCAAGGTCCGCTCGCTGCTGGAACAGGAGGGTCGCGACGACCTCCGGCTCCGCATCGGGGTCCAGCCCGGCGGCTGCTCGGGCCTGATCTACCAGCTCTACTTCGACGAGCGCACCCTCGACGGTGACCTCGTCCGTGACTTCGACGGTGTCGAGGTCGTCGTCGACCGGATGTCCAGCCCCTACCTCGAGGGCGCGACGATCGACTTCGCCGACACGATCGAGAAGCAGGGCTTCACCATCGACAACCCCAACGCGCAGCACTCCTGCGCCTGCGGCGATTCCTTCAGCTGACCCGCCCTCGCGGGCGGTGCAGCTGTGGCTCCACTTCAGCTGACCCGCCCTCGCGGGCGGTGCAGCTGTGGCTCCACTTCAGCTGACCCGCCCTCGCGGGCGGTGCAGCTGTGGCTCCACGTCAGCTGACCCGCCCTGGCGGGCGGTGCAGCTGTGGCTCCACGTCAGCTGACCCGCCCTGGCGGACCCACCTCAGCAGGCCCGAGCCGCGCTGAGCCCGAGATCGGCCCCCGTCGTCGACGGGGGCCGATCTCGTCGAGCCGGCCTTCCTCGCGGCGCCGGTGACCGCTGCCGCGCGGGGGCGGGGTAGGTTTCCTGCGTGCGCATCGCTGTGACCGGCTCCATCGCCACCGACCACCTGATGACCTTCCGGGGGCGCTTCGCCGACTCCCTCGTCGTCGAGCAGCTCGACAAGATCTCGGTGTCCTTCCTCGCCGACACCCTCGAGATCCGTCGGGGCGGGATCGCCCCGAACATCTGCTTCGGGATGGCCTCCCTGGGCCAGCGCCCCTATCTCGTCGGGGCCGCGGGCGAGGACTTCGGGGACTACCGGAGCTGGCTGACCCGGCACGGCGTGAACTGCGACCACGTCCGCATCTCCGAGACCAAGCACACGGCGCGGTTCGTCTGCACGACCGACGACGACATGGCACAGATGGCGACCTTCTATGCCGGCGCGATGGCCGAGGCGCGGATGATCGAGCTCGGTCCGCTCCTCGCCGACGGCGACCTCGACTACGTCCTCATCGGCGCCAACGACCCCGACGCGATGCTGCGGCATACCGAGGAATGCCGGGCTCGCGGCATCCGGTTCATCGCCGACCCCTCCCAGCAGCTCGCCTTCGCCGACGGGCCGTTCATCCGGGAGCTCATCGACGGGGCCGAGTACCTCTTCACGAACGAGTACGAGTCGCACCTGACCGAGACCAAGACCGGCTGGACCGCCACGGACATCGCCGACAGGGTGAGGACGCGGGTCATCACCCAGGGGAAGGACGGAGCGGTCATCCTCTCGCGTGGCGCGGAGCCGATCCACGTCCCCGTGGCCGCGGAGGTCGAGCGGGTCGACCCGACCGGGGTCGGCGACGCATTCCGGGCCGGGTTCCTCACCGGCCTCGGCGCCGGCCTCGACCACGAGCGGTGCGCCCAGATCGGCTCGGTCCTCGCCGCCTACGTGCTCGAGACGGTGGGGACCCAGGAGTACCACCTCGGCCAGTCCGGGTTCCTCGACCGGCTGGCCCGCGCCTACGGTGACGACGCGGCCGCCGAGATCGGACCGCACATCGCCTGCCCGACCCCCTGAGCGAGGGCCGGTGGCCGCCGCGGTGCCCTTCCCGCCCACGGAACCCGCGCCCTCGGCCTGGGACCTGCGTGGTGCCCCGATGGAGCCCGGGGAGGACCTGCTCGCCCTCGGCGCCGACCTCGAGCCGGGGACGCTGCTCGCCGCCTACCGTCTCGGCCTGTTCCCCATGGGCGTCGGCGAGGGCGGCGGTGACCCGCTCGGGTGGTGGTGCCCGGCGAGCCGCGGCGTCCTGCCACCCGGCGCCCTGCACGTCTCACGGTCGCTGCGCCGGTCGCTGCGCCACCTCCAGATCCGCGTCGACACCGCCCTGCCCGAGGTCATCGAGCGGTGCGCCGACCCCTCGCGCCCGGGAGCGTGGATCACCCCGGCCGTCGCCGCGGCCTACATCCGGCTCCACGAGCTCGGCTGGGTGCACAGCATCGAGACGTGGCACGACGGCCGGCTCGTCGGGGGTCTCTACGGCGTGAGCATCGGCGGGCTGTTCGCCGGGGAGTCGATGTTCCATGCGGTGCCGGACGCCTCCAAGGCCGCCCTCGTGGGGCTCGTCGACCGCTTCTACGCCGACGGCGACCCCCGCCGGCTGATCGACGTCCAGTGGGAGACCCCGCACCTGGCCACGCTGGGCGTGCGGTCGTGGCCGCGCGAGCGGTACCTGACCGCCGTACGCACCGCACTCGGGGCCGCCCAGGTGGACCTGGCCGGCGGGGCCTCCTAGCGGAGCACGCCGCCGACGCGCCCGCGGACGCTCTCGACCGCCGGTCCCAGCTCGCGGCACAGGCGGTCGACACCGTCGCCGAGGTCCGGGGCGACCGCGGTGACCGGCAGGGTCACCCGCAGGTTGCCCGGACGGGTCTGCCCGGGCGCCACGATGCCCACCGCGGTGAGGACGTGGCTCGGGTGCAGGGGGCTGGCCGAGCAGGCCGAGCCCGAGGCCACCGCGAACCCCCTCCGGTCGAGCTCCTCGGCGAGCGGCTCGCCGTCGACGTCGTCGACGACGAGCGTGACGACGTGGGGGAGGCGGGCATCGGGGTCGCCGACCGCCACGACGCCCGGCACTCCGGCCGCTGCCGCCCGGAGCCGGTCGGTGAGCCCGCGGGCGAGCGCCTCGTCGGCCTCGCGACGCACCGCCACCTGCCGCCAGGCCTCCGCCGCGGCCAGGACGAGGGGCACCCAGGGCGGTGCGAGGGCCCGGCCGTGCTCGGCCTCCCGGGCCGGCCCGGGAGGCGCGAACCGGGTTCCGATGCGGACCGCGAGCAGGCCCAACGGGGGGCCCGAGAAGGACGTCGCGTCGCCGACGAGGACGTCGTATGCCGCCGGCGGCGCGACCCGCCCGAGCGTGGCCGTGGCGTCGACGAGGAGGGGGACCCCCGCCGCCCTGGCGAGCTCGTGGACCGGCCCGACCGGCTGGAGGGTTCCCAGCTCGGCGTTGGCGTGCTGGAGGGCGGCCGCGGCGATCCCGCCGGCCGTGAGGGCGGCGGCATACGCCGCGGGGTCGACCCGGCCGAGGCCGTCGACGGGGACGACGTGGACCGGCTCGGCGAGGAGGAGCACCTCCAGCTCGACGGCGGAGGCGAGGAGGACCTCGCCGGTGCGCCTCCTGGCGTGCCGCAGGCCGTCGACGGCGACGAGCAGCGCCTGCGGGCCGAGGGCGTGGAGCGAGAGCTCGTCGGGCCGCACGCCGAGCCCGTCGGCGAGGACCTCGCGGCCCTGGTCGAGGAGCCGCCGGGCGCGTCGGCCCTCGACGTGCAGCCGCCGTGGGTCGGCCCAGCCGGCGTCGACGGCCGCGAGCAGCGTCTCCCGCGCGGCGGGGTGGATCGGGGCCCGGACCGCGTCGAGGAGGACACGCTCCCGCGGCATACCCCCGGACGTATCCGTCCCCCTCTCGGACCCGGGGTCGGGACGGTCGTTCGCGGCGGTCGACGGCACGCTCCCACGGTAGCCCGACCCTGCGATGTGAACTGGGTCATAGTGCAGTAGGGTGACCTTCGATCGATGCCAGGGACAGGAAGGGTGCACCGGTGCCTCAGCACATCCTTGCTCGGCCACACGCCCGACGTCGCCGCGCGGCGACGTGGAGCGTGCTCGCCGTGGGCGCGGCCGTCGCGCTGTCTGGATGCCAACACGAGCTCAGCAACGGGTTCCTGCCCCGGGGCGTGACCGCCGAGGCCGCCACCGTCCGCAACCTGTGGGTCGGCGCCTGGATCGCGCTCCTCGCCGTCGGGGTCCTCGTGTGGGGCCTGATCATCTGGGCGATCGTCGCCTACCGGAAGAAGAAGGACGACGACGAGCTGCCGGTGCAGGTCCGCTACAACATCCCCATCGAGATCCTCTACACCGTCACCCCGGTGATCATGATCGTCGTCTTCTTCTTCTACACCGCGCGCGACGAGTCCTCGCTGCGCGACCTGAGCAAGGCGCCGGACCTCACCGTCAACGTCATCGGGAAGCAGTGGAGCTGGGACTTCAACTACATCCAGCCCAACACCCACGAGGCCGGGACGCAGGCCATCCTCACCGGCCAGGCCGACCCCGAGGCGACCATCCCGACCCTCTACCTCCCGGTCAACGAGCGTGTCGAGTTCGTCCTCACCTCACGCGACGTCATCCACAGCTTCTGGGTGCCGGCGTTCCTCGACAAGATGGACATGATCCCGGGCCGGGTCAACCGGTTCCAGGTCACCCCGACGCAGGAGGGCACCTTCGCCGGCAAGTGCGCCGAGCTCTGCGGCGCCTACCACTCGCAGATGCTCTTCAACGTCAAGGTCGTCTCCCAGGCCGAGTTCGACCAGCACATGCAGGCCCTGCGCGACCAGGGCAACAGCGGCCAGCTGCCGAACTCGCTGAACCGCGGCGACTCCCAGCTCATGCCCAGCCAAGAGAACCTCGTCCCGAGCCCGGCAAGGAGCTGACATGACGGCAGCGACCGAGAGGACGATGCTCCGCACGGCCAGCCCGGCCACCACCCGCCGGGTCGCCAAGGGCGCGACCGTCGTCAAGTGGATGACGACGACCGACCACAAGGTCATCGGCAACCTCTACTTCATCACGACGTTCGTGTGGTTCCTCGTCGGCGGCCTGATGGCCCTCGTCATGCGGGCCGAGCTCGCCTCACCCGGCCTGCAGATCGTCGACAACCCGTACCAGTACAACGAGCTGTTCACGATGCACGGCACGATCATGCTGCTGCTCTTCGCGACGCCGTTGTTCGCCGGGTTCGCCAACGCGATCATGCCGCTGCAGATCGGCGCGCCCGATGTGGCCTTCCCCCGGCTCAACATGTTCGCCTACTGGCTCTACCTGTTCGGCGGCATCATCACCGCGGCGGGCTTCCTGCTCCCCGGCGGCGCGGCGGCCTTCGGCTGGACCGCCTACGCGCCGCTGTCCAACGCGGTCAACAGCCCGGGTCTGGGCGGGGACCTGTGGGTCTTCGGCATCGCCCTCGGTGGCTTCGGCACGATCCTCGGAGCGGTCAACTTCATCACCACGATCCTGACGATGCGTGCGCCCGGCATGACGATGTTCCGGATGCCGGTCTTCACGTGGACCGTGCTGATCACCTCGATCCTCGTCCTGCTCGCGTTCCCCGAGCTGGCGGCGGCCCTGCTGGCGCTCGGTGCGGACCGGCGCTTCGGGGCGCACATCTTCGACACCGCCAGCGGCGGACCGATGCTGTGGCAGCACGCCTTCTGGTTCTTCGGGCATCCAGAGGTCTACATCATCGCCCTACCGTTCTTCGGGATCATCTCCGAGGTCCTGCCGGTCTTCTCCCGCAAGCCGGTCTTCGGCTACAAGAGCCTGGTCTACGCGACGATCGCCATCGCGGCCCTGTCGGTGTCGGTGTGGGCGCACCACATGTACGTCACGGGCCAGGTGCTGCTGCCCTTCTTCGCGATCACGACCATGGCGATCGCGGTGCCCACCGGCGTGAAGTTCTTCAACTGGATCGGGACGATGTGGGGCGGGAAGATCTCGCTCGACGCGCCCCTGCTGTGGGCCGTGGGCTTCCTCACGACCTTCCTCTTCGGCGGCCTGACCGGCGTCATCCTCGCCAGCCCCGCGCTGGACTTCCAGCTGTCCGACACCTACTTCGTCGTCGCTCACTTCCACTACACGATCTTCGGGACCGTGGTCTTCGCGATGTTCGCCGGCTACTACTTCTGGTGGCCCAAGCTCACCGGTCGGCTGCTCGACGAGCGGCTCGGCAAGATCCACTTCTGGCTGACCTTCATCGGCTTCCACACGACCTTCCTCGTCCAGCACCTGCTGGGCATGTGGGGTATGCCGCGCCGCTACGCCGACTACCTTCCGCAGGACGGCTTCACTCTGGGCAACCGGATCTCGACCGTGGGCGCCTTCATCCTCGGCATCTCGATGCTGCCCTTCATCTACAACGTCTGGAAGACCTGGCGGACCGCGCCCCTGGTCGAGAGCGACGACCCGTGGGGCTTCGGCGCCTCCCTGGAGTGGGCGACATCCTGCCCGCCCCCGCGGCACAACTTCGACTCGATCCCGCGGATCCGCTCCGAGCGTCCCGCCTTCGACCTGCACCACCCCAAGGTGGCGCCGCCCGGCGTCCACCCGGGCAACCGGGTCGTCGAGGCCCTCGGCGCCGCCGACCTGGGGGCGTCGGCGATGGCTACTCCCGAGACGCAGGAGGACTGAGCGGTGAAGGCCTTCGAGTGGGTCGGGTGGATCATGGGCGTGTTCTTCGCCGCCTGTGGCGTCGTCTACGGGCTCTGGGACAAGTGGAACAGCCCGCTGGGCCCGACCGCCTTCTTCCTGTCCGCCCTGCTGGGGTTCATGCTCGCCTTCTACTTCTGGGTGACCCGCCGCAAGATCGGTCCCAGCCCGGAGGACGACCCGCTGGGCGAGATCGAGGACATCCAGGGCGACTACGGGTTCTTCAGCCCGCACAGCTGGTGGCCGCTGTTCCTCGCCCTCTCGGCGGCCGTGATGTTCCTCGGGCTGGCCGTCGGGTGGTGGGTCTTCATCATCGGGGCGTTCTTCGCCGTCCCCGCCCTCATCGGCTGGACCTTCGAGTACTTCAAGGGCCCGCACGCCCTCTGAGGCAGCCGCCGGCCCGCGTCAGGGGAGGAGCGGCGTGACGGGGGTCCTTCGGTTCGGTGACGTAGACTGGCTCGTGGTCGTGTGTCGCGACCATGCCCGCCATCGTCGGCGGAGCCCTCTGCCCACCCCCCTCTCGCCTCACCCTCAGGGAGAATGACGTCGTGCGTGTGATGTCGTCGCACCGCTGGTTCGCCGGCGGTCTCCTCGCCGTGGCGCTCGGTGGCGCCCTCACGCTGTCGGGGTGCGACGTCGTCACGGCGTCGAGCTCGGCCAAGGGCCAGACGATCGGCACGAGCTCGTCCGCGAGCCCGTCCGTCACGCCGTCCCCGGCCAAGGTGACCATCAGCCCGGCCGACGGGTCCTCCCAGGTGTCCCCGCAGACGACCGTGACGGTCGCCGCGGACGCGGGCACGATCGAGACGGTGTCGGTCAAGGACGGCAAGGGCGCCTCGGTCGACGGCACCCTCGGCGCGGACGGCGGCTGGACCGCCTCCCGTTTCCTGCGCCCCGCGGCCTCCTACACGGTGACGGTGACCGCCAAGGGCACCGACGGCAAGGACGTCACGACGACGAGCTCCTTCACGACCCTCAAGCCGGCCGTCACGGCGACCTACCACCTCGTCTATGACGGCATGACCGTCGGCGTCGGTATGCCGGTCAGCATCCAGTTCGACTCGGCCGTCGAGACCGCGGCGATGCGCGCCCAGGTCGAGAAGCTGGTCTCCGTGACGAGCGTGCCGGCCCAGCCGGGCTCCTGGGGCTGGCTCGACGACCGCCAGCTCATGTGGCGGCCCCAGAAGTACTGGCAGGCCGGCACCAAGGTGAGCGTCAGCGCCCCGATCGCGGGCGTCCAGACCGGTGAGGGCAAGTTCGTCGGCCAGGACGCCAGCGGCGGGTTCACCATCGGCTCGTCGATGATCAGCACCGTCAACATCAAGACCCACCAGATGACGGTCACCCGCAACGGCAAGGTCCTGCGGACCATCCCCGTCAGCACCGGCCGTCCCGGTCCGACGACCGAGACGCGCTCGGGGGTCAAGGTCATCATCGACAAGAACCCGCACATCGTCATGGACTCGGCGACGATCGGCATCCCCAAGGGATCCCCGGGCTACTACCTCACCGACACCCAGTGGGACCTGCGGGTGACCTGGACGGGGGAGTTCCTCCACTCGGCACCGTGGTCCGTGGGGTCTCAGGGCTATGCGAACGTCTCGCACGGCTGCACGAACCTCTCCCCGTCGAACGCCCTGTGGATGTACAACGAGTCCAAGGTCGGCGACGTCGTGAAGTTCGTCGGGTCGAGCCGGGTCTTCAAACCGACCGAGGGCATCGGCGTCTGGCAGTACACCTGGGCCCAGTGGCAGAAGCAGAGCGCCCTGGCCTGACCGGCCGGACCCCGGCGGTCAGCCCCAGCCCAGCGCGTGGAGCCTTTCCTCCTCGATGCCGAAGAAGTGCGCGATCTCGTGCACGACGGTGATGGCGATCTCCCGGCGCAGCTCCGCCGCGTCATGGCACATCCGGCACAGCGGCCCGCGGTAGAGCACGATGCGGTCCGGAAGCGCGCCGCGCGCCCACCCGTCGTCCCGCTCGGTCACCGGAGTCCCGACATAGACCCCGAGCAGGTCCGGGTCGTCGGCGGGAGCCTCGTCCTCGACGAGGAAGACGACGTTGTCGAGGAGGTCGAGCAGCGGGCCGGGGACGGCGTCGAGGGCGTCGGCGACGAGGTCGTCGAACTCCTCGGCTCCCACCGTGACCATGGCCCCAGCCTGCCATGATGGGCGCCGTGCGGATCACCATCCGGGTCCGGCCCGGCGCGGCGCGGACGAGGGTCGGCGGACGCTACGGCTCCGGCCCGGACGGGGCCCTCGTCGTCGCCGTGGCGGAGCGGGCCGTCGACGGGGCCGCCACCGGGGCGGCGCTCGCCGCACTGGCCCGCGCCCTCGGCGTGCCCACCCGGGCCGTCACCCTCGTCGCCGGGCAGCGCTCGCGCACCAAGATCGTCGACGTGGATGCCGGGCAGGCGGGCGGGGAGGAGGCGCTGCGCAGCGCCCTGGAAGCCCTGCTGGCGCCCTGAGGACGGCGACGACGCTCAGTGCTCGGCGGCGCCGCTCTCGAGCTCGACCCGCTCGGACTCCGCGGCGTCGAGCGCCTCGGCGGCGTGCCCGTCGTGGTGCGCGGCGGCCAGCTCCGCCGGGGTGACGGGGTTGACCGCGTCCTTGAAGTAGAAGTGCGAGAGCCGGGCCCGGATCCGGTCGCGCCGTCGCGACGGGCTCGCCACGCCGTTCTCGTCGACGTCCTCGCTGAGCTCGAGCGGAGCGACGGCCTCGTGCTGCACGAGGTTCCACCGGGTGTACTCGTCGATCGGCTCGTGCCGCTCGAAGTACCGCCCCTCCGGGGTCCGGATGATGGTTCCGCTCTCGCGGGCGTGGAGGACGAGGTCCCGGTCGCGACGCTGCAGGCTCAGCGCGATCCGCTTGGTGACCCAGAAGGCCACGAACGGCAGGACGAAGAGCCCGACCTGGAAGAAGTGGGTGATGTCGTCGATCGAGAGCCCGAGCTTGATGGCGAGGATGTCGTTGGACGACGCGAACAGCAGCACTCCGTATGCCGTGATCGCGGTCATGCCGATCGCCGTCCGGACGGGGGCGTTGCGGGGCCGGTCGAGAAGGTGGTGCTCCCGCGTGTCACCGGTGACCCACCGCTCGAGGAAGGGGTAGACGCCGAGCAGCGTGTAGGTGATCGGGATGAGCAGCAGCGCCCCGAGAGCGACGTTGAGCACCCAGGTGTAGCCGAACGTGGAGAACTCCAGCCAGTTCGGTGTCAGCCGCAGCGCGCCGTCGGCGAAGCCCATGTACCAGTCGGGCTGCGAGCCGGCGGTCACCATCGTCGGGTCGTAGGGGCCGTACGCCCAGATCGGGTTGATCTGGACCAGGGCCGCCATGAGCGCGGTGACGCCGAAGACGATGAAGAAGAACCCGCCGGCCTTGGCGGCATACACGGGCATGACCGGGTAGCCGACGACGTTGTCGTTCGTCTTGCCCGGGCCGGGGTACTGGGTGTGCTTCTGCAGCGCGACGAGGCCGATGTGGGCCACGAAGAGCCCCACGAGGATCGCCGGGATGAGCAGCACGTGGAGGGAGTAGAAGCGGGGGATGATCGCCGTCCCCGGGAAGGACGCGCCGAAGGCGAAGTAGGCGATGTAGGGGCCGATGATGGGAGCGGAGAGCATGAAGCCCTCGGCGGCCCGCACCCCCGTCCCCGAGAGCAGGTCGTCCGGGAGCGAGTAGCCGAGGAAGCCCTCGACGATGGCGAGCATGGACAGCACCGAGCCGATGACCCAGTTGAGCTCACGGGGCTTGCGGAACGCTCCGGTGAAGTAGACCCGCATCATGTGGACGCTGATCGCGACGATGAACATCAGCGCGGCCCAGTGGTGGATCTGCCGGATGATCAGGCCGCCGCGGATGTCGAAGGAGATGTCGAGTGTCGAGGCGTAGGCCTGGGACATCTCGACGCCCTTCAGCGGGACGTAGGAGCCGTTGTAGACGACGTCCTGGGCCGCAGGGACGAACCAGAAGGTGAGGAAGACACCGGTCAGCAGGCAGATGATGAGCGAGTACATCGCGATCTCGCCCAGCATGAACGACCAGTGGTCCGGGAAGACCTTCTTCATGAGGTAGGCGACGCCCTTGCCGCTGCCGGTCCGGTCGTCGACCCAGCCGGCGACACCCCCGAGCCGCCGGGCGCCGGCGCTCGCCGGCACGGTGGCGGGCGCGTCGTCCTGGCGGAGGCGGTCGGCGGGTCGGTTCACGCTCGTGGTCATTTCTCCATCCCCCAGAAGGCGGGTCCGACCGGCTCGGTGAAGGGCTGGGCGGACACGAGGTAGCCCTGGTCGTCGACGGTGATCTTGAGCTGGGGCAGCGGCCGGCCGGCGGGGCCGAAGACGACCTTGCAGTCATCGGTCATATCGAAGGTCGACTGGTGGCACGGGCACAGCAGGTGGTGGGTCGTGTGCTCGTAGAGGCCGACGGGGCAGCCGACGTGCGTGCAGATCTCGGAGTAGGCGACGATGCCCTCGTAGCCCCAGTCCTTCTCCTTCTGGGACTTGATGACCGAGGGGTCCATCCGCACGAGGATGACGGCTGCCTTGGCCTTCTCCTCGAGGACGTTGTCCTTCATGTCGAGCAGTCCCTCGGGCAGGACGTGGAAGACCGATCCGATCGTGACGTCGGTGGCCTTGATCGGGGTGTTCTCCGGGTCGCGGACCAGTCGCAACGGCTTGAACGTCGGGTGGTCGCCGGGGTCCGACGGGCCGCCGTTCCAGTAGGTCATGTAGAGCGAGCGCTGCGGGTTGGGACCGAGGCTGCCGACGACCTGGACGAGCAGGGGGAGGGAGAACAGGCCCATCGCCCCGCCGAGGGTGTACTTGATGAGCGGGCGGCGGGTGATCTGCGAGGCCGGGCCGCCGTCGAGGAAGGTCCGCACCGCGTCCTCGCGGTCGGCGTCGCTCGAGCGCATCGGGTGGCGCTCCTCGACGACCTCGGTGTCGGGCATGAGCGTCTTGGCCCAGTGGACCGCGCCGAGGCCGATGCCGAGCAGGGCGAGGGCCAGGCCGACCCCGAGCAGGACGTGCGAGCCGTAGGTCTCGCCGACGCCCGGCAGGTAGAACGTCGCGTCCATCGGCACCGCGAAGTAGGCGACGAGGAAGACGAGCGTGCCGAGGATCGACACGGCGAACAGCGCCGCCACCTGTCGCTCGGCCCGCCGGCCGCCGGCCTCGCTCAGGTCGGCGAGCCGCGGCTGATGTGCGGGTAGCCCCGGGTTCGGGAACCGGTCGAGCCCGCCGCCCGGGACGACGACGTCGACCTCGGTGCTGGGCTGGTCCTGCTCGTTCATGGCGGTGAGATTCCCTGTCGTCTCGTCGGAACGGGGTCAGGCGGACTTCTTGCCGAGCCAGACGGCTGCGGCGACGAGGATGCCGAGGCCGAAGATCCAGGCGAACATGCCCTCGCTGACCGGTCCGAGGGAGCCGAGCCGCTGGCCGCCGGGGCTCGGGGCGTCCTGGATCGCCTTGAGGTAGGCGATGACGTCGCGCTTCTGCTCGGGTGTGATGTTCTGGTTGTTGAAGACCGGCATGCTCTCGGGTCCGGTCTCCATCGCCTCGTAGATGTGGGTGGGGGAGGTGGAGAACAGCGAGGGCGCGTACTTGCCACGGGTGAGGGCCCCACCGGCCCCGGCGAAGTTGTGGCACATCGCGCAGTTGACCCGGAAGATCTCGCCGCCCAGCGTGGGGTCGCCCTTCGTGGGGTCGACCATCTCGGCGTTCGGCACGGTCGGGCCCGGCGCGAGGGAGTCGATGTAGGCGCCGATGGCGTCGATGTCGCTCTGGCTGAACTGGCGCGCCTTCTGCGGGGCCTGCACGCCCGGGCCGGCGAGGGGCATCCGTCCGGTGCCCATCTGGAAGTCGACCGCCGCCGAGCCGACGCCGGCGAGGGCGGGCCCGGCCAGGTTGCCGGCACCGGCGGAGCGGCCCTCGGCGTTGAGCCCGTGGCAGGTCGCGCAGTTCGCGACGAACAGCTGCTTGCCCTGGGCGACCTGGTCGGCGCTGACCGTGGCCGCCTCGGCGGGCCTCGGCGCGACCGCGGCATACACGGCTCCGGTGAGGATGAGGGCGAGCATGATGAGCACGGCGATGGCGGCCGGGTGCCGGCGCCGGGCTGCCAGAGCGTTCACAACCAAATGTCCTGTCCGTCTGTGGTGGTCGGTCGGGGCGGAGGGCGCCTACTTCAGCAGGTAGACCATCGAGAAGAGCGCGATCCACACGACGTCGACGAAGTGCCAGTAGTACGAGGTCGCGACGGCCCCGACCGCCTGGGCGTGGCTGTAGCGCCGCGTGGTGAACGTGCGGCCGATGATGAGGAGGAAGGCGATGAGGCCGCCGGTGACGTGCAGGGCGTGGAACCCCGTGGCGAGGTAGAACACCGAGCCGTAGGCGTCGGAGCTGAGGGTCAGGCCGTCCTTGACCAGCCCGGCATACTCCATGATCTGCCCGGAGACGAACACGGCGCCGAAGATGTAGGTGAGCACGTACCACTCGCGCATGCCCCAGCCGGAGATGGACAGCAGCGACCCGCTGCGCGAGGCCTTGCCCAGCTCGGCCTGCCGGACCCCGAGCTGGCACCACACCGAGGAGACGACGAGGATCAGCGTGTTCACGAAGGCGTAGGGGACGTCGAGCTCGGCCGTGCGGACGTGCCACAGCGAGGGCAGGTGCCCGCGCAGGGTGAAGTAGAACGAGAAGAGGGCGGCGAAGAACATCAGCTCGCTCGAGAGCCAGACCATGGTGCCGACGGCCACCATGTTGGGTCGCGTCGCCGGGCCGTGCCCGGGGATGCTCGGGACGGGCCCTCCGGGCCGGTTCTGGACAGTCGATGCAGTCGCCACGGGCGTCATTATGTCGGTAATCACAGCCGATCGCTGCGCCGACCCCAGGGTTTTTTCACCCCTGTCTCGGAATCCGGGGGGTCGACGGGCCGATCGGGGGGCTTCCGTGCGGGTGTGATATAGGGCACAGAAAGGGCATGATCTGCGTCACCCGGCCGCCTCGAGCCGGGCGGGGAGGGGGACCGGCGCGAGCCCCTGCCGGCGGGCTCCGGGCCGTGCCGACGGCATCGCCGAGCGCCCCGGTACGATGCCCGCATGACCTCCGCGCACGATCCGGCCGCGTCCGCGACCAGCCCGGCCTCCGAGCACTCCCGGGACGGCGTGCGCCGCGTCTCGGTCCTGCTCTACAGCGACGACTTCACGACCCGTGACGCGGTGCGGGCCGCCGTGGGCCGTCGGCCCGCGCGCGACGTCGAGGTGGTCAGCTGGCACGAGTGCGCCACCGCTCCCGCGGTCATCGAGGCGGCGGACGCCGGCGGCTTCGACGTCCTCGTCCTCGACGGTGAGGCCGCACCGACCGGCGGCCTCGGCCTGGCCCGCCAGCTGAAGAACGAGATCTTCCACTGCCCGCCGATCCTCGTGCTGACCGGTCGCCCTCAGGATGCCTGGCTGGCCGGCTGGTCGCTCGCGGACGAGGCGGTGCCCCACCCGCTCGACCCGGCCGCCCTCGCCGATGCCGTCGCGCGCCTGGCGCGTGGGCACGCCGCGGTGAGCTGACCGGATGAGCGGTCCCGAGCCGGCCGCCCCCACGACGACCTGGCCGGACGTCCTCACGACGCTGCTGCGGGGCGAGGACCTCGACCTCGACCGGGCGCGGTGGGCGATGTCCCGGATCATGTCGGGGGACTCCCACCCCGTCCAGGTCGCCGCCTTCCTCGTCGCGTTGCGCGCCAAGGGCGAGACCGTTGCCGAGGTGCGCGGGCTGGCCGACGTCATGCTCGAGCACGCCAACCGCATCGAGGTCCCCGGGCCGAGCATCGACATCGTGGGCACGGGAGGGGACCGTCAGCACACCGTCAACATCTCGACGATGACCTCCGTCGTCGTGGCGGCCACCGGCCTGCGGGTCGTCAAGCACGGCAACCGGGCGGCGTCGTCGCGGTCCGGCTCGGCCGACGTCCTCGAGGCCCTCGGGGTCGACCTCGGCCTCTCCCCGGCCGAGGTGGCGACCGTGGCCGAGCGGGCCGGCATCACCTTCTGCTTCGCCCAGGCCTTCCACCCGGCCATGCGGCACGCCGCCGAGGCCCGGGCCAACCTCGGGGTGCCCACCGTCTTCAACATGCTCGGCCCGATGACCAACCCGGCCCAGCCGTCGTATGCCGCGGTCGGCGTGGCGGACGCCCGGCTCGGCCCCCTCATCGCCGGCGTCTTCGCCGACCGGGGCACCCCCGCGGCCGTGTTCCGGGGCGACGACGGGCTCGACGAGGTGACGATCGCGACGACGTCGACGCTGTGGTGGGTGCGCGACGGGGCCGTCGGCGAGCTCGTCCTCGACCCGGACGACCTCGGCGTGGCCCGGTCACCGCTGGCGGCGATCCGGGGCGCCGAGCCCGCCTTCAACGCCGAGGTGGCCACCCGGCTCTTCGCCGGTGAGCGGTCCGCCGTGCGGGACGCCGTGCTCCTCAACGCCGGCGTCGCGCTCGCGGTGGCCTCGGGTGCGACGAGCCCGGCGCCCGGGGATGTCCTCGAGGCCGTCCGCGCGGGGGTCTCCCGGGCCGCGCAGGCCCTGGACTCCGGCGCGGCCGCGCGCACCCTGGACGGCTGGGTCGCGGCGACCCGCGAGATCGCGGGCGCGCGGCCCTAGCCGGGGAGCCGAGCGGGTCAGCCCTCGAGCCCGAGGCTGAAGGCGGCCTCGAGGTCGTGCTTGGAGTAGGTGCGGAAGGCGATGTGCGTCGCCGTCGCGGTGACGCCGGGGACCTTGTTGAGACGGTCGGCGATGACGTCGTGGAGCTGCTCGTGCTCGCGGACCCGGACCATGGCGATGAGGTCGGCGTCACCGGCGACGGAGTAGACCTCGCTCACCCCGTCGAGCTCGGCGATCTCCTGGGCCACCTCGGGGATGCGGTCGACGTCGGCGGAGATGAGGACGATGGCGGTGATCACCCCGCCAGCCTAGGCCCGCACCGGCCCTCGGCGGGGTCGGGGTGGCTCAGGCGCTGAGCACGCCGGCGGCCCCGCCCACGGGGCACGTCCACGCACCGTCGACGTCGACGATCCGCACCCCTGGGGACTCCAGCCACCGCAGGACGACGGCGGTCTCCTCGGGGGTCGCGGCGGAGGCGGGCGGGTGCGGAGCGAGGACCTGCTCGGCGCTGGCCCGCAGCGCGTCGACGTAGGGGATCGGGTCGGCGCCGCGGGGTGAGCGGGTCGAGCCGGCCAACCGCCCGTGCCGGACGCAGACGAGCTCCCAGCCCCCGACCGGACCGGGCCGGGCGGCGATGAGCTCGGCGATGCGGGCGAGCGGGTCCATCCGCTGGGCGGCCGCCGCGCCACGGACGAAGGCGGCGAGCCGGTCGCGGACCGCTCCCGCCTCCTCGAACCGCTCCTGGCTGGCCAGCGTCGCCATCCGGGAGCGCAGCGCCTCGACGGCCTCGGCCGGGTCGCCGCGCAGCAGCTGCGCCGCGCGGGCCGCGACCGCGGCATACTCCTGCTCGCTCTGCGCGCCGGTGCACGGCGCCCCACACCGACCCATCTCGGACAGCAGGCAGGCCGGTCGCGGCCGGCCCGGGGTGAGCCGCTCGAGGCACTGGCGCAGCGGGAGGACGTCGTGGAGGGCCGCCACGGCGTCCTGGGCGGCCGCGCGGGAGGAGAACGGGCCGACGTAGGGGGCGCCGTCGCCGCGGACCGCACGGACGATGGACAGCCGCGGGAAGGGCTCGACCGTGAGCTTGACCCACACCGCCCGCTCGGGGCGGGTCGACCGGCGGTTGTAGGGAGGCTTGTGCTCGGCGATGAGCCGGAGCTCGCGCACCTCGGCCTCGAGGGTCGTCGCGCAGACGACCGGAGTCACCGACGCGGCGATCCGGACCATCTCGGCCATCCGGCGTCGCTGCTCGGAGGCCGTGAAGTACTGCCGGACGCGGGTGCGGATCGAGACCGAGGTGCCCACGTAGAGGACTCGGCCGTGGGGGTCCTTGAACAGGTAGACCCCGGGCGCATCGGGCAGGTCGTCGGCGAGGTGGCGCTTGCGCCTGGTCGCCGCCGGCACCCGCGCCGAGTAGGCGCTCAGCTCCTCGAGGCTGTGCACGCCGAGGGAGCCCACCCGGCCGATGAGGCCGTGGAGGACGTCGACGGTCGCCCGGGCGTCGTGCAGGGCGCGGTGGTCGGGGGTCGTCCGGGCGCCGAAGAGCCGCGCGAGGGAGGAGAGCCGGTGGTTGGGCGCCTCGTCGCGGGTCACGAGCTGGCGGGCGAGATGGACCGTGTCGACGATCGCATGGCCGGGCCAGGGCGTCGCGGTCGCGGCCGCCGCGGCCTTGAGGAAGGAGATGTCGAAGCCGGCGTTGTGGGCGACGAGGACGGAGCCGGCGGCGAACTCGAGGAAGGCCGGCAGGACGGTGTCGATCCGCGGGGCGGAGCCGACCATGGCGTCGGTGATCCCGGTGAGGACGGAGATGAAGGCCGGGATCGGCGTGCCCGGGTTGACGAGGGTCTGGAACTCGCCGAGGACCTCGCCGCCGCGCACCTTGACGGCGCCGACCTCGGTGATGCCGCAGTCGGCCGGGCTGCCACCGGTGGTCTCGAGGTCGACGACGACGAAGGTGACGTCGGCCAGCGGGGTGCCCAGGTCATCGAGGGTGCCCTGGACCATCTGCATGTCGCCGACGGTAGGCCTCGGCTCCGACAGCGGCGGTGAGGCGCGCCCGCGCCGCGAAGGGGCTGTCGGTGCCCGTCGCTACGGTGAGGAACGAACCGAGAAAGGGGTGATCCCATGGCTTCCCAGGCCACCACGCGCCCGGGGTCGCTGGTCATCGACTGCGCCACGTGCCCGGGTCGCGAGCTGCACTGCGCCGACTGCATGGTGACGACCCTGAGCGCCCTGCCCGAGCCCGGGACGACGCTCGACCCGGACGAGCGGGCCGTCGTCACCGCCCTCGTGCGAGCGGGGCTGCTGAGCGCCGAGCAGGCCGCGTCGGCACGGGCCCGGCGGGTCGGTGGGCCGGCGGAGCGCACCGCGCCGCCGTCCCGACACCGCGAGGACCGGCAGCCGGGCCGCGCCGTGGGCTGACCGGCGGTCAGCCGCCGTAGAGCGCCTCGACCTCCTCGCCGAAGTCGCGCATGACGACGGTGCGCCTCAGCTTGAGCGACGGGGTGAGGTGCCCGGACTCCTCGGTGAAGTCGGTGTCGAGGATGGTCCACTTCCGGATCGACTCGGCCTTCGACACGGCCGCGTTGGCGTGGTCGACGGCGGCCTGGATCTCGGCGAGCACCTGCTCGTTGCGACGGGCCGCGTCGGCGGACAGGGCGCCGAGGCCGTGGTTGGCGGCCCACCCGGGGAGCATCTCCTCGTCGAGGGTGAGCAGGGCGGCGATGAAGGGCTTGCCGTCGCCGACGACCATGCACTGCGAGATCAGGGGGTGCGCCCGCAGCCGGTCCTCGAGAACGGCCGGCGCGACGTTCTTGCCCCCCGCGGTCACGAGGAGCTCCTTCTTGCGGCCGGTGATCCGTAGGTAGCCGTCGTCGTCGAGCTCACCGACGTCACCGGTGTGGAACCACCCGTCCTTGATCGCGTCGGCGGTGGCCTGCTCGTTGTGGTGGTAGCGGGCGAAGACGTTCGTCCCCCGGATGGAGATCTCGCCGTCCTCCTCGATCCGCACCGACACCCCGGGCAGCGGCGGCCCGACGGTGCCGATCTTGAGCCGTTGAGGAAGGTTGACGGTGGCCGGCGCGGTCGTCTCGGTCAGCCCGTAGCCCTCGAGGATGGTGATGCTGGCGCCGCGGAAGAAGTGGCCGAGCCGGGTGCCGAGGGGGGCGCCGCCGGAGACGGCATACTGGATCTGCCCGCCCATCGCCGCCCGGATCTTGGCATAGACGAGCCGGTCGAAGGCCGCGTGCTTGAGAGCCAGCCCGAGCGGCGGGCGACCCCGGTCGAGGGCCTCGGAGTAGGCCGTGGCCGTCTGCGCGGCGATCGCGAAGATCCGTCCCTTGCCCTCGCTCCCGGCCTTGGCCTCGGTCGAGTTGTAGATCTTCTCGAAGACCCGGGGGACGGCGAGGACGAAGGTCGGGTGGAAGCCGCCGAGGTCGGGCAGCAGGTTCTTGATGTCGGCGGAGTGCCCCACCCGGGCCACCGCGACGACGCAGAGGACCTCGATGAGCCGGGCGAAGACGTGGGCGAGCGGCAGGAAGAGCAGCGTCGAGGCCCCCGGGGCGCGCACGACGTCGGCGAGCTTCTCGGCGGTGTTCTCGGCGAGGTCGAGGAAGTTGCCGTGGCTCAGCTCGACGCCCTTGGGGCGCCCGGTCGTGCCCGAGGTGTAGATGATCGTCGCCACGCTCGCACGGGTCACCGCGCTGCGGGCCGCGTCGAGGGCGTCGTCGCTCACCTCGCCCGCGCGCCCGCGCAGCTCGTCGAGGGACCCCTCGTCGATGGTCCAGACGTCGCGCAGGCCCGGGAGGTGCTCGCGCACCTTCTCGACCGTGGCGAGGTGGCTCGGGGACTCGACGATGACGCCGGTGGCCCCGGAGTCCTCGAGGATCCATTGCACCTGGTCCGGCGAGGACGTCTCGTAGATGGGGACCGGAACCGCGCCGGCCGCCCACAGGGCGAAGTCGGAGAGGGTCCACTCGTAGCGGGTGCGGCACATCAGGCCGACCGCCTCGCCCGGACGGACCCCGGCGGCGAGCAGCCCCTTGGCGAGCTCGCGGACCTCGCGCGCGAACTGGGCCGTCGTCACGTCGGTCCAGCCCTGACCGGAGCGGACCGAGAAGGCGACGCGGTCCGGTCCGGCGGCGGCGTTGACGTCGGGCAGGTCGCCGAGGCCGAGCGCGGGTCCTGGCTCGGCGACGACGGGGGTGCTCATCTCCTGCACGGTGTCTCCTTCGACCCTGCCGGCGGGGCGGGCCTGGCTGCCGGCCGGTCGGCTGCCTCACCCCGCGCTCGGCTCTCACTCTATTGGCCCAGGTCGGCGCGGGACAGCGGCTGGCGGAAGGCCGTCGGTGGCGATGGCCGTCGTCCGCGACGGCGGGCCGAGAGGGGTAGCCTTCCGGCCATGTCCGACAGCACCCGGTCCAGCATCGAGATCGCCGCCGCGCCCGGCGACGTCCTCGACGTCATCGCGGACTTCGAGGCCTACCCCGAGTGGGCCGAGCAGGTCACGAAGGCGACGATCCTCACCGAGGACGGGGACGGCTGGGCCGACCAGGTCGAGTACACCCTCGACGCCGGAGCCGTGAAGGACACCTACGTCCTCAGCTACACCTGGGACGTCGACGAGGACGGCACGGGCGTCGTCTCCTGGTCCCTGGTCCGGGCGACGGTGCTCAAGGCGCTCAACGGCAGCTACACGCTCCGGGCGACGTCGGGCGGGACGTCGGTGACCTACCAGCTCGAGGTCGACGTCAAGATCCCGATGCTCGGGATGCTCAAGCGCAAGGCGGAGAAGATCATCGTCGACACCGCCTTGAAGGAGCTCAAGAAGCGCGTCGAGCCCTGACCGCCACCTCGCCGGCACCGACCGCCGTGACCGCCGTGACCGCACGACCGACCGTCGACCCCGTCGCTCGCCCGGCGGAGCCGCTGCCCGCCGGTGGCGGCGCCCGGGTGGTGCTCGTGACCGGCAAGGGCGGCGTCGGCAAGACGACGACGGCCGCCGCCCTCGCCGTCTCCTCGGCCCGGTCGGGGCTGCGGACCCTCGTCATGTCGACCGACGTCGCGCACAGCCTCGGTGACGCCCTCGACGTGCCGCTGCGCACCGCCGCGACCTGGTCCGAGACGACCCCCGTCGAGGAGCGGCTCGAGGCCCAGGCGGTCGGCGCGCACACGTCGGTCGAGGCCGCCTGGGAGACGGTCCAGGGCTACCTCCTCGAGGTCCTCGACTCGGTCGGGGTCGACCCGGTCATCGCCGAGGAGCTGACCTCGCTGCCCGGCGCCGACGAGGTGAGTGCCCTGCTCGCCCTCGGCCACCAGGTCCGCTCCGGGCGCTGGGACCTCGTCGTCGTCGACTGCGCGCCGACGGCCGAGACGCTGCGGCTGCTCGCGCTCCCGGAGATCCTCGGCTGGCACCTCGACCGGCTGCTGCCCGCGCAGCGCCGGATGCTGACCGCCCTACGGCCCGCGGCCGCGGCGGCGACCGGCTTCCCGCTGCCCGGTCCGGAGGTGCTGGGGGTCGTCACCGCCTGGCGCGAGCAGATGGAGCAGGTGCGCGCCCTGCTCACCTCGGCCTCGGCCAGCGTCCGGCTGGTCCTCACCCCCGAGAAGGTGGTCATCGCCGAGGCCCGTCGGGTCCTCACCGCCTTGTCGCTGCACGGGTATGCCGTGGACCAGGTCGTCGTCAACCGGCTCATCCCCACCGACGACGCCGATCCGTGGCGGGCCGCCTGGAACGCCGCCCAGGCCGAGGGGCTGGACCTCATCCGCGAGTCCGTGCACGGCATACCGATCGCGACGGCCCCCTTCCTCGCCGGGGAGCCGACCGGTGCCGACGCCCTCGCGGCGCTCGCCGCGGCCGGCACCGACCTCGACGGGCGGGCCCCGGACCTGCGTGAGCGCGTCGAGCCCCCGACGATGACGGTGAGCGCCGACGGGGCGGACTTCGTCCTCACCCTCGCGCTGCCGCTCGTCCGCTCCGACGAGGTGGCGCTCTCCCGCCGCGAGGACGACCTGCTCATCGAGGTCGGCGGCCAGCGGCGGGTCGTGGCCCTGCCCTCGGTCCTGCGTCGCTGCGTCGTCAAGAATGCCGGGGTGCGCCGCGGCGAGCTGCGGGTCCGGTTCGAGCGAGACGAGGAGGTGTGGCCCCGTGGTGGGTGACGACCGCCTCGACGAGGCCGTGGGCTCGGTGGCCGAGGAGGCGGCGCGGCTGCTCGAGGCCCTCCGCGCCCACGGCGCCGCGGCCGAGTCCGAGACCGAGCACGAGCACGAGCACGTGCACGTGCCGATGGGGGAGGCCGCCGCCTGCACCTACTGTCCGGTGTGCCGCGGGGTCGTCCTCCTGCGCAGCGTCAGCCCCGAAACCCTCGACCGGCTGGCCGAGGTCGCCACCGCGGTGGCCGGCCTGCTCGCCGACCTCGCCGCGTCCCGGGCCCGGGAGGGCGCGGACCGGGCCGCGGGCCGTCCGCAACGGGCCCGTTCCGAGCCGATCGACGTCGTCGACGAGGAGGACTGACATGGCCCTCGCGATTGGCCTCGACATCGGCGGCACGAAGGTCGCCGGCGGGCTCGTCGACGACCAGGGCCGGGTGCATGCCAGGGCGCGGCGCGACACCCCGCACCGCTCGCAGAGCCCGAAGGTCGTCGAGGACACGCTCGTCGCCGTCGTCGAGGAGCTCCTCGAGCTGGCGGACGGGCCGGTGGTGGCCGCGGGGATCGGTGCCGCGGGCTTCGTCGACGCAGGTCGGGGCGTCGTCGCCTTCGCCCCCCATCTGTCCTGGCGCGACGAGCCGCTGCGCGAGGCGCTCCGCTCGCGGCTGCCGATCCCCGTCGTCGTCGACAACGACGCGAACGCCGCGGTGCTCGCCGAGGGCCGGTTCGGGGCTGCTCGTGGGGAGAGCGACGTCGTCCTCGTCAACCTCGGCACCGGAATCGGCGGCGGCATCCTGCGGGACGGGCGCGTCGTCCGCGGCCACTTCGGGATGGCGGGGGAGTTCGGCCACATGCTCCTCGTCCCCGACGGGCTGCGGTGCGAGTGCGGCAACCGGGGCTGCTGGGAGCAGTACGCCTCCGGGAACGCGTTGGTCCGGGAGGCCCGTACCCTCCTCGACGCGCGGAGCCCGATGGCCTCGGGCCTGGCGGCCCGGTTCGGCACGGGCGGCGAGGAGCTGACCGGCCCGGGCATCACCGAGGCGGCCCGCGCCGGTGACCGGAGCGCCGTCGAGCTGCTGGCCGACGTCGGTCGCTACCTCGGTCTGGGGCTGGCCAACCTCGCCGCGGCCCTCGACCCGGGAGCGTTCGTCATCGGTGGCGGCGTGAGCCACGCCGGTGACCTGCTCCTCCGTCCCGCCCGGGAGTCCTTCGCCCGGCAGCTGACCGGCCGGGGCTACCGTCCGGAGGCCCGGATCCTCCAGGCCGAGCTCGGCAACGAGGCCGGGCTCATCGGGGCCGGTGTGCTCGCCCTCGAGCTCCTCGCGGCCGGATGACCGGCCGGATGAGCGAGCGGGGGCCGGGCGTGGTCCGGATCGCGAGCTACAACACCAGGGACTTCCTCGACGACACCGGGGCGGCGGCCCGGGTCGTCCGCGCCATCGACCCCGACGTCCTGTGCCTGCAGGAGGTCCCGCGCCGGCTGCTCTCGGTCACCCGGGTGGCCGTGTTCGCCCAACGATGTGGGATGTACTGGACGGCCGGGCTCCGCGGCAGCGGTGGCACGACGGTCCTCACCTCGCTGCGGGTCCAGGTCCACGGGGTGCGCCATGTCCGGCTCCCGGTGCCCGTACCGCAGCGGCGCCGCGGGTATGCCGTCGCCGTCGTCGCGGCGCCGGGCTCGGCCGCGCTCACCGTGGCCAGCGTGCACCTGAGCCTCGATGCCCAGGAGCGGGTGCGGCATACCCGGGCGATCCTCCAGACCCTCGGCGACGGTCCTCTCGTCGTCGCCGGCGACCTCAACGAGCGGGAGGACGGCGCGGCCCGGGCCCTCCTGGAGAGCAGGATGCGGGTCATCTCGCCGGACGGGCCGACCTACCCGGCCGCCCGGCCCCGCCACCGCCTCGATCTCGTCCTGGCGTCACAGCACGTGCAGGTGGTGACCGCCGCCGGGGTCGAGCTCGACCCCGACGACCTCACCGCGGCCAGCGACCACCGTCCGGTGTGGGTCGACGTCGTCGTCGACCCAGCCTCCGACGCCCGGTCTCAGTAGACGAGGCTGTTCGTCGCCGAGGTGATCTCGGCGATGAAGCGGGCCGCCGCGACGATCTCGACGCCCTCGACGACGTTCTCCGGGTCGAGGTGACGGTTCTTCATGCACGGACCGCAGACGAGCAGGGTCCCGCCCAGGTCGCGGACGCTGTCGAGCAGGCCCTGCAGCGGCTGGAAGTCCTCGACGGCGATCTGCTCGGCGACGCCGGGCACGACCACCCTGACGCCCTCGCCCTGGAACCCCATGACGATGTCGACGTCGGAGGCGAGCGCGGCGGCCGCCATGACGAACGGGATCGTCAGCATCTCCGGGTGGTCGGGGCCGTGGGTGACCATGATGACGAGCTTCTCTGCCACGGTGGTGGTCCTTTCCGGTCGGGCGACCGGATGGGCCGCCGGACACCACCGTTCTAGACCTCCCGCGGGCCGGACCCCGGGGCGTGTGAGCGAGCACTCCGGTGAGGTCGGTCACGGCCGGCGGGGCCGCGCGCGGTCAGAGGCGGGCGCCGTTGTCGGGGTCGTCCGGGTCGCGCCGGCGCGGCTGGCGCAGGACGAGCAGCACGAACCCCCCGACCGTGAGGGTGATCGACAGGAGCAGCCACCACGAGGCGTAGACCCCACCGCCGACGAGGATGAGCCACAGCATGAGCAGCGGGCCGCCGACGAGGCCGCCGACGATCCCCCAGAAGTGCAGGTCCTCGTGCGGCGGGAGGGAGACCGGGCCGGGCACGAAGTGGTCGTCGGGGTCCTCCACGGGGCTCGCAGCGTCACCGAGGAGTGGTGGGTGCGCCCGCCAGCCACCCTCGGGGGGGAGCAGGGGCAGCCAGTCGGGGGCCGGGGCGGGCGCCGGTGCCTCCTCGTCGGCCCCGGGCGCCGGGACCACCTCGGGTCCGGGCCCGGCCCCCGCGGGGCGGTCGGTGGCGTCGGCGGGGTCGGGCCGGACGGTCAGGTCGGCAGGGCCGGCATCGACCTCGGGGAGGTCGGGCCGGGCGGCGAGCAGGGTGGGGTCCTCATCGAGGGAGGGGATCTGGTCCCACCCGGCGATGATGGCCTCGAACTCGGCGTCGACGTCCCGGTCGTCCATGCGCGGCTCCTAGCCGGTCACCCGGCGGATGAAGGCGGCCGACTCCGACATGATGCGCCCCGCGTCGTGGTCGAGGGTGGCCACGTGGTAGCTGTCCTCCAGGACGATCTCGGTGACGTCGGTGCTCGAGACCCGGGACAGCAACAGGGCCGAGCTCGACGCGGGGACGACGTGGTCCTCCGCCGAGCGGAGCAGGAGGATCGGCTGGGTCACCGACGGCAGGTCGCGGACGACGACCGCCCAGGCGCGGACCTGGGAGTGCAGGGCCTTGAGCGGCGTCCGGTCGTAGGCCCCCTCGTCCTGGCCCGGCTTCTTGATGTCGTTGCTGATCCCCGGCAGCGAGGGGACCACGTGCTTGAGGAGGGGGAGAGCCGCCAGGCGTGGGTCCTCGACCTTGTATGCCGGGTTGACGAGGACGAGCCCGCTCACGGCCGGCCCGTGGTCCTCGGCGAGGCGTGTGACGAGCGTCCCGCCCATCGACAGGCCACCGACGACGACCGCGCGGCACCGCTCGGTGAGCTCGACGAAGGCACGGTCCACCTCGGCATACCAGTCGTCCCAGCCGGTGCGGTTCATCTCCTGCCAGGTCGTCCCGTGACCGGGCAGCCGGGGCAGCCGCACGGTGAACCCCTCGGCGGCGAGGTGCTCGGCCCAGGGCCGCATCCCGACCGGGCTTCCGGTGAAGCCGTGCGACAGCAGGACCCCCACGTCGGAGCCGTCGTGGGAGAAGGGTTCGGCGCCTGGACGGACGCTCATCGCGCGGCTCCTCGTGACTCGGTGTGGGCGCATCCTCCCACGCCAGGCCGGGGTGAGGTAGGGCGCGGTGCACTAGAGTCGGGCCTGCACCGGGAGTGCACGCCGTCGCCCGCATGGAGCCGCAAAGGAGCCTAGGTGTTCTACTGGGTGCTCAAGACGGTCATCCTCGGCCCCATCCTGCGGCTGTTGTTCCGGCCCTGGGTCGAGGGTGCCGAGCACGTGCCCCTGCACGGGCCCGCCATCTTCGCCAGCAACCACCTCTCCTTCTCGGACTCGATCTTCCTGCCGCTCGTCGTCCCGCGGCGGATGACCTTCCTCGCCAAGTCCGACTACTTCACCGGGGCGGGCCTGAAGGGCCGGCTCACGGCGGCCTTCTTCAAGGGCGTCGGGCAGCTTCCCGTCGACCGGTCCGGTGGCCGCGCGAGCGAGGCGGCCCTGAGCAGCGGGCTCAAGGTCCTGTCACGTGGGGAGCTGCTCGGCCTCTACCCCGAGGGGACCCGCAGCCCCGACGGCCGGCTCTACAAGGGCAAGACGGGGATGGCGCGGATGGCCCTCGAGGCCGGGGTCCCCGTCATCCCGGTCGCGATGATCGGCACCGACAAGGCCCAGCCGACCGGCAAGAAGCTCCCGCACATCATGCGCATCGGCGTCCGGATCGGGGCGCCCCTGGACTTCTCCCGCTACGAGGGCATGGAGGACGACAGGTTCGTCCTGCGCTCGGTCACCGACGAGGTCATGTACGCGCTCATGGAGCTCTCGGGCCAGGAGTACGTCGACATGTACGCCACGTCGATGAAGGAGCGCATCCTCAAGGCCGCCCGCGCCCGGACCCGGGAGGCGGCCGAGGCCGCGAAGCCCGGTCACGCGGCCGCCGAGCTCGAGGAGGCGCTCGAGGGCCTCGACGAGCCGCGGGCGGAGAGCGACGTGGACGAGCCGGAGGACCTGCCGGGCACCGACGGCCAGCGCGCGGGGTAGCCTCCGTGGAGGCCCGCGACCGCACGTCGACCCGCACCGGACGGCGGGAGCCGGTCGTCGTCGACGCCTTCTCGCGCGGCCTCGACGTGTTCCGTCCCCTCGCCGCCGCGTATGCCGCCGTCCTCGCGTGGGAGCACCACGACGAGATGGTGCGGGCCTGGCTCGCCGTCGTCGTCCTGGCCGTCCTCATGGCGTGGAGCCTGGGCCTGCTGCTCTACCAGCGCCGGACGGTCCGGCTCGTCTACGCCGAGCTCAGCCTCGGGGTGATCGCCATCCTCGCCACGTCGTGGGTCGAGAGCGGTGCGTCGATCGCGGCCGGGCAGTTCACGCTCCCCACGATCTGGGTGGCCGGGGCGGTGACCGGGGTGGCCGTGCTCCGGGGCGCTCGCGGCGGGCTGCTCGCCGCCGCCGTCATCGCGGTCGCCGACCTCGTCGAGGTGCGCCAGCCCACCCAGGGGACGGTCCACAACATCGTCCTGCTCGTCCTGCTCGGTGGGCTCATCGGCCTGGCCGTCGACCTCGCGCGGACGGCCCTGGAGCGGCACGACGAGGTGCTCCTGGAGCAGGAGCGGCTCCGCGAGCGCGAGCGCCTCGCGCGGGTCGTCCACGACGGGGTGCTCCAGACCCTGGCCTACGTCCACCGGCGGGGCGAGGAGATCGGCGGACCCACCGCCGAGCTCGCGGCCCTGGCCGCCGAGCAGGAGCGGTCGCTGCGCCGGCTCGTCTCCGACGTGGCGGCCGACCTCGCGGGACACGGCAGGGTGGACCTGCCGGTCGCTGCGGCGGCCGGTCGAGGGACCCCTCCCGACGGCCGCGGCACGGACCTGCGCTCACTGCTCGTCGCCCACGAGGGCGAGCGGGTCGCCGTCTCGGTGCCGGCGGACCCCGTCGAGCTGGACCCGGAGCGGGCCCGCGAGCTCGACGCGGCCGTGGCGGCCTGCCTCGACAACGTCGTCCGGCATGCCGGTCCGGACGCCCGGGCCTGGGTCCTCCTCGAGAGCCGGGCCGGGCGGGTCGGGATCACCGTGCGCGACAACGGCGTCGGCGCTGACCTCGAGGAGCTGCTCTCCGCGGGGGGCCGGGGCCGGATGGGCGTCAGCCGGTCGGTCCGGGGCCGGGTCGAGGACCTCGGCGGCTCCGCGACGTGGACCACGCGGCCCGGAGCGGGCTGTACCGTCCGTCTCGACGTCCCCGAAGAAGCCCCCCGATGACGACCGTCCTCGTCGCCGACGACCACCCGGTCTGGCGTGACGCCCTGGCCCGCGACCTGTCCGCCGCGGGGGTCGAGGTGGTCGGCACGGCTGCGGACGGGCCGAGCGCAGTGCGCCGAGCGCGGGCCACCCGCCCCGACGTCCTCCTTCTCGACCTCAACATGCCCGACCTGCGCGGCGACGAGGTCTGCCACGCCCTGGCCGACCTGCCGACCCGGGCGCTCATCCTCTCGGCGAGCGGCGAGCAGCACGACGTCCTCGCGACGATCAAGGCCGGCGCGACCGGCTACCTCGTCAAGTCGGCCTCGAGCGCCGAGATCGTCGCGGCCGTCGAGGCGACCGCGCGCGGCGAGGCGGTCTTCACCCCCGGCCTGGCCGGGCTGGTCCTCGGCGAGTTCGCCCGGATGGCCGACGCGGCACCCACCACGGCGGAGCCCAGGCGGCCCATCCCGGAGCTCACGGACAGGGAGACCGAGGTCCTCCGCCTCGTCGCGACGGGGATGTCCTCCAAGGAGATCGCCGACCAGCTCGTCATCAGCCACCGGACGGTCCAGAACCACGTCCAGAACACCCTCGGCAAGCTCCATCTGCACAACCGGGTCGAGCTCGTCCGGTTCGCCCTGTCCCGCGGCCTCGAGGACGAGGCCGCTGACGACCGCGGCTGAGGAGCGGCGGACGCGGGGCCGGGCTGACCGGCATACGGGCCAGGGGCCGGGGCGTCACGGGCGCGACCTATCCTTGACCCTCGTGAGCACGCCCACCGCCTCCGACCCCCGCGACCGGCTCCTCGCCGGTGCGGACCTTCCGGCCGCCCAGCAGCCGGACTGGCCGGACGGCGACGCGCTCGCAGCCGCGGTCCGGACCCTGGCGACGTACCCGCCCCTCGTCTTCGCCGGAGAGTGCGACGTCCTGCGGACCCGGATGGCGGCGGCCTCACGGGGCGAGGCCTTCGTCCTCCAGGGCGGGGACTGCGCCGAGACCTTCGCCAGCGCGACGGCCGACAACATCCGCGACCGGGTCAAGACCATCCTCCAGATGGCGGCCGTGCTCACCTACGGCGCCTCGGTCCCGGTCGTCAAGGTCGGCCGGATGGCCGGCCAGTACGCCAAACCCCGCTCCAGCGCCCTCGAGACCCGCGCCGGGGTGAGCCTGCCCGCCTACCGCGGCGACATGGTCAACGACTTCGAGTTCTCGCCCGGCGCCCGGACGCCGAACCCGCAGCGGCTCGTCGACGCCTACCACGCGAGCAGCGCGACGCTGAACCTCGTCCGGGCCTTCACCCAGGGCGGCTTCGCGGACCTGCGCTACGTCCATCTGTGGAACAAGGGCTTCGTCGCGAATGCCGCCAACGTCCGCTACGAGCGGCTCGCGCACGACATCGACAAGGCCATGAAGTTCATGGCGGCCTGCGGCGCCGACTTCGAGGCGATGCGGACGACGGAGTTCTTCTCCGCCCACGAGGCGCTCGTCCTCGACTACGAGCGGCCCCTGACCCGGGTCGACTCACGGACCGGCGAGCTCTATGACACCTCGGGCCACTTCATCTGGGTCGGCGAGCGCACCCGCGACCTCGACGGCGCGCACATCGACTTCATCGCCAAGGTCCGCAACCCGGTGGGGGTCAAGGTCTCGGCCTCGGCCGACGTCGACGACCTGCTGCGGTTGATCGACGTCGTCGACCCCGACCGCGAGCCGGGCCGGCTCACGTTCATCACGCGGATGGGCGCGGGCAAGGTCCGCGACGCGCTGCCGGCCATCGTCGAGAAGGTCACCGCGAGCGGGGCTCCCGTGACGTGGGTGTGCGACCCGATGCACGGCAACACGTTCGAGTCGAGCACCGGCTACAAGACCCGCGACTTCGAGGACGTCGTCGAGGAGGTGCGCGGCTTCTTCGAGGTCCACCAGGGCCTCGGGACCGTGCCGGGCGGTATCCACGTCGAGCTGACCGGCAACGACGTGACCGAGTGCATCGGCGGCATCACCAAGATCGTCGACGCCGACCTGGGCACCCGGTACGAGTCGGTGTGCGACCCGCGGCTGAACCACCAGCAGTCCCTCGAGCTCGCCTTCGTCGTCGCCGAGATGCTGGGCCGCGGCTGATGGGCGGCGACGCCGGGAGCCGCTGGGTCGCGGACCTGCTGTCGGACACGCTGACGACACCGACCGAGGCGATGCGCGAGGCGATGGTCCGGGCCCGGGTCGGCGACGACGTCTTCAACGAGGACCCGACGGTCATCGAGCTCCAGGAGCGGGTCGCGGCCCTGCTCGGCCACGAGGCGGCGCTCTTCACCCCCACCGGCTCGATGGCCAACCAGCTCGGGGTGCGCCTGCACGTCGAGCCGGGCCAGGAGCTCATCGCCGACTCGCTCGCCCACGTCCTGCGCGCCGAGCTCGGAGCGGCAGCGGCCTTCTCGGGGATCACCTCGCGCACCTGGGTCAGCGACCACGGCCTGCTCGACCCGGCGGACCCGATCGCCCTGATGATCACCGAGGGCGGGGCGTACCAGGTCCGTACCGCCGCCGTCGTCATCGAGAACACCCACAACTTCGGCGGGGGGACCGTCCAGCCCCTCGAGGCGATGCGCACCGTCGCGGCCCACTGCCGCGAGCGCGGGGTGGCGGTCCACATCGACGGCGCCCGGCTGTGGAACGCCCACGTGGCCACCGGCGTGCCGCTCGCCGACTACGGAGCCTGCGCCGACACGGTGAGCGTGTGCCTGTCCAAGGGGCTCGGCGCCCCGGTGGGCTCGCTCGTCCTCGGCTCCGCCGAGCTCATCGAGCGGGCGCGGATCTGGCGCAAGCGCTACGGCGGCGGGATGCGGCAGGTCGGCATCCTCGCCGCGGCGGGGCTCTACGCCCTGGACCACCACGTCGAGCGTCTGGCCGAGGACCACGCGAGGGCGGCGCGGTTCGCGGCGGCCGCGGCGGCGGCCGCGCCCGGGGTCATCGACCCGGCGGGCGTGCAGACCAACATCGTCGTCCTCGACGTGGGGGCCGCGGGGTGGACGTCGGCGGCGTTCGTCACCGCGCTCGAGCAGGCGCGCGTGCGGACGTATGCCGTGGGCCCGTCCCTCGTGCGCCTGGTCTGGCACCTCGACGTCGACGATGCCGGGACCGAGGCCGCCATCGAGGCGGCGACGGGCCTGCTGGCAGCCGGCCCGCGCTCCTGAGGGACCGCCCACCGGCACAGCGGCGCGCCGACAGCGTCCGGGGCAGGACGGCCGACCGGCTCAGACGTCGTGGTGCAGGGCCTCCACCGGCGGCTCGTCGAGGGCGGTCTCGCCCGTCGCACGCCTCTCGCGGGGTCCCCGGAGCTCGACGAGGTACATCGCCGCGAGGACGAGCGCGCCGCCGAGCAGCATCCGCGCGGTGAGGGACTCCCCGCCGAGCCAGACCGCGAAGAAGGCCGCGAAGACCGGCTCCATCGCCATGACGATCGCCGCGCGGGTGGAGGTGAGATGGGCCTGCGCCCACGTCTGCGCCCACAGCGCGAGGGCACCGGCGACGAGCGCCATATAGAGCACCGAGACCCACTGGTGGCCGGTGGCCGGCAGGGTGATCCCGCCGGGAAGGGCGCCGACGAGGGCGACGAGCGCGATGACGGCCGCCTGGACGGTCGACAGCCCGACCGCGCGGGCCGGGGTGGACCACCGGCCGAGAGCGAGGATGTGCAGGGCATAGAGGGCCGCCGAGGCGAGGGTGAGCGCCTCGCCCACGCCGACGCTGAGGCCCCGCAGGGACAGGATGCCCAGCCCGGCCGTCGCGAGGGCGACCGCCGCCCAGGTGACCCCGCTGATCCGGTCGTGCAGCAGCAGTGCGCCGAGCACCGGCGTGAGCACGACGTAGGTCCCGGTGATGAAGCCCGAGACCGAGGCGTCGGTGTGGGCCAGCCCCGTCGTCTGGAGGACCTGGGCGACGCCGTAGAGCAGGCCGAGGACGACCCCGATCCCGAGGTCGCGCCGGCTGAGGGCACGCGTCTGGCGCCAGAACAGCATCGCCATGACCGCCCCCGCGATCGCGAACCGCACGGCGAGGAAGTCGGCCGGCGGGACGTGGGCGACGAGGTCGCGGATGAGGAAGAAGGTCGACCCCCACGCGGCGGTGAGGGCGAGGAGCAGCGCCGTGGCGAGCCGGGCGGTCCCGACCCGGGAGAGTGCGGTCACGTCGGCTCAGAGGGTGAGATAGAGCGTGATCGTACTGCCCTTGGGGGCCATGGAGTTTCCGGCGGGGTCCTGGCTCTTGACCTTGCCGAAGAGCCCCGACACGTTGACCTGGAAGCCCTGTGCCTGCAGCTCCTGGGCGGCGGCGACGACGCTCTTGCCCACGACGTCGGGCACCTTGACCATGACCGGACCCTTGGACACGACGAGCGTGACGAGGTCGCCGCGGTAGAGCGTGCCGCTCGTCGGGTCCTGGCTGATGACGTCGCCCTTGGGGACGGTGTCGCTGTTCTGCTGCTGGGTGGCGTCGACCTTCAGCCCGGCCTGGGTCAGCGCGGCGACGGCGTCGTCGGCGTTCTTGTTCGTCCAGTCGGTGACGTCGATGGGCTGGCGGCCCTTGCTCTGGACGAGGGTCACCGTCGCGCCGGGCTTGAGCCGGGTCCCGACGGAGGGCTCGGCCCCGATGACGTCGCCCTCGGGCACCTTGTCGCTGTAGGCCTGGGTGACCGACCCGACGGTGAGGTGGCTGTTGGCGACGGCCGTCTTGGCGTCGTCGAGCGAGAGCCCGGCGACGTCGGGGACGGCATACCTCTCCTGGCCCTTGGACACGACGAGGACGACCGCCTGGGCGCGGCGGATCTGGTGGCCCGCCCCCGGGTCGGAGGAGATGACGGTGCCCTTGGGCACCGTCTCGTTGAAGGCCAGTGAGATGTCGGCGTGCAGGTGACGCTGGGCGAGCGCGGCCTGGGCGACCGCCTGGGTCTTGCCGGCCACGACCGGCACGGTCTCGACGGCTCCGGGCCCGGCGAGGAAGAACCAGCTCACCCCGGCGAGCAGCAGCGCCGACAGGACGACGAGCACCCACGGCCAGCGCCTGCGGTGTCTGCGCGGCGGGTCGTCGACGACGTCGCGACCCGGCGGGAGCAGCGGCAGCGGCAGTGCCGCCGTCCGGTCGGTCGGTATGCCGCCCACACCGGCGAGATCGGCGGTCCCCAGGACCGCGGTGCGCAGGTCGGCGTGCGCGTGGATGTCGGCCGGCTCGGTGGGCCGGGCGTCGAGGTCGGTCCCGTTCAGGCCGGACCGGACCTGGCGGACGAGGGCCAGCATCTCGGCGGCGTCGCGGGGGCGCACGTCGGGGTCGCGCGCTGTGGTCCGGGCGACGAGGGTGTCGAGCTGGCCCGGGATCTCGGGGTTGCGCGAGGACGGGACGGGCACCCCGCCGTGGACGTGCTGGTAGGCCACGGTGATCGGGCTGTCGCCGGTGAACGCCTTGGTGCCGGTGAGCATCTCGAAGAGGATCAGGCCGGCGGCATACACGTCGGAGCGGGCATCCGCCACGCCGCGCTCGACCTGCTCGGGGGAGAGATAGGCGACGGTACCGAGGATCATCCCGTGGGAGGCGGTGCTCGTCTGGCTGCTGATCGCCCGTGCCAGCCCGAAGTCGGCGACCTTGACGGTGCCGTCGGGCTTGAGGATGACGTTCTCGGGCTTGACGTCGCGGTGGATCAGGCCGGCCCGGTGCGCGGCGGCCAGGGCCTGGAGCATCGGCTCGAGGATGTCGAGCGCCGCCCGCGGGGTGAGGGCGCCCTCGGCCTGGATGACCTCGCGCAGGGTCTGCCCGGGGACGTACTCCATGGCGAGGAACATCTGCCCCGCGTCCTCGCCCTGGTCGTAGACCTGGACGATGTGCGGGTGGCTCAGCTGGGCCGCCGAGCGCGCCTCGCGGCGGAACCGCGAGACGAAGGTCTCGTCGTGGACGAGGTGCGGGCGCATGACCTTGAGGGCGATCTCGCGGTCGAGCCGGGTGTCCACGGCGAGGTAGACCGTCGCCATGCCGCCCTCGGCGAGCCGCTCGACGACCTGGTACCGGCCATCGAGGAGCTGGCCGACGAGGGCGTCGGCTGGGGCGGAGGACACGTGCGAAGTGTACGTAGCGAACCTCCCACCTCCCGCATCGACGGCGGGTGGTGGACGCCGTGAGGACCCCTCGGCCATCGACCGGCTTCCCGTCGAACCGTCACATGCGCGCACGCAACGCCGTGACGCTGGCGACGTAGCGGCGGGTGTCGGTGTACATCCCGTGGGCCTGGAGCGCCCCGAGTCCCTGGTAGTACGCGGCGATCGCCGATGTCGAGCTGCCCGTGGCCCGCTCGAGGGCCCGGAGCATGACCACCCCCGCCGTCACGTTGTCGCGGGCGTCGAGGAGGTCGAGCCGCCGCCCGATGAGGTCCGAGGCCCACTGCCCGCCGGCCGGGATGACCTGCATGACCCCGATCGCGTTGGCGGGGGAGACGGCCCGCTGGTTCCAGCCCGACTCCTGGTAGCCGATGGCCAGCGCGAGGCGGGGGTCGACGCCGTAGGCCCGGGCCGTCGTGACGATGAGCGCCCTGGTCTGGGTCCGGGTGGGGACCTTCCGGTGGGCGAGGAGGGCCCGGTTGTGGGCCGCGGCGCTCGTCACGGCCGCGCTGTACCCGCTCGAGGTGGTGCCCGAGGGGGTCGCCGGCCGGGCGGTCGCCGGCAGGGTGAGCCGCTGGCCGATCCGCAGGATCGCCGTGGGGGAGACGCGGCTGGCCTTGGCGACCGCCGTCACCGTCGTGTGGTGGCGGGCGGCGATGGCGCTGAGGGTGTCACCCGCACGGACGACGTATGCCGTCGTGCGCGGTGCCCGGGCCGCCGACACGGTCTGCGTCGCCTGGCCGACGACGAGCCGCTCGCCGACGTAGATCCGTGACGCGTTGGCGATGTGGTTGGCCTTGACGAGCGCCGGGACGCTCGTCCGGTAGCGGGTCGCGATCGCGGAGAGGGTGTCCCCGGGACGGACGACGTAGACGCGAGGGACGGTCCGCGCCACCGGCCGGGTCGGCGTCGGCGCGCTCGTCCTCGGCACCTGGATCCGGGCCCCGGCCTGCAACGCGCGGGGGTCCGAGATGTGGTTGCGGCTCGCGAGGAGGTCCGGCGTCGTCCGGTAGCGGGTGGCGATGGCGATGAGGGTGTCTCCGGGCCGGACCGTGTAGCTCGTCCAGCCGTGCGGCGCGGGTCGGGCCTTCTCGACGACGGCGGTGCTGGGCGGCGGTGCGGCCGGCGCGGCGGCCGGTACGTGGGCCGCGGGCGGCAGGCTGAGCACGGGATGCCCCCTTCCCGGGCGATGTGACTGCTGTGATTCCTGATGCTTCCGTGAACGAAGGTACAGGAGTATCCCAGGATCGGGGGGCTATGGCACGCTGGGCGGGTGACTCCCGACGATGTCGTCGACCTCGTGGCCGACTGGCTCCCCCTTCCCGACGTCGCCGAGCGGCTCGGCTGTTCGGTCACCGTCGTGCGCCGCTACCTCGAGGACGGTGAGCTCCTCGCCGCCCGGGTCGGCGAGCGCGAGATCCTCATGGTTCCTGCCGCGTTCCTCGGCGACTCCGGGCCCCTGCCCGCGCTCAAGGGGACCTTCACGGTGCTCGCCGACGGTGGGCTGGGCGAGGTCGAGATCCTGCGGTGGCTCTTCACGCCCGACCCGACGCTCATCGCGGGAGGCTCCCCGGTCGAGGCCATCCGGGCCGGGCACAAGACCGAGGTCCGGCGCCGGGCGATGGAGATCGCTCTCTAGGCGATCCGGTCAGGCGATCCGGGCCGTCGCGGCGTCGACCAGGGCGTCGAGGACGGCGGCGGCCTGCGGGTCGACCCCGCTCGCCCCGGCGAGCGCCTCCCGGGCGCTGCGGGACCGGTGGGCGATCTCGGCCTCGACCGCCTCGACCGCCCCCGAGCCGGTGATGATGCCCCGCAGGTCCTCGACGTCGGCGTCGAGCAGCTCGGGGCGGCCGAGGAGCGCCTCGACCCGGGCCCGGCCACCCTCGTCGGTGCCGGTGAGGGTGTAGGCGACGAGGACGGTCCGCTTGCCCTCGCGCAGGTCGTCGCCGGCCGGCTTGCCGGTCGTCGCGGGGTCTCCGAACACGCCGAGCAGGTCGTCGCGCAGCTGGAAGGCGTGGCCGAGCTCGAGGCCGTAGTGGGAGAGCCGCTGCAGGTCCGGCCCCTCGAGCCCGCCGGCGGCGGCGCCGATGAGGAGCGGGTGCTCGATCGTGTACTTCGCGCTCTTGTAGCGGATCACCCGGCTGGCCCGCTCGATCCGTTCCTCGAGGGGGAGGCCGTCCCAGGGGCGGACCGACTCGACGACGTCGAGGAACTGCCCGGCCATGAGCTGGGTGCGCATCCGGTCGAAGTGCCCCCGGGCCCTGCCCAGCTCCTCGGCCGGCAGCCCGCTCGTCGAGTACAGCTCCTCGGTCCAGTTGAGGCAGAGGTTCCCGGCGAGGATCGCCCCGGCGAGGCCGAACCGCTCGGCGTCCCCGCCCCAGCCCCGGCCCGCGTGCCGCTGGGCCAGCGCGCGGTGGGCGGCCGGCATACCGCGACGGGTGTCACTGTCGTCCATGACGTCGTCGTGGATGAGGGCGGCGGCCTGGAAGAACTCCATCGAGGTGGCGAGCCGGACGAGGGCGTCGGAGTCCGGTCGTCCCGCGGCCCGGTAGCCCCAGTAGAGGAAGCCGGCCCGCAGCCGCTTGCCGCCGGTGAGCAGGTCGCGGATCGCCTCGAGCAGGTCACCGACGTCGGGGCCGATCTCGGCGAGGACCTGGGCCTGGGTCGCCAGCTCGTCGTCGATGCACGCCTGGACCCTGGCGCGCAGGTCGGCGATGTCGAGCGGCTCGGACACGAGGTCTCCTCGGACGGTCTCACCACGGTGCGGCCACGAGCCTACGGCCTCCGGTGGCGGGTACCCTCACCCGCATGGCGACGATCCCCGGTCTGCTGCGCTCCCGGCGGCCGTCGGTCAGCTTCGAGTTCTTCCCGCCCAAGGACGACGAGGGCGAGGCGGCCCTCTGGGAGGCGATCCGGCGCCTCGAACGGGTGCGTCCCGACTTCGTCTCGGTGACCTACGGCGCGGGCGGGTCGACCCAGGACCGGACCATCCGGGTGACCGAGCGGATCGCCGCCGAGACGACCCTGACCCCGCTCGCCCACCTCACCTGCGTCGGGGCCTCCGTCGCCCAGCTGCGCCAGGTCATCGGCGCGTATGCCGCGTCCGGGGTCTCCAACATCCTCGCTCTGCGCGGCGACCCGCCGGGCAACGTCCGTGGCGCCTGGACGCCGCACCCCGAGGGCCTGGACCACGCCGACCAGCTCGTCGCCCTCATCCGCTCGCTGGGCGACTTCACCATCGGGGTCGCGGCCTTCCCGGACGTCCATCCGGACAGCCCCTCGCTCGAGCACGACGTCGAGGTGCTCGTCCGCAAGGCGGACGCGGGGGCGAGCTTCGCGGTGACCCAGATGGTGTTCGACGCCGATCGCTACCTGCGGCTGCGTGACCTCGTCGCGGCGCGGCGCGACCTGCCGATCACGCCCGGGCTCATGCCGGTGACGAACCTGCGTCAGATCACCCGGATGTCCGAGCTGATGGGCACCCCGCTGCCGGAGTCCGTCGTGTCGCGGCTCGAGGCGGTCGGCGAGGATGCCTCGGCCGTGCGCGAGGTGGGGGTCCGGATCGCCACCGAGCTCGCCGAGCGGATGCTCGCCGAGGGGGCGCCGGGTCTGCACTTCATCACGATGAACCGCTCGACGGCGACGCTCGAGGTCTACGACAACCTCGCCCTCGACGTCTCCTCCTGACCCTCCTTCCGCCGACGTCTCGTCCGGCGGCCGTGGTGGGGGCCGCCGGGTGGGGCTGTGGATCGCTCCGGTGGCGGGGTCGTGGAATCTCCCTAGACTGCTCGCAACTGCCGGTGAAGGGGTGCGATGGGTCGGTTTCGGGTGCTGGCCGTCGGGGCGGCGCTGGCCGCGGTGACGGGCGCGGCCGTCGGGTGCTCGGGGGCGAGCGGGTCTGCTCCACCGGCGACGGGTCTGCCGTCCGGCTCCTCCCCGACGAGCTCACCGACCGCGTCGGTGACGGTGGCGGTCACCCCGACGGTCCCGCCGGCGGCCCAGGCCCACACGAAGGCCGGGGCCGAGGCCTTCGTCCGGTTCTACGTGGATCGCTACAACCAGGCGGGGATGAAGCCGGAGGCCGGGGTCCTCAAGCCCTTGAGCGACGCGAACTGTGTGGCGTGCCAGAACATCGAGGCTGACCTGTCGGCATTGGTCCAAAGTGGCCATCGATATGCCAATCCTCCTCTCGCCGTGCCGGATATCCGGTTCGTCGCCACTGCCTCTGATGGGCGGTGGGGTTTCAAGATGACCTTGCGGCAGCTGTCCACGAAGGTCCTGGATTCATCCGGCGCCGTCGTCGACACCGTTCCGGCCAAAGACTTCCCCCGCCAAGTTGCCGTGGTCTGGAGGGGCGACCAATGGGTCATGTTCGACATGGAGTAGCGGTCACCGCATTGCTTCTTGGGCTGAATCTTGGTTTGCAGTCAGCGTGGGCGGACGACAATTCGCCTGGCACCGGTTGGACGGGGGGCGGCGTTCGGACGGATGTGACCCTTTCTCGCGCTGAACTTCAGCAGTTGAGCAACGGCCAGGTGGGTGGCCAACGCTTCGAGTACACGGCCACGGCCAACTGCCCGGGCGCCTCACCCGGCCGCACGGGTTCGGACTCCTTCTGCGGCCAGGCGGTCGCGGCCTGCGCCGGCAACACCGCCGACGAGGGCCTCGGGCCGAGCGTCATCGTCTTCCGGCGGCCGGTCGACCCGGCGAACCGGCCGCTCGGGGCGTGGGACAGGATCGGCGTGACCTGCTTCCCCGAGTACGTCCCGGGGCGGGCCACACCGGGGATGGCGATGATCCTCCAGGCCTTCCACGACACCGACTTCGCCGTCCCGCGTGCGGTGGTCCAGCCGGCCGGCGGCCGCACGCTCGTCAACCTCGAGACCTTCTTCGCCGTCGACTTCCCGACCACCGGCTTCGGCCCCGACGAGGTCGACCACGTCGACCCGGCGCGGATGCTCGGCTTCCGCGTCGACATCCGCCCGCGGCTGGGCGGGGTGACCTACCGCTTCGGCGACGGCGCGAGGACCGGGCCGACGACCTCGCTCGGGGGTCCCTACCCGGGCGGCGACGTCCGGCATACCTACCGCGCGCCGGGCACCGTCACGGTGCGCGTCGACGTGACGTATGCCGGCCAGTTCCGGATCGGTGGCGGCCCCTGGCTCGACATCCCGGGCACGGTGACGATCACCGGGACGCCGATGCCGCTCGAGGTGGCGCTGGCCCGCGCCCGCCTCGTCAGCCACTGACCGGCGACGGCGCCGCGGGTGAGCACCCCGTGCCGGACGAGGTCGGGCGACGCGGTCAGGCCACCTCCATCGGCTGCCCGGCCGTGATCCGGAGCAGCTCGGCATACGAGGTCTCGAAGACGGCGTGGCTGTGCCCGGCCGCCGCCCACACGGTGTCGAACCGGTCGAGACTGACGTCGACGATGGTCCGGATCGGGGTGAGATGGCCGACCGGGGCGACCCCGCCGATGGCGAACCCGGTCGTGTCGCGGACGAACTGCGGGTCGGCGCGGCCGATCGTGGCGTAGCCGGCGAGGTCGGCGACCTTGACGAGGTCGACCCGGTGCCCGCCCGAGGCGAGGACGAGCAGGGGGCTGACGCGGCCGTCGGCCCCGGTGGCGGCGAAGACGAGGGAGTTCGCGATCTCGGCGGGGGTGATGCCGAGGGCCTGCGCGGCCGCGGCGGCGGTGCGGACGGCATCGGGGAGGTAGCGCACCGTCGGGGTGAGTGCGGCGGCGTCGAGGGCGGACAGGACGCGGGCGACGGCGGGGTGCTCGCTCAGGTCACGGCCGGCGGCGGGGGAGGTCATGGCTCAGCCTAGCCAGGGCGCGCGGGGCTCCTTGCCGGGTCGTCCACGGGTCTGCCGGGCGGTCGCGGCGGCGGGCTCGGCGTGTCGTCCGGCGTGTCGCCGGCGCCGGCCGGGAGGCCTGGGGACCGCCTTGACGACGCGCGCGTGGGCCGGTGTACAGTCGGGATTCTTCGAACACGTGTTCGAATCATTCGATCGTCGAGCCGCACCGGAAGGGGGTGCCGTCGTGGTCCGCAGGTACGACGAGCCCGTCGAGGTGCGCACCACCGTGACCGGCGGTCCCGACGTCCCCGGCGGTCCAGGCGAGGCCGGTGCCCCGGTGTCCTTCCGATGGCGTGGCCGTCGATATCGGGTGCGCGCGGTCCAGGCCCGCTGGCGCGAGCGCCGGGCCTGGTGGCGCGAGGTCGGCGAGGAGAGCGACGACGAGAGCACCGAGCGCGTCGTGTGGCGGGTCGAGGCCGCGGCCGGGTCGAGCACGGGGGTGTTCGAGCTCGGCGCCGACGGCGGCTCGCGCTGGCTGCTCGTCCGAGCCCTCGACTGACCCACCGCCGGACCCATCCACCCGACGCCTCCCGGCCGAGCGTCCCGACACGAGAGAGACCGATGACGACCCATCCGCTCCCCGCCTCGACCATCCCGATCGCCGGGTCCGCGGCCGGCGTCCTCGACCTCATCGACCGGTCCCGGTCCTCTCTCGCCGAGGCGTATGCCGCCCGCGGCGTCGCCGAGCGCTATCTCGCCGCCCAGCTCGGTGCCCTCCGTGCGGCTGCCGCGCTCCTCGCCGTGCCGGGCCGGACCCGTCCGCTGCGCCGTTCCTCGGGCCCACGCAACGTCTGGGAGCTCACCGCGACGAGTGCCCCCGAGCTCGCCGAGTGGGCCGGCTACTTCGCCCACTCGACCCGGCAGCGCGCGGAGGTGGAGCGGGGTGGGCGACGGGTCACCAGTCGGGAGGCCGACGACCTGCTCCGCTCGGCCGAGACCTTCCTCGATCTCGTCACCGCCCGGCTCGGGCTGCCCGGCCGCCCCGGGGAGCACCCGGAGCGGTTGCTCCCCGCCCACGGCGGAACGGTGTCGTCGTGACCGACGGCGGGGCGGCCACCTCGACCACTCGGGTGCCTCGGGTCCCCGAGGCCTGGACCGGGGCCGGGTTCGTCCATCTCCATGTCGCCTCCGGCTTCTCGATGCGCTACGGCGCCGCCACCCCCGAGGACCTCGTCAGCCGGGCCGCCGAGCACGGCCAGCCCGCCCTCGCCCTGACCGACCGCGACGGGCTCTACGGCGCGGTCCGGTTCGCGACGGCCGCGACCCGGGCCGGGGTGGCCCCGGTCCTCGGTGTCGACCTCGCCGTCGACCTCCCGCCCCGTCTGCCCGGTGAGCCGGGGGCCCCGCCGGGCGGTCCCACGGCATACCCGCGGCGCCGACCGCGCACGCCGGTCCGCGGGGGAGCGGTCGTCGACCCGCGCCGTCCCCGCGTCGTCGTCCTCGCCCGGGGCGCCGGGGCCGGCGTCGCCCACGGGAGGGGGTGGGCGGCGCTGGCCCGGCTCGTCACGGACACCCACCTCGGGGGCGAGCGGGGGACCCCGGTGACGACCCCGCTCCTCGTCGCCGGGCACGCGGTCGGGGACCCGGGTGAGCCGAGCCGGCTGCTCGTCCTCCTCGGCCCCGACTCCGACGTCGGTCGGGCCCTGCTGCTGCGCCGCCCCGACGTCGCGCTGGCCCGGCTCGCCGCCTGGCAGGCGCTGCTGCCCCCGGACGCCCTCGCGGTCGAGGTCGTCGACCACGACGGGCCCGACGGCACCCCCGCGTCGCGGGTCCATGCCGCCGCCCTGCTCGGGCTCGCCGACGCGGCCGGCGTCCCCGCCGTCCTCGCGGCCGCCGTCCGGCACGTCGAGCCCGATGACGTCCGTACCGTCGACGTCCTCGACGCGGCCCGGCGCCTCGTCGTCCTCGACTCCCGCCACCTCGACCGGGTCAGCACCGCCGGGCACCTCGCGAGCACCGCGACGATGCACCACACCGCCCTCGCGGTGACCGGTGACCCGGACCGGGCCAGGCGGCTTCTCGAGGCGACCGTCGCCCTCGCCGCCGAGTGCGTCCAGGACGGTCGCCGCGACCTCGGCATCGGGGCGGTCCACCTGCCCGAGCCCGGGGTGCTCGGCATCGCCGAGGGCACCGACCCCCAGGGGGTCCTCGCCCACCGGTGCCGCGACGCCGTCGGCACCCGCTACGCCGGCGCCTCCGACACCGAGCTGCGGGTCGTCCACGACCGGCTCGACGACGAGCTCGCCGTCGTCGCCGACCTCGGCTACCCCACGTACTTCCTCTCCGTCGCCGCCGTCGTCGACCTCATCCGCGACCGAGGGGTCCGGGTCGCGGCGCGCGGGTCGGGGGCGGGCTCGCTCGTCAACTACCTCCTCGGGATCAGCGGGGTCGACCCGATCCGTTACGACCTGCTCATGGAGCGGTTCTGCTCCCCGCTGCGGGCCGAGCTGCCCGACATCGACATCGACGTGGAGTCGGCCCGGCGCACCGAGATCTACCAGGCGATCCTCGACCGGTTCGGCTCCGAGCGGGTGAGCTGCGTGTCGATGATGGACACCTACAAGGTGCGACATGCCGTCCGCGACGTCGGGGCGGCGCTGGGGATGACCCCCGGCGAGATCGACGAGATCGCGACGGCCTTCCCGCACATCCGCGCCCGCGATGCCCGCAGCGCCATCGCCGACCTGCCCGAGCTGCGTTCGCGCGGGCTCGACAGTCCCCGGCTGGCCCGGTTCTTCGACCTCGTCGAGGCCCTCGACGGGCTGCCTCGGCACATCGCGCTCCACCCGAGCGGGGTCATCCTGTCCAACGCGAGCCTGCTCGACCGGACCCCCGTCGAGCAGAGCGGTCTCGGGTTCCCGATGAGCCAGTTCGACAAGGACGACGTCGAGACCCTCGGCCTGCTCAAGCTCGACGTCCTCGGCATCCGGATGCAGTCGGCGATGGCGCACGCCGTCGCCGAGGTGGCCCGGGTCGACGGGACCAGGATCGACCTCGACGACCAGGCCCAGGTGCCGCTCGACGACGAGGCGACCTTCCGGCTCATCCGGACGACGCACACCCTCGGCTGCTTCCAGATCGAGAGCCCCGGTCAGCGCGAGCTCGTCGGCAAGCTCGGGCCGGAGCGGTTCGAGGACCTCGTCATCGACATCTCGCTGTTCCGTCCCGGCCCGGTCAAGTCCGACATGATCACCCCGTTCCTCGAGCACCGGCATGGGTGGAGCCCGGCGACCTATCTCCATCCCACCCTCGTGCCCGCCCTCGCCGAGACCGAGGGTGTCGTCGTCTTCCACGAGCAGGTGCTCCGCATCGTCGCCGAGACCACCGGGGTCAGCCTCGCCCAGGCCGACGAGGTGCGCCGGACGATGGGTACCCCGAGCGGCCAGGCCGAGATCGAGGCGTGGTGGCGTCCGGCGGCCCGGGCCCGGGGGTACTCGCCCCAGGACGTCGAGCGGATCTGGGGGGTGCTCGCCTCGTTCGCGTCGTTCGGGTTCTGCAAGGCCCACGCGGCGGCCTTCGCCCTGCCGACCTACCACTCGGCCTGGCTCAAGACCCACCATCCGGCGGCCTTCCTCGCCGGCGTCCTCACCCACGACCCGGGGATGTACCCGCGCCGGCTCATCCTCGACGACGCCCGCAGCCTCGGCATCGCGGTCCTTCCGCTCGACGTCAACGCCTCGGGTGGCACCTACCGCGTCGAGCGGCTCGATCCCGGCACGACCCGCAGCGACCCGCCGGCCCACCCCGACCTGCCCGACGGCAGCGGCTACGGCATCCGGCTCTCCCTCGCCGACGTCATGGGGATCTGCGAGGACGAGATCGCCCGCATCGTCGCCGGGCAGCCGTTCGCCGACCTCGGGGACTTCTGGGCTCGGGCGCGGGTCTCCCGCCCGGTGCTCGAGCGGCTCGTCCTCGCCGGAGCCTTCGACGGCCTCTACGGCATGGGCTCGACCCGGACCGGCCTCGGTCGCCGGGGCCGGGTGACCCGCCGCGACGTGCTCCTCCACGTCGCCGAGCTCGACAGGTGGGAGCGCGCGGTCCGCTCCGGCTCCCGGTCCGGGGCCGGCCCCGCCCCCCGCGGAGGCCCCCGGCCGGGCCGCCGCTCGGCCCCCCGCGCGCCCGGCCAGCTCGTCCTCGACCTCGGCGACCGCCCCGAGCTCACCCCCGGGGCCGGGCTGCCCGAGATGACCGGCCCGGAGCGGGTCCGCGCCGAGCTCGACATCCTCGGTCTCGACGCGAGCGGGCACGTCATGGAGTTCTACGCGCCACTGCTCGCCGCCCTCGGGACGGTCCGCTCCCGCGACCTGCTCCGCGCTCGCAGCCGCTCCGAGATCTGGGTCGCCGGGGTCAAGGTCGCCACCCAGACCCCGCCGGTCCGCTCCGGGCGCCGGGTCGTCTTCCTCACCCTCGACGACGGGACCGGGCCGGCCGATCTCACCTTCTTCGAGGACGTGCAGGGCCCGTATGCCGCGACGGTGTTCCACTCCTGGCTCCTGCTCGCCAGAGGCGTGGTCCGGCGCACGGGAGAGCGAGGCATCTCGCTGCGAGCGACCGGGGCCTGGGAGCTCTCCGGGCTGTGGGACGCCTGGTCGACGGGCGGGATCGACGCCGTCCACGCCGCCCTCGCCGAGGCGGACGAGCGAGCGCGGGGGACGGCCGAGGCGGCACCGTTGCCGGAGCGGCACCGGGTGCTCGTCCATGCCTCCGGGTTCCGGCAGTCCCCGTATGCCGACACCCGGCCGGCCGGGGCCAGCCCGGGCCTGCCACCTCGCAAGCTGTGGCACGCGAGCCCGGGCAGCTCCGGCCACTAGGGTGGGACCCGTGACCGACGAGCGCGTGCGAACCCGGCGCCCCGGAGTCGACACGGGGCTGCGGACCGCTGCGGTCTGGGCCGCGGTCGACGAGGTCGTGCGGGCCCGGGCCGCCGAGCTCGGCCGCCCGCTCCACGTCCTCGACCTCGGCGGAGGAACCGGCGGGCTCGCGGTGCCCCTCGCGGCGGCGGGCCATGTGGTGACCGTCGTCGACCCCAGCCCCGATGCGCTCGCCTCGCTCGCGCGTCGGGCCGCCGAGACCGACCCGCCCGGGACGGCCACCCGGATCACCGCCGTCCAGGGTGACGCCGACTCCGTCGCCGAGATCCTCGCCGGTCGGCCGGCCGACCTCATCTGCTGCCACGGCACCCTCGAGCACGTCGACGACCCCGCCCACGCCCTCGCCGCCCTCGCGGCCGTCCTGGCCGACGGCGGGACCCTCAGCCTCGTGGCTGCCGGACGCCTCGCGGCCGTGCTCGCCCGCGTTCTGGCCGGCGAGTTCGCCGAGGCCCGGGTCGTGCTCGACAGCCCCGACGGCCGGTGGGGCGGCGCCGACCCGATGCCCCGCCGCTTCGATGCCCCGACGCTCGTCGGCCTCGTCGAGGGCGCCGGGCTGCGCCCTGTCGACGTCCACGGCGTCCGTCCCTTCAGCGACCTGGTGCCCGCGGCATACCTCGACACCGAGGCCGAGCGCGCCGCCCTGCTCGCGCTCGAGCGGGCCGTCGCCGGGCACCCCGCCCTCGGCGAGCTCGGCGCCGCCATCCACGTCCTCGCCGTGCGCGCCTGACCCTGCGCGGGCCGTCATGAGCCGGCGACAGTACGCCCTACCCCGGCGCTCGGGCACCGGGCCCCCCGACGACACGGGGTGCACGATCCTCCACGTCGACATGGACGCCTTCTACGCCTCGGCCTCGCTGCTGTTCCGGCCCGAGCTCGTCGGCACCCCCGTCATCATCGGCGGGAGCAGCAACCGCGGCGTCGTCCTGTCTGCGACCTACGAGGCCCGGCGCTTCGGGGTCACCTCGGCCATGCCGATGTCCCGCGCTCGGCGCCTCTGCCCCCAGGCCACCGTCATCGCCCCCGACCACGCGCTCTACTCGCGGATCTCCGACGCCGTGATGGAGACCTTCCACACCATCACCCCGCTCGTCGAGCCGCTCTCCCTCGACGAGGCGTTCCTCGACGTGTCCGGGGCGTTGCGCAGGCTCGGGCGCCCGGCCCGGATCGGCGCGCTCATCCGCGACACGATCGCCGACGAGCAGGGCATCACCTGCTCGGTCGGGGTCGCCCCGACGAAGTTCGTCGCCAAGCTCGCCTCGGGGCTGGCCAAGCCCGACGGCCTCGTCGTGGTCCCGGTCGACGAGGTCGTCCCCTTCGTCCAGCAGCTGCCCGTCGGCGCCCTGTGGGGGGTGGGGGAGCGGACCGAGGAGGCGCTGACCCGCCTGGGCCTGCGCACCGTCGCCGACATCGCCCACACCCCGCTCGAGACGCTCACCAGGGCGCTCGGCGAGGCCACCGGGGCGCACCTCCACGAGCTGTCGTGGGGCCGTGATCCTCGACACGTCGAGGCCGCCGAGCGGGAGCGCAGCATCGGGGCCGACGAGACCTTCGAGACCGACATCGACGATCCCGTCCTCATCCACCGCCGGCTCCTCCGGCTCAGCGACAAGGTCGCCGCCCGGGTGCGGGCCGCGGGGTATGCCGGTCGGACGGTGACGATCAAGGTCCGCTTCTCGGACTTCACGACGATCACCCGGGCGCGCACGCTGCACCAGCCGACCGACACGAGCCGGGTGGTCTACGAGGCGGCGACCGGGCTCTTCGACGCGCTGGGGCTGCAGCGTGCCCGGATCCGCCTCGTCGGGGTCCGGATGAGCGCCCTGGTGCCCCTCGAGCAGGCCCCCGTCCAGGGGGTCCTCGGCGAGCCGGACCACGGCTGGCGCGACGCCGACCTGGCCGTCGACCGCGCCAGCGCCCGGTTCGGCGCGGGGGCGGTCCGGCCGGCCAGCCTGATCAACCCTCACCATTCGCCTTCCCACCCGCCCCCCGGCGACCTATCCTGAGATCACCGGCCATGGGCCGTGCCCGACGCAACGAATCCGCGTGGCCGAGCGTTTCTCCGGGTAGGAGACGATCAGTCCGCACATCCTGGAGGTCACCGTGCCGCTGTCTGATCACGAGCAGAAGATGCTCGCGCAGATGGAGCAGGCCCTTGCCGCCGAGGACCCGCGGTTCGCGTCGCAGATGCAGGGCGCCCAGAGCCGTTCGGCCGTCCGCCGCCGCTACATCCTCGGTGCCATCGGGGTCCTCCTCGGCCTCGGCCTCGTTCTCGTCGGGGTCAACACGACGATCTGGGTGGGGGTGGCCGGGTTCGTCGTCATGGTCCTCGCGGCCGTCTTCGCCCTCACCCCGAAGCGACCCGGGGACGGCTCCGCCCTCGGCCGCGGCGGCCGTCGCAAGGGTGGCGGACCCCGGCGCCAGGGGCTGATGGACCGGCTCGACGAGCGCTGGGAGCACCGCGAGAACGACCTCTGAGCCGAGTCCCCGGGCTCGGAGCGGTCAGCGGGTGAGCACCACCCCGATGACCCACGTCACGGCGATGAGCAACCCGACCCCCAGCTCGATCCCCATGCTGGCCGCGACGGCCTTGACGGCGACGAGGGTCCGCGACCAGGCCTGGACGGAGTCCCGGGTGCGCGCCTGTTCCACGGCATAGATGCCGAGAACGAAGCCCAGCGGCGCCCCGACCACCGGGACCACGAAGAACCCCACGACCCCCAGGCCGACGGCGAGGACGAGCGTGGCGCCCCCGACCCCGGCCTCGCGCATCCGGCGCGCGGGCAGGAGGTACTCGAGGACGAGGCCCGCGGCATACAGCGCCACGGCCACGCCGAAGACCACCCACGCGACGGGGCCGCCGACCATCAGGGCCCACAGGAGGACGCCGCCCACGGTGATGATCAGCCCGGGCAGGACCGGGACGACGACACCGACGAGGCCGAGGACGATGATCAGCGCCGGGAGCCACAGGCTCAGGCCCGTGGAGCCGGTGCCCACCTACCCGAGCGTGTCGGCGGCGGGCTCGACGTGCAGCCGGTCGCTCTCGTCGTGGATGTCTGCGACATCGCGCAGCGCGGGGACGTGCTGACGGCCGTGGTGGGCGCAGAAGAGGAGCTCCCCGCCGGCGTGGAGTCGGACCCGCACGTACGCCTGGGCACCGCAGCGGTCGCAGCGGTCCGCAGCGGTCAGGGCAGGTGCCACAGTGGCGTTCACGTCGTCCTCCTCGGGATGTCGGCGGGCACTGAGGGCAACAGTGAAGCACGAGGAATGCTTCCCGTCCGGGAACATGTCGGCATTTGAGAGATGTCATACCCGGACGGGCCGCCCGAGGCGTCGACACACCCGGCAGCGGGGGTCGGGCCGGCGGCCCCGACCCCGGTGCGCCTGCCCGGGAGGTTCGCTCGCGCCGGTTAGCCTGACCCTGGCGCCGTATGCCGCGCGCCCCGCCAGTCGGCGCCCCGCTGGGCCGCCCGCACCACCGACGAAGGACCACAGCCACCGATGAGTGCCGCTCAGGCCGCCGCGGCGAAGAAGGCCGCATCGAGCAAGTCCGCCACCGAGTACACCGCGCACCACCTGCAGGTGCTCGAGGGCCTCGAGGCGGTCCGCAAGCGCCCTGGCATGTACATCGGGTCCACCGACACCCGCGGGCTCATGCACTGTCTCTGGGAGATCATCGACAACGCCGTCGACGAGGCGCTCGCGGGGGTCTGCGACCGGATCGAGGTCACCCTCCACGCCGACGGCTCGGTCGAGGTCCGCGACAACGGACGCGGCATCCCCGTCGACATCGAGCCGCGCACCGGCCTGACCGGTGTCGAGGTCGTCTTCACCAAGCTGCACGCCGGCGGCAAGTTCGGGGGCGGCTCCTACACCGCCTCCGGTGGGCTGCACGGGGTGGGCGCGTCCGTCGTCAACGCGCTCTCCTCACGCCTCGACGTCGAGGTCGAGAGGACCGGCAAGGTCTGGGCGATGAGCTTCCGCCGCGGCGAGCCGGGTCAGTTCTCCGATGTCGCCGGAGCCAAGGGTGCCAAGGACCCCTCCCATCCCTTCACCCCGTTCGAGGGTGGCAGCGAGCTCGCCGTGGTCGGCCGGGCCCCGAAGGGCCGCACCGGCACCCGGATCCGCTACTGGGCCGATGACCAGATCTTCCTGCGGGACGCCGGGTTCGACGTCGAGGGGCTGCTGGCCCGGGCACGGCAGACCTCGTTCCTCGTGCCCGGCCTGACGATCGTCATCCGTGACGAGCGACGCGGCGCCGGGGAGGGTGGAGCCACCGAGGAGGTCTTCGTCCACGACGGTGGGATCTCGGAGTTCTGCGAGTTCCTCGCACCAGACCCGGCGCTCACCGACGTGTGGCGCATCCAGGGCACCGGGACCTTCACCGAGACCGTCCCCGTCCTCGACGCCAAGGGGCACATGACCCCGACCGAGGTCGAGCGCGAGTGCGGCGTCGACGTGGCGGTGCGCTGGGGGAGCGGCTACGAGAGCACCGTCCAGTCCTTCGTCAACATCATCGCGACGCCCAAGGGCGGGACGCACCTGGCCGGCTTCGACCAGTCCCTGCTCAAGGTCTTCCGCAAGCAGCTCGAGGTCAACGCGCGCCGGCTCAAGGTCGGCGGCGACAAGGTCGAGAAGGACGACATCCTCGCCGGTCTCACCGCCGTCGTCACCGTCCGCCTCGCCGAGCCGCAGTTCGAGGGCCAGACCAAGGAGGTCCTCGGGACCAACGCGGTGCGGGCCATCGTCTCCCGCGTCGTCGAGGACGGCCTGACCCAGCGCCTGGTGTCGACCCGGCGGGGCGAGAAGCAGCAGGCGGCGCTGCTCCTCGAGAAGGTCACCGCCGAGATGAAGTCGCGGATCAGCGCGCGGGTGCACAAGGAGACCCAGCGCCGCAAGACCGCCCTCGAGACCTCGTCGCTGCCCGCCAAGCTCGCGGACTGCCGCAGCACCGACATCGACCGCACCGAGCTGTTCATCGTCGAGGGGGACAGCGCCCTCGGGACCGCCAAGCTGGCTCGCAGCAGCGACTTCCAGGCCCTGCTGCCGATCCGGGGCAAGATCCTCAACGTCCAGAAGGCCTCGGTCACCGACATGCTCGGCAATGCGGAGTGCGCGGCGATCATCCAGGTCGTCGGCGCCGGCTCAGGACGCAGCTTCGACCTCGACGCGGCCCGCTACGGCAAGGTCATCATCATGACCGACGCCGACGTCGACGGCGCCCACATCCGCACCCTGCTGCTCACCCTCTTCTTCCGCTACATGCGTCCCCTCGTCGCGGCCGGTCGGGTGTATGCCGCGGTCCCGCCGCTGCACCGCATCGAGGTCGTCGGCCAGGGGGCTCGCAAGGGCGAGCTCATCTACACCTACTCCGAGGGCGAGATGCGCCAGACCGTGTCGTCACTGGCGAAGCGGGGCCGCGGGGTCAAGCAGCCCATCCAGCGCTACAAGGGCCTCGGCGAGATGGATGCCGACCAGCTGGCCGAGACGACGATGGACCCCCGCCGCCGGACGTTGCGCAAGGTCACCCTCCGTGACGCGGAGGCCGCCGAGCGCGTCTTCGAGCTGTTCATGGGCAACGAGGTGGGTCCCCGCCGCGAGTTCATCGTGGAGTCGGCGCACAGCCTGGACACCGAGCGCATCGACGCCTGAGCCGGCGAACGGGGCGCGGCCGGCCGGCATACCCCTGGTGCCACCGGGCGGAGCGTCAGCGCATCGGCGGTGCGGTCGACTCCCGCACGACGAGCTCGGTCGGCAGGAAGACCTGTCGGTCGACGACGGGCTCGTCGCCGAGGAGGTTCTCGATGAGCAGCTCGGCGGCCCGGCGTCCCTGGGCGGTGACGTCCTGGCGGACGGTCGTCAGGCCGAGGACCTTGGAGAGCATGTAGTCGTCGACGCCGACGACCGAGAGGTCCTCGGGGATGCGCAGGCCCAGGTGGCGTGCCGCGGTGAGGACGCCGATGGCGATCTCGTCGGAAGCGGCCACGACGGCCGTCGGGGGCGTCGGCACATCGAGGAGGCGGACGGCGTCGCGCGCGGCGGCATCCGCGGTCCAGTCCGAGGGAAGGATCCACTCCAACGGCAGGTCGAGGCCGTGGTCCGACATCGTCGACCGGAACGCGGCCAGCCGGGTCTTCGGCGTCTCGACGTGGGCGACGTTCGTGGGGACGGCCCCGACGTAGGCGATCTGCTTGTGGCCGAGCGAGATGAGGTGCTCGGTGGCCGTGCGCATGACGTCGGCGTCGTCGATCCGCACACAGGGCCGCCCCGGCACGGGGGAGCCCACGGCCACGAGCGGGAGGTCGAGCCGGTCGATGAGCGCGACCTCCTCGGGGGTCATCGGGACGTTGAGGGTGATCACCCCGTCGACCCGCTTCCACAGCATGTTCTGGGTCAGCGGCAGGCGCCGGTCGTAGGTGTCGTCCTCGAGGTCGAACAGCAGGACGTGGTGGCCGTGCGGGCGCAGCGACTTCTCGATGGCGCTGACGAGGGTCGCGAAGAACCAGCGGGTGAGGAACGGCGCGACGACGGCGACCACCCGGGTGCGCCCGGAGGCGAGCGAGGTCGCCGTCGGTGACGCGACGTAGTCCATCTCGGCCGCGACCTTGAGCACCCGGGCCCGCGTGGACGGGCTGACCCGGTCCAGTCCCCGAAGGGCGCGCGACACCGTGGCCACGGAGACCCCGGCGGCGCGCGCCACGTCGGTGATGGTGCTCATGCCCTGGCCCTGAGGCGGACGTGAAGGTGCCACGCGGCCGCCTGGTGCGACGGACCCACGGTCATGGCCACAGCGACAGCGGTAGGCATGGGCGCGGACCTTCTCGAGGGCTGGATGGTGCCGCCTCAGCCCTTCACGCTGCCCGCCAGCAGGCCACGGACGAAGTAGCGCTGCAGGGCGAGGAACACGATGAGCGGGACGACGATGGTGAGGAAGCCCGAGGGGTACAGCAGCTCCTGGTGGGCGCCGAAGTTCCCTACCAGGTTCTGCATCCGGGCTGTGATCGGCTGCAGGTTCGGGTCGGTGCTGCCGAAGGTCTTCGCGACGAGCAGGTCGTTCCAGACCCAGAGGAACTGGAAGATCCCGAACGACGCGATGGCCGGCATGGACAGGGGCAGCACGATCGACTGGAAGATCTTCAGGTGGGAGGCCCCGTCGACGCGGGCGGCCTCGATGAGCGAGCCCGGCAGCTGGGCGATGAAGTTGTGCAGCAGGAAGACCGCCAGGGGCAGCGAGAACATGGTGTGCGACAGCCAGATCTGGGCGAGGGTCCCACGGACACCAGGAGGTGCCGGCAGGACGGTGACCCCGCCGAAGGTCAGGCCGTGCACGTAGTACTGCTGGAGCGGCACGAGGGCCATCTGGAGCGGCACGATCTGCAGGGCGAAGATCCCGAAGAAGATCGCGTCGCTGCCGCGGAACCGCATCCAGGCGAGGGCGTACCCGGCCATCGACGCGATGAAGATGGGGATGATCGTCGCCGGGATGGTGATCGCCAGCGAGTTGATGAGCGGCTGCACCAGGCCGCCCTCACTGGTGAGCACCGCCTTGTAGCCGTCGAGGCTGAAGTGCGGGCTGGTGACGATGGTCCACCACCCCGTCGTCAGCGCGTCCTCCTTGGGGCGGAAGGAGTTGACGAACAGTCCCAGGGTCGGGATGGTCCACAGGACCGAGATGAGGACCACCAGGGCGGACGCGACAGGGCTGCTGAACGCGCTCCGGATGGCCTTGGTCGCCGCCTTGCCCTTCAGCGGAGGGGGAGTGGTGGTGATGGGCGGTGTCGTCGTCGTCATCGGACCTCACGCTCCAGGCGCAGTTGGCGGATGTTGTACCACATCAGGGGGAGCACCAGGACGAAGATGACGACCGCCAGGGCGGCTCCTCGGCTCACCTGCGATGTCACGAACATGTCGGCATACATCTGTCTGGCGAGCACGTCGGTGTTGAAGTTGCCGTTGTTGATCGTGAAGACGATGTCGAAGACCTTCAAGGTCGTGATCATGACCGTCGTCATGACGACGACGATGGTGTTCCGGATCATGGGGATCTGGACGGTGCGGAACAGCTTGAACCCCTCGGCGCCGTCGAGCCGCGCCGACTCGATGACCTCGTCGGGGATCGCCTTGAGCGCGGCCCCCAGGACCACCATGGCGAAGCCCGCCTGGATCCAGACCATGATGACCATCTCGAGGAAGATGTTGATCGGCGACGTGATGAGCCAGTTGGGTGGGTTGTGCCAGCCGAGCTTGATGACGATCTCGCTGAGCAGACCGGTCTGGGGGACGGACGGGTCGACGTAGTTGTAGACGTAGGACCAGATCACGGCTGCGCCGACGAAGGAGATCGCCGTCGGAAGGAAGATCAGCGTCTTGGGTACCGCGGTGTGGGTCATCCGGTCCATGAGGAGCGCGGCGGTGAGGCCGACGAGGACCGACGCGGCCGGCACGATGAGCAGCCACAACAGGGTGCGCAGGATGGTCTGCTGCGTGTAGGGGTCCGTGAAGGCGTAGGTGTAGTTCTTGAAGCCGATGTACTTCGTGTCCAGCTGCCCGAGGAACTGCTGGTTCTTGAAGCTGAGGTCGATGGTGCGAAGCGCCGGGATGACCAGGCCCAGGAGGACGAGGAGCAGGGCCGGCCCGAGGGTGATGATGAGGGCCACGGGCTTCTGGAGGCGGTTCGTGACGCGGCCGGCGACGAAGAAGACGACGACGAGGATGATGACGAATCCGCCGACCGCTTCGACCACCCCCCACAACGTGGAGGCCGCCTGGGCCGCTGCACTGGACTGCAAGGGGACAAATGCGCTGAGCACCACGAAACTCCCTTGTCTGGATCCGAAGAGGCGATACCGAACGAGGTCCCCGGGTGCTTCGGCCCGCGGGTCTCCCCGCGGGCCGAAGCCACCTCAGGTGGTGGTTGGACTAGTTCGACAACCTAGCTGGTCGGCCAGGCTGCGTCGATCTCCTTGGCGACGTCCGCAATGGACTTGCCGCTGCCGAACCAGTCGACCATGGCCTTCCACTCGGCACCGGCACCGACGGCCGCCGGCATGGCGTCCGACGCGTCGAACCGGAACGTGGCGGTCGGGTCGGCGAGGTACTTCGCCGAGAGCTGGTCGATCGGGTCCGTGTAGAGGCTCTGGTCGACCTTCTCGTTGGCCGAGACCCATCCGGGCGCGACCTGGATGCGGCTGTCGGCCCACTCCGGGCTGGACAGGTAGTTCTGGACGGCCTGGGTAGCCGGGTCGTCCGCGAAGGCGGTCACGAACTCGCCGCCACCCTCGACAGGGTTGCTGATCGACGGGTCGACCGCCGGCAGCTTGAACGCGAAGACGTCACCGTCGGGTCCGACCTTCGTGCCCTTGGGCCACTGGGCCTCGTAGAACGAGGCCTGCTGGAGCATCCCGCACTGGTTCTTCAGGATCGGCAGACCGGCGTTCTGGAAGGTCGTCGTCGCGATCGTCTTGACGCCACCGTAGCCACCGTTGACCCACGCGGGGTTCTGCAGCCAGTCGGCGACGGTCTTCATCGCGGCCTGGATCTTCGGGTCGGAGAAGGTGACCTTGTGGCTGATCCAGTCGTCGTAGACCTGGCCGCCATAGGTGCCGAGGACGACCTCCTCGAGCCAGTCGGTGGCAGGCCACCCACTGGCGGTACCGGACCCGATGCCACCGCACCACGGCTTGGCGGTGCCGGTCATGTCGCTGGCCATCTTGGCGGACAGGGACATCATGTCGGCCCACGTCGTGGGAACGGTGTAGTTGTGCTGCTTGAAGTAGCTCGGCGAGTACCAGACGAGCGACTTCATGTTCGCGCTCATCGGGGCGGCGTAGAAGGTGCCGTTGACGCTGCCGTAGCTCTTCCAGGCGTCGTTCCAGTTGGCCTCGTTGGCGACGGTGCCGGCCGGCGGCTTCTTGACCGCGCCGGTGGCCACCATCTGCTGGAGGAGACCGGGCTGCGGGATGATCGCCAGGTTCGGGGCGTTACCGCCGTTGACCTTGACCGGCAGGTCGGACTCGAAGGTGTTCGAGCCGGTGTACTGGATGGTGATGCCGGTGCACTGCGAGAACTCGGCCCACGACTTGTTGAGCGAGTCCGACTCCGGGCTGAGGATCGACCCGAACATCGTGACCGTCTTGCCGCTGTGGCCCGCGTAGGCCTGGTACTTGGCGCAGTTGCCGGTAAGCGTCGGCGCGGCGGTGGAACCACCACCACCCCCGCTGGAGCTACTCGAACAGGCGGCGACGGTGGCCACGGCCACCGCACCGGCCGTCACGCCGAGCAGGCGACTCTTCTTCATGTTGTTCCTTCCCCGGTCTCGGACCCGGTGAGTGACGAATGGGCGCTCACTCGTGAGGATGTAAGCGCTTACCCGAGCGATCCGAGACTAGTCGCGTGAGGGCCTTTGACACGTCCGCGACCCCAGTCGTTACACAATCGAAACTCCCTGGACCCGGAGCGGGCACTCGCCCGTGAAAAGGTCCAGGCGCGGCTGCGTGGGCTCAGCCCCGGGCCGGCGCGCCGATCCCGCCGATGACCGCGGACCCGGGCGTTCCGGAGCCGTCGCGCCGACCCGTCGCGGCCGGCAGGTCGAGGGCGACGCCACCGGCGCCGGACGCCCGGGCCGGGGTCCCACCGACCCACGCGAGGACGAGGGTGTCCTCGCCCTTGAGGAAGCGGTGCGCCCGCACACCCCCGGTGCCGCGGCCCTTGGCCGGGTACTCGGCATACGGGGTCACCTTGAGCGCACCGGGCTGGGTGCCGGGCAGCGCGTCGCTCGCGCCACTGGCCGTCACGACGATGTTGGCGGCGGTCGGGTCCACGGCTCCGAAGAAGACGACCCGCTCGCCCGGCGTGAGCCGGACGCCGGCCATGCCGCCCGCCGAGCGGCCCTGGGGTCGGACCGCGGCGGCGGGGAAGCGGAGCAGCTGGGCGTCGGAGGTGACGAAGACGAGGTCCTCGCCGCCGTCGACGAGGGCGACCGCACCGACGACGGCATCGCCGTCCTTGAGGGCGATGGCCTCCCAGTCGCCCTTGGCGGGGTAGTCGGTCGTGACCCGCTTGACGACGCCCTGGGCGGTGCCGAGCGCGATGCCCGGACCGCCCGCGTCGAGGGGAACGATGGTGAGCGGCTCCTCGCCCCGCGGCAGGTCCACGTAGGCCGCGAGCGGTGCCCCACCGGACAGGGCGGGAGCCCCTCCGAGCGGGGGCAGCGCCGGCAGCTCGAGCGCGGACAGGCGCAGCATCCGGCCCCGGCTCGTGACGAGGCCGACCTCGCCGCGCGCCGTCGTCCGGACCGCACCCACGACGGCGTCGTGCGCCGCCCGCGGCCCGTCCGTGGGGATGGGGTCGGCGGTGGAGGTCCGGGCGAGCAGCCCGGTGGACGAGAGCAGCACCCAGCACGGCTCGTCGGCGACCTCGAGGGGGGCCGCCTCCGTGACCGGGGCTCCGGCGGACTCGAGCAGGACGGTACGGCGGGGGGTGCCGTGGGCCTTGGCGACCTCGGCGAGCTCGGCGGAGACGGTCCTCCGTAGCAGCCCGTCGTCGTCGAGGATGGCCTGGAGCTCCTCGATCTCGCGCTGGAGCTGGTCGCGCTCGGCCTCGAGCTCGATCCGGCTGAACTTCGTCAGCCGGCGCAGCTGCAGGTCGAGGATGTAGGTCGCCTGGGCCTCGGAGAGGTCGAAGACGTCGATGAGCCGGGTGCGCGCGGTCGCCGCGTCGTCCGAGCCCCGGATGAGCTGGATGACCTCGTCGATGTCGAGGATGGCGATGAGCAGGCCCTCGACGAGGTGCAGCCGGTCGCGCCGCTTGCCGAGCCGGTGGACGGTGCGGCGGCGGACGACGTCGATGCGGAAGTCGACGTAGACGGACAGCAGCTCGCGCAGCCCGAGGGTGCGCGGCTGGCCGTCGACGAGTGCGACGTTGTTGATGCCGAACGAGTCCTCGAGCGGCGTCAGCTTGTAGAGCCGGTCGAGGACGGCCTCGGGGTTGAAGCCGTTCTTGATCTCGATGACGAGGCGCAGCCCGTGCTGACGGTCGGTGAGGTCCTTGACGTCGCTGATGCCCTCGAGCTTCTTGGACTGCACGAGGCTCTTGATCCTGTCGATGACCTTCTCGGGGCCGATGAGATAGGGCAGCTCGGTGACGACGATGCCCTGCCGGCGCGGGGTGACCTTCTCGATCCGAGCGGTGGCCCGGGTCCGGAAGGTCCCGCGCCCGGTGAGGTAGGCGTCCCGGATCCCGTCCAGGCCGATGATCCGCCCGCCACCGGGCAGGTCGGGACCGGGCACGAAGCGCATGAGGTCCTCGAGCGAGCAGGACGGGTGGGCGATGAGGTGCCGGGCCGCGCCGATGACCTCGACGAGGTTGTGCGGGGCCATCTGCGTCGCCATCCCCACCGCGATCCCGCTCGCGCCGTTGACGAGGAGGTTGGGGTATGCCGCGGGCAGGACCGCGGGCTGGGTGTGCTGGTCGTCGTAGGTGGGGACGAAGTCGACGGTCTCCTCGTCGAGCCCGGAGACCATGAGCAGGGCGGCCGGCGCCATCCGCGCCTCGGTGTAGCGGGCCGCTGCCGGGCCGTCGTCGAGCGAGCCGAAGTTGCCGTGCCCGTCGACGAGCGGCAGGCGCATCGTGAAGGGCTGGGCCATCCGGACCAGGGCGTCGTAGATGGCCTGGTCGCCGTGCGGGTGGTACTTGCCCATGACCTCGCCGACGACCCGGCTCGACTTGACGTGACCGCGGTCCGGGCGCAGGCCCAGGTCGCTCATGCCGTAGAGGATCCGGCGCTGGACGGGCTTGAGCCCGTCGCGGGCGTCGGGGAGCGCCCGGGAGTAGATGACGCTGTAGGAGTACTCCAGGAAGGCGTTGCTCATCTCCTCCTCGATGTCGATGTCGACGATGCGTTCGGCGACCTCGACATCGCTGCCAGGGGAGGGCGGGGTGGTGCGTCGAGCCATCGGGGGACTGTGCTCCATCGGGGAGGTGGGTGACACCCCATCCTCGCCTAGGCCGGCGAGGGGGCCTCGCCCGACGCGCCGAACCGCCCGACGTGGAAGACCTCGTCGGTGGGGCGCCGCCGCCTGGTCGACGCCGACCCGTGGACCCGCACCGTCTCGTGACCCAGGGCGACCACACCGACGACCCGGCGGCCCTCCGGAACGCCGAAGGCACCCTTGACCGCCTCGAGGCGGTCGGTCGGGACGCCGAAGAACAGCGCGTCGAGCCCGAGGTCGACGGCGCCGAGCAGCACGATCATCGCTGCCATCGCGACGTCGGTGTCCCAGTAGGGCACCGGCCAGTGCTCGACCGACCGGTCGGCCCACCCCTTGTCCGGCTCGGCGTAGCGGTCGAGGTAGGCGGCGGGGTCGGACAGACAGAGCAGGAGGGCCGGGGCGGCGGCCACGCCGCTCGCCCAGGCGTCCCAGTCCTCCTCGGCGCCCGCGGTCGCCGACCAGAACGCGGCCCGGTCGCCCGGGTCGAGCAGCGCGAGGAAGTCCCACCCCTGGCTGAAGCCGGCGCTGGGCGCCCGCAGCCCCAGCTCGACGAGGGAGCGCACCGTCTCGAGGTCGACACCGCGCTCGGCGTCGAAGCGGCGGGTCATCCGGCGGCGGCGAACGGTCTCGGTCAGCTCCATCGGGCCAGTAAAGCCGACCCCGCTGGACGGGACCCGACGTGGCCGACGCCATGCCCGCCCGCCCGTGGCACGCCGGACACCCGGGAGCGGGCGTGCCACGATTAGCCCATGGCCATCGACGAGGCGCTGCCTCCGGGGTACCCCGCCCAGTGGGAGGCCGACATCGTCATGCGGGACGGGTCCGTCGCCCACGTCCGTCCCATCACCCCGGGCGACGCCGACGCCCTGCGGGCCTTCCACGCGGGCCAGTCCGACGAGTCGATCTATCTCCGGTTCTTCGCGCCCATGCGGACGCTGAGCGACCGGGACGTGCATCGCTTCACCCATGTCGACTACGTCGACCGGGTCGCCCTGATCGCCCTCATGGAGGACGACATCATCGGGGTGGGCCGCTACGACCGGATCGACGAGCACAGCGCCGAGGTCGCCTTCAACATCAGCGACAAGTACCAGGGCAAGGGCATCGGGTCGGTCCTGCTCGAGCACCTCGCGGCGGTCGCCCGCGAGATCGGCATCTCGAAGTTCACGGCCGAGGTGCTCCCGCAGAACCGCAAGATGCTCAAGGTCTTCAGCGAGGCGGGCTACGAGGTCTCGCGGCGGATCGAGGACGGCGTCGTCGAGGTCGACTTCGACATCGAGCCGACCGACAGCTCGCGCAACGTGGCGATGTCCCGGGAGCACCGCTCCGAGGCCATCAGCGTGCGCCGCATCCTCTATCCCAAGGTCGTCGCCGTCGTCGGCGCCAGCCGGCGCGAGCACTCCATCGGCGGCCGGCTGCTCTCGACGATCCTCGGTTCCGGTTTCACCGGAACGGTGTACCCGGTCAACCCGCACACCGACCAGGTGGCCGGGCTCGCGGCATACCCGACGGTCTCGGCGGTGCCCGAGCACGTCGACCTGGCCGTCATCGTCGTGCCGGCCGGACGGGTCCTCGCCGTCGTCGACGACTGCGCACGGGCCGGCGTCGGGTCGCTGCTCGTCGTCTCGGCAGGCTTCGCCGAGTCCGGGCCCGAAGGGGCGCGGATCCAGTCCAAGCTGCTCAAGCGGGCCAGGCGGGCCGGGATGCGGGTCGTCGGCCCGAACTCCTTCGGACTGGTCAACAACGACCCCGAGGTGCGGCTCAACGCGACGTTGTCCCCGCAGCTGCCGCCACCAGGCCACGTCGCCCTGTTCTCGCAGTCGGGGGCCCTGGGCATCGCGGTCCTCGCGTCGGCCGCGAGCCGCCGGCTCGGGATCTCGGCCTTCGCCTCGGCGGGGAACCGGATCGACGTCTCCGCCAACGACTTCATGCAGTACTGGATGGATGACGACAACACCACGGTCGTCGGTCTCTACCTCGAGTCGATGGGCAACCCGCGCAAGTTCTCGCGGATCGCCCGCAACATCGCGGCGACCAAGCCGATCATCGTCGTCAAGTCGGGCGTCTCGGCCTACGGCGTGCCGCCCGGACACCGGGTCCGGCGCACCAAGGCCCGTCCCGAGGTCTTCGACTCGATGCTGCGCCAGTCCGGTGTCATCCGCGTCGAGAACGTCCACCAGCTCTTCGACGTGGCCTCGCTGCTCGTCAACCAGCCGCTCCCGCGCGGCCGGCGGGTGGCCCTCGTCGGCAACGCCGCGGCCCTCGGCGCGATCACCGCGGACGCCTGCCTCAGCTGGGGGCTGACGGTCAGCCGTGGGCCGGTGTGCATGCCCGCCGAGGCGACCGCCGGGATGTTCCGCGAGGCCCTCGACGCGGCGTTCGCCGACCCCGAGGTCGACTCGGTCATCGCCTGCTTCATCCCGCCCCTCATCGCGGTCGACGAGGACGTCGCCGAGGCGGTCCGGGAGGCCGCCCGCGGGCAGAGCAAGCCCTGCCTCGTCACCTTCCTCGGCATGCGCGGCGTCGACGACGGACACTCCTCCGTGCGGGGCACCGGGCCGGGGCACTCCCAGTCGATCCCGGTCTACTCGATGCCCGAGGACGCGGTGCGGGCCCTGGCCGCCGCGACGAAGTACGCCGAGTGGCGCGGCCGTGACCGAGGAACCCAGGTCGCTCCCGTCGGCATCAACCGGCGGATCGCCGAGGACATCGTCGAGACCGTCCTCAGCGTCGACAAGGACGGCAGGCGGCTCGCCCCCGACGAGGCGGCGGCGCTGCTCGCGTCGTACGGCATCACGGTGTGGCCGAGCTACCCGGCGGCGACGGTCGAGGACGCCATCGCCGCGGCCGAGAGGGTCGGCTACCCGGTCGTCCTCAAGTCGACCGCGCCCATGGTCCGTCACCAGGGCGGTCTCGGCGGGGTCCGGGTCGACCTCGCGTCCGAGGCGGCGCTGCGCGAGGCCTGGGACTCCCTGACCGGGGTGCTGGCGCCGGTGTCGGCCGACACCTTCGTCATCCAGAAGATGGCCTCGCCCGCCGGGGTCTCCTGTGTCGTCACGAGCGACGAGGACCCGCTCATCGGCCCGGTCGTCGGCTTCAGCCTCGCCGGTATGCCGCGAGAGCTGCTCGGTGACATCGCCTACCGGATCCCGCCGCTCACCGACGTCAACGTCTCCGAGCTCATCTCCTCGATCAAGGCGGCCCCGGTGCTGCACGGCCACCGCGGCGCCACCCCGGTCAACCGGGCGGCGCTCGCCGACCTCATCGCCCGGGTCTCGGTGCTCGCCGACGACATGCCCGAGATCGCCTCCCTGTCCCTCAACCCCGTCAACGCCCACCCCGGCGGGGTCGAGGTCCTCGGCGCCGAGGTGACGATCGCCCGGACGCAGCGGCGCACGGACCCGGGACGGCGCTCCCTCACCTGACGGCCCCGGCGCCCTGCGGCACAATGGCTCCATGAGCTTCGTCTCCGACGCCCCGGCGCTTCCCGGCGCCCTCACCGCCGCCATCGAGCGGGCGGGCTACTACCCGGCCCTCGTCAGCGATGTCGTGAGCGCCGCCCTGGCCGGGGAGCGGGTCGAGAGCCACCTCGTCCACCTCGAGACGACCTTCGACCGCGAGGTCGTCAAGCGTCACATCACCGTGCTCGTCCTCACCGCCACCCGCCTCGTCATCGCGCACGCCGACGACTTCGCCGACGACCCGGACGCCCCCCAGGAGGACGTCGCGACGGCCACGACCGAGAGCATCCCGCTCACCAGGGTCAACGGGGTCATGCTCACCCACGTCGTCGAGGAGCCGCAGGCCTACGTCCCCGGGCGGCTCGGGCGCGAGCTGACCGTCACCCTCGGCTGGGGTGCCGTGTCCCGGGTCGACCTGCTGCCGGCCAGCTGCTCCGACCCGACGTGCGACGCCGACCACGGCTACGAGGGGACGATCACCGCCGACGACATCGCCCTGCGGGTCTCGGCGGCCGCCGACGGCGAACACGCCCTGGCCGAGGCTCTCGGGTTCGCCGGGGCCCTGTCGGCCGCTCTCGCCCGGCGCTGAGGCCGGGCCCGGATGGAGCAGCCCACCGGACTCGACCCCACGCTGCCCGGCCTGGCCGACGTGCTCCCGTCGGTGGCCACGAGCCTCGGCGTCCCCGGCCTGGACCGGGCGCCGGCCTTCCCCCTCGCTCCGGCGGCCCGCGCCGTCGTCGTCCTCCTCGACGGGCTCGGCGACGAGCTGCTGCGTCGACGCGGCGGGCACGCGCCGTTCCTCCGCTCCCTCCTGCCGACGGCATACGGCGTCGCGTGCGGGTTCCCCTCGACGACGGCGACGTCGATGGGCAGCTTCGGGACCGGGTTGCGGCCGGGCGCCCATGGGCTGCTCGGCTACGAGGTGCTCGTCCCGGGTGAGGACCGCCTCCTCAACGAGCTGTCCTGGGAGGACGGCCCGCCGCCGGAGCAGTGGCAGCCCGAGGAGACCGTCTTCCAGCGGGCGGCCGCCGACGGCGTCGCCGTCACCCGGGTCGGGCCGGGCTTCTTCGACGGCTCGGGGCTGACCAGGGCGGCGCTGCGCGGCGGACGGTTCGTCGCCGCCGGCTCGCTCGCTGACCGGGTCGACGCCACCCTCGCCGCGCTCCGGGGCGGACCCCGGGCGCTGGTCTACCTCTACTGGGGCGACCTGGACAAGGTCGGCCACGTCCACGGCTGCGAGTCCTGGGAGTGGGGCACCGAGCTCGAGACGGTCGACCGCGAGCTGGCCCGGCTCGCCCGCGCCCTCCCGGGCGACACCTCGCTGACCGTCACCGCGGACCACGGGATGGTCGACGCGCCGCACGAGCTGCGGCTCGACGTCGCCCACGAGGGTGCGCTGGCCGAGGGGGTGCGTCACGTCGGGGGTGAGGCGCGCGCGCTCCAGCTCTACTGCGAGCCGGGTCGGGCCGAGGCGGTGCACGCCCGCTGGACCGAACGGCTGGGGGAGCGGGCCTGGGTGCGGCGCCGCGAGGAGGTGCTCGCCGACGGCTGGTTCGGGGCGGTGGCCGAGCGCAACCTGCCGCGGATCGGCGAGGTCGTCGTGGCGATGCGCGGGGTGTATGCCGTCGTCGACTCCCGGCGTGCCCGCCCCGAGCTGCTCGCCCTTCGGGGGCTGCACGGGTCGGTCACCGACGACGAGATCAGGGTGCCGGTCATCCACCTGGAGGCCGGCGGACGGGGCTGAGGGTGGGACCGTCTAGGCTGAGCCCTCGTGGCGGAACTGGTCTTCTTCTCCGGGACGATGGACTGCGGCAAGTCGACCCTGGCCCTCCAGATGGACCACAACCATCGGGTCCGCGGCCGGGTCGGGCTCATCTTCACCAAGCACGACCGCGCCGGCGAGTCGGTGCTCTCCTCGCGGCTCGGCCTGCAGACCTCGGCCCTCGAGGTGACCGACGACCTCGACTTCTGGGACACCCTCGTCGAGTGTCTGACCCAAGGGGCGCGGGTCGACTACCTCATCTGCGACGAGGCCCAGTTCTACACGCCCGAGCAGGTGGAGCAGCTCGCCCGGCTCGTCGACGAGCTCGACATCGACGTCCACGCCTTCGGCATCACCGCCGACTTCCGGACCCAGCTCTTCCCCGGCTCGCGGCGGCTCATCGAGCTGGCTGACCGGGTCCAGGTGCTCCAGGTCGAGGCGCTGTGCTGGTGCGGGCGCAAGGCGACCCACAATGCCCGGATCGTCGACGGTGTCATGGTCATCGAGGGCGAGCAGGTCGTCGTCGGCGACACCGAGGGCCCGGCCCCCGGCATGGTCGAGTACGAGGTGCTCTGCCGCCGCCACTACATGCGGCGGATGAACAGCCATGCCGCGCGCGCTGCCGCGAGCTCGCCCGAGGTGCTGCCCTTCGACCTCGACGTCTGCCCGGTCCCACCGCCCGCGACGGCCCGCTGAGGGCGGCCCGCCGGCCGACCGGACGCCTCAGTCGGCCTCGGACCCGCGGGTGCGGGTCCCGAACATGATGTCGTCCCAGCTCGGCACGCTCGTGCGGCCGCGGCGGCCGGGCGAGCGGGATGCCACCGGGTGCGTCGTCCCCGTCGCCAGGGCGCTCGGGACGCTGCGGGCACGCTCGCGCGGGTGCTCACGGCCGTGCTCCTCGTGGGGCCGGGACGTGGGCGGCGTGGTCGCCGGGGTGGGATCGGGCTCGTCCGCCCACCCGTCGGGCTCGCCGATGCGGGCGCTGTCCGGAAGGTCCTCGCGGGCCACCGGCGGCGGCGGCGCGTCGTCGGGGTTGCGGGCGAACTCGGCCAGGGGGAGGGCGTCGACGCGCGGCTCGTCCTCGCCGGGCGTGGCGGAGGGCCCGCGGCGGCGACCCCGCCGGCCGCGCGCGCTGTGCTCACGCATCGCGGCCATGAGGTCGATGGGCTCACCCGGTGCCCGGTGTCGCGGCGCCGCGCTCACGCCACCCTCGGCCTCGACGTCGTAGACCGTGCTGGCCCGGTTGGCCGAGGTCGCGACGTGCGGTGCGGGGATCGGGCCGGCCGCGTCCTCCTGGCTGAGCCAGCGGGCCTCGTCGTTGCGGGGGCTGACGGCCCGGCCGACGTGGTCGAAGAACCACGTCGCGCTGCGCTCGCGCCCGCCGGCGGGGAAGGTCACCGTGACGGTCCACAGCCCGTCGTCGCCGCGGGCGGAGTCCCAGCGCAGGCTCTCGCGCTCGACACCGCGGTCGCGAAGCCGGGCCGCGACGCGCTCGCCGAGGGTCGACCGGGTCACCGAGGAACCCAGCGGGACCGACTGCGCCTTGGTCACGACGTACTCGCGCTCGGCCAGGACCGGACCCTCGTAGCGCCGCACCTTCTCGACCGACCAGCCGGCCCGGGCCGCGACCTCCTCGGCCGACAGCCCGCGGCGGATGAGGGACTGCACCTCGGCGGGTCGCAGGCCGCCCTCGATCTCGATCTGGATCTGGCCGAGCCGGGGCCGGTCGCGCAGGGCGGCCGCGCGCAGCGCGTCGTCGAGGGGCAGGCGGTAGTTCTGGCCGGAGGGGTCCGTGAGGAGGACGTGCCGGCCGCCCTCGTGGACGCCGACAAGGCGTAGTTCGTGCATGACGCCCTCCCAGGCTTGAGTCCTTCCCCCGACTGTGCCATCGCTCGACCACCGATCCGGGGAGCACACGCCGCATGAGAAGGTGTGAACCATGTCGACCCCTGCCGACCCGGCGGGCGCGGACCCGCTCGCCCCCTACGACGCCGTCCTCCTGCTCTCCTTCGGCGGGCCCGAGGCCCCCGAGGAGGTCATGCCCTTCCTGCGGCGGGTCACGGCGGGCAAGGGCATCCCCGACGCCCGGCTCGAGCTCGTCGCCGAGCACTACCTGGCGCGGGGCGGGGTGAGCCCGATCAACGACGAGAACCGCGCCCTCATCGAGCTGTTCCGGGCCGAGCTCGACGCCCGCGGGGTCGGGGCGCCGATCCTGTGGGGGAACCGCAACGCCGCCCCGTTCCTCGTCGACACCCTGCGCGACGCGTACCGCGGTGGGCTGCGCCGGGTCCTCACGGTGCTCACGAGCGCCTACTCCTCCTACTCCTCGTGCCGTCAGTACCGCGAGGACCTCGCCCGCGCGGCCGCCGAGCTGGCCGAGGAGGGGATCGAGGACCTCGTCGTCGACAAGGTCCGTCCGTATGCCGTGCACCCGGGCTTCGTCGCGACGACGACCCGTCTCGTCACAGAGTTGCTGCGGCCGGTCGCGGGCCGGCCGGGTCTGCGGCTGCTCTTCGTCACCCACTCGGTCCCCGTCGCCATGGACGACACCTCCGGGCCCGGCGACGGCGAGGGGAACCTCTACGTCGACCAGCACCTCCGGGTCGCCGCGGCCGTGGTCGCCGGTGCCGAGGCTGCCCTGGGGGCGACGGTGCCGCACGAGCTCGTCTTCTGCTCCCGGTCCGGGCCGCCCCAGCAGGCATGGCTCGAGCCCGACGTCAACGACCGGCTGGCCGAGCTGGCCGACGAGGGGGTCGACATCGTCGTCCTCGCACCCATCGGCTTCGTCAGCGACCACATGGAGGTCGTCCAGGACCTCGACACCGAGGCGGCCGCGACGGCTCGGCGGCTCGGGATGGACGTCGTCCGGGTCCCGACGGTGGGACGGGAGGCCACGTTCGCCGCGGGCCTGGCCGACCTCGTCCTCGAGCGGGCAGCCGAGGCACGGGGTGAGCCGGTCACCCTCGTGAGCGCCCTGACCGGGGACGTCCGTCCCTCGGTCTGCGACCCGGGGTGCTGCCCCAACCTGCGCGACCCCGCACCGGCACTGTGCGGAAGGGACTTCAGATGACCGCAACCACCAGCAGCGGGATCCCCCCGATCGAGGAGCGTGCCGCCCTCGAGCGGCTCGCCGTCGAGGTCGCCCTCGAGGCGGCGCGTCTCATCGTGGAGGAGCGCCCGGCCGACCTCGGGGTCGAGGGGACGAAGTCGACACAGACCGACATCGTCACGGTCATGGACCAGCGCTCGCAGGACCTCATCATCGAGCGGCTGTCGGCGGCGCGGCCCCACGACGCGGTCTTCGGGGAGGAGCGCGGCGGGGTGAGCGGCGACTCGGGGGTCACCTGGGTCGTCGACCCCATCGACGGCACCGTCAACTACCTCTACGGCATACCGGCGTATGCCGTGTCCATCGCCGCCGCGGTGGGCGCACCGGACACCCCCGACGGGTTCGTGCCCTTCGTCGGTGTCGTCGCGAACCCGATGACCGGCCAGACCTTCCACGCCCACACCGGCGGAGGAGCGTGGCTGTCCCGACCGGGCGAGGCTGCGACCCGCATCGCCGCCGGCCGGGGGACCGACCTCGGCCTCGCGCTCGTCGCGACCGGCTTCGGGTATGCCGCGGAGCGCCGCCGCTGGCAGGCCCGGGTGCTCGGCGAGGTCCTGCCCGCCGTGCGTGACATCCGTCGCGAGGGGAGCGCCGCCCTCGACCTCTGCCACGTGGCGTCGGGGTGGGTCGACGCCTTCTACGAGACCGGCCTCAACCCGTGGGACCTGGCCGCGGGCTGGGTCGTCGCGCTCGAGGCGGGTGCGGTCCTCGGCGGGGTCGACGGCCCCGGGGTCCCCGACGGCCGGCTGGCCTGGGCGGCGGGTCCGGGCCTTGCCGACGAGTTCTCGGCCCTCGTCATCGGGGCTACGGGGGCCCATCGCGGGGTGTGAGGACGCCGTGAGCGGTCTCACCTGCGCTCCCGTGTGGAAACCGTCCGCAGGATGAGGCACAATCTGCCCGCGCAGCGGGCACAAAACCGGTGAACCATGCGTTGAGTCGGCCAGACACCTCGGGTCGGCCCACAGGTCACCCCGCAGGACACGAGCTGAAGGGCAGGGAGCGCATGGCAACGGACTACGACGCGCCACGCAAGACCGACGACGAGCTCTCCGAGGACTCGATCGAGGAGCTCAAGAGCCGTCGGGTGGACAAGCGCTCCTCGAGCGTGGACGTCGACGAGACCGAGCAGGCCGAGGGCTTCGAGCTCCCCGGCGCCGACCTGTCCGGCGAGGAGCTGTCGGTACGGGTCATCCCGCGGCAGGCCGACGAGTTCACGTGCTCGCGGTGCTTCCTCGTCCACCACCGCAGCCAGCTGGCCAGCGAGAAGAACGGCCAGCTCGTCTGCCGGGAGTGCGCCGCCTGACCGGCAGCGTCGCGCGCGAGATAGGGTCAGTCCTCGTGACTGGCCCTCGTCGTGTCCCGGTGCCGTTCCGGCGCCTGCACGAGAAGGCGCAGAGCCCGGCCTACGCGCGCGAGGGCGACGCGGGCGCCGACCTGGCAGCGGTCGCCGAGGTGACCATCGGCCCTGGCGAGCGGGTCCTCGTTCCCACCGGGATCGCGGTCGCCATCCCCGCCGGCTTCGTCGGCCTCGTCCACCCCCGCTCGGGCCTGGCGGCCCGGCACGGGATCACCATCGTCAACGCCCCCGGGACGGTCGACTCCGGCTACCGGGGCGAGATCCTCGTCAACCTCGTCAACCTCGACCCGCGCGAGAGCTTCACCGTGCGGCCGGGGGACCGGATCGCCCAGCTCGTCGTCCAACAGGTCGCCGCGGCCGAGTTCGCCGAGGCGGACTCGCTTCCCGACAGCGAGCGGGGCGACACTGGACACGGGTCGACCGGCGGTTTCGGACGACCCGAGCCATCAACCAAGGAAGGCCAGCCGTGAGCATCTTCTCGCGCCGCAGGAAGGCGGCCCGGGAGCAGGGCCCCGAGGGCGACGCCACCGTCGCCGACGACCTCGACGCCGACCTCGACGACCCCGGGGACGAGAGCGACGTGACCGTCGACGACGAGCCGGTCGAGGAGGCGGAGCGCGACCCGCTGACCGGGCCCTTCGACATCACCGAGGTCGACGGCCCGGAGGGGCGGATCGACCTCGGCTCGCTGTGGCTCACCGGTGTCGAAGGTCTCGAGCTGCGCCTCGAGATGGACCAGGCGACCTCGAGCGTCATCGCCGCGACCCTCGTCCTCGGCGAATCGGCCGCGCAGCTGCAGGCCTTCGCGGCGCCGCGGTCGAGCGGCATCTGGCGGGAGATCCGCCGCGAGATCGCCGCCTCGATCTCCGGCCAGGGCGGGACGGCCGACGAGGTCGACGGACCCCTCGGCACCGAGCTGCGGGTCCGGATGCCGTCGGCGGGCCCGGACGGGCGGACCGTCTTCGCCCCGGCCCGGTTCCTCGGGGTCGACGGGCCCCGGTGGTTCCTGCGGGTCGTCCTCTCGGGGCGTGCCGCGATCGACGAGGGGGAGGCCGCCACCCTCCTCGACGTCGTCAAGCAGACCGTCGTCGTCCGCGGTCAGGAGCCGATGGCGCCCCGCGAGATGCTGCCGCTCGGGCTCCCGTCCGACGAGACACCCGTCCTTCCCGAGCCCGAGAGCCCCAGCCTCAACCCCTTCGAGCGGGGTCCCGAGATCACCGAGGTCCGCTGAGATGGGCCTGCGCCGGCGACTGCACGACCTGAGCAAGTCGGCCGCCGAGCACGAGGCCGACGAGATCGCCCAGCAGTCCGACCGCGCGGGCTGTACCCCGATCGTCCAGCTGCGCAACCGCGACGAGGCGGTCGTCTCCGGGACGGTGCGCAGCGCCATCCTGCCGCCGAAGCGCAGCGTGCCGGCGCTCGTCGTCGAGCTGTTCGACGGGGGCGGCACCGTGCGCCTGGTGTGGATCGGTCGACGCAGCATCGGCGGGATCGAGCCGGGCGTCTTCCTCCGCGCCCGCGGCCGGGTGGCGATGGTCCGCAGTGTGCCGACGATGTACAACCCCGGCTACGAGATCATCCCCCGGTGAGCGGGCGGCCATGACGACCGACCCGACCCACCCGTCCGCCGACCCGCTCCACCACCACGACCTCCCCACGGTCGAGGAGGTCATCCGTCACCGGTTGACCAGCGCCCTGGGCGGCTGGCGCGGCTCGGTCGAGACCGCGCTGCCCCTCGTCGTCTTCGTCGGTGTGTGGACCTGGCGGCACGACACGAGGTCGGCCGTCGTGTCGGCCCTCGTCGTGGCCGTCGTGCTCGCGCTCGCCAGGGTCGCGCAGCGCGGCAGTCTCCAGCACGTGGGCGGCTCGGTCTTTGCCACGGCCATCGCCGCCTACTTCGCGCTGCGCAGCGGCCGGGCCGAGGACGCGTTCCTCCCCGGCATCCTCGGCAGCGTCGCCTGGGGCCTGGTCACGGCCGCCTCGAACCTCGCCCGGTGGCCGGTGGTCGGCTTCCTCGTCGGCGTCGGCGACCCCGAGGCGAGGGAGGACCCGTTCCGCTGGCGGCGCGACCCGGCCCTCGTCGCCGTGTGCCAGCGGCTCACCTGGGTGCTCGTCGCGCTGTATGCCGTGCGGGTGGCGGTGATGTACCCGCTCTACCTCGCCGGCAACGTCACCTGGCTGGGCGTGACGAAGGTGGCGCTCGGATGGCCCGCCTGGGCGCTCGCCGTCGTCGTCATGGGGGCCATCCTCATGCGGGGGCGGACGCCGCAACGGGTCGAGACGCGCGACAGCGAGGCCACCTGGCTCGACCACCACCGCGAGGACTGACCGCGGCGGACGAGGGCTCAGTCCTCGGGGCCGCGTGGCCGGCGCTCACCCGGGCTGAGCATCGACTCGAGCTCGGCCTCCATGTCGGGCGTGGTGATGAAGAGCAGCTCGTCGAGGGGCTCGAGCGAGTCGTCGCGGCTCGGGGCGATGGGGTGGCCGTCGCGGATGATGCCGGTCAGGACCGTGTCGGCGGGGAAGGGGATGTCCCCGACCCGGCTGCCGGAGTAGGGGCTCCCGACGGGCAGGGTCAGCTCGACCATCGAGGCGTGGCCCTGCTGGAACTGGAAGATCTGGACGAGGTCGCCGACGCTCACGGCCTCCTCGACGAGGGCCGTCATGAGCCGCGGGGTCGACACGGCCACGTCGACGCCCCAGGCCTCGTCGAAGAGCCACTCGTTCTTGGGGTTGTTGACCCGGGCGACCGTGCGGGGAACCGCGAACTCCGTCTTGGCGAGGAGCGACATGACGAGGTTGACCTTGTCGTCGCCGGTGGCGGCCACGACGACGTCCGCGCCGGCGAGGCCCGCCTCGTTGAGGGCGTCGATCTCACAGGCGTCGGCCTGGAGCCAGTCCGCGTCGGGCACCTTGCGGATGTGCTCGCTGTCCGCGAGGCGGTCGACGAGGAGCACCTCGTGGCCGTTGCGGATGAGCTCACGGGCGATGGACCGGCCGACGCTGCCGGCTCCGCCGATGACGACGCGCATGGGTGTGGGTCCTTCCGGGCGGGGTCAGTGCGCCGGCGGGGGCGCGTCGAGGGTCTTCTCGGCCGCCGCCAGGGCCTCGCGCTCGACGGCGACGTGGATGAAGTCGCCCTCCTGGTAGACGAGGTCCGGCGTCGGAAGCGAACCCTCCCCGAGCCGGGTGAGGTAGGCGATCCGGCCGCCCACCGCGGCCTCGAGCTCGGGAAGCCGACGGCCGATCCAGCCGGGGTGCACGGGGATCTCGGCGATGACGATCTTGCCCGAGGGGTCGGTGAACTCGGGGACGTGGCCCTGGGGGAGGAGCCGGCGGAGCATCTGGTCGGAGGTCCACTTGACGGTGGCGACGGTCGGGATCCCGAGGCGCTGGTAGATCTCGGCGCGACCGGGGTCGTAGATGCGCGCGACGACGTGCTCGACGCCGTACTTCTCGCGCGCCACCCGGGCCGCGATGATGTTGGAGTTGTCGCCGCTGGAGACGGCCGCGAAGGCATAGGCGTCCGCGACGCCGGCCTCCTCGAGGGTGTCGCGGTCGAAGCCGACGCCGGTGACGCGGCGGCCCTCGAACTGGGTCCCGAGGCGCCGGAACGCGGACTCGTCCTGGTCGATGACGGCGACCTCGTGCCCGGCCCGCTCGAGCGCGCGGGCCAGCGAGGCGCCGACCCGGCCACAGCCCATGATCACGAAATGCACGGTCAGACGCTACACCGCGCGCGGGCCCCCTCGGTCGCGTCGTCCGAGGGGTGCCGGGGGGCGCAATAGAGTGTGGCTCGTGTCTTCATCCGGACGGGTCGTCAAGCGTGTCCTCGTCGGCCGTGCCATGCGCAGCGACAAGCTCGGCGAGACGCTTCTGCCCAAGAAGATCGCCCTTCCGGTGTTCGCCAGCGACGCCCTGTCCTCGGTCGCGTACGCGCCGGACGAGATCTTCCTCACCCTCGGTCTCGCCGGTGGCAGCCTCGCCCTCACCCACTCGTGGATGATCGCGCTCGTCGTCGTCGGGGTCCTCGTCGTCGTCGTCATGTCCTACCGGCAGAACGTCCACGCGTACCCCTCCGGCGGCGGCGACTACGAGGTCGCCAGCACCAACCTCGGCCCCCGGGCGGGGCTGACGGTGGCGAGCGCGCTCCTCGTCGACTACGTGCTCACCGTCGCCGTGTCCGTGTCCTCCGGCGTCCAGAACGCCGCCTCGGCCTTCGGCTTCGTCCGGGGCCACGAGGCGCTGTATGCCGTCCTCATCGTCGTCGCCCTCACCGCGATGAACCTGCGCGGGGTGCGCGAGTCGGGCACGGCCTTCGCGGTCCCGACCTACCTCTTCATGGTGACCATCATCGGGATGGCCCTCATCGGCTTCGTCCGTCAGGTGACCGGCACCCTTCCCCACGCCGAGAGCTCCGACCTCACCCTGCTGCCCGAGACGGGCTACGGCTCGCTCGGGACGCTCGCCCTGTCCTTCCTGCTGCTGCGGGCCTTCTCGTCGGGCTGCGCGGCTCTCACCGGGGTCGAGGCGATCTCCAACGGCGTCCCGGCCTTCAAGAAGCCGAAGAGCAAGAACGCGGCGACGACCCTGCTCCTCATGGGCACCGTGTCGATCACCATGCTCATGTCGATGATCCTGCTGGCCCGGTGGACCAACGTGCACTTCGCCGAGACCCCGGCCACCCAGCTCGCCCGCAACGGGGTCCCGGTCGGCCCGGACTACGTCCAGGACACGATCATGGGCCAGGTGTCCAAGGCCGTCTTCTCGGGATTCACGCCGGGCGTCGTCCTCGTCTCGATCGTCACCGGGCTCATCCTCATCCTCGCCGCGAACACGGCATTCAACGGCTTCCCGGTGCTCGCCTCGATCCTCGCCCGCGACGGGTTCCTGCCCCGCCAGCTGCACACCCGTGGTGACCGGCTCGCCTTCAGCAACGGCATCCTCATCCTCGCCGGTGGCGCCGCGGCGCTCATCGTCATCTACGACGCGCAGGTCACCAAGCTCATCCAGCTCTACATCGTCGGGGTCTTCGTGTCCTTCACGACGAGCCAGACCGGGATGATCCGGCACTGGAACCGGCACCTGCGCACCGAGCGCGACCCCAAGGTGCGGACCCAGATGCTGCGCAGCCGGGTCATCAACGGCGTCGGGGCGGTCATGTCGGGCACCGTGCTCGTCGTCGTGCTGCTCACCAAGTTCGTCCACGGCGCCGGCTACGCCATCGCGGCGATGGTCCTGCTCTTCATCCTCATGAACGGCATCCGCCGCCACTACGACCACGTGCGCGACGAGCTCGCGGTCAGCCCCGACGACCCGCAGCACCAGCTGCTGCCCTCGCGGGTCCACGCCATCGTGCTCGTCTCGACGATCCACAAGCCGACGCTGCGCGCGCTCGCCTACGCCCGGGCCACCCGGCCCTCCCTGCTCGAGGCGATCACCGTCAACGTCGACCCCGACGAGACCAAGGCGCTGCAGCTCGAGTGGGACAAGCGCGACATCCCGGTCCCCCTCAAGGCGCTCGACAGCCCCTACCGGGAGATCACCCGACCGGTCGTCGACTACGTGAAGTCGATCCGCACCGACAACCCCCGCGACCTCGTCGTCGTCTACATCCCGCAGTACGTCCTCGGTCACTGGTGGGAGCAGCTGCTGCACAACCAGAGCGCCCTGCGGCTGCGGGCCCGGCTCCTGTTCACCCCCGGTGTCATGGTCTCGAGCGTGCCGTGGCAGCTCGCCTCCGCGCAGGGCGCCGAGCAGCGCATGGACGGTCCGACGGCCGGCGCGGTGCGGCGCGGCGAGGGGTGAGCGCCGCCGACACCAGCGGCCTGCGCCCGGGCGACGAGGTCGAGGTCGACATCCTCGCGATCGCCCACGGAGGGCACTGCGTGGCCCGCCACGCGGGGCGGGTCCTCTTCGTCCGGCACGGCATACCCGGTGAGCGGGTGCGGGTGAGGGTCACCGAGGGCGGCCCGGGCGACCGCTTCCTGCGCGCCGACGTCGTCGAGGTCATCGCCGCCTCGCCGGACCGGGTGCCCCCGCCCTGCCCGTATGCCGGCTCGGGCCGGTGCGGTGGGTGCGACTTCCAGCATGTCGCCGTCGGCCGGCAGCGGGCGCTCAAGGCCGAGGTGCTCCGCGAGCAGCTGCACCGGCTCGCGCACGTCGACGTCGACCCCGAGGTCGAGGCCCTGCCCGTGCCCGGCCGGGACGACGACGGGCTCGGCTGGCGGACCCGGGTCGAGTACGCCGTGGACGCCGCGGGGCGCCCCGGCCTGCGACCGCACCGCTCGCACGAGGTGCTGCCCGTCGACGAGTGCCTGCTCGGCACCGAGGCGGTCCGCGGGGCACCGGTGCTCGACCGGCTCTGGCCGGGGGAGCGGGCGGTCGACGTCGTCGCCTCCTCGACCGGCGAGGTCGTCGCGGTGGCGGTGCCCTCGGGCTCGGCCTCGGCGCCGCTCCTCACCGAGAGCGTCCACAGCGGCGCCTGGCGCGCCGACCTGACGGTGCCCGCGCGTGGCTTCTGGCAGGTCCACCCGGCCTCCGCGGCGACCTTCGTCGACACCGTCCTGCGCCTCCTCGCGCCCCGGCCCGGCGAGTCCGCGCTCGACCTGTATGCCGGGGTCGGCCTCTTCGCGGCGGCGCTCGCCGAGGCGGTCGGGGTGACCGGCTCCGTCCTGGCGGTCGAGTCGGACCCGCGTGCCGTCGAGGTCGCCCGGGTCAACCTCGCCCGGTGGCCCCAGGCCGGAGTTCTGGGTGCCCGCGTCGACGACGCGTTCGGCGTCCCGCGCCCGGCGCGCCGCGGTCCGGCGGACCGGCGTGCCCGCCGGCCGCGGCCGCTGCGCCGGTCGCCGCACCTGCCCGAGCACGCCGACCTCGTCGTGCTCGACCCGCCGCGTACCGGTGCCGGTCGGCGGGTCCTCGACGGGGTGGCCGCCCTGCGGCCGCGGACGGTCGCCTACGTGGCCTGCGACCCGGCGGCGCTCGCCCGCGACACGGCATACCTCGCCGACTCCGGGTATGTGATGGGAGAGGTCAGGGCCTTCGACGCCTTCCCCATGACGCACCATCTCGAGGCGATCGCGTCGTTCGTTCCCGCGTCATAGAGTCACAGGAGCACCCCGCTCCGGAGTGTGGTTAGATAGCGGGCAGATATCTTGACGTCAAGATAACTCGGAGCAACGCCCGAGTGGAAGGAGCCCCACGTGACCAGCACGAACACCTTCGGCGCCCACGGCACCCTCGAGGTCGGTGAGACGTCCTACGAGATCTACCGGATCGGTGCGGTCGAGGGCAGCGCCAACCTGCCGTACAGCCTCAAGGTGCTCCTCGAGAACCTCCTGCGCACCGAGGACGGCGCCAACATCACCGCCGAGCACATCCGCGCCCTCGGCGGCTGGGACGAGAGCGCCCAGCCCGACGTGGAGATCCAGTTCACCCCGGCTCGGGTCATCATGCAGGACTTCACCGGCGTCCCCTGCGTCGTCGACCTCGCCACGATGCGCGAGGCGGTCGCCGACCTCGGTGGCGACCCGGCGAAGATCAACCCCCTCGCGCCGGCCGAGCTCGTCATCGACCACTCCGTCCAGATCGACGTCTTCGGCCGCTCCGACGCCTTCGCACGCAACGTCGAGCTCGAGTACGAGCGCAACGGCGAGCGCTACAAGTTCCTCCGCTGGGGCCAGACGGCATTCGACGACTTCAAGGTCGTCCCGCCCGGTACGGGCATCGTCCACCAGGTCAACATCGAGCACCTCGCGCGTGCGGTCATGGTCCGCGACGGCGTCGCCTACCCCGACAGCTGCGTCGGCACCGACAGTCACACGACGATGGTCAACGGCCTGGGCGTGCTCGGCTGGGGTGTCGGTGGCATCGAGGCCGAGGCGGCCATGCTCGGCCAGCCCGTCTCGATGCTCATCCCACGGGTCGTCGGCTTCAAGCTCTCCGGCGCGATCCCGTCAGGCGCGACGGCGACCGACGTCGTCCTGACGATCACCGAGATGCTGCGCCGGCACGGTGTGGTGGGCAAGTTCGTCGAGTTCTACGGCGAGGGCGTCTCGCAGGTGCCGCTGGCCAACCGGGCGACGATCGGCAACATGAGCCCCGAGTTCGGCTCGACCTGCGCGATCTTCCCGATCGACGACGTGACGATCGACTACCTCCGGCTCACCGGACGCTCCCCGGAGTCCCTCGCCCTCGTCGAGGCCTACGCCAAGGAGCAGGGCATGTGGCTCGACCCCTCGGCCGCCGAGGCCCGCTACTCCGAGTACCTCGAGCTCGACCTGTCGACCGTCGTGCCCTCGATCGCCGGGCCGAAGCGGCCGCAGGACCGGATCGTCCTCGCGGGCGCCAAGATGGCCTTCCGTGAGGTGCTTCCGACCTACGTCGCGCACCACGAGGGCGACGCCGGCACGGGCTCGAGCTTCCCCGCCAGCGACCCGAGCCCTGAGGGGACGACCGACGAGCTCAACGGTGGCAGCCGGCCGGCCTCGGAGGGTGACGGTCTCGGCCGCCCCTCCCGTCGGGTCCCGGTCACCGCGGCGTCGGGCCAGACGTTCGAGATCGACCACGGCATCGTCGCCATCGCGTCGATCACCTCGTGCACCAACACCTCGAACCCCTCGGTGATGATGGCTGCGGCGATGCTGGCCAAGAACGCCGTCGAGCGAGGCCTGTCCGTCGCCCCGTGGGTGAAGACGTCGATGGCGCCCGGGAGCAAGGTCGTCTCCGACTACTACGAGAAGGCCGGCATGTGGCCCTACCTCGAGAAGCTCGGCTTCCACCTCGTCGGCTACGGCTGCACGACGTGCATCGGCAACTCCGGCCCGCTCGACGAGGAGATCTCGGCGGCCGTGGCCGAGGGCGACCTGGCCGTCGTGTCGGTGCTGTCCGGCAACCGGAACTTCGAGGGCCGGATCAACCCCGACGTGAAGATGAACTACCTCGCCTCGCCGCCGCTCGTCATCGCCTACGCCCTCGCCGGGACGATGGACTTCGACTTCGAGACCGAGGCGCTGGGCACCGACGCAGACGGCGCCGAGGTCTTCCTCCGCGACATCTGGCCGGCGCCGGCCGACGTCGAGGCGGTCATCGCGTCGTCGATCACGAGCGAGATGTTCATCCAGGACTACGCCGACGTGTTCGCCGGCGACGAGCGGTGGCAGTCGCTGCCCACTCCCGAGGGCAACACCTTCGCGTGGGACGCCGACTCGACCTATGTCCGCAAGCCCCCGTACTTCGACGGTATGCCGGCCGCGCCGGCCCCCGTCGACGACATCGCCGGTGCGCGGGTCCTGGCCCTGCTCGGCGACTCGGTGACGACCGACCACATCAGCCCGGCCGGTGCGATCAAGGCGGACTCGCCGGCGGGTCGCTACCTCGCCGAGCACGGCGTCGAGCGCAAGGACTTCAACTCCTACGGCTCGCGCCGCGGCAACCACGAGGTCATGATCCGTGGCACCTTCGCCAACATCCGGCTGCGCAACCAGCTGCTCGACGGGGTCGAGGGCGGCTTCACCCGCAACTTCCTCGCCGGTGGCGAGCAGAGCACGATCTTCGACGCGTCCGCGGCATACCAGGAGGCGGGCATCCCGCTCGTCGTCCTCGCGGGCAAGGAGTACGGCTCGGGCTCCTCGCGCGACTGGGCGGCCAAGGGCACCGCGCTGCTCGGCGTCCGGGCGGTCATCGCCGAGTCCTTCGAGAGGATCCACCGGTCGAACCTCATCGGGATGGGGGTGCTGCCACTGCAGTTCCCGGCGGGGGAGTCCGCCGCCTCGCTCGGCCTCGACGGCACCGAGACCTTCTCGATCAGCGGGGTCACCGCCCTCAACGACGGGACGACGCCGCGGACCGTCTCGGTCGTCGCGGTGACCGAAGGCGGCTCGCAGGTCGCCTTCGACGCGGTCGTGCGCATCGACACCCCCGGCGAGGCGGACTACTACCGCAACGGCGGCATCCTCCAGTACGTCCTGCGCTCGCTCGTCGGCTGAGGGTCGTCATGGACGCGGCGGCCGCCCGGGTCAGGTCCTGGGCGGCCGCCGTCGTTGTTCTCCGGTGGGCCACGGCGATCGTTGTCGGCCTGGCCGTTGCCTGGGGTTCCGGGACCGGAGCGTATGCCGCGTCGGCGGGCCAGGTGACCCCGGCGGCCGTGGCGGCTTCGGTTGCAACGGCTTCGACGGATTCGGCGTCGGGGGTCACTGCACCGAGTACGGGGAGCCTCCGGGAAGCGCCACGACCCTCTACGACACGATCGGCACCCAGTACGACCACCCGCCCCGGTGTTGCCGCAAAGTCCGGACCGCTCCCAACGCCCTGTGGATGACGCAATGGACTGTCGGAGGGCTGCACTAGAGTCGAACACATGTTCGAAGATGGATCTGGCGCAACCGTCGGCCCGGCGCTGACGAGGGCCGAGATGGAGGTCATCCTCCGTCGGCTGGCCGCACCCGAGCCCGCCGTGGGGGACGCCGAGCGCATCGACAGGATCGCGCTCCTCGAGCGGATCAAGCACGCTGCCTCGGCCGCGCAGGCCCGCGAGAGTGTGGCCTTCGATGCCGGCCAGCGCGAGGCGCAGACCGCCGCCGGTGTGCTGCGGGACCGCATCGGGCGGGGCGTCGCCGAGCAGGTCGCCCTGGCCCGTGGCGAGTCGCCGCACGCCGGGTCCCGGCTCCTGGGACTGGCCACTGCGCTGGTTCGGGAGATGCCGCATACCCTGTCCGCGCTGGCCGCCGGTGACTGTAGCGAGTGGCGCGCGACCATCATGGTCCGCGAGACCGCGCACCTCGAGGTGGCGGACCGGGCGGCGGTCGACTCGGCGCTCGGGCCGCGCCTGGGGTCGCTGGGCACCCGCGCCGTCGAGCGCGAGGCTCGCGCGCTGGCCCAGCGGCTCGACGCGGCCGCCGCCGTGGCGCGGGCGTCGAGGGTCGCAGCCGACCGTTGTGTCACGGTCCGCCCCGCTCCGGACACGATGACCTTCCTCACCGCTCACCTTCCGGTCTCCGACGGCGTTGCCGTGTATGCCGCGCTCGACGCCGAGGCCCGCCGCCTCGTCGGTGCGGGAGACGGCCGAGGACGTGGGCAGATCATGGCCGACACGTTGGTCGAGCGGGTCACCGGACGGACCCGTGCGCAGGGGCATCCCATCGAGGTCGGTCTCGTGATGACGGATCGCGCGCTCCTGGGGGGCGCCGATGACCCCGCCCGGCTGTTCGCTCCGGGGGTGGCCCCGCAGACCGTTCCGGCCGGCCTGGCCCGGTTGCTCGTCCGGGGTCCCGACGAGGGCCCCGGTGGCGATGCCGTCACCGCGGAGCGGGCCCGGGTCTGGGTGCGCCGGTTGTACGTGAGCCCGGACGAGCGCGACCTGGTGGCGATGGACTCTCGACGTCGCGAGTTCGACGGGCTGTTGCGGCGGATGCTCGTGCTGCGCGACCAGACCTGCCGCACCCCCTTCTGCGACGCCCCGATCCGCCACGCCGACCACGTGCGGCCGCATCGGGTCGGCGGGTCGACCTCGCTGCTCAATGCGGCCGGGCTGTGCGAGCGGTGCAACCAGGTGAAGGAGGTCCCGGGCTGGTCCGGCCGGGTCGTTCCACAGGGGAGTGAGGAGCGTGCCGAACGGAGGGTCCGGCAGAAGGCGCGTCGGCTCGGGCACGAGATCGCCCTGACCACCCCGACGGGGCACGTGTACCGGTCGCTGGCGCCGCCGATGACGACGGCGGTTCCCACGCAGCTGGGGGTGGCACCGGGCATATCGACCGGTGCCGCGCCGACCCGGCTCGTCGTCCTCCGCCGGTGCCGACTGTCGCGGGTCCGCCGGCTCAGCGCCACAGAGCTCGGCTGCGGCCAGCGGGCGGCCGGCTGGGCCGGCGATGGGTGAGGCGCGCCCGCGGGTCGTGGGCGACCCTCAGCCGCCGCCCGTACCGGTCCGAGGTGCTGACCTCGTGGGCCGGCGCTGCCGGCCGCCCCACAGAGCGATGCCGATCATGATGAGGAGGCCGACCACGAGCAGGACCGGGGCGGCCGCCAGGCCGAGCAGCATTGCGCCGTCACTGGGTGCAAGGGTGCATCCCCAGCCATGCCGGTGCACTGACCGTCGGCGTTGGTGTCCGGAACGGCGTCGTGGGCTTGGTCCGCCCCGCTACTATCGAACACATGTTCGACAACGGCGGTGCGGCACCCGACCCGCCGCGACGCCACCAGGCCGGCCCGCGGTGGGCCGGGTCCGTCGCGGGCGGGTGGGAGCGCCAGGGCGCCCCACCGCCGGGACGGGCCGCCAGCCCGGGCTCACCGGGCAGCCGAGCACGCAGCGGCATACCCGGGCCCCCGGGCTGGCCACCGGGGGTCCCCCCGCCGGTCGCCGAGGGGTGGCGGGTGCCCGCGACCGCCTGGCTCCTCGACCACTGTCCACCCGACTACCGCCGGTATGCCGCGTGGCGTCGGCACCCCGTCGCCCTCGCCTGGCTCGCAGTGCACCACCTCGACGCCCAGCTCGCCGCGATGCGCACGGCCTACCGCGAGATCCGGGTGGACCTCGGTGACCTCGTCGGGCCCGAGGCTGTCGCCGACATCCTCGCCGACCTCGAGGCCGAGGGGGTGCGGCTGCTCGCCGCACGACGCGGCGCCGGACTCGTTCTCGAGGCGATGCAGGGCCGCCAGTTCATCCCCCGGTTGTGAAGATGTGCTGTGCGTCGGGTGAGGACCCGCCCGGCCTTCGACCGCCCTCGGGACCTGCCCGTACACTCGGTCGGAGGCCCGGATGGGCCGAGCGGCACGCATCACCGACCGCACCCGCGGCCGCTGACCACCACGAAGGGACGACGTCGGGTGACCCTGTTGGACCGGATCGAGGGGCCGGGCGACCTCAAGTCGGTGCCCGAGAGCGACCTGCCACGACTCGCCCAGGAGATCCGCGAGTTCCTCGTCGAGAAGGTCTCGCGCACCGGTGGCCACCTCGGCCCCAACCTCGGCGTCGTCGAGCTGACGATCGCCCTGCACCGCGTCTTCGACTCCCCACGCGACACGATCGTCTTCGACACCGGCCACCAGTCGTATGTGCACAAGATGCTCACCGGTCGCCACGACTTCTCGGGGCTGCGCCAGCAGGGCGGCATCTCGGGGTACCCGAGCCGCGCGGAGTCCGAGCACGACGTCGTCGAGAACTCCCATGCCTCGACCTCGCTGTCGTGGGCGCAGGGCATCGCGGCGGGACGGCGGATCGCCGGCGAGCGGCACCGGCATACCGTTGCGGTCATCGGCGACGGCGCGCTGACCGGCGGCATGGCCTGGGAGGCCCTCAACAACATCGCCGCCGACAAGGACCTCCCGCTCGTCATCGTCGTCAACGACAACGAGCGGTCCTATGCCCCGACCAAGGGTGGGCTCGCCGACCATCTCGCGACGCTGCGGACGACGCGGGGCTACGAACGGTTCCTCGACTGGGGCAAGCAGACCCTGTCGAGAACCCCGGTCGTCGGCGGCGCGATGTACGAGACGCTGCACGGGATGAAGAAGGGCCTGAAGGACATCGTGGCCCCCCAGGGGATGTTCGAGGACCTGGGCCTGAAGTACCTCGGCCCCGTCGACGGGCACGACGAGCACGCCGTCGAGCAGGCGCTGCGCCGCGCGCGCTCGTTCGGCGGCCCGGTCCTCGTCCACGTCATCACCGAGAAGGGCCGGGGCTACCAGCACGCCGAGGGCGACGAGGCAGACCGGTTCCATGGCATCGGCGCGATCAACCCCGAGACCGGGCTGCCCCTCGAGCTCGCCGGGCGCAGCTGGACCGACGAGTTCAGCGACGCGATGGTGCAGCTCGGCTCCGAGCGGCCCGACCTCGTCGCCCTCACCGCCGCGATGATGTTCCCCGTGGGGCTGCGCGGCTTCGCCGAGCGGTTCCCCGAGCGGACCTTCGACGTCGGCATCGCCGAGCAGCACGCGACGACGATGGCCGCCGGGCTCGCGTATGCCGGCCTGCACCCCGTCGTCGCCCTCTATGCCTCCTTCCTCAACCGGGCCTTCGACCAGCTCCTCATGGACTGCGCGCTGCACCGGGCGGGGGTCACCTTCGTCCTCGACCGGTCCGGGATCACCGGTCCCGACGGGGCCTCGCACCACGGCATGTGGGACCTGGCCATCACCGGCGTCGTGCCCGGTCTGCACCTCGCCGCGCCGCGGGACGGGCAGCAGGTACCCCTCGCGCTGCGGGTGGCCGTCGACATCGCCGACGGCCCGTCCGTCATCCGCTTCCCGAAGGGAACGGTCGGCGAGCCGATCACCGCGGTGCGCACGGTCGAGGGTGTCGACGTCCTCGCCGAGCCCGACGAGGACGAGGTCGACCTCCTGCTCGTCGGCATCGGCGCCATGGCGGCCACCGCACTGACCGTCGCCGAGAAGCTCACGGCCGAGGGGCTGCGGGTCAGGGTCGTCGACCCGGTCTGGGCTCTGCCGGTCCCCGACGGCCTGGTCGGGCTCGCCCGAGCCGCCGGCCGGGTGGGTGTCGTCGAGGACGGCGTGGTCACCTCGGGCCTGGGCACCCAGGTGAGCCGGGCCCTGCACGAGGCCGGGATCGGGGCGCCCGTGGACCTGTTCGGCCTGCCCAAGGACTTCCTGCCGCACGCCACCCGGGGCCAGGTCCTCGACCGGGCCGGACTGACCCCGGACGTCATCACCGCCACCCTGCGCGACCGCCTCCACTAGTCCACGGCCGTGGGAGTGCCCGACGTCAGCCCCCCGCGCCCGCGCCGCGGCCGCCGGCTCGCGGTCATCGGCGCCGGGCTCCTCGTGCTCGTCCTCGCGGTCGCCCTGGGGGTCCGGTCGCTCGCCGGCGGCGACAGCGCCGCCGACCGGCGCAACGCCCTGTGGGTGTGGCACCAGGTCCCGCCCCGGGAGCTCCTCGACGTCGCCACCGCCCACCAGGTCGGGCGCCTCCTCGTGTGGGTGGCCCCGGGCTTCTCGGGGGACCGGGCGAGCACCGGGTGGCTCGCCGAGCTGCACCGCGCGGCGGCCGCCGACGGCGTCGCCCTCGACGCGCTCGGGGGAGACCCGCAGTGGGCGGTGCAGCCCGAGCTCGCCACGCAGTGGGCGTCGGAGGCGGCGGCCAGCGGCTGGTTCGCGCGGCTCCACCTCGACGTCGAGCCGCACGCCCTCGCGCAGTGGCGGACCGCGAGTACGACGCTCCTCGACGGGATGGTCACGGCCCTGCGGAACGCGGCCGGCGCCGGTCTCCCCGTCGATGCCGACGTGCCCTACTGGCTCGGGACCGTCCGGACCTCGGCCGGTGTCGACGGCCTGTCCGCGGTATGCCGCGTGGCCGCGTCGATCACGGTCATGGCCTACCAGGACCGTGCCTCGGCCATCGAGCGCGTCTCGGCGGCGGCGGTGAGCGCCGCGGCGCGGGCCGGCATACCGGTCTGGGTCGGGGTGAACCTGCGTGAGCCGGCCGCCGACGAGCCCTCGTCGTCGCTGTGGGGACAGGACCGGGCCACCACGACCGCGGTCCTCGCGGGCGTGGCCGCGATGCCGGGGGTCGCCGGCGTCGCCCTGCACGACGCTGACGCCCTGATGGCGCTCGACGGCGCCTGACGCCGACCGCGAGAACGGACCTCAGATGTCCCGGAAGGTCTCGATCGTGGCCCCGAGCGCGTTGAGCCGGTCGGCGAGGTCCTCGTAGCCGCGGTTGATGACATAGACGTTGCGCAGCACCGAGGTTCCCGGCGCCGCGAGCATCGCGAGCAGGACGACGACCCCCGGACGCAGGGCCGGCGGGCAGACGACCTCCGCCGCCCGGAACCGGGGCGTCGGACCCTCGATGAGCACCCGGTGCGGGTCGAGCAGCTGCACCTTGACCCCGACCTTGGTCAGCTCGGTGAGATAGATGGCCCGGTTGTCGTAGACCCAGTCGTGGATCATCGTCGTGCCCTCGGCCTTGGCGGCGATGAGGGCGAAGAACGGCAGGTTGTCGATGTTGAGGCCCGGGAACGGCATCGGGTGGATCTTGTCGATCGGCGCCTTGAGCGGTCCCGGGATGGTCCGCAGGTCGACCAGCCGGGTCCGGCCGTTGGCCGAGGTGTACTCCGGAGTCGTCTCGTACCTCATGCCCATGCCCTCGAGGGTCGCGAGCTCGATCTCGAGGAACTCGATGGGGGCCCGCTTCACCGTGATCGAGGAGTCGGTGACGACGGCGGCGGCGATGAGGCTCATCGCCTCGATCGGGTCCTCCGAGGGGTGGAACTCCACGTCGACGTCGATGTCGGCGACGCCGTGGACGGTCAAGGTGGTGCTCCCGATGCCGTCGATCCCGACACCGAGCTCGGTGAGGAAGAAGCAGAGGTCCTGCACCATGTAGTTGGGCGAGGCGTTACGGATCACGGTCGTGCCCGGGTAGCGGGCCGCCGCGAGGAGGACGTTCTCGGTGACCGTGTCGCCGCGCTCGGTGAGGATGATCGCCCGCTCGGGGACGGTGCCCGGGATGACGGTGCACTCGTAGAAGCCGTGCGTGGCGACGACGTTGAGCCCGAAGGACTTCAGGGCGGCGAGGTGGGGCTCCACGGTCCGGGTGCCGAGGTCGCAGCCACCGGCATACGGCAGCTGGAAGCTCTCGAAGTCGTGCAGGAGGGGCCCCAGGAACATGATGACGGTGCGGGTCCGCCGGGCCGCGTCGACGTCGATGCCGCCGAGGTCGACCCGCGCCGGCGGGCTGATCTCGAGGTCGTTGGTGTCGGGCAGCCAGCGGGTCCGGACGCCCACCGAGTTGAGGACCTCGATGATCCGGTTGACCTCCTCGATCCGGGCCAGGGAGCGCAGCGTCGTGCGCCCCTTGTTGAGGAGGGAGGCGCACAGGAGGGCGACCGCGGCGTTCTTCGAGGTCTTGACCTCGATCTCGCCCGAGAGCGGCTTGCCACCCTCGATCCGCAGATGCTGGGGACCGGAGTGGCCGAGCGAGACGAACTCGCTGTCGAGCCGCTCGCCGATCCGCGCGAGCATCTCGAGGCTGAGGTTCTGCTTGCCCTGCTCGATCCGGACCACGGCGCTCTGGCTCGTGCCGAGCAGGTCGGCGAGCTCGCTCTGGGTCATCCCCTGGTGGCGTCGGGCGTCCCGGATGAGGGTGCCGATCCGGGTGAGGTAGGTCGTCTCCGTCACGCCGTCAACGGTAACTCACATATGAGATACATGCACATCCGATGTGGCGTGGCGGTGCGCACACCCGGGTGCCCGCCGGCGACGGAGGGGGTATGCCGCGATACCCCCTCCGACGACGACCTGGGCGAAGGCTCAGGCCGGGACGCCCACCGGCACGCTCGCCGCTCCGGGGGGCAGGAAGCGGCGGCCTCGGACCGCCTCGGAGATGCCCTCCCGGTCGAGCAGCGGGGTGAGCCCGCCGTTCCAGAACTGGAAGCCGGCACCGGTGATCATGGCGAGGTCGATGTCCATGGGCGCCTGCGCGACGCCCTCGTCGAGCATCATCGAGACCTCCTCGGCGAGGGCCGAGAGCACCCGCTCGCGAACCTGGGCCGACGTCAGCTCGACGGGGCGGTCGGGGGACACGGCCAGCGCCAGCACCTCGGGGTCGGGGACCGGCTTGCCGTCGGGGCCCCACTGGTAGTAGCCCGTCTTCTTGGCCTGGACCATCCGCTGCAGGGTCGGTGAGACGTAGAAGCGGTCGCCGAAGGCCCGGTGGAGGGTCTCGCTGTTGTGCAGCGCGATGGCCGGGCCGACCAGCCCGAGGAGGACGAAGGGCGGCATCGGGGCCAACCCCGAGACGGCCTCGTCGGCCACCTGCGCCGGGGTCCCCTCGTCGACGACCTTGGAGAACTCGCCCATGAAGCGGCCGAGCAGCCGGTTGACGATGAAGGAGGGGGAGTCCTTGACGAGGATCGTCGTCTTCTTCAGGGCCTTCCCCGTGGCGAAGGCGGTGGCCAGCGCGGCCTCGTCGGTCCGCTCGCCCGGGATGATCTCGAGCAGCGGCATCACCGCGACCGGGTTGAAGAAGTGGAAGCCGACGACCCGCTCGGGGTGGGCCAGCCCGGAGGCCATCTCGGTGAGCGACAGCGAGCTGGTGTTGCTCGCGAGGACGCACTGCGGACCGACGACGGCCTCGACCTCGGCGAAGACCTGCTGCTTGACCGACATCTCCTCGAAGACCGCCTCGATGACGAAGTCGGCGTCGGCGAAGCCGTCCTTGCTTGTCGAGCCGGAGACCAGCCCGGTGAGGAAGGAGGCCTTGTCGGGGCCGATCCGGCCCTTGCCGAGCAGCCCGGCGATCTCACCGTGGACGTAGCCCACACCCTTGGCGACCCGGTCCTCGTCGAGGTCGGTCATGACGACCGGGACGCCCAGCTGCCGGGCGAAGAGGAGGGCGAGCTGCCCGGCCATGAGGCCGGCTCCGACGATGCCCACCTTGGTGACCGGCCGGGCGAGCGCCGCGGACGGCGCCCCGGCCGGCCGCTTGGCGCGCTTCTGCACGAGGTCGAAGGCATACAGACCCGCCCGCAGCTCATCGCCCATGAGCAGGTCGCCCAGGGCCGCGTCCTCGGCCGCGAACCCCTCGTCGCGGGTGGCGGTCCGGGCGGCGCGGACGAGCTCGAGGGCCCGCAGCGGCGCGGGGGAACGCCCGGCGGTCTTGAGGTCGACGAGCATCCGCGCAGCGGCGACCGCCGACTCCCACGTCGCCTCGTCGCGAGGGACCTCGGGCCGCTCGACGACGATGTCGCCGGTGACGACCCCGGCCGCCCAGGTCACGGACCGGACGAGGAAGTCTGCGGGTTCGAACATCGCGTCGGCGATGCCGAGCCGGAAGGCCTCGGGACCCTTGAGCATCTTGTTGGTGTTCATCGGGTTCTCGATGATCACCGTGAGCGCACGAGCGGGTCCGACGAGGTTGGGCAGCAGCCAGCAGCCGCCCCAGCCGGGCACGAGCCCGAGGAAGGTCTCGGGCAGGGCTAGGGCGGGGACGCCGGAGGAGATCGTCCGGTAGTCGCAGGCCAGCGAGACCTCGACCCCGCCACCCATGGCGGCTCCGTTGACGAAGGCGAAGGTCGGCACCGGCAGGTCCATGATCGCCGCGAAGGCCGCGTGCCCGGCCCGGGCGATCTCGCTCGCCTGGGCGCGCTCGGTCACGGCAGGCACGCCGCTGAGGTCGGCCCCCACCGCGAAGATGAACGGCTTGCCGGTGATGCCGACCGCCTGGATCTCGCCGGCCACCGCGCGAGCGGCGAGGGCGGCGACGGTGGCCCCCAGCTCGGCGATCCAGGCCGGGCCGAAGGTGTTGGGCCGGGTGTGGTCCAGGCCGTTGTCGAGCGTCACCAGGGCCATCGTCCCGGCGCCGCCGGGCATCGCGACCTCCTGGACGAGGGTATGGGTGACGACCTCGCCCGGCAGTGCGGCGGTGGTGTCGGACATGGCGTCAGTGCTCCTTGCCGTAGTCAGCGTGCTGGGGGTTCTCCCAGATGACCGTTCCGCCCATCCCGATGCCGATGCACATCGTCGTCAGCCCGTAGCGGACCTCGGGGTGCTCGGCGAACTGGGCGGCGAGGTTGGCCATGAGCCGCACGCCCGAGGACGCGAGGGGGTGGCCCACGGCGATGGCCCCGCCGTACTCGTTGACCCGGGGGTCGTCGTCGGCGAGCCCGAAGTGGTCGAGGAAGGCGAGGACCTGGACGGCGAAGGCCTCGTTGACCTCGAACAGCCCGATGTCGTCGATGGTCAGGCCGGCCTTGGCCAGGGCCTTCTCGGTCGCCGGCACCGGGCCCACGCCCATGACCTCGGGCTCGACGCCGACGAAGGCGTAGGAGACCAGGCGCATCTTGGCGGTGAGGCCGAGCTCGGCCGCGGCCTCGGCGGAGGCGAGCAGGCAGGCCGTCGCTCCGTCGTTGAGACCCGCGGCGTTGCCCGCGGTGACGTTGCCGTGGGACCGGAACGGCGTCTTGAGGGCGGCCAGGTCCTGCAGGGTCGTGCCGGGTCGTGGCGGCTCGTCGACCGTCGCGATGCCCCAGCCGGCGCTCACGTGGCGGGTCGCGACCGGGACGAGGTCGGGCTGGATGCGGCCCGCGGCATACGCGGCCTGCGTCTTGTCCTGGCTGCGCACGGCGTAGGCGTCGGCGCGGGCCTTGGTCAGGTGCGGGAAGCGGTCGTGGAGGTTCTCGGCCGTCTTGCCCATGACCAGGGCGCTGGGGTCGACGAGGCGCTCGGCGACGATGCGCGGGTTGGGGTCGACCTGCTCGCCCATCGGATGCCGGCCCATGTGCTCGACACCGCCGGCGACGGCGATGTCGATGGCTCCGACGCCGATCGAGGCGGCCGTCGTCGTCACGGCGGTCATGGCGCCCGCGCACATCCGGTCGATCGAGTAGCCCGGGGTGCTCGTGGGCAGCCCGGAGAGGAGCCCGGCCAGCCGGCCCAGGGTCAGGCCCTGGTCGCCGATCTGGGTGGTCGCGGCGACGGCGACCTCCTCGACCCGTTCGGGCGGCAGCGACGGGTTGCGGCGCAGCAGCTCCCGGATGCAGGCGACGACGAGGTCGTCGGCGCGTGTCTCGGCGTACATCCCCTTCTCGCCGGCTCTGCCGAACGGGGTGCGGACGCCGTCGACGAAGACGACATCGTGGACAGTGCGGGGCACGTCGGCCTCCCTCTCACGGACCTTCGCGGTCCGACCGGACCGCTCCCGACGATGTTACTCGCCAGTATGCCGCGGTGCCGAGAAGGCCGCCTCGAGCAACGGCGCGACGATGCCGGCCTGCCAGGGACGCACGCCCTGGGCCAGCAGGGCGTCGGTGAACGCCTCCGCCGTGTGCCGGGTCGGCGGCGACCACACCACCCGGCGCAGCGGCTCGGGAGAGCAGACGTTCTCGACCGGGATGGCGTGCTCGGTCGCGAACGCCGTCAAGGCCGCGCGGGTCGCCGACAACCGGTCGGCGGCGATGGGGTTCTTGTCGGCCCACGACCGGGCCGGCGGCGGGCCGTCGCTGCGGACCGAGCGGGGCGGGAGCTGGTCCTCGGGGAGGTCGAGGGCCCCGGTGACCGCCCTGACCCACTGCCGCCCGTAGCGCTGGATGGCCCGGTGCCCCGACGGCAGGGCGGTCGTCGAGGTGGGCGCCGCGGCCGCCAGGTCGATGAGGGAGCGGTCGGGGAGCACCCGGCCCGGGGAGACGTCGCGCTCGCGGGCGATGTCGTCACGGGTGAGCCAGAGCTCGCGCAGCACCCCGAGGGCGCGGCGGCCCTTGAGCGTCGACAGCCCGGCGGTCCGCCGCCACGGGTCGGCGCGCTCGGTCGGCTCCCAGGTCAGCAGGGCGGCGAACTCCTGCCGCGCCCACTCGTCCTTGCCCTGGGCGGCGAGGTCGACGCCCATGAGGTTGCGCAGGTCGGTGAGCACCTCGACGTCGAGGGCGGCATACCGCAGCCAGGGGGTCGGCAGCGGCCGGGTCGACCAGTCGACGGCCGAGTGCTCCTTGGCGAGCGACAGGCCCAGGTAGTGCTCCACGACGGCCGCGAGCCCGACGCGGGGCAGGCCCAGGATGCGCGCCGCGAGCTCGGTGTCGAAGAGCTGGCGTGGGCGCAGGCCCACCTCGGCGAGGCAGGCGAGGTCCTGGGTCGCGGCGTGGAGGATCCACTCGGCAGGCCCGATCGCCTCGTTGAGGGGGTGCAGGTCGGGGACGGCGATGGGGTCGACGAGCCAGGTGCCCGACCCCTCGCGGCGGAGCTGGACGAGGTAGGCGCGCTGGCCGTAGCGGTAGCCCGAGGCCCGCTCCGCGTCGAGGGCCACCGGACCGTGCCCGCGCGCGATGGCGCGGGCGGCCTCGTCGAGGGCCCGCTCGCTCTCGACGACCTGGGGGACCCCCTCGGCCGGCTCGCGCAGCGGGATGAGCGGGACCGTCGTGGGGGATGTCGCGTCGTCGTGGGCGGAGGAGTCGTCCGGGACGGGCGGCTGCCCGTCGCTGCGGGAATCGGGTCGCGGGTCGGTCACGATCGGTCGGTCCTGGCCTTCACCGTCGCGGCCCCGGAAGGGCGATGACTCCATCGGGCAGCGGCGGCAGCCCGGCGATCATGCAGAGCAGGTCGGACCACGCGAGGAGGTGCCGGGCGGGTTCGTCGTCGAGAGGCGTCCACGAGGCGCGGACCTCCATCTCGACGCTCGGCGGCCGGTCCGCCAGGCCGGCGAAGCTCTGCGAGACGACCCGGGTCACGGTGCCGGCCTCGGCAGTGAACTCGACGCCGCGCTCGGTCAGGGCGTCGATGAGCCAGGTCCAGCCGACCTCGCCGAGCATCGGGTCGGCGGACAGCTCGGGCTCGAGCTCGGCCCGGGCGAAGGTGACCGCACGCCACGTCCCGCCCCACGGCTCGGGGGCCGAGGGGTCGTGCAGGAGGACGAACCGTCCCGAGGCCAGCTCCTCCTCCCCGCTCGCGGCGGAGAGGACGTCGGCACTGAGCGCGACGGCATACGGGGCGATGCGCTGGGGCGCCGGCACCTCGGTGACCCGGACCTCGGCGCGCAGCCGGGCGCGGCGCAGGTCCTCCAGAGCACGGGCGAACTCTGGCGACTCACGACCGGTCACGGTGCGACTTGCCACCTCAGCAGGGTATGCCGCGGCTCGCCCGTTGCCGAGGACGGCGCGCCGGACCGGGCCCGCCGCGCGCCCTCGACGCCCGGCGCCCACCCCGGCCCGCGCGTGCGAGGATGTCGGCCGTGACCGGCCCCACCCCGCCTCCCAGCCCTGCCTCCGCGGCGTCGCCGAGCCCGGCCGACGGCCCCCTCGTCCAGGCCGCCCGGCGCCGTCCGGTGCCGCACACGCCGGTGTGGTTCATGCGCCAGGCCGGGCGCTCGCTGCCCGAGTACCGAGCGCTCCGCGAGGGGGTGGCGATGCTCGAGTCGTGCCGGCGACCCGACCTCGTCACGGAGATCACCCTGCAGCCGGTGCGTCGGCACGGGGTCGATGCGGCGATCTTCTTCTCCGACATCGTCGTGCCCCTGGCCGCCGTGGGGGTCGACCTCGACATCGTCCCGGGCACCGGCCCGGTCATCGCCGAGCCGATCAGGACCCGCGCCGACCTCGACCGGCTGCCCGTCCTCACCCCCGACCTCGTCCCGGACATCACCGAGTCGGTCCGGCTCCTCGTGGCCGAGCTCGGTCCGACGCCCCTCATCGGCTTCGCCGGGGCGCCGTTCACCCTCGCGTCCTACCTCGTCGAGGGGGGACCCTCGCGCACCCACGAGCACACCAAGGCCCTCATGCACGCCGACCCCGGGCTGTGGCACGACCTCTGCGCCCGGCTCGCCCAGATCTCCGGGGCCTTCCTGCGGGTCCAGGTCGAGGCCGGGGCCAGTGCCGTGCAGCTGTTCGACTCCTGGGTGGGGGCCCTGTCACGGGCCGACTACGCGGCCCACGTCGGGATGCACTCGGCGGCGGCGCTGGCCGCGGTCGCCGACCTCGACGTGCCGCGCATCCACTTCGGCGTCGGCACGGGGGAGCTCCTCGACCTCATGGGCGCCGCCGGCGCCGAGGTCGTCGGGGTCGACTTCAGGGTCGCCCTGCCCGACGCCGTGCGGCGGCTGGGCCCGGCGTATGCCGTTCAGGGCAACCTCGACCCCGCCCTCCTGCTCGCGCCCTGGCCGGTCGTCGAGGCCGAGGTGCGCCGCATCGTCGCCGAGGGGCGGGCGGCACCGGGCCACGTCTTCAACCTCGGCCACGGGGTGCTTCCGCACACCGACCCCGGTGTCCTCACCCGGGTCGTCGAGCTCGTCCACGAGGTGAGCTCGACGGGCTGAGCCGACCTGGTCAGGCGGACGGGGCCGCGGTGGCGCCGGGTGCGGCGAGCCGGGAGGCGCGGCGCCGGCGCAGCCACAGCACCACCGGCCACCCGAGCAGGGCCACGACGAGGAGGAAGGGCAGGGCGGCGCCCAGCGCGGTCAGCAGGACCGTCCCGGTGGAGACGAACGCGTCCCAGCCGGCCTTGAGCCCGTCGACGAAGCCGGAGCTCGCGGCGACGGCCTTCGGCGGGGTCGTCGAGAGCCGGATCGACACCGGTGACATCGCCACGGCCGAGTCCAGGGCGTTGAGCTGGGCCTGGAGCGACTCGAGGTCGGCCTCCCGGCTGGACAGCTCGGACTCGAGGGCGACGATGTCGCCGATCCGGGTGGCCCGGCTCATGAGGGCGCGGACCCGGTCGATGCTCGCCCGCATCGTCGCCAGCCGGGACTGGGTGTCGACGTAGGACGCCGTGACGTCCGCGGTGTTCGTGCTGAGCGAGACGACGGTGCCGAGCCTGCCGAGCTGGTCGAGCGTGGCGTCGAGGGTCTCGGCCGGGACGCTGATCGTCAGGGTTCCCGTGGACGCGGTGGCGGGCCCGGCGCCGTCGACCGGCTGCGGGTCGGCGCTGATCTGCTCGCTCATGATGACGCCCTTGGCGGCGGCGGTGATGCTGCGGATCTCGGCGGCGGCCCGGTCGACGGACCGCACGGTGAGCGAGAGGTCGGCCTGACGGGTCAGCTTGCGCTGGGCCTGGGCCTGGGCCGCGACGCCCGTTGTCCCTGCATCGGCGGCCATCTTGGCGCCCGAGTCGGTGACGGCCGAGGGGGCCGAGCCGGCGGCCGAGCCGGCCGCGGGGCCGGCGAGCTCGCGCGACGCGGAGGATCCGACGCTGCCGGCCGCCCCGGAGCCGGACTGCGAGGCCCCGCAGCCGGCGATCAGGGCGAGCCCGAGGGTCGCGCCGAGGACGGCGACGGTCACCCGCCGGTGAGGTGCCGGGGAGAGACGGGGACGGTGGTGACGCATGACCTGCTCCTCACGCTCGGTCGGTGTGGCCGGCCCTGGGATGACGCCCGCGGGCCTCGCGTTCCCGGACGTCGGTATCGATCAGGTCACGGGCGGGCCGGGGGAGCGCGGTCGACCGGCCGTGAGAGCCTGTCCCCATGCCTCACGACACCTCCGGGCCCGCACCGCATGTCGTCGTCGTCGGTGGTGGGGTGAGCGGCCTGACGGCGGCGCTCACCGTCGTGCGGGCCCGCCCCGACGTGCGCGTCACGGTCCTCGAGGGCGGCGACCGGGCCGGTGGCAAGCTGCGCCGCGAGCCGGTCGCCGGGCACCTCGTCGACGTGGGCGCCGAGGCGATGCTCGCCCTGCGCCCCGAGGCCGTCGACCTGCTCGAGGCCATCGGTGCCGGCTCCGAGATCGTCGCCCCCGACACGACCTCGGCCTCGGTCTGGTCCCGCGGCGCGCTCCACCCCCTCCCGCGCGCCACCCTCATGGGCATCCCCGCCGACCCCGAGGCCACCCGTGGCCTGCTCAGCGACGCCGAGGTCGCCCGCCTCGTCGAGGAACAGCCCTGGTCCGGTCCGCTGGGCGAGGACGTGGCCGTGGGCGCGTACGTCGCGGCCCGGCTCGGCCGTGCGGTCGTCGAGCGGCTCGTCGAGCCGCTGCTCGGCGGCGTCTACGCCGGTCACGCCGACCTGCTCTCGATGCAGGCCGCGCTGCCCCAGGTCTGGCCGACGGTCGTCTCCGGGGGCAGCCTCGTCGAGCTGGCCGCCCGGGCCTTCGGTCTGCGCGCGGCGGGCGGCCCCGCGACGCCCGGCCCCGCGACGCCCGGCCACGCGGCGGGCGGGGCGCCTCGGCGGGCGCCGTTCGCCGGCATACGAGGAGGGGTCGGGAGGTTCCCCGAGCTGCTCCTCGCCGCCCTCGAGCCGTATGCAGTCGACCTCCGCCTGCACGCGCCCGCCACGGCACTGGAGCGGACCCCGAGCGGGTGGGCCGTCCTCGCGGGGCCCAGCACCGCACCGGAGCGTCTCGAGGCGGACGCCGTGATCGTCACGGTCGGCCCCGCGGCCTCGGCACGGCTGCTCGCGCCGCACGCGCCGTCGGCCGCCGCCACCCTCGCGGGCCTGGACACGGCGTCGACCGCCGTCATCACCCTGGCCGTGGAGCGCGACGGGCTCGGGGACCTGCCGGGATCGGGCTTCCTCGTGCCGCCGGTCGAGGGGCTGACCATCAAGGCGGGCACGTTCAGCGGGGTCAAGTGGGGTTGGACGGGCTCCCTGTCGGACTCGGTCGCCTACCTGCGGGCCTCGGTCGGTCGCGCCGGCGAGGAGGCCGTCGTGGACCGCGACGACGCCGAGCTCGTCGAGATCGCGGTGCGCGAGGTCTCCCATGTGCTCGGCCGGCCGCTGACCCGGCTGGTCGACTCGCAGGTGCAGCGCTGGGAGGCCGGTCTTCCCCAGTACACCGTCGGTCATCTCGACCGGGTCGGCTCGGTCCGGGCCGCCGTCGCGCAGCTACCGGCGCTGGAGGTGGCGGGCGCGGCCTACGACGGGGTGGGGATCCCGGCGGTCATCGCCTCGGCCACGAGGGCGGCGGCCGCCGTCGTGGAGGCGCTGACCGGGCACCCAGCGGCGTCCCCGACAATGGGCGCATGACGACCCCTGCCGACCGCCCCGCTGCCAGCAAGCCGAGTGCTGCTCGGATCCGCGAGATCAACGAGACGATGCGCTACGCCATGTGGTCGGTCTTCGCCTTCGCCGCCCCGGTGGGCGACGCCGACCGCGAGGCCCTCGCCGCCGAGGTGGAGGCCCTCGTCGAGGACCTGGCCGCGCACGACGTCGTCGTCCGCGGCTTCTACGACCTGTCCGGGCTCCGCGCCGACGCCGACGTCATGGTGTGGTGGCACGCCGAGCGGGTCGAGGCCCTGCAGGACGCCTACCACCGGCTGCTGCGCACCGAGGTCGGTGCGCTCCTCGAGCCGGTCTGGTCGGTGGGCGCACTGCATCGGCCCGCGGAGTTCAACAAGAGCCACATCCCCGCCTTCCTCGCCGAGGAGGAGCCGCGGGACTACGTGTGCGTCTACCCGTTCGTGCGGTCCTACGACTGGTACCTCCTGCCCGACGAGGAGCGCCGCGAGCTGCTCGCCGAGCACGGCCGGATGGCCCGGGGCTACCCCGACGTGCGGGCCAACACGATCTCCTCGTTCGCCCTGGGGGACTACGAGTGGGTGCTGGCCTTCGAGGCGGACGAGCTCGACCGGATCGTCGACCTCATGCGCGAGCTGCGTGCCTCGGGGGCGCGTCGGCACGTCCGGGTCGAGATCCCGTTCTACACGGGCCCGCGGCGCTCCCCACGCGAGATCATCGCCGCCGCCCGCTGACCCACCCGGGCCGGCTGGCCCCCCGCGCCCGCAACTTTCCCGCCGGATCGGGGAAGGTGCATGTTCACCCCGGAACATTTCCGGGGTGAACATGCACCTTCCCGGGTGAAGCCGGGCTGGCTGGCCCCCCGCCCGGTGGTTGTCCCCAGGGCACGGCGATGCGACCCCGCCGTCCACAGATCGCCTCCGGGGGACTGCGCCGGTCCGCCGACGTCGGCCAGCCTCGGCGTATGCCGCTGCCTCCGGACCTCGTGTCGCTCGCCGGTCGCCAGCGTGGGGTCTTCACGACCTCCCAGGCCGCCGGCTTCGCGGTATCCCCTCCCGCGCTGGTCCGCCTCGTCCGCACAGGACGGCTGCTGCATCCGAGCCGTGGCCTGTACCTCATGGCGGACCAGGCGGCCGAGGCCCCTGACGAGCGACATCGCCAGCTCTGCGCCGGTGCCCTGCTCCTCTACCCCGACGCCGCCCTCGACGGGCTGTCGGCGGTGCTCGCCCACGACCTGCCGGTGTGGAGCGTCGACCTGGGCCGTCCCGAGATCGCTCGACCCATCCACCGCTCTGCCGGGGCCGTCGGGTTCAGGGTCCGGCCGAGCTTCGGAGCCACGTCCGTCGAGACCCCCCTCGGGCCGGCCATCCCCGCGCCGACCGCGGTGGTGCGCATGTCGCTCGACCACGGCGTCATCCAAGGCGTGGTCAGCGCCGATGCGGCCCTGCACCGCGGTCTGGCTACACCGGACTCGCTCGCCGAGGTCGTCGCTCGAGTGGCGACGTGGCCACACGCAAGCCGGGCCCGCACGATGCTCTCGCTCGTCGACGGCCGCAGCGAGTCCGTGGGCGAGTCGATCCTGCGCGTCGAGGCCGCGCTGCGCGGCATACGCCTGGTTCCCCAGTTCGAGGTGCACGACCGGTGGGGTCGGCTGGTCGGGCGAGCGGACTTCGTGGTCGAGGGGACCCGGGTCCTCGTCGAGTTCGACGGGAAGGTGAAGTATGCCGCGGGCGACCCGGAGGTGCTGTGGGCCGAGAAGCGGCGCGAGGACGGTCTGCGCGAGGCCGGGTACCTCGTCGTGCGCGTGACGTGGGCGGATCTGGCCCGGCCCGACCGGATCATGACGAGGATCCGGCGCGCGATGCTCGCCGCCTCTGCCTGAGGTTCACCGCCGGTCGCGGGAGCGGGCCGCTCCACCCGGGAACAGGGTGGTTCACCCCGGAAATGTCCCGGGGTGAACAGGCACGTTCCCTGATCCGGCGGGAAAGTTGCGCTGCGGGGGCGGGGGCGGATCAGGGGGTGGTGGGGCGCAGGGTGAGGGAGATGCTGTTGATGCAGTAGCGCTGGTCGGTCGGGGTGCCGTAGCCCTCGCCCTCGAAGACGTGCCCGAGGTGGCTGCCGCACGTCGCGCACCGCACCTCGACCCGAGGACGCCCCGGGAGCGAGCGGTCCTCGAGGTACTCGACGCTGTCGCCGGCCAGCGGGGAGAAGAACGACGGCCACCCGCAGTGGCTCTCGAACTTCGTGTCCGAGGTGAACAGCTCCGCCCCGCAGGCCCGGCAGGCGTAGACGCCCTCGGTCTTGCTGTCGGTGTACTCCCCGGTGAACGGTCGCTCGGTCCCGGCCTGGCGCAGCACGTCGTACTCCTGCGGGCTGAGGTCCGCCCGCCACTCCTCGTCGCTGCGGTTGACGGCATACGAACGGTCGCTGGGCTTCATCATGTCGGGCACAACCAGCGGGGCCCCGGGAACGTTCCCGAGGCCCCGCCACGTCACCTGCTCGTGAGGTGGGCGCGGGCCGCCGCCCTAGTGCCGGACCGCGAGCCGGACCACCTGCGGGTCGTGGTCGCTGTCCTGGTCCCAGAACGGGCTGTTGGTGTGGACGATGTCGTAGGAGAACGCCGGCTTCGTCCGCCCACGACCTGCCGCGCTCCCGGCGAGCGAGGGGCTGAGGAAGATGTGGTCGAGCACCTGGCTGTTGCCCTCGTAGTCGTAGGTCCACTGCTCGCCCGCCGGCAGGGTGCGTGGCAGGTCGGTCATCGCGGTGGCCCCCGAGCCGACGACGATGTCGGCGGTCCGGCTGAACTGGAAGTCGTTGCCGTCACCGGCGATGACGAGCTTGGCCCTCGGGTCGTGGGCGAACAGGCTGTCCGCCCAGGCCCTGACCTCCTCGGCCTGCTGGTGGCGCTGGTCCTCGCTGGAGCGGGTCGGCTGCTGCCACCGCCCGAACAGCGGGTCGTCGCCACCCTTGGAGGCGAAGTGGATCGCGACGGCGAAGATCCGCTGCCCGTGCCACCTGAACTCCCCGACGAGGGGCTTGCGCGAGTCGTCCCACGCCGAGCTCGTCGGGTCGATACGTCCGGGCGAGACGCTGAGGTGGGTGATCCCGTGCCGGTTCGTCACGACGGTCGTGGCGGTCGTGGCGTCACCGCCCGGCCGGTCGACGAACGTCACGCCCCGGTCGGGCCGGTAGAGGAAGACGTTGCGGATGTTGCCGCCCGGCTGCCCGCCGTCCTGGTCGTTCGCGGGGTCGACCCAGCGCGACTGGTATGCCGGCCCACCGGCTGCCGTGATCGCCGCGGTGAGCTTCGCGACGGTCACCGAGGAGTCGACGACCCCGTCGTCGGTGGCGCCGTCGTTGTCCTGGACCTCCTCGATGGCGAGGATGTCGGGCGCCTGGAGGTTGTGGACGATCTGCTGGGCCAGCCGGTCGAACTTCTCCGGCGGGTTGTCCGGGGCCAGGTTCTCGACGTTGAACGTCGCGACCGAGAGCTGGTTCCTGGCCGCCGGCGCCGTCACCTCGCGCTGCAGGCCCCCGCTGACGAGGGTCGGGACCGCGCAGACCTCGAGCATGTAGTTGGCGAAGTTGTAGTCGAGGACACCCACGGTCTCGCCGGCCAGGGTGTCGCCGACGCTGGCCTTCGGCATCGCGGTGGGCCCGATGATCGCGTCGTCGAGCTGAACCCGCATCGAGTTGGGGTGGTCGTAGCCGCTGTAGACGACCCCACCAGCCCGGGACCGCACCGCGTCGACGCGCCCGCCCGGGACCACCGGCAGCTCGCCGTAGGCGTTCGTCGGACCCACGACCTGGGCGTCGTCGAGCGCGACCCGCATGCCCTCCATGGACTCGTAGAAGTCGATCGCGTTCGCGCTCGGGTCGAACGTCGCCGAGGGGTACTCGACGCTGCCCGGGTCGCCGTCGTAGACGCTCTGCTGCGGGGCCACCCGGTCCACGCCGAGGACGACCGGCGCCGGCAGGGCGTTGCCACTCGACTCGACGGCGACGACGGGTGAGGTGATCTCGGTCGTCGTGAGGTTCGTCGTGCTCGTCCCGCCCGGCCGGTACTCGGTGACCGTCCCGTCGACGCTCACGAGGTCACCGACGGCGGCGGTGGGCGCCGTGCGGGTGAAGACGTAGATGCCCTCCGAGGTGGCCGGGTCGTCGTCGGGCGTCGGGTCCTGCATCCAGAACCCCGCGGAGATCCTCGCCGTGACGATGCCGAGCACGCCGTTGACCGGCTTCCCGCTCAGCGGCGAGAGGTGCGCGGCGCCCTGGATCTGGTGGATCGTCTCGGGGTCGCCGGGTGGCGGTGGGGCGGTGCACGTGAAGGCCGGCGCCGCCGAGCTCTCGGGCGTGGGGTCACCCGCGACGAGGTCGGCCGCGTTGTCGTCGGTGTCGGTGCAGGGCGTCGTGCGCGCGTCGGCCGTCGTGTTGCCCAGCCCCGGTGCCGGGCCGCTGCCCTCGAAGGTCGTCGCGGTGCCGTAGCCGACCCGGTCGACGAGGGTCCCGGAAGGGGCGACGAGGTCGATCCGCCCGGAGGTGGCGGACAGGGTCAGGGTGCCCGTCGCGTCAGGGGTCGGCAGGTCGGTCGTGCCCCCGGCACCGGTCGACTCCCGGACGAGGAAGGTGTGCATCGGCGCGATCGAGCCCGAGAGCGTCGTCGAGCCGCCGGCACCTCCGCCGGCGGAGAAGTAGGCGACCTGCCAGCCGGTGAGGTCGACCGCGGAGGCGGTCGGGTTGGACAGCTCGACGAAGTCGGACCGCCAGGTCGCGCCGCTGTTGCCTCCCCCTCCGTAGACCTCGCTGACGAGGACCGAGCCGCCGGCGGCCACCGCGGGGGTGGCGACGGCGAGGGCGGTCACGAGGAGGGCCGACGCGGAGACCGCCGCGAGCAGCCGCGGGGTGCGCGAGGTATGCCGTGCGCGGGCCGGCCGCGGCAGGTGCCAGGTCGTGGACATGGTGCTCCCAACGGGTCGTGGTGTGGAGGGGATCCACCGAACCTAGGCCGCGGGAGTGACGAACGCCGGGTCCAGGAGGTAAGGAGCGGGCAAAGTTTGCGTCAGGTAACGTCAGCCGAAAAGGCGCCGGGCGGCGACGGGGGCGGTGGTTAGGCTCAGGTCATGAGTGCCGACGAGGTCATCGAGGTCCCGGGCCCGGACGGTCCGCGCCGGGTGCGGCTGTCGAGCCCCGACCGGCTCATGTGGCCCGACGCGGGTCTGACCAAGGGCGACCTCGCGGCCTACGTCGTCGCGGTCGGCGGGCCGCTCCTCGCCGCGCTGGCCGACCGGCCGGTCACCCTGCAGCGGTTCCCCGAGGGCATCGAGGGGGAGGAGTTCTACTCCAAGAACCCCCCGCGCGGGGTCCCCGACTGGGCCCGGACCACGTCGTGCCGCTATCCCTCCGGCCGTCGTCACGACCAGCTCGTCGTCGACGAGCTGGCCACGGCAGTGTGGGCGGTCCAGATGAACACCGTCACCTTCCACCCCTGGCCGGTGCGCACCGGCGACAACGACAACCCCGACGAGCTGCGCATCGACCTCGACCCGCAGCCGGGGCGCGTCTTCGCCGATGCCGTCGAGGCCGCCCGCGTCCTGCGGGACCTCCTGACGGAGGTGGGGCTGACCGGGTGGGCGAAGACGTCGGGCAACCGTGGCGTCCACGTCTTCGCCCGGATCGCCCCGACCCACGAGTTCCTCGATGTCCGGCACGGCGTCATCGGCATCGCCCGAGAGCTCGAGCGCCGCCTGCCCGACCTCGTCACGACGGCGTGGTGGAAGGAGGAGCGCGGCGAGCGGGTCTTCGTGGACTTCAACCAGGCCTGCCGCGACCGGACCATCGCCTCGGCCTACAGCCCGCGACCCCTGCCCGGCGCGCCGGTGTCGATGCCGGTCAACTGGGCCGAGCTCGACGGCGTCGCCCCCGCCGACTTCACGGTCCGCACCGTGCCCGAGGTCCTGGCCGGGCGTCCGGACGCCTGGGCGGGGATCGACGAGGCGGTCGGTGACGTCTCCGGCGCGCTGGCCCTGTGGGAGCGCGACGTCCACGAGCGGGGTCTCGGCGAGCTGAACTTCCCGCCCGACTACCCCAAGATGCCGGGCGAGCCGCCGCGCGTGCAGCCGAGCAAGCGCCGTGCCGACCGCGCCGACGAGGACTACCTCGGGCCCAAGGCCGACCGCGACGCCGAGGACCGGGTCCGATGGGGTATGCCGGTGACCCCACCGATCGCACCGATGCTCGCCAAGGCCGTCCCCGGCATACCCGAGGGCGGGGACCTGGTCTTCGAGCCGAAGTGGGACGGGTTCCGCTCCGTCGTCTTCCGCTCCGGCGACCTCGTCGAGATCGGGAGCCGCAACGGCAAGCCGATGACCCGCTACTTCCCCGAGCTCGTCGAGGCGTTCCGCTCCGCCCTGCCGCCGCGGTGTGTCGTCGACGGCGAGATCGTCCTCGTCCGGCCCGGGGCCGACCGGCTCGACTTCGAGCTGCTGCAGCAGCGCATCCATCCGGCGGCCAGCCGGGTCGCCCGGCTCGCCCGCGAGACCCCGGCGAGCTTCGTCGCCTTCGACCTGCTGGCCCTCGGCGACGAGGACCTCATGGGTCGGCCCTTCGCCGAGCGCCGCCGCCGTCTCGAGGAGGCGCTCGCCGGGGTGCCGGCGCCGATCCACCTCACCCCCGCGACGGCCGACCGGGCCGTGGCCCGGGCCTGGTTCGAGCGGTTCGAGGGGGCCGGGCTCGACGGCGTCGTCGGCAAGCCCGTCGACGGGATCTACACCCAGGACAAGCGGACCATGGTCAAGATCAAGCACGAGCGCACGGCCGACTGCGTCGTCGCCGGCTACCGGACCCACAAGTCGGGGGACGACGCGGTCGGGTCCCTGCTGCTCGGCCTCTACGGCGATGACGGCGAGCTCGCGAGCGTGGGGGTCATCGGGGCGTTCCCGATGGCCCGTCGCCGCGAGCTGCTCACCGAGCTCGCGCCGCTCGTCACCGAGTTCGACGACCACCCGTGGGCCTGGGCCAAGCAGGAGGAGGGCACCCGGACCCCCCGCAACGCGGAGTTCAGCCGGTGGAGCGCCGGCAAGGACCTCTCGTTCGTGCCGCTGCGCCCCGAGCGGGTCGTCGAGGTGCGCTACGACCACATGGAGGGGGTGCGGTTCCGGCATACGGCGCAGTTCGTCCGCTGGCGCCCCGACCGGGAGCCGCGCTCGTGCACCTACGCCCAGCTCGAGGAGCCGGTCTCCTACGACCTCGCCGACGTCCTCACCGCGTCGGGGTCCGGATGAGCCCACGCGGAACCCCGTCGACGCGGACGGCGGTGGCGGCGGCCACGGTGGGGGCGACGACGGCGGCGGCGAGCGCCGTCGGGTCGGTGGCCGCGGCGGCGTACTTCGCCCGGCGGGTGCTCACGCCCGACCGCCAGCGGCCCGACGACACGAGCATCGTCGGGGTCCGTGACGACACCCTCGTCCTCGGCCTCGGCGCCGAGACGGCGGTGCCCGGTCGCTACGGGCTCTGGCTCGACGGCGGTACCGGGCATGTCCGGGTCGGCGAGATCGTCGCCACCGACCCGGAGGCAGGGACGGTGGAGCGACGACTGCTCGGGGTCGACCGCGGGCGGCCGGCGCCGGGGCCGGCCCGGTGGAACCAGTACTACTTCGCCAGCCCACCCGAGGTCTCCCTCGGCCTGCCCACGACCCACGTCGGGATCGGCGGCGAGCTCGGCGCGATGCCGGCGTGGGTGGTGCCGGCGGCCTCCGGACCCGGTCGCCGCTGGGCGGTCCTCGTCCACGGTCGCGGTGCGCGGCGCGAGGAGACCGTGCGGGCGATCACCACCCTGCACGCCCTGGGCTGGACCGTCCTCGTGCCGAGCTACCGCAACGACGAGGGCGTCCCGGCCGGACCGGACGGCCGCTACAACCTCGGCCTGTCCGAGTGGCGCGACATCGACTCCGCGCTGCGGTATGCCGCCTCGCGCGGCGCCGAGGAGGTGCTCCTGGGCGGGTGGTCGATGGGCGGCGCCATCGTCCTTCAGCTCCTCGACAGGTCGCCGTATGCCGCCCTCGTCTCCCGGGTGGTCCTCGACGCGCCGGTCATCGACTGGGCGGACGTCCTGGCCTTCCACGCCCGCGTCAACCGGCTGCCCCGGCTGGTCGGCTCGCTGTCGCGGTCGATGATGGGCCGGCGGTGGGGACGCCGGCTGGTCGGCGTGCACGAAGCCGTCGACGTGGCGCGCACCGACTGGGTGTCGCGCTGCGAGGAGCTCCGTCACCCCATCCTGCTCATCCACAGCGCGGACGACGACTTCGTGCCGGTCGGGCCGTCACGCCGGCTCGCCGACCGGCGTCCCGACCTCGTCCGTTTCGAGGAGTGGTCCACGGCCCGGCACTGCACGGAGTGGAACCTCGACACCGAGCGCTGGGAGCGCGCGGTCGCCGACTTCGCCGGCTAGCGCCGAACGCGCCACAGTCCGAGCAGGGTGCCCTCCTCCTCGAGGAGGACCGTCGGGGCGAGGTCGAGGTCGACGAACGGTCCGTGGGTCACCCGGGTCCCGTCGCCCCCGACGATGCGCGGCGCGAGGGTGAGGGCCACCTCGTCGACGAGGCCGCGGTCCAGGAGGGTCCCGAGCAGGGTGGGGCCGCCCTCGGCGAGCACGTGCGGCATACCCGCCGCACCCAACCGGTCGAGGACGAGGCGGAGGTCGACCTCGTCCTCTCCCACGACCCAGACCTCGTGGCGGCCGACGGCGGCCCGTGCCGCGGCGATGGCCGCCTCACCCGCGGCGGCGCACGTGACGAGGAGCCCGCGCCCGCCACCCTCCTCCCGGGGGTCGGTCAGGGCCGGTGGCGGCGCCGCGGAGGCCGAGACGACGACGAGGACGGGAGGCTCGGGCCGGTCCGGCCCCGGTAAGGGGAGGCGGTAGCCCTCGGTCCGCGCGGTTCCCGCACCGACGAGCACCGCATCGCAGAGGCGTCGTTGCACCTCGAAGACGCGGCGGTCCGCGGCCGTCCCGATCGAGCCGCTCGCCCGGTCCGGCCCGACGGCCGACCCGTCGAGCGTCGTCACGGCGTTGGTCCGCACGGTGGGCCCGTGCGGGTAGGCGTAGAGCCCGGCGAGGTCCTCGTCGGACAGGTCCTCGGCGTGGAGGCCGACGGAGTTGGGGTCCCGGCCGTCGAGGAGCAGTCGCACGCAGCCCAGTGTGCCAGCGGGGGTTCTGCCAGGATGGGCCCATGGCGACGAAGTCCAAGTCGAGGTCCAAGTCGAGGTCGACGTCCACCGGCGGCGACACCGGCCGGTTCAGCCGGGCGCTGCGGGTCGGGGAGGGCTTCGACCTGGCAGCGCTCGACCCGCGCTCCACGCCCGGCTTCTCCGGGGGCAAGGGCGCGGGGGTGCGGCTCATGACCGACCTGCAGGGCCGGCTCGGGGACCTCCAGGAGCGGTTGTATGCCGAGTCCAAGGAGGGCGGCCGACGCGCCCTGCTCCTCGTGGTCCAGGGCATGGACACCTCGGGCAAGGGCGGGATCATGCGCCACGTCGTCGGGTCGTTCGACCCCCAGGGGGTGCACTACACGGCCTTCAAGGCGCCGACCCCCGAGGAGCGCGCCCATCCCTTCCTGTGGCGGATCCGCAACGCGCTGCCCAAGCCGGGACAGATCGGCGTCTTCGACAGGTCGCAGTACGAGGACGTCCTCGTCGTGCGCGTCCACGACCTCGTCGCGCGGTCCGTCTGGTCGCGCCGGTACGCGCAGATCAACGCCTTCGAGCGCACGGCCGTCGAGGGCGGGACCACCGTCGTCAAGGTCATGCTGCACATCTCCTCGCAGGAGCAGCGCGAACGCCTCGGGGAGCGGCTGGACCGCCCGGACAAGCACTGGAAGTTCAACCCCGGCGACATCGACGAGCGGGCGCACTGGCCCGCCTACATGGAGGCCTACCAGGTGGCGCTCGAGAAGTGCTCCACGGACGAGGCGCCGTGGTACGTCGTGCCCGCCGACCGCAAGTGGTTCGCCCGGCTCGCGGTGACCGGACTCGTGCTCGAGCACCTCGAGGCGATGGATCCGCAGTGGCCGAGCGTCGCCTTCGACGTCGCCGAGCAGAAGGCCCGGCTGGCGGCCACCTAACCGACCGACCGGCCGGTCAGCCGGGAAGTGCCCGCTCGATGACGGCGCCGATGCGGGCCGCGCCGATGTCGGCGCCCAGGGTCCCGAAGATCCCGCCGTGCTCACTGTGCAGCCGGCTGGCGACGAAGGCGTCGGAGACCTCGGCCGGGGCGTGCTGGACGAGCAAAGCGGCCTGCATCGTCAGCGCCATCCGCTCGACGATCCGGCGCGCCTGCCACGGCGCCTCCTCGCGCGCCGCCAGGGCGGGGTAGGACTCGACGTCGTCGATCGCGGCGTCGAGAGCCCGGTCGTGACCACGCACGAGGGCGAGCTCCTTGCCCAGGGCGGCGACCGAGGCCGGCTCGCGAACCATCGCGCGCAGGACGTCGAGGGCGTTGACGTTGCCCGAGCCCTCCCAGATCGAGTTGAGCGGAGCCTCGCGATAGAGCCGCGCCAGGCCGTTCTCCTCGACGTAGCCCGCCCCGCCGAGGCACTCCATCGCCTCAGCGACCATCGCAGGGGTCCGCTTGCACACCCACGCCTTGGCGACGGCGACACCGAGCCGCGAGAGGTCCGAGTCGCCCTCGTCGACCGCGTGGGCGAGCCGCGTGGCGAGGACCGTCGCGGCCTCGGACTCCAGCGCGAGGTCGGCGAGCACGTTGCGCATGAGGGGCTGGTCGATGAGGGAGCGCCCGAACGCGGTCCGCAGCCGGGCGTGGTGCAGCGCCCGGGCCAGGGCCTGGCGCATCAGCCCGGTCGAGCCCAGGACGGTGTCGAGCCGCGTCGAGGCGACCATGTCGATGATGGTGCGGATGCCGCGTCCCTCCTCGCCGACGCGGACCCCCCACGTGTCGTCGAGCTCGATCTCGCTGGACGCGTTCGCGCGGTTGCCGAGCTTGTCCTTGAGCCGCTGGATGAGGAACGGGTTGCGGGTGCCGTCGTCGAGGACACGCGGGACGAGGAAGCAGGTCAGCCCGCCCTCGGCCTGGGCGAGGACGAGGAAGACGTCGCTCATCGGCGCCGAGCAGAACCACTTGTGACCGGTGAGCAGGTGCGCGTCCCCGTCGAGCGGTGCGTCGGGTGCCCGGACCGCGGTCGTCGAGTTCGTGCGCACATCGGACCCGCCCTGCTTCTCGGTCATCGCCATGCCGGCGATGAGCCCGGCCTTCTCACCGGGCGGCCGCAGGCCGAAGTCGTAGGTCCGCGAGGCCAGGCCGGGAAGCCAGCGGCGCTCGAGCTCGGGGGCGCAGCGGAGGGCGGGGGCGGCGGCATACGTCATCGAGACGGGACACAGGTGCGCGGGCTCGGCCTGGGTCCACACGATGAACCCGGCGGCGCGCCGCAGATGCGCTCCGGAGCCGGCCGGGGCCGTCCAGGGCTCGGCCGTCAGCCCGTTCCCGACGGCGACCTCCATGAGGTTGTGCCATGCGGGATGGAACTCGACCTCGTCGATGCGCACCCCCTGCGGGGAGTGGCTGCGCAGCAGGGGCACACAGCGGTCGGCCTGGTCACCCCACTGCTGCGCGACGGCCGAGCCCGCGAGCGCGCCGAGGGCGTCGAGGTCGTCGGCGGCCTTGGGAGTACCCCACCGGGACACCGCCTCCGCGAGGGCGACATCGCCGCCGAACAGGTTGTGGCCGGTGAAGGACGGGACCTGGTTCGTCACCTCGTGCGTGCTCACCCGGCCAGGGTATGCCGCGGGCAAATGCGCGGGATGTGAGGTGACAGACAGATAGCGTGGGGGGGTGACCGACGCCAAGCATCGCCTCCGGCGCTGGCTGAAGCGGGTCCCGATGCTCGAGTCGCTGGCCCGGCTCACCGTGGCGACGATCCGCCTGTGCCTGCGCTACCGGGTGACGGGGCTGGCCTCCGAGGCCGGCTTCTTCGCCCTGCTGTCGCTCCCGCCCCTCGTCCTCGGGCTGTTCGGCGGCGTCGGCTATGTGGGGCGCTGGCTCGGCCCCGACACCGTCGATGACGTGCGCACCGCCATCGTCGACTTCGCCGGACGGTTCCTCACGACCCAGGTGATCGACTCCACCCTGGCCCCCACCGTCCAGGACGTCTTCACCGACGGGCGCTTCGACCTGCTGTCCGTCGGGTTCGTGCTGTCCCTGTGGTCGGGGTCGAGGGCCCTCAACGTCTTCGTCGACACGATCTCGATCATGTACGGCCAGTCCGGGGTGCGGGGCATCGTGCAGACGCGTGCCCTGTCGTTCACGCTCTACGTCATGGCCCTGCTCGTCGGGGTCGTCACCATTCCGCTCGTCCTCATCGGCCCGACCTGGCTCGGTGAGATCCTCCCGGCGCGGGTGGCGTTCCTCACCGGGCTCTACTGGCCGGTCGTCACCCTGCTGACGATCGCCAACCTCGCGACGCTCTACCACGTCGCGACCCCCCGGCGGAGCCCCTGGTCGCGGGACCTGCCCGGCGCGGCACTCACGATGGCCATCTGGGTCATCGCGTCGTTCGCGGTGCGCGGGTCCATCGCCGCCTCGCTCGGCGGGTCCTCGATCTACGGTCCGCTCTCGGCGCCGATCGTCCTGATGATCTGGCTCTACATGCTCGCCATCGCGGTCCTCATCGGCGCGGCGCTCAACGCGGCCATCCGCGAGCTGTGGCCGGCAGAGGTCGACGCGCCGATCTGGAGCCGGCTCGCGGAGCGGCTGCGGGGTCTCGTCGGCGCCCGTCGGTCGGCGGGGCGGGCGGCGCCGAAGGCCGCGCCGCTGCCGGCTCTCGACCTCGACCCGTTCGCGGACCTGGACGACTTCGGCCTCTCCGCGGTCCGCGATGCGGCCCGTCGGCCGCTCACGCCGATGGCCACACCACCGCGGCACCGGCCGGCCGACGGTGGACGCCACGGCGCCGACGGTGAACGGCAGAGCGCCGACAGCGGACGGCATACGGAGGAGACGGATGGGACTGGTGAGGCCGGCTCCGGCGGCGGGACCGGTTTGGAGTTCACTCGCCGGATCGGATAATGTCTCCGACGCACCGCCCGGTGGTTCGACCGCCGGGCAGCGCGGATGTAGCTCAGTTGGTAGAGCGCAACCTTGCCAAGGTTGAGGTCGCCGGTTCGAGGCCGGTCATCCGCTCGGAGGGTCTAGCCGCCCCCACGGTGGAGTGGCCGAGAGGCGAGGCAGCGGCCTGCAAAGCCGCGTACACGGGTTCAAATCCCGTCTCCACCTCGAGTAGGAACCCTGCACGGGCGATTAGCGCAGTGGTAGCGCGCTTCCTTGACACGGAAGAGGTCACTGGTTCAAACCCAGTATCGCCCACCACGACGAAACGGCCCCTGACCTGCGGAAACGCGAGGTCAGGGGCCGTTCCCAAATCGGCACGTGTCGGATACGTGTCGGACGGTTCCCCTCGAGAGAGGCGCACCATGAGCACCACGACCACACTCCCGACCGTTCCCGTCGTCCCGTGGGCCGAGTACTCCGACGTCGATGTCGACGGCTTGACCTTCGTCGCGTTCCGGTCCTTCCCGCTGTCCGAGGAGGAGGGCTGCGGGGCGGTCGACGTCCAGCAGGTCTGGCACCTCACCGCGGACGGCGCCTGGGTGCCGGACCCTGACGGGGCACGCCTGGTCCTCGATGACCTGCCGAGCGTGACGTCAGTGGAGCAGGCGCACCAGCTCGCCACGGCCCTGTCCCTGGCCGTGGAGCTGTTCGAGGAGGTCCACGCCTCCGACGCGCTCGCGGCCGATGAGGCGCTGGCGGCGCGCTGGCAGGCACTCAGCGGCACCGCGACCGTGGACGACCTGCACGACCTCGCCACGGCCCTGGGAACGCCGGTGGCGGCGCTCCTGCGGCTTCGGGAGGCGACCCGGTAGCGTTCGAGGCAGCGGCCCCCGTCTCTCCCCCAGGAGGCGGGGGCCGTCTCATGTCGGTGCTGCGTGGGGGTACGGTGCTGAGCGCTGGGACGTCTTCCCAGCTTGGCTGAGGGCGCCAGGAGCGGCCCTGTCGCCGGGGCGCCCGTCATATGGTGTGTGCATGGCGGATTCAGACTGGGTTCTCGTTGACGCACCCGATTGGGTGGGAGGGAAATCGGGTCCGTTTGAGTTTCTTCGGACGTGCGGGTTCGCTGTTCGCGCCGAGCGGGGGGGCCTCACGGTCCGCACCATGGAGGCTTATCAAGGAACAGCCGCAGGTCTGGTCTCGGCCAGACGACTATATGGCCCGGGGGGGGCGGACCGGTTGGGTGATTTGAACAGCATGGTCGAGCGAGTCGCATTAACAATCGATCATGCCATGGTTGCGAAGCACCTAACTCGGGTCATTGCGCGAGCAGAGCAGCCTGATGGGCTGATATACCTTCTGGTTTGGATCCAGATAACTCTCACCGTCGCACCGGCTTCGGAATTGGAAGCTGTTGTCCGTGAGGCTATCAAGAGACTCCAAATGGTCTACTCTTCGGAGCGGCCCTCAGACAATTCAAACATATTCCCAACCCCGAGCGTAGTGATACTAAGGACACGCACAGAACTCTTGCGAAGAATGCGTTTGCCGTCCGTTCTCCTTCGTGTCGAAAATGATCCAAACCTGGCTGCTGGAAGCACGGATCACATCCGACAGACCCATCTTGATAACGAGATGGCATTCCCCTCTTCGCACGCCCTTTATGAAGGAATTTACGCCCTGGACCCCTACATCGGGCCCCTCCGGGGCGCGATCTCTCCTAGTGTGTGGTGTCTAGCAAGCCCTAGGACGTTCGGGACCATCCTCATACCTTTAGGGCGGGGGATATCTGGAACCTATGGTGATGCGGCCGAACCCCTACAGACGATCATGATCAGAGGCCCCAGGCGTTCGTACGACGTCCCAACCTGTACAACGGCTGGACAGGTAGACGCCATTCTATGGTGGGCTGACGCTCTAGATGGGCTCTTTGCCGTGGTCAGCGACCCAAGCGTCTTCAGGAATCGAAAGGGCCTATATGATCCCTCGCGCCACCTGAGCGCCATACTAACCATAGAGCAACTCTTTCGTAGAGTGACATCTATCCTCGTCCAGCACCGCGACGTTACTGCCCGTCAGGTGCTTCTCTTCACTTGTATAGACACTCTTGAGGGGCTAACTGGCCGAAACGTGTTGCTTCAGTTTAGGCACTCTCAGGGTGAGAAGGTGCTGAACCATCTCCGCGATAGCATTCCACAGGGTGCGCAGCAGGTGCTCTTGCCAGGTGCGGAATTGGCGGTGTCGGCACTAAGAGACGTCCAGCAAGGATTCACCATCGCCAGACAACTAGGGCGAGATAGCGTCCAGTGGGGTGAGAAGATCGCGTCTTTTGAGCTGGCTTCAGCGAACTACCTCGTCGCGCTTCGCAACGCGACCCATGGTCACGGCGGCAACAGAGGTGCATCTGGCCAGCGCGAACGCGAAAATGCCCTGCTTATCCAACACAACGGCGACATTCCAGACGACCTACCCCTCGTCGCTTACCTCTACCTGTTGGATCTCCTGAGTAGCCCTAAACGCCTCCGTGACATTCTTAGCACGCCGCCAAAGGTCGAAACGGGTGCAATGCGCTAGATACTGAAGGACCCTCCTGCGCGTGCCGCTAGCCAGGGTTCTCGGACGCGGCGCAGGTGGGCCGGCGGGGTCGAAAGGTTCCCCGCTTGTGGTGGTCCGCCTTGGGCTGGCCTTCCCCCGGAGGTTGTGTGCTCTGGCCCTTGGTAGGGGTTCCTGCACGAGGGTGCCGGGCCGTTGACGCCGCGTCCGAGGCTGGGGCTTACATCAGGAGGAGGCGGAAGGCGTTGGTGTCGAGGGCGTCGGCGCCGGTGCGCTGGTGGTAGAGCCAGCCGCGGGTGTAGTTCGGTCGTCCAGTGGCCTGGTCGAACAGGTAGGGGACGAACTCGAGCAGCGGGCCCATGACGTGGTCGACGATGAGGTACTTCGAGGCATCCCCGGCAATCAGGTTCCGCGACCCGGAGGTGGCCGCGGCGGTCATCCCGGATGCCTCGGCGACGTTCAGGCCGATGAGGCGGTCGGGTACGGCTTCGCCGAGGTCGGCCCAGAAGGTGGACCCGGCCGCGGTCGGGCTCATCTGGCGGATGGTCGAGTAGGTGGTGTTGTTGGCGAACAGGACGCGCTGCGGGCCTTGCGGGCTCGGGGGGTCAGGGCGTTCAGGACGGCGAACACGTCGACTGAGGAGGCGGTCGTGAACGAGCCGCGGGTGGTTGCGGTCACCGTCGACCCGGAGTTGGCGGCCACGGCGGTAATCAGGCCCTTGGGCGCGGACGAGCCGTCGCCAGTGGCGAACGCGGCACCCTCGGCACGCTCCCTCGCGTCGGCGACCATCTCGGTGATCAGGGCGCCCAGGTCGGCGCCGCTGTCGGCCAGCAGCTCGTAGGAGGCGGTGGCCCAAGCGGTCAGCTTGAACAGGGGAACGTCGACGTTGCCGATGCTCGGGGAGGCGTCGGAGGCTGCGGAGCCCTCAGCGAGCCAGGACGCGGTCATCCCTGCGGACTTCAGCGCCCGGGCCGGGGAGGAGATCGCGGTCTTGACCGTGCACACGGAACGGAACGGGTCGGCCACGCCGTTGTTGGTCAGCGCCGCCAGGGTCGGGTCCAGTGCCAGCGGGATGGAGTACCCGCCAGTTCCGGTGTCGGTCTCGAGGGTGGATCGCAGGATCTCCACCGCGGACATGGCGGCGGCCTCGGCCGGGGTCAGCGTCCACTGACCCCGCTCGGGGTTGCGAATGATCTTCTCGAACGCGGACCGATAGTCGGGGTTGGAGCGGGCCACGATGGCGGCGGCGGCCAGCCCGGATCGGTCGGTGTCGATGGCGTCGGCCAGGACGGTGCGGGCCTGAGGGACCAGTCCGCCGGCCACCTCCAGCACGGTGTGTGCGCGGGCGACCAGCCCGCGGGGAGACTCCGTGCGGATGATGCCCTCATCCATGTCGCGCCAGGGGTCGGAGACACGGCCTGGCAGGTCTTCGCGGGCGATGACGCCGAATCCGGACTCGGTCTCGTACGCCCCGGAACGCAGGGTGGAACGGGTCTGCTCGGTGCGCTGCGCGGCAGCGCTGTCCTGCTCGGCCAGCAGCAGACGGTTCAGGCCGGTCTGCAGCCGGTCATACCGCTCGGCCTGTCCCGTGGGCCAGGTGGCCCGGTCGGAACCATATGTGGCGGTCAGGTTGGACTGCTCGGAAAGGATGGCCTCGACGCGCTCAGCGTTCTCGGCCGCGGTGTGGGTACTCATCGGTGATGGGTCCTTGTCTGTGACAGCACGCCGAGACGACAGCTCGAGGCGTGCAGAAGTGACGGGGAAAGGGACGTGGGTACGCAGGCCCGGCCAGGGCGGACGCACGCGGAGCGGGCACTGTGGCAGGCGGGTGAGCAGGCCCCACCGGGCGAACTCAACAACCGCGAACCATGCGGCTCAGCCGTCCACACCATTGTATAGCCATACGCTTGAAAGCGAAACCATGCGTTCGGTGTGTCACACATAGACCAGCCCCTCGGGCAGATCCTCCGGAGGCTCCTCGCCTCGAGCAGCCCAGCCCGGAACCGTTGCCATATGCCGGCCCACCCAGGTCAACACAAAATCATCGGTACCCGGCAGGTACACAACCCTTGTCCCACCGTCCTCCGGGGACGCGGCCGACAACACCTCGCACTCCGTGCGCAGCTCGGCAGGCATCGCGGCCAACGCAACCTCAGCCACCCGGCCCAGCCGGACAGCCACCTCATCACTGACGGCCATTTCCCTACCTCCACAGTCGAGGACAGGCCCACGCGGGCACGGACAGGCCCACGCGGAACGGCGGGCCCCAAACGTTTGCGATCAGATCGGAGGGAGACACGGAATCGGAGCGGGGTCGCGGTGGCTGTCCCGTACTGGTGAGCCGACCCCTACCCCCATGGCATGGACTCCGTTTCGTCCTCGGCTGCAAGTTCTCGGTCTCGCAGGCGAAGGTCAGGGCTCGGCCGCTCACGCCGCTGCCCCTGGCCGGACGGGCCGAGCCGGGCCACGCCAGCGACCACCCCACACGCCCCACCGCTCGGTCTGTCCAGCGGCGTCACAGGCGTCGAGCAGGTCGCAGGACAGGCACAGCCGCACCGCCTCGGCCCGAACCCTGGCGTCTTCGCCGGTCCATGCCTCAGGCGCCGTTGAACATGGCGGGCGCTGACCATCGGCCCCCATATCGAGCAGCAGCACCCCTAATCGTTCGAGCGCCGTCATCCCCGCCCCCAAGAATCGGAGCGCACCGTGGGCATCCTCATTGGCTCGGCCATCGTGGGGTCGTCTGCTCGGTGTCGGTGGGTCGCGTCAGGTGGGATCGTTGGCGGCGTCGCTGTCGGTCCTTGGCGCGCTTGGTTGGCCAGCCGTCGGGTTTGATCCGTCCGCCCGTCATCGGGTCCCGTCCTTGTCGTGGGCTTCGTCCCTTGTGTGGGTGGCGTGTCCTGCTCCGAGCCCGCAGGTGGAGCAGGACTTGCCGGATCCGTCGTCGCGGAAGGGATGGCGGGCATTCACTCCTGGCCGGGGCGGCGCCGCGTCAGCGGAGGCGTGCCCGGCATTCCCTGTCCCTGTCCCCTGTAAGGGGACGGGACGGGCAGGGACGGGATGGGAGGGCGTAACAAGCCCGGTCGCGTGACCGGTCGTGTTACCGGTTACGTGACCTGTGCAGTACCGAGGGTCGCACTCACTGTGGTCGCCGCGCTGATGCCGTTCCTTCCGATCGCGGTATCGGCGCTGCTTCTCCTGGTTGGCCTCACGGCGCGCCTTCACCTGCTCGGCGGTCTCCTGCTCGGACCAATCAAGCTGCCACGCCCCGCCGTCGACCGCCTCGACGAGACCCGCGGCGGCGAGGTCGGCGAGTAACCCTCGCCAGTCCTCGGCATCGGTGAGTCGCGGGATCGCTGCCTCAGGAACCTCACCGTCGGTGGTGTGCCTGTTGCCGTAGACGTACATCTCGAGCAGCAGCAGCCGAGCCGAGCGCGTCACGCCCAGCACTGCTGGGCGGTCGGTCCAGTCGTCTCCGATCCGTGTCCAGGTCACGACGCCTCCCTCATGTTCGCGCGGTGGCGCTTGCCGACCTGGCGGAGTTCGTAGGGCGTTGCCCCACGCCGGGACCAGAACCATGAGCACTCGCGGCATATGACGCGGTAGGCGTCCGCGTCGATGTAGACGGGGTGTGGGCCTTCCCGGTCGCTGCGGGGCCGCTTCCATCCGGTGCGCTCCGTGTCGGGCCACTTGATCCGGCGGCGCGGCTGCCTCTTCGGTAAGATGTCCTCAGAACCGTTGTCCTCGAAGGCCGCCCTCTCGCCGGGGCGGCTTTCGTCTGTGGCGGTCACAATGACCAACCCCGCCCTGTGTCACTCATGGCGGCCGACGCCAAGCAGTAGCACGGCTAACGCTTGGCGCCGCTCCGGGCCGAGCGGGGGCGCAGTGCCAACGATGCGGTCGACGTGGGCCGCGGGCGTGGCCGGGGCGTGCGGAGACGCCGGAGTCATGACGCGCCGTTCGCCGTTGTGGCAATGGGCCGCAGTGCCGCGTCCACCTCGGCCAGGTCGATGCGGATGGCCCGCCTCCCGAACCGGTAGCCCTTGACCGTGGAGTCGGCGATCCGCCGCCTGATCGTGCGCTCTGAGACGTTGAGGTAGTCCGCGGCCACGGAGATCGGGACTAGGTTGCGATGCGCGGGCGGTGGGTTGTCGGTGATCCGTGTCATGATGAATACATCCCCTCGAGGGATCCTGGGGCGGCCTCGGTGCGTTCTTGGCGGGACATTCCGAGGCCGCCCGTTTTGTCAATTTGCGAGCGCTCGTGACTCTATGAGTCGGCTCCGACAACGAGTTGTCCGGCGCCGGGGCAGCCGGGTGCTTGGTTCGACGCGTTTCCAAACCACATGCGTGTCATCTGTCCGCTCCTGGGCAAGTATGGCCGCGGGGTACCCGAGCGCACAGCACGGCCTGTGGACCGATGGGGGATGACCTGTGCAAAACGCCGGGCTCGAGTTTGCACAACCCGTGCGGAATTCTGTGGATTCACCAGCCACACTGGTCACAGCCAGCCGCTGACCTGCGCAGACACAATGCACCGCCTGTGCAAGCAGAATTGCTTCCGGCGTCTCACGTCCACAGAGAGCGCGAAACGCCGCCACACGACGAACGGGTCCGCTGTCTGCCGGAGTTGTCGTTCTCTGTCAGTCGCGGGTAGCCATCCGAGACAGCGCGGCCGCAATCTCGGCGTCCCGACCCTGGGCGGCGTGCTGATAGCGCAGCGCCGCCTGCGGCGTCGAGTGGCCGAGCCGGGCCATCAGCTCGGCGAGCGTCGCGCCCGTCTGCGCGGCGAGGACGGCCCCGGTGTGGCGCAGGTCGTGCCAACGCAGGTCCGGCCGCCCTGCGGCCTTCCTGGCCGGGTAGAACACGCGGTAGAGCGTTGAGGGCGCGATGTGTGAAACGCCATCGGCTGCAGGGAACATCAGCGCGTCAGGTCCGCGCATCGGGAGTCCGTCGCGGTGCACCTTGAGCATCGGGATGAGGTGCGGGGGGATGGCGACGTCGCGCACGCCGGCCTCTGACTTGGGCGTGCCAATGACCTTCTCCTTGCCGGCCCGGACGACGCCGCGGCGGACGTGGATTACGCCGTTGGTGAGGTCGAGGTCTTTGCGTCGCAGCTCGGTCAGTTCGCCGAAGCGTAGGGCGCACCAGGACGACAGCATGACCATGGGGCGGTACCTGGGCGGCATGGCGGCTGTGATCGCCTCGAGTTCTTCGAGGGTCGCGGGCTTGATCTTTCGGGCGCGTCTCGTGGTACCTGCGCCGCGTATGTGGCACGGGTTGGCGGGGATCTTCTCATCGACAACGGCTGACGCGAGGATGGTGCGCAGCAGCCCGTAGGCATGGCTCCACAGGGTCGGCTTGGACCTGTCGCGGTCTGACCACCAGTCGGCCACGTCCTCGCCCGTGATGGCCCGGAGCGGCTTCCCCTCAAAGGTCGGGAGTATCTGGCGGGCGAGCAGGCTGCGGTAGTGCTCTTGCGTCCGTGGCTTGAGGTCGCGGTGGCTCATCCATCGAGTGGCGTACTCGCCGAACGTCATCGCCTTGCCGGTGCGCCGGACGGCTGGGGCAGTCCACCCCCCTGCACTGATGAGGCGCCGCTCGTCGGTCAGCCACGCCTCGGCATCCTCGCGAGTCTCGAACGTCACGGGGGCGTTGTGGAGGTGTGCGTCGGGGCCGGTGTAGCGCGCCCGATACCGCTTGCTGGGCAGCTTCGTGACCTGCCCAAAGGACCGCTTGACCATGGCGCCAGAGACCTCCCAGAATCGCGTTCCGTGTCGGATACGTGTCGGATCAGAGTCTATGCGGGTCCGGTTGTGTCCACTAGTGACACGCGCTACTGTTCCTCATATCGGCAGGTCAGAGCCGCGTAACTGCAGGTGGTGCCCAGGTTTCACCACAGCCCGGGAAACTGTTTCAAACCCAGTATCGCCCACCACGACAGAACGGCCCCTGACTTGCGGAAACGCGAGGTCAGGGGCCGTTCGGCGTCCAGCCCGACGTGGAGACTAAGCACAGGTCCTTCCCATGGGGTACCCGGACGCGGCACCTACCGTCCTGCCATGCTCACCGTCATCGGCGACCCGGAGGCGACCGCTCCGGCACGCGGCGTCCGGACCACCCGTCGGACGACGCCACCGGAGGCGCCGATGCCGACGCAGGCCGGCGCCGTGCACGTCCTGTCGGACTGGGCGAGCGTGACCGAGTGCGGGCTCGACGCCACGAGCATGCGTGTCGTCGGAACCTGGCCCGGCCAGATGGACCCGGCCCTTCGATGCCCGGTCTGTGACGTGCTCGCCGCCCTCGACGGCCCCTGGGAGTCCATCGCCTGACGGGCGGGCCGTCGGTCCCGCCGCCGGCGGTAGGGGCGCGGGTCGGTCAGCGTGGGCTGGGGTGCGACCAGCGGATCCGCCGGGACCTCCCGGGGCCGGGCGGCGTTGCGTTGAAGGCGTTGAAGCGGTGGTCGAGCTTGATGGTGACCGGTGCGGCTGCCGGGTTGACGAGCCCTCGGTGCAGCTCATGGTCGGCGAGCCGCGTCACGTAGCGGACGGTCCGGCTGCGCAACGACGGCTCGGGGTCGAGATAGGTCACGTCGACGACGGCGTTGGCTCGCGCCCGCTCGGACCGGCGGTGGATGGTGACGTCGGTGATCCGCCCGAGGGGCAGACTCAGGGCGGCCTTGGGGCCGTGCGGGAGGCCCCGCGTGGGGCAGCGGATGAGCAGGAGCTCCTCGGCCACGAGGCAGAGCAGATAGCGCCCGACCACGGGTCGGCGCAGGGACACGGACTCCGTCAGCCCCGACGGGTGGGGCCGTTCTGGGTGGCGGGCCCATCCCCGGAAGGCGTGTGCCCTCAGGCCGAGCGTCATGGATCCCCCTCGTGGATCGGCTCCCGGGAGCGTAGCCAGCGACGGTTTCAGAAGCCTGCTCAGATCCGCCCGAGTGGTCAGCGTCACATGGCACGCCCGGAGTCGCCGGCGACGACCCGGGCCGGGCGTTCACCCGCCGACGGCATACCGACGGGGCTAGCATCCACCGCGATGGGGGAGAGACGACGACCGGTCCTCGGCGAGCAGCTCGGCGGGCGCGACAACGCGCTCAACGCCGTGCGCCTCGTTCTGGCCTCGCTCGTCATCGTGTCGCACGCAGCACCGATCTCGGGCCATGGGCCGACCCTGGCGTGGCACGGCGTCGACCTCGGCGCGGTGGCCGTGGCCGGCTTCTTCGTCCTGTCCGGCTACCTCATCGCCGGGGCTCGCTCGCGGGCCCGGTTGGGACCCTACCTGCGCCAGCGGTTCCTGCGGATCGTCCCAGCGTTCTGGACCGTCCTCGTCGTCACGGCCTTCGTCCTCGCCCCCGCGTCGACGCTGTGGACCGGGCGGACCTGGTCGCTCGGTGACGGCCTGAGCCACGTGGCCCACAACGCCGGACTGTGGATCTGGCAGTGGGATGTCGGCTCGACGCTCGAGGGCAACCCCACCGGCGCCTGGAACGGCTCGCTGTGGACCCTCTCGTACGAGTTCGCCGCCTACCTCGCCGTCGGAGCGCTCTTCGTCGTGCCGGCCGTGCGCCGCCGGCCCGTGAGGTGGGTGGCGCCGCTTGCCCTCCTCGCGCCGGTGCTCCTCGCCCTGGCCCGGGGACCGCTCGACGTCACGACGAACGTCTATCTCGCGGTGCTCTCGCTCGGGACCATGTATGTCACCGGGGTCCTGGCGTGGGCGGTCCGGGACCGGGTCCCCGTCGACGGCAGGCTCGCCCTCGCCGCCGCGGGTCTGCTGCCGGTGGTCGTGCGGTTCGGCCTCTTCGACTACCTCGGCGCTCCGCTGCTCGGCTACCTGCTGCTCTACGCCGGGGCGGTGGTCCCCTGGCGGGTCGGCAGCGTCAACGACATCTCCTACGGCGTCTACATCTACGCCTTCCCGGTCCAGCAGCTCCTCGTCGTCGTGGGACTGGCCGGCCTGCCGAATGCCGCCTTCGCGGCGGTGGCGCTCGTCCTCACCGTGCCGTTCGCCTATGCGTCGTGGCGGTTCGTCGAACGTCCGGCGATCCGGCTCGGCCGGGTCGGGCGGCTCGCCCCTGCCCGCGGTCCGGCGCCGGTGTCGGGCGTCCCGGCCACGGAGGAGCCGGCGGCCCAGGCCTGAGGGAGGCGGCGGCCGGCCTCAGCGGTGGCCGGCGACGGCGTGCGGCTCGTAGGGAGCCTCGAGGGCAGCGCACTCCTCGTCGCACAGCTCGAGGTCGAGCGCGGCGACGGCGTCGGCGAGATGCTCCGGGCGGGTCACCCCGATGATGGGCGAGCTGACCGTGGGCTGCTGCAGCAGCCAGGCGAGCGCCACCTGAGCCCGGGGGATGCCGCGGGCGCCGGCCACGCCGGCGACGGCCTCGACGACCTGGCGGTCCTCGTCGCGATAGAGCGTCGCCCCGAACTCGTCGGTCTCGGACCGGGCGGTCGCGGCGTCCCAGTCCCGCGTGAGGCGTCCTCGGGCCAGGGGGCTCCACGGGATGACGCCGATGCCCTGGTCCTCGCACAGCGGGAGCATCTCCCGCTCCTCCTCGCGGTAGAGGAGGTTGTAGTGGTTCTGCATGGAGACGAACCGGGTCCAGCCCCCGAGGTCGGCGGTGTAGAGGGCCTGGGCGAACTGCCATGCGTACATGGACGAGGCGCCGATGTAGCGGGCCTTGCCGGCCCTGACGACGTCGTGCAGGGCCTCCATCGTCTCCTCGATGGGGGTGTCCGGGTCCCACCGGAGGATCTGGTAGAGGTCGACGTAGTCGGTGCCGAGCCGGGTCAGGCTCGCGTCGATCTCGCTCATGATGGCCTTGCGGGACAGGCCCGCGCCGTAGGGGCCCGGGCGCATCCGGTTGAAGACCTTCGTCGCGATGACGACGTCCTCGCGCCGGGTGAGGTCGCGCAGCGCCCGCCCGGTGATCTCCTCGCTGCTGCCCGCCGAATAGACGTTGGCGGTGTCGAAGACGGTGATGCCCGCGTCGAGTGCGGCGCGGATGATGGCGCGGCTGTCCTGCTCGCCGAGCGACCACGGGTGGTTCCCGCGGTCGGGGTCGCCGAAGCTCATGCAGCCGAGGGTGAGGGCGGAGACGTCGAGCCCGCTCGAACCGAGCTTCGTGTAGCGCATCGGGCCTGCCTTCGGGTCGAGGTCGGAGGGACCCCAGTCTGCTACCCGTCGGGGCGCCGGCCCACGCGGGGTGGGCCGGCCCCCCGACGGCCCGGCCTAGAACGCCGAGGTGCCGTTGGGCGTGCCCAGGCCCGTCGGGCCGTCCCAGCCGACCTGGGCCGTGCACCAGTACGAGCAGGACCCGTTGGAGCCCGACGTCACGTCGTTGAGCCCCGACGTGGCGGCGTAGAGGTAGCTGCTGGGGTAGCCGGACGTCTGTCCGGACTGGGCGAAGACCGAGGCCACGATCGGTGAGGACAGGGACGTCCCGCCGTACTGCGCCCACGACGACTTCGTGCTCGACGTCGGCGCGTACACGGACAGGCCGGTGGCCGGGTCGGCCACGGCCGAGATGTCGGCGATGGCGCGCCCGGAGCAGTGCGTCACGCTCGAGCTCTGGCCCGTCGGGGCGGCATTCGAGGTCGTGCACCCCGACCCGGCACCCGACCACGCGCGCTCGGTCCACCCGCGGGCGGTCCCCGTGTCTGCCGTCAGCGACGTCCCACCGACCGCGACGACATAGCGAGAGGAGGCGGGGTAGGAGGCCCCGGCGTAGCCGCCGTCCCCGGTCGAGGCCGTCACGGCGATGCCCGGGTGGTTGTAGTAGGAGCCGTACGAACGGTCGGACAGGTCACCGCCACCGTAGGAGTTCGAGATGGCGACGACGCCGGCCTGGGCCGCGGCGGTGTTCTCGGCCTTGCCGAGGTTCGTCAGGCTCGAGGAGGTGGCCTGCACCAGGACGATCCGGCAGTCCGGGCAGGCCGCCGAGACGGCGTCCAGGTCGAGCGCCTGCTCCTGGTCCCACCCGACGTTGGTCTTCGGCGCCGTGGTGCCGCCGCTCTGGTTGATGATCCGCAGGCAGCCGTTGGCCTTCGTGCAGGCCGGCAGCCCGAAGGTGCTCCGGTAGACCCCGAGGTCGCGCTCGGCGTTGGGATAGCCGTAGGCGTCGACGATGGCGACGGTCCGGCCGCCGCTCGAGGAACCGGTCAGCCCGTATGCCGAGCGGATGTCCGACGGCGTCTTGCCCGACACCGCGAACGGTGAGACGCGCCGCCCCGTCGCGTTGTCGAGGAGCACCTCGGCGTTGCACGCAGCCGACCCCTTGCCGCCGGTCGCGCACACCCGCGCGCTGTGGGTGTGGCCGGCCACCCAGGCCTGGGAGAGAGGGGAGGCCGTCGGTGTCGGCGTGGTCGATGCCGACGCCGGCATCGACAGCACACCCCACGCCAGGGCCGGCGTCGCAGCCGCCACCATGGCTGTCCTGAGTCGCAGTGACATGAACGCTCCTGCTCGCTCGTGGCGGCTGCCGCCGCCGGGTCATGACGGCCCCTGCCGCCACCCGGCGCACGCTAGGGGGAGGAGCTTGGGGGCGCGCTGGGAATGCGGTCAGCCGGGGGCAAGGCTTGGGCAAAGATCCCGCCAAGAAGGTCAGCGGTGGTTCAGGTCGCCGCCCCGCCGAGCAGGCGGCGTTTGGGTTCGAGCGCAGAGTCGGCCTGGCCGGCGACCCTGTCGAGAGCGGCGCCGGTGCTCGCCGTGACCGCGGCGGCAAGGAGCCCCTCGACGAACGGCCCTGTGCTGAGCCTGATCTCGTCCTCGACGCCGCCGGAGTCGGCGAGCAGCTCGAGCGCCAGCTCGCTGGACAGCACGGCGCTGCCGAGGTCCGTGACGACGAGCACGCCGTCGCCCGACGCGACCTCCCGGATGGCTGCGGCGATCCGCGCCGCGTCGGTGCCGGTGGCGCCGTCGACGGTCCCGGCCGCCACGGCGAGGGCCACGGTGCTGCCGTGGAGCATCTCGGCGGCGAGCCGGACCGCGGCCGCTGCCAGCTCCGGTGAGTGTGAGACGACGACGATGCCGACCATGCCTCAGGCCCCTGCCACCGCGTCGGCGAGGGCGCGCACCAGGAGGGCCGAGGAGGCCGCACCGGGGTCGAGATGTCCCGCACTGCGCTCGCCGAGGTAGCTCGCGCGGCCCTTGCGGGCGACGAGGGGCGTCGTCGCGTCGCGGCCCGCCTCGGCGGCCGCCACCGCGGCCCGGCAGGCGGACGCCGCACCGTCGGCCGCGGCCGTCTCGAACGCGGTGATGGCCGGGCTGAGGGCGTCGACCATCGTCTTGTCCTCCGGCTCGGCGTGGCCCCGGGCGACGACCCCGTCGACGCCGGCCCGCAGGGCCAGCGCCAGGGCCTCGACGTCGAGCGTCGTGACCGGTCCTGCGGCGGTGGCGAACCGGAGGAAGAAGGTCCCGTAGAGCGGCCCGCTCGCACCCCCCACCGTGCTGATGAGAGTCATGGCCACCGTCTTGGCGAGCTCGTCGACCGCCCCCGGCGGGCTCTCGCGCAGGGCCGTCACGACGGCGGTCAGCCCACGGTCGAGGTTCGTGCCGTGGTCGGCGTCACCGATCGCGGCGTCGAGGTCGGTCAGGTAGCCGCGGTGCGCTGCGACGAGCACCTGGAAGCCCTCGACCCAGGCCCGCAGCTGACCGAGGGTGACGTCGTCGGCCATCGGCTCAGGCCCCCCAGCGCAGCCCGGGCGTGTCGACCGGGGCGTCCCACAGCCCGAGGAGCTCGTCGTCGGCCCGCAGGAGGGTGAGCGAGCAGCCGGCCATGTCGAGGGAGGTGATGTAGTTGCCGACGAGGGTGCGCGCGACGCCGACGCCCCGAGCCTCGAGCAGCCTGGCCACCTCGCCGTACATGACGTACAGCTCCAGCAGCGGCGTGGCGCCCATCCCGTTGAGCAGGGCGATGACGGGGGCGCCGGTGAGGTCGAGGTCGTCCGTGACCGGAACGACGAGCTGCTCGGCGATCTCGGCGGCGGAGCCGAGCGGGCGCCGGAACCGACCCGGCTCACCGTGGATCCCGATCCCGATCTCCATCTCGTCCTCGGGCAGGTCGAAGGTCGGCCGACCGGCCGACGGCACCGTGCACGAGGTGAGCGCCACCCCCATGCTCCGACCCGAGTCGGCGACCCGGGCGGCGACGGCGGCGACGTCGGCGAGGCCCCGACCCTGCGCGGCGGCCGCTCCGGCGATCTTCTCGACGAGGACGGTCACCCCGACGCCCCGCCGGCCGGCCGTATAGAGGCTGTCCTGTACGGCGACGTCGTCGGCGGTCACGACACTCGCCACGGGCGGGCCGCCCTCGGCCCCCAGCAGCTCGGCCGCCATCTCGAAGTTCATGATGTCGCCGGTGTAGTTCTTGACGATGTGGAGCACCCCGGCCCCGCCGTCGACGATCCGGCTGGCCGCGAGCACCTGGTCCGGCGTCGGTGAGGTGAACACCTCACCGGCACAGGCGGCGTCGAGCATCCCCGGGCCCACGAAGCCTGCGTGGAGCGGCTCGTGGCCCGAGCCCCCGCCGGACACGAGGCCGACCTTCCCCCGGACGGGCGCGTCGGCCCGGTGGACGACCCGGTGCGCATGGTCGACGGCGAGCCGCCCCGGGTAGGCCGCCTCGATGCCCACGAGGGCGTCCGCGACGACCTGGTCGGGGTCGTTGATGAGCTTCTTCATGGCGGACCTCTCTCCCGTACCGCGGTGCTACCCCGATCCTGCACCGTCCGGTCCCCGGTTCGCCCACCGGTCGCGTGGGTAGGGTGGTCTGCCCATACCGCAGGGACGCGGCATACGCACCGGCGCCCCCGACGGACCCACATCTCGCGACCGACAGGAGCAGCACCGTGGCAGACGTCGACACCGCCCTCGACGAGGCAGGTCTGACCAACCCCCAGGTCAGGGACTACGTCCGGCACTGGGCGACGCACACGGGCGCGGCGCGGGTCGAGGTCGTCTCGGCCGCCGACGACGCCCGCCTCATCGCGGAGGCGCTCGAGGCCGGCGAGATCCAGCCGGCGGGCGAGGGCCTCTACTACTCGCGCAGCTACGCCAAGGACACCGCGCGCTCCGAGGAGCGGACCATCGTCGCGACGAGCCGCCCCGAGGACGCCGGGGTCTACAACAACTGGCGGCCGTCCCGCGAGATCCGTCCGGTCGTCGAGGACCTCATGAGAGGTGCCATGGCGGGCCGGACGATGTACGTCATCCCCTACCTCATGGCCCCTCCCGGCTCCCCGCTCGAGAGGTATGCCGCCGGCGTCCAGCTCACCGACCATCGCACCGTCGTCCTGCACATGATCCGGATGGCCCGGGTCGGCACCGACCTCATCGAGAACCTCGCCGACCCGGAGACCTTCGTCCGGGCCGTCCACGTCACCGGTGACCTGCCGAGCCTGGGCCAGGGCACGCCCGAGGACAAGCGCTACTTCGTCACCGTGGCCGACGAGCGCACCATCCTGCACTTCGGCAGCTCCTACGGAGGCAACGCCCTCCTGGGCAAGATCGCCCATGGGCTGCGCCAGGCCTCCTACGACGGCTGGGCGTCGGGACGGTTCCTCGCGGAGCAGTTCATGCTCCTCGGCATCGAGGACCGGCAGACCGGCCGGACCTACCACATCTGTGGCGGCTTCCCGAGCGCCTCGGGCAAGACCAACCTCGCGATGACGCTGGCCCCGGACGCCCTCGGCGAGCGCTACCACGTCTCGTTCTACGGCGACGACATCGCCTGGCTCTGGGTGAACCCCGACGACGGCCGCCTCTATGGGATGAACCCGGAGTTCGGGGTGTTCGGGGTGGCCAAGGACACCAACGCGGCCACCAACCCGACGGCGCTCGAGGCCATCGCCGAGGGAACCGGAGCGCTCTTCACCAACGTCGCCTACAACGAGCGAACCCACGAGGTGTGGTGGGAGGGCCGGACCCCCCACCACCCTGACGACCCGACGGGGTGGCGGGACTGGAAGGGCGAGCTCATCGCCGACCGCAACCCCGACGAGAACGGCGACCCCTGGGCGCACCCCAACAGCCGGTTCACGACCACGCTGGCCAACGTGCCCAACGTGGCGGCCGACTTCGCCGACCCGGCGGGGGTGCCGATCGACGCGGTGATCTTCGGCGGCCGCACCCGCGACCGCGAGCCGCTCGTGCGCGCCCTGACCGATCTCGCCGAGGGTGTCTATGACGGGCTCACGCTCGGCGCGGAGGCGACCTTCGCCGCCGAGGGCGTCGAGGGGACATTGCGCTACGACCCCATGTCGATGCGGCCCTTCATGTCCTACCCCGAGGGCCCGTATGCCGCTCACTGGCTCAGCGTCGTCGGTGCGGCCACCGAGCCGCCGCTCTTCGCCCACGTCAACTGGTTCCAGCGCGACGCCGAGGACGGGCACTTCCTCTGGCCGGGCTACCGCGAGAACCTGCGGGCCCTGCTGTGGCTCATGCGGCTCAAGGACGGCGAGGTGACCGGCCGGAGCACCCCCGTCGGGATCCTCCCCGCAGCGGAGGAGCTCGACCTGGCCGGCCTGGACCTGCCGGAGCGCGACCTGGAGCGGCTGCTCGGCGTCGACGTCGGGCGTTGGCGTCAGGAGATGGCTCATCGAGAGGAGCATCTCGCGCAGTTCGCCGGGCTGCCCCAGCAGATCTGGACGGCCCACCACCGGGTGACCGCTGCGCTGCAGGACTCCGGCCCTGAAGGGGACCCGCCGACCCGTGCCTAGGCGGCGGGTCGGTCCCGCCGGTCAGGCGGTGCGGTCGAGGTGACGGGCCGGCCACCGCCAGCGGCCGTCGGAGCACGGGACCCAGCCGTCGACGGCCGGGCCGAAATCGACGAGGCGGTGCGAGAGCTCGTCCGCCCAGATGATGAAGCGCTCGACCTCCCGTGGCGGGAGGTCGCGACCGACGGTCGCGAAGAAGTGCCACTCGTCGTGGTCCTTGCTGGCCGTCACGACGGCCGCAGCTGCCCCCAGCTCAGGATCGATGGTGTCCTCGACCCGAATGACCTGCATGTCCTTCGGTCCTTTCTCGACCTGGCTCCCGGGCCGCGACCCGGCTACCAGCTCCCCCTGTCCTACGGCGGCATCTTACTCACCCATGACCCTCCCTTGGCAGAGTCTTTACCCATCCGGAGCCTGTGAGTTCGGTTGCGCGACGGGTGCGGGACCAGGACCGACTGCCTCAGTCCTGGGCGCCCTCGGTGGTCCCGTCCTGGGACGTGGACTCGGGCGTGGCGTCCGGCTTGTCGACGCTGCCCCAGTAGCCGTCGGGGTGCTCCTGCCCGGCGGGCTGGGTGGTGTCGGGCGTGAGCTTCTTGTCGGTCATCGTGTCCCCTTCGTCGCTGGTGTGCGCTGTCGAGCCTAGGTCAGCGGCCCCGCCGCTGGACAGGAGCGCGCCGGGCCGGCCCGTGATACCTCAGTTCACGGCCGTGCCGCGCGCGGCGTGCCAGGTGTTCATGCGACGTGGCTGACAGGGCCGCGCCGCCGGCGCGAGGGGGTGGTGCACTGGAGTCAGCACCGCGGGCGGCCGCCGGTGCGGGCCGCGCACGGCGCCGCGGACGCGGCATACCGCGACGGTGTGCCGCAGCGGACTCGGAGGTGCGTCATGAAGGCACGGGTCGGCGACCACATCGTCCTCGCCACGGTCCACCCCGACGGCCCCACGCGCTCGGGAAGGGTGGTGGCCCTGGGTGACGCGGACGGCGGACCGCCCTACGTCGTGAGGTGGGACGACGGGGAGGTGGGAAGCCTCTATCCCGGGCGCGGCGCCGTGCTGAGCATCGGCGACCGCGCGCCGCAGGCCGAGGCACCGCCGCGAGCTGTGCCGCTCGACGCCCTGCCCGGCGCGATCGCCCAGGCCATGCGGGAAGCTCCAGGCGTGGCGGGCTCGGCACCACCCGTGCGTGAGTGGTCGGTGCGGATCGCCATCGTCGAGGCCGGTGACGACACGAGCGCGACGGTCATGCTCATCTCGGACGCCCCGACCCCGCTGACGGCGCGGGGGAGTGCCCACCGGATGGCCCAGGACCCGGCGGTCCCCCAGATCGGCGACGAGGTCGCCGTGGCGCGGGCCCTGCGCCACCTCGCCGACCGCCTCGTCGACACGGTCGGCTAGCGTCGGGCCCCATGGGCTGGGGCGAGGAGATCCGGCGGCGGGTCGTGCCGGTCGCGCACGTCGTCACGCTCGCCCCGAGCCGGGTGGTGGCCGTGGTCGTGCTCGCCGTGGTCCTCGTCCTGGTCCCGGCCCTGTGGATGCGGCTGCGTCTCGGGGTCACCCTCGTCCATGAGCTCGGGCACGCGGTGGTCGGTCTCGCGGTCGGGCGGCACTTCGACGGCTTCGTCCTGCGTGGGGACATGTCGGGGCATGCCGTGACCCGGGGCCGGGCCCGTGGCGTGGGCCGGGTGGCCACGACCTGGGCCGGCTACCCGGCGCCTGCCGTCCTCGGGGCCCTGCTCGTGTGGAGCGCCGGCCGGGGGTGGGCGGCGCCGGTCGTCACCGGCGCCCTGGCCGTGCTCCTCCTGGCCGCGACGCGGGTCAGGTCACTGCTCACGGCCCTGGTCGTCGCGCTGGCCCTGGCCGGCTCGGCCGCCCTGTGGTGGTGGCGCGACGACGCGACGCAGGAGGCCGTCCTGCTCGGTCTCGGGGTCGCCGTCGTGCTCGGCGGCTGGCGCCATCTCGTCGCCCTCGCCGGCGACCACAGCGCGACGAGCGACCCGGCCGTACTCGCTGCCCTGACGCATGTTCCCCGCCTGCTGTGGACCGCCACGTTCGTGCTCGTCCACGGCGCGGCCGGCTGGCTGGTCGTGACCCAGCTGGCGAGCGCGGTGCGGGCCGGGTGACCCGGGGCGGGTCAGCCGTTCGGTGACACCGGCAGCCGACGGGGCCCCTGGGGCTGCCGTTGCGGCTACGCTCGAACCGCTCGAACCGCTCGTCCGACCGTCCCGGCCGCAGGGAGAAGAGAACACACCATGGTCATGGCGCTTCTCCGCCGGCTCGTCGTCGTCACCGCGGCCGCCGTGCTGCCCCTCGGGGCCGCCTCGGGGGCCCGGGCCGCCACGACCACCGCCGCACCGGCAGCCGCCGCGCCCGTCGGCGTGGCGGGGTCCTCCTCCGCGGTCTCGGCGTCGGCTCCCGATGCCGGGGTCGTCCGTCCGCTCAGCCCGGCGCGGCTTCTCGACACGCGCACCGGGCTGGGTGTCGCCACGGCCGCTACGGTGCCGGCCCACGGAACCGTCCATCTCCAGGTGACGGGTCGGGGCGGTGTCCCGCTCAGCGCGGTGGCCGCGGTCGTCCTCAACGTCACCGTCGTGGGCGCCTCGACGGCCGGCTTCATCACCGCCTACCCCGACGGGACCACCCGCCCGACGGCCTCGAACCTCAACTTCGTCGCGGGCCAGACCGTCCCGAACCTCGTCCTGGCCCGGGTGGGCGGGGGCAAGGTCGCGCTCTACAACGGCTCCGGCGGCTCCGTCAACCTCGTCGCCGACGTCGCCGGCTATGTCGTCGGCGGCACGGCCACCGATCCCGGCGCCATGACCCCGCTCGCCCCCCAGCGGGTCCTCGACACCCGCGTGCCGGTGGGGGTGGCCAGGGCCGGAGCCGTCGCCCCTGGGGGGACGGTGAGGCTCAAGGTGCTCGGCGTCGCGGGGGTCCCGTCCACCAACGTCGCCGCGGTCGTTCTCAACGTCACCGCCGTCGCTCCCGCGAAGGCCGGCTTCATCACCGTCTACCCCGACCTCAAGGCCCGGCCGACGGCCTCGAACCTCAACTTCGTCGCGAAGCAGACCGTCCCCAACCTCGTCGTGGCCGGCGTCGGCACCAACGGGGTCGTCGACCTCTACAACGGCTCGGGCGGCGCGACGAACCTCGTCGCCGACGTTGCCGGCTACATCGCAGCGGGCACCGCGGCGGCCCCCGGGGCGACGACTCCGACCGTCCCCTTCCGGGTCCTCGACACGCGCGTGGCCAACGGCGCCCCGAAGGCGCGGGTGGCGCCGCAGGGCGTCCTCCATCTGCAGGTCACCGGGCGGGGTCCGGTCCCCTTCAGCGGGGTCGGCGCGGTCCTGCTCAACGTCACGGCCGTCGCCCCGGCGAAGGCCGGCTACCTCACCGTCTACCCCGACGGCGAGACGCGGCCGACGGCCTCGAACCTCAACTTCGTCGCCGGCCAGACCGTCCCGAACCTCGTCCTGGCCCGGGTGAGCGCGGCCGGCAAGGTGAGCATCTACAACGGCTCCTCCGGAACCGTCGACCTCGTGGCCGACGTCGCGGCATACGTGCTCGACGTGCCGAGCGTGACGTTCGGCTGGGACGCCGCGACGACGATCGCGCCGCCGCAGGGGGACCTCAGCGCCGTGTCCTGTCCGTCGAGCAGCTTCTGCCTGGCCACGGACGTCCACGGCAACCTGCTCACGTTCAACGGCACCAGCTGGTCGGCGCCCCAGCCGGCGGATCCCGGCGGCGGTGGCCTCACCGACGTCTCCTGCCCCTCGAGCGCCTTCTGCGCCGCCGTCGACTCCACGGGTCACGTCGTCCTGCGCTCCGGTGGTGTCGTCGGCGCGCCCACGCTGGTCGACTCCGCGGGGCTCCTCACGGACGTGTCGTGCACGTCGAGCCACTTCTGCCTCGCCCTCGACCAGCTCGGCAAGGTCGCCGAGTACGACGGCACGAGCTGGTCCACCCCGGCACAGGTGGGAACCACCCCCCTGGCTGCTCTCGACTGTGCGAGCGCCACGTTCTGCGTCGGGGCCGACACGGCCGGGGGTGTGGCCACGTTCGACGGCACCTCCTGGAGCGCACCGACGACGGTCTCGACCGACCCATTCGGACCGGCCTCGGTCTCGTGCCCCACCGCCACCTTCTGCGCGGCGGTCGACACCGCCGGCGACGTCGCGACCTTCGACGGGACGAGCTGGTCGGGCCCGAGGTCCACCAACCTCACCGCGGGTCCGTTCACCCTCTCGTGCGACTCGGCCACCTTCTGCGTGGCGACCGCGAGCGACTCGACGTATGCCGCCTTCGACGGCGACACGTGGACCACCGCCCAGGCGTCACCCTTCGACTCCGGCCTCGTTCGCATCTCCTGCGCGAGCGGCAGCTTCTGCGTCGGGGTCGACCTGGCCGGTGCGGGCGTCTTCGACGGGACGGCCTGGGGTGACCCGACCGTCATCGACCCCGATCTGGCCCCCACCGCCGTCTCCTGCGCGTCCGAGGACTTCTGTGTCGTCGTCGACAGTGCCGGGCGGGTCGCGACCTATGACGGGGCGGCATACTCCGCGTTCGTCTCCGTCGACCCCGGACACGCCCTCACCTCCGTCTCGTGCCCGACGACGCTGTTCTGCGTCGCGGTGGACGACGCGGGTGGGGCGGTGACCTTCGACGGCACGGGGTGGAGCGTGCCCGAGACGATCGCGCCGGCCGGTGGCCTGACGTCCGTCTCGTGCCCCACCGACTCGTTCTGCGCCGCGGTGAGCTCGGCGAAGGACCCCCAGGGCGGGTACGCGCAGACCTTCGACGGGACGTCGTGGACCACCCCCGAGCGGCTGACCGACAACGGCCTCGTCTCGGTCTCGTGCGCCGCCGACGCCGACTGCCGGACCGTCGACGACAGCGACCTCACCGCGGTCTACGACGGCACCGACTGGAGCTCGCTCACCGAGGTCGGCGCGGTCACCGGAGTGCCGTCGCTGGCCTGTCCGACAGCCGAGATGTGCGCCATCGTCGACGACAACGGCGCGGCCACGGTCTTCACCGGCCTGGACTGGACGACACCCGTCCTCGCCGACCCCACCGGGGCGCCGACGGCGCTGTCCTGCCCCAGCGACCAGGTGTGCGTCGCGGCCGACGCCCAGGGGGAGGTCGTGACCTACAACGGGCTGACCTGGACCCCGCCGGCGACGGTCGCCGCCGCGGGCGTCGGGTTCGTCGACGTGTCGTGCCCCACCGAGACGTTCTGCCTCGCCATCGACGACCAGGGCGGGGCGCAGACCGGGCGCCGCGGCTGACGGGGGCGCTGCGGCTGACGGGGGCGCCGACGGACAGGTTGCTGCCGGGCGTCCGTGTTGCACCCCGGGCGGACGGCAGCACCTTCTGCTAGCAGAAGTTCGTGCCCGGGTCGTGCCCGGGGGGGTGGGGCGAGCGGGTATGCCGCGCGGACGGTGTGAGGTACCCGGCACCGGGCCGGAGGGGCGGATGCTCGGTGGTTCACTGGTGGTGGTACCGCGGGCCGAGCCCTCGCGGGGACATCCGCGCGGGCGACGTGCCGCGGGGCTGCCGGGGCGGCATACCGGCGCCACCGGCCCACCGCGTCGCTCGGAGGTGCGTCATGAAAGCCCAGGTCGGGGACCGCATCGTGCTGACAGCGACCCGCGTCGACGACCCCACCCGCCACGGGACGGTCCTCGAGGTCGGGCCGGACGGTGGGCCGCCGTTCACCGTGCGGTGGACCGACGGCCGAGTCGGGGTCTTCTACCCCGGGCCCGGCTCGGTCCTCAGCATCGGTGACCGCCGCCCGGGGGAGGAGGGGGAGTCCGTCACCGCGCCGCCGGCCGCCCGCGTCGCCGCGCCGCCGGCCGCCCACGCCGCCGGTCCGGCAGCAGCCCACGCCTCGGTCACGGACCGCGCTCCGGCCACCGAGCCGGGGCATGTGCGCGAGTGGCACATCCGGGTGTCGATCTTCGAGACCGGTGACGACACGACGGCCCGTGTCGTACTGCTCTCCGATGCTCCGGAGCACCTCCAGGCCGTCGGTGGCAGCAGGCGGTCGGAAGGCGACGACCCCGTTCCCGAGATCGGCGACGAGATCGCCGTGGCCCGCGCCCTGCGCCACCTCGCCGACTCCCTCCTCGACACCGCGGAGCACGACATCGAGGCCGTGACGGGCGAGCCGGCCCAGGTCCGGCGGGGCTGATCGGCGCCGAGCCCCTTCTCACGGCCGGGCGCTCCGCGGCCGGGTTGCATGGGGAGGCCACTCGGGGGTAGATGTCCAGGTGGCCCTCCCCGGCGGACGGGCCGACCGCGGTCATCGCCGTCTCGCGGCATCCGCCAGGGTGCCCGAGCGCGGGCCTCGGGTCAGACGACACCACCCAGTCAAGGAGCAACCAGCGTGCAGCAGCGCACCATCGGAGGACGACCCGTCAGCGCCATCGGGCTCGGCGGCATGCCGATGTCGATCGAGGGCCGCCCGGACCGGGCCCGGTCCATCGCCACGATCCACGCCGCCCTCGAGGCGGGGGTGACCCTCATCGACACGGCCGATGCCTACCACCGGGACGCGGGGGAGGTCGGCCACAACGAGGAGCTCATCGCCGAGGCCCTCGCCGGCTACGGGCCCGGCGCCCAGGACGTCCTCGTCGCGACGAAGGGGGGCCATCTGCGCCCCGGCGACGGCTCGTGGACCGTGAACGGCCGTCCGGAGTACCTCAAGGAGGCGGCCAAGGCCTCGGCCAAGCGCCTCGGTGTGGATGCCGTCGGCCTCTACCAGTTCCACCGGCCCGACCCGTCCGTGCCCTACGCCGAGTCGGTCGGGGCGATCCGCGACCTCCTCGACGAGGGGGTCATCGTCATGGCCGGCATCTCCAACGCCTCGGTCCCGCAGATCGACGAGGCGAGGGAGATCCTCGGCGGCCGGCTCGTGTCCGTCCAGAACCAGTTCTCGCCGGCCTTCCGGTCCAGCCAGGGCGAGCTCGAGCACTGCGCCGAGCTCGGGATCGCGTTCCTGCCCTGGAGCCCGTTGGGCGGGATCGCCAAGGCGGGCGAGCTGGGCAGCCGGCACGCGGCATTCCAGAGTGTCGCCGAGGCACACGACGTCAGCCCCCAGCAGGTGACGTTGGCCTGGCAGCTGGCCCTGGCCCCCGTCGTCATCCCGATCCCGGGCGCCTCTCGGCCGGAGTCGATCCGCGACTCCGTCCTGGCCGCCGACCTGGTGCTCACCGACGAGGAGCTGGCTCGGCTCGCGGCGGACTGAGGTCCCTCGACGCGAACGGCGCCTCCCACTGGGGGAGGCGCCGTTCGCGTATGCCGGCGGGGCCGGCCGCCGTGTCGGGGTGAACGGGGCCCCTGCCCGGGTCTCGGCCCGTGCCGGCGTCACGAGGGATGCATGGTGACGACGCGGGTGGGGTAGCGGGGGCTTATGGCAGGCGATCCCACCGAGACAGACACTCCCGTCTCCTTCCTCAAGGAGGTGCGCGCGAGCGGCAACGGGATGCTGATCAGGATCAGCCTCATCGCGGCGATCGGCGGGCTCCTGTTCGGCTACGACACCGGGGTCATCTCCGGCGCGCTGCTCTACATCAAGGGTGACCTGCACGCGGGCACCTTCCAGCAGCAGGCCATCGTCTCGGTCCTCCTGCTCGGCGCGATGGTCGGCGCCCTCGCGTCGGGGTACCTCGCCGACCGGATCAGCCGCCGCTGGACCAAGGTGATCTCGGGAGCGGTCTACGTCATCGGCGCCCTCGGGTGCGCCTTCTCCGTCAACGCCGAGATGCTCATCGGCTTCCGGTTCCTCCTCGGCCTGTCCGTGGGCACGGCCTCGTTCGTGTCCCCGCTCTACATCTCCGAGGTCGCGCCGCCCCGGGTCCGCGGCGGTCTCGTGTCGTTCAACCAGCTGGCCATCACCAGCGGGATCCTCATCGCCTACATCGTCGACTTCCTGTTCCGGGACGCACCGGGGAACTGGCGTTGGATGCTCGGTATCGCCGCACTGCCGGGTGCCGCCCTGGCCGTCGGGATGCTCACCGTCCCGCACACCCCTCGCTGGCTGATGCTGACCGGCTCGCAGGACCGGGCCAGAGGGGTCCTGGAGCGGCTTCGTTCCGGGGACGACGACGCCGACATCGAGGGGGAGATCACCGAGATCGACGAGGCCAACAGCAAGGAGAGCGAGTCCCGGGCGGCCGACCTGCTGCGCCCCCGGCTGCGTCCGCTCCTGTGGATCGGCTTGGCACTGGCGGTCTTCCAGCAGCTCGTCGGCGTCAACACGGTGATCTACTACGCACCGACGATCCTCGCCCAGACCGGACTGACCAACAGCTCCTCGATCGCCCAGACCGTCTTCGTCGGGATCACGAACGTCGTCTTCACCATCGTCGCCGTGCTGCTTCTCGACCGGGTCGGCCGGCGGCGCCTGCTGCTCGGCGGGGTCGCCGCGCTCACGGTCGCGCTCGCCGTGCTGGGCGTCTACTTCTGGTCCTCCGCCATCCAGGACCACGCCCCCTATGTCGCGCTCGTCGGGCTGCTCGTCTACATCGCGGGCTTCGCCGTCGGGCTGGGCCCCGTCTTCTGGCTGATGATCTCCGAGATCTACCCGATGGGCGTCCGCTCCAAGGCGATGTCGGTCGCGACGATCGCGAACTGGGGCGCCAACTTCATCGTGGCGGGGACCTTCCTCAGCCTCACCTCCGTCATCACACGGCAGGGAACCTTCTTCCTCTACACGGCCCTGGCCGTGGTCGCCTTCGCCGTCTTCGCCTACCGGGTCCCGGAGACCCGAGGCCGCTCCCTCGAGCAGATCCAGGCCGAGGTCCTCGGCGAGGACGACCGACCCCGCGCGGCCTGACGCCGACCGGGGGCGACCCCCGGCGCGGTCCGCGCCGGGGGTCCGGACGGTGCCCTTGCGAGGTCGCCGTCGTTGAACTGACGACGCCCGTCCCTTGACCCGCACCTTGCCTGGAGCAGACCTTGGCACGGCATTCTCCGGTGCTGGGTCAAGCCAGGGTAAAGAGCACCAATAGTGTTGTGCCGCAGGGTTTTCGCAGGACAAGTCACGTTAGGCCGGCCTAGTCATCCTTTCGGTCGACCAGCCTCGTAGTTCGTGCACGGGCCAAGGTGAAACCAACGGCGGATGTATCGCTCGGCGTCCTTCAGCAGGGTTGGAGTCACGGCCCTTGCCCCCTCCAAGGGTCACCCCTGAGGAAGGAACCACCCATGCAACCCAGCCGATTCGCCGCGCTCGCGGCGGTTGGCAGCATCGTGCTCGCCGGCATCGCCACCCAGGCCGGCGCAGCCGTCGCCACGACCACCACCACCCCTGCCTTCACCCGTCTCGCGTCGAGCACCGCCGCCGTCGCCACCCTCGCCTCCGGGCGCAAGTCCGCCGCCGCGCCCAGCGGCCTCAAGCCGTATGCCGAGGGCAACGGCAGCCGTAGCCTCTCGACCTACAACAAGGCCCCTGCCGCCGACCAGCCGGCCATCGGCGTCGTCGTCGTGTCGGTCAACTGGAGCCAGCTCGAGTCGACCAAGGGCACGTACACGACCGCCCCGATCGACAGCCAGATCGCCGCTGCCGCCGCCAAGGGCCTCGGGGTCCGGCTGCGCGTCATCGCCGGCACCCAGGCGCCGGCATACGTCAAGAGCATCGGTGGGACCCCGATCCCGTTCTACGACCACCAGGCGGTGGCGACGACGACGATCGGCCGGTTCTGGCGGACCGACTACCAGGCCCGCTGGCAGGCGCTGATGACCTACCTCGCTGGCAAGTACGACACCAACCCGACGGTCCGCGAGGTCAACATCTCGGGCACCGGGCTCATCTCGGCCGAGCCGATGCTGACGATGGGCAACGACACCATCCCCGGCTCGTCCATCACGAACAACGCGCGGCTCGTCGCCGCCGGCGCCACCGAGGCCGCCCGTCGCGCCGCGCTCGACAACGACATCACCTTCATGGAGAAGACGTGGGTCCACACCCACCTGACCCTCTTCTGCCACCCGTACGTGACCATCGAGCCGTCGCCGAAGAAGAGCCTGGCCACGACCGAGGCGATCGTGTCCTCGACCTACAAGGCCGACCCGGGCCACGTCGTCTTCGGGCACACCGGTGCCTCGTCGACGACCTTCCAGGGCGGTGCGCACGACCAGACCCTCGAGATGTACAACTTCTTCATCGCCAACCACTACCCGTTCATGGCCCAGACCCAGGCCTACGGCGGCGGGGCGAAGAACGAGGGCGTCGGCGACCTCGCCTACGTCATGACCTGGCTCGCCGACCACGGCGCCTACTCGACCGAGCTCCCCGCCGGCTGGCAGAACGACGCCACAGCGCTCAAGGCCCTCGCCCCGACGACGGCCGAGATGATCGCGTCGGCCACCGGGTCCGGCCACTGACCGATCCGACCCCCAGCACCCGGCGGGTGCCTCGTGACCGCGCACGAGGCACCCGCCGGTGTCATGTCAGCTCGGCCGGGCCGCGAGCCCGGAGCAGCCGCGGGCCTGCGCCCACAGCGAGTGCAGCCGGGCCGCGTCCGTCGGGTCGGGGACGGCCGGTATGCCGTCGCTGCCGATGAGCATCGGCGTCCAGCGGGCTGCGGTCACGACGGACCGGCTGCGGTCGCGGCTCGCCCGAGCCGCCGCGGCGTCGACCGTCAGGGTGAGCACGCCCGAGCGGGAGTCCGGCTCGTGGCTGCGCCACCAGACGAAGTTGCCCAGGCCGTAGTCGACGTAGGCCTTGCCGAGCCATCCGGCACCGTTGACCCGGTGCGAGTGCGACCCCACGACGATGTCGGCCCCGGCCGCTTCGAGGGTCCGGGCCGTCGAGGTGTCGAGCGACCGCGGGCACGACTGGTAGTCGTCGCCCCAGTGGAGGTAGACGACCACGAGGTCGAACCGTCGGTGCGCCGCGGCGACGGCTTCACGCAGCCGGGTGACCGGCGAGCTCGCTGCGACCCCGCCGGTCGTCGCGGTGGCGTGGTACTGGGCGAGGGTGATGTCGAAGACCTGGTCGGCGCCGAAGACGGCGATCCGCACCCCGCCGACGGTGAAGGTCGCCGGCGCGAAGGCCTCCGTGGCGTCGGCGCCGATCCCGACGATCGGGATGGGGCTCGTCCGCTTCGCCGCGAGGGTGTCGGCGAGGCCGGTGGGGCCGTAGTCGACACCGTGGTTGTTCGCCATCGTCACGACGTCGATCCCGGCCCCCGCGAGGCTCTGCAGGGCCGAGGCCGGAGCCCGGAAGTGGAACTCCTTGGGGATCTGGCGGCCGCCTGTGGTGATGGCGGTCTCGAGGTTGGCCATCGACAGGTCGGCCGCACCGAGCGTGCTCTGCAACGAGGCCAGGCCCTCGGGGTCGGCTGCCAGCGGCGCGAGGTAGTCGGTGAAGTGGATGTCCCCGCCGAACGCGAGGGTGATCGTCGCGGGGAGCGGGGTCGCCGTGGGTGACGGGCTCGACGGGGTCGTCGTCGGGGCGGCGGGTGCCGAGGAGCCCACCGACGACGGACGGGGCGAGGGCGGGCCGGAGCCCACGGCATTCGCGCAGCCCGCGAGGACCACGCTCAGGGCGGCGAGCGCGACCAGGGCCGGGCGCTGGGACATGCCGGAAGTGTAGGTGCCGTGACGTCAGGCGTCGCTGACCAGACCGAGGGCGCGTGCGCGGCGGGCCGAGACCCGCGACCAGACGACCTGCTGGACGAGGAGCGTGACCCAGCCGGCGAGCACCATCCCCGCCATGTTGATGACGAGCTGCAGGGCACTGCCGCCGACCTGGCCCCAGACCCCGAGCGCGGTCGCGACGGCGATGTTGCCCGCTGCCGGGATCGTCGTCACCGAGATGAAGACCCCGCTCAGCCCGCCGATCCGGTCCGAGGTCAGGGACAGCACCCCGGCCGCCCCGGCGATGACCGACACCGCCACCGACCACCGGTTCGGTGAGTAGATGAACGCCAGCGCTCCCTGGCCGCGGGCGATGTCGGCCCGGCTGACCCAGCCCAGGGCGTGTCCGCCCAGGGTGACGAGCGTCGTCACGGCGATGGCCACGAGGAAGCCGACGACGAGGGTCCGCAGCGCCGTCCTGAGCAGCCGCGGGCGGCGGCGGACGATCGAGAGCGCCAGCGCCGCGAGGACCCCGAACTCGGGGCCGAGCACCATCGCGCCGATGACGAGGATCTCGGAGTGGGTGATGACCGCGACCCCGGCCAGGAGCGTGGCGAGGACGAGGAACGAGGAGTACGTCCAGTTCAGCTCCGCCTCGTCGTAGGCGTGGTGGGTGACCTGCGCCCAGACCACGCTGTCGGCGGGGCTCCCCGGGGCGCGCTCGGCGGCCTCGAGGCCCTCGCGGGACAGCCACGAGTCGACCGGGTCGAGGAGCAGCGAGCCCTCTCGGGCGACGCCCAGGTCGTGCAGCCGCGTGATGAGGTCGTTGGCCGTCTCCCGGGCGATGTCGGCGACGACGACGTCGCCGACCGGTCGCAGCGAGGCCCCCTGGTGCAGCGCAAGGGCGCTCACCGCGGGGTCGTCGAGGGCCTGCAGGACCCGTGGGGTCAGAGCGGCCGGTGTGGAGATGCGCAGCTGGAGCATGCCTCAGTGTTGCGCCCCGCCGCCCCGTGCCAGGGTAGGAGCCATGAGCGACCAGCCCAGCGTGTCCGCCCTCGCCGACCGGGTCAGGCGTGCCCTCGACGGACCGGGCCGGGTGCTCGTCGGGATCGCGGGGGAGCCGGGCGCGGGCAAGAGCACCCTGGCGGCCCGGCTCGTCGAGGAGCTGATCTCGGAGGGGGTCGCCGCGGTGCTCGTCCCCATGGACGGCTTCCACCTCACCCAGGCCGAGCTGGAGCGACGCGGCCTGGCCGACCGCAAGGGCGCCGTCGAGACCTTCGACGCGAGCGGGTATGCAGCGCTGCTGGCGACGCTGGGCCAGGCGGCGGGCGCCGACGTGTGGGCACCGGCATACGACAGGAGCATCGAGGAGGTCGTGCCCGACTCGGTCCTCGTGCCGGGAGCCGCCCGCGTCGTCGTGACCGAGGGCAACTACCTCCTCGTCGACGAGGAGCCCTGGCGGCAGGTCCGCGAGCTGCTGACCGAGGCGTGGTACGTCCAGGCCGACGACGGCGTCCGGCTCCGGCGCCTCGTGGCCCGGCACGAGGAGTTCGGCAAGAGCCCCGACCACGCCCGGGCCTGGGTGGCGTCGGTCGACGAGCCGAACGCCGCGCTCATCCGGAGCACCCGGGACCGGGCCGACCTCGTCGTGCGGGTCGACTGACCGCGGGGCCGGCCGGGTCGAGGACAGGGAGGAGGTGGAGCGGATGCGCTGGCTCGCCTGCGCCGAGGACGACCTGCCCGCCGGACTGGCGTGGCTCTCGGACCGGGAGCGGTCCCGGCTCGACGAGCTGCGGTTCACCAAGCGCCGCACCGAGTTCCTGCTGCGCCGCTGGACCGGCAAGCGCGCGGTGTCGAGCGCGCTCGGGCGCCCCGTCGACGACGACGGCGCCCTCGCCCGGGTCGAGCTGCTCAACCACCCGTCGGGCGCGCCCTACGTCGAGATCGACGGTCGCCCGGCGGGCGCCGACGTCTCGCTGACGGACCGGGCCGGGTGCGCCGTCGGGCTCGTGGGGGCCGCGGGCGTCGGCACCCTCGGGGTCGACCTCGAGCTCGTCGAGCCGAGGTCCGAGGGGTTCGTCACGGACTTCCTCACCCGGGCCGAGGTCGACTACGTCCGGGGCCGTCGGTCCGCCGCGGGGGAGGACGGCTGGCAGTGCGCCGCGAACCTCGTCTGGTCGGCCAAGGAGGCCGCCCTCAAGGTCCTGCGGGTGGGGCTGCGCGCCGACACCCGCTCGGTCGAGGTGGCCATCGAGGAGGCCCGGCGTCCCGACGGGTGGGGGTCGTTGGCGGTCCGCGTCGCCGGTGGCGAGGAGCTGCCCGGGTGGTGGCGCCGGGACGGCTCGTTCGTCCTCACCGTCGCCTTCGCGAGCCCGCACGACCCGCCCGGGCTGATGGCCGGTGGCGTCGACCTCGTCGCGGTGCAGCCGGTCCACTCCTGGCTGTCCGACCCGACCGTCCCGTGAGCCGCCGACGGGTCAGCGCGGCTGCGTGAACCCCGCCATGCCCCGCTCGAGCGCGTCGACGACATAGGGCCGCAGCTCGGCTGCCGGGATGATCCGGTCGACGGAGCCGACCCGCAGCGCTCGCTCGATCGTGTGGATCGCGTCGAACTCGTCGGCGACCTCACCGAGCTTGCCGGAGCGCACCGCCGCGGTCACATGGGGGATCGCGGCCCGCAGCCGTCCCGCCTCCGGGCCGCTCGCGGCGTCGGCGGCCGCCCGGGCGGCGACGACCCGCTCGTCCTTCTCGGTGCGCTGCTTGACCTCGCGCGCGAAGACCGTCGCCGCGGCCGGTGCACCTCCGATTACCGACGCGTAGGAGCCCTCGACGGCGGCGATCTCCATGGACTCCGTGAGCGCCTTGGAGAACACGACGAACGCGCCGCCGTGGTAGCGGGAGACGACGACGAAGACGATCGGCCCGTCGAAGTTGGTCACCGCCCGGCCGATCTCCGCGCCGTACTCGAGCTGCCAGCGCCGCATCGACTCGGGGGAGCCGTCGAAGCCGGAGAGGTTCGCCAGGACCACGAGCGGGCGGTTGCCGCTCGTGGCGTTGATCGCGCGGGCCGTCTTGCGGGAGGCCTGCGGGAACAGGGTTCCCGACGTCCAGGCCGGTGGGCCGTCGGCGGGGACGAACCCCTTGCGGGGCACCGTGCGGGACTCCAGGCCCAGGAGGCACACGGGTATGCCGCCCACGGTCGCGTCCCACACGATCGAGGTGTCGGAGTCGAGCCAGTCGCGCCAGCGCTCGAGCGGCTCGCAGTCGGTGTCGGCGACCGCCCGCATGACCGAGCGCATGTCGAAGGGCTGCTTCCGGTCGGGGTTCGTCGCGGGGTCGAAGACGTCGCCGACCGTCGCGAACGTCGTCCCGGGGACCGGCGAGTGCTCGGAGCCACGGACGTCGCGGGTGACGGGGTCGGCGCTGGGCCGGCGTCGCGGGAAGCGCTCGCCGGGGACGACGTAGGTGTAGTCGTAGTGCCTCAGCAGCAGGGCGCAGGCGTCCTGGAACGACGGCGCCCAGTACTGCGCCTGGCCGTTCGGGCCCATGACCCGGTCGTACCCGCCGATCCCGAAGTTGTCCTCGGCCGAGACGGCCCCCGAGAAGTCGAGCGCCTGCTTGCCGGTGAGCACCATCGCGCTCGCCGGGGTCATGACGAGGATGCCACGGGTGTGCATGAGCATCGTGGCCTCGGCGTTCCAGTAGGGCTGGCCGCCGACGTTGATGCCCGTGACGATGATGTTGACCTCGCCGCCGGCCTGGGTGAACTCGATGAGCCGGCGCAGGGTGAGGGCGATCCAGTCCATGTTCTCGGTGCCGGAGTCCATGGCGATGAGGGCGCCGGAGGACACGGCATACCACTCGACGGGGATCCGGTGCTCGGCCGCGTACGCGAGCGCGGCGTTGACCCGGCGGCACTCCGGCTCGGCGAGGTTGCCCAGGCCCTGGGTCGGGTCGGACAGCAGGGCCACGCGGGTCACCCCCTCGGGGACGACGTCGGTGTAGGAGGTGAGCAGCCCGACGACGAGGTGCGCGGTGTTCTCGGCGGGGCCTCGCGAGACCGGGACGAGCGTCTCGCCGTCGGCGTCGAGGTCGAGCTCGGTCCACGTCCCGCGCGGGAACGGCGAGGACCCCTCGTCGGCGGGGCTGAGCATCTGGACGATCTCATAGGGGTAGGGCGCGCCGAAGCGCTTGGCCACGAGGAGCTTCTGGGCGTAGCGGGTGAGCGGCCGGATCGGGTCCGGACCCGGGTCGGAGATCCGGATCGTCGTACCGGCCCGGCCGATGCCCTCGACGTGGATGACCTGGTCCTCCAGGGTCGGCCGGCCGGCATCGTCAGTGGCCGGGACCTGGATGTGCAGGACGAGCTTCTCCAGGCCGGCGCCCCGCGCGAGCGGCTCGTAGGCCGCGGCGAGGGTCGGCAGGTCGGTGACCGGGATGTCCCACGTCGGCCGGATCGAGAGCACGAGCCGGTTGGCGGCGGGCCGCTCCCGCGGAGGGTATGCCGCGAGCGCGCTGCGCATCGCGGCGAGGGCCTGCAGACCCATCCGGCCCAGCCGCGGGTAGGTCACCAGGCCGGTCTCCTCGTCGTGGACCCGGACGAGGTCCCGGACCTCGGCGAGCGCGAAGAGCCGGTGGTCCTTCGGGTTGTCGCGGGCGACCCCGGAGAAGAGGTACACGTCCTCGGGGGAGGGCAGCCGCTCGAGGGTGAAGTTGGACAGCCGCCACAGGTCCAGGCGCTTGCCGAGCATGGGGTGGAGGTTGCGATAGAGCTCGTCCTCGACGAACGGCCCGCCGTCGGGGCCCTGGCGGAAGGTGAGGTGCTGGGTCCGCATCGCGCCGGCGTCGTCGCCGTCGATGCTCGTCACGGTGAGGTCGAGGCGGTGCAGCGGCCGGCCGAAGTCCTGGCCGCGCAGCCACTCGGCGGCCGCCTCGGCGAGGCTCGTGATGTCGCGCCGGTCCCCGGTCCGCCACAGCACGAGGTCGACGACGACCTCGCGGTCGCGCGGGGCGCTCTCGAGGTGGGCGGCGACGGCCCGGGCCAGCTCGCCGAGGTCGCTTGCCGCGAGGTAGGCGACGACGAGATGGACCCGGAGGTCGCCGTGCTCGTAGTTCGCGTACGCGAGCTGGGTGCCGAGCACCGTCTCGTGGTCGAGCCCGTGCAGGTCGCGGATCCGGTAGAACCGTCGGGCGTAGACCTCGAGGATGCACTCCCGGTAGGCCTCCAGGCCGGGGTCGTCGACCCCGTCGAGCCAGGACCGCAGCAGCATGCCGCGCAGCGGGTGGGGGCACCACACGAGCCGGTCGACCCGGTCGGCACGGTCGGCCCGATGGGCGTCGGCGTGCAGGGCGGCGAGATGACCGGCCATCTCGGTGTCGACGTCGGAGACGAGATGGTCGAGCAGCGGCGCGTCGAAGTAGTGGAACTCGACGTCCCGGGCGAGGTCCGCGACGACCTGCTGGCGCCCCTCGGTGGCCTGGGCCAGCCGCTCCAGCCGGTGGCGCAGGTCGGGCCCGGCGACGTCCCGCAGGGTACGGACGTGGGTCAGCCGGCGCTCGAGGATCGTCGTCACGGCCGGGGCCAGCTCGGGGACCCGGGCGAAGGACCGGAACATCCACAACAGGGCCGACTCCATGGCCCTGGTCCGGCCGAGGCCGGTCACGCCGTACCGGGCCAGCGCCGCCTCGAGGCGGCGGCGGTAGCCCCCCGGCAGGCCGGCCAGGTCGGCGTCGAGCCACTGGAGGAACGCGACGAAGTACTCCTGGGTGTTGCCCGGCTCCTCGTCCCCGCCGCCGAGGTCCTCGTCCTCGGTGCGGGGACGGTACAGCGAGGCGATGTCGGCGAACAGGTCGAGGAGCGAGTCCTCGCAGTGGGCCAGGTCGGGGTCGTCCGCCGGCCGCGTCGCCGAGAGGGTCCGCTGCTCGCGCAGCAGGGCCGCGACCTCGCGAGGGTCCCGATCGTAGCCGAGGAGATAGGGGACGAGCTCGGCATACACCTTCTCGCAGGCCCGCTCGGGAGCGAGGTCGCCGCCGCCGGCGAGCAGGGAGAGGTCGGGTCGGTCGCCGTGGTCCTCCGTCGAGGCGAGGACGGCCTCGGCGGCCAGGTCCCCGGAGGCGCGGATCCGCATGAGCGGAGCGCCCCGCTCGACCTGGGAGTTGGCGACGACGGGGACCGAGGTGACGAGTCCCTCGAAGGGCGCCGACACGGTCGTCACCATCTTCATCGACTCGAGCACGGCCACCGGGTCCCCGGCATGGACCTCCTGGCCGGGCTCGACGAGGATGCGCGCCACCAGCGCCGGCCAGCCGGCCCGGACGACGAGGCCGTCGGTGCGGGTGACGGTGTGGGCGGCGCCGTCGATCTCGAGGCGGAAGGCGCCGGTCTGCTCGCTCGCGACGACGCGGTGCCGCCGACCGCCGACGGCGACCCGACGCTCGAAGCCGCCGAGCCGGTCCACGCGGGCCAGCAGGCTCACCCCGTCGCTCACCCGGTACCGGTCGGGACCGGTGCGGTCGACCCGGAGCCGGTAGTCGTGCCCTCGGTAGCCGAGCTGGACCTGGGTGCCGACGGCCTCGGGCTGCTCGGGTCGGCCGCGCTCGGCGCTGGCGAAGAATGCCGCCCGCACGAGCGAGAGGTCGGCCTCGTAGGCCTCGACCGCCGCGGCCACGACCGCCACCGGGTCGGGGGCGGGGACCAGGGCGCCGGCCTCCCGTAGGTCGTCGTACCAGCCGCAGGCCACGGCGCCGGTCCCGATCTCGGGGCGGTCGAGGAGGGCGAGCAGCCCGCACCGGTTCGACGCTCCGCCACTGAGGACGACGAGGGTGCGGTCGAGAGCTCTGCGCAGCCGGGCGAAGGCCTCGGCCCGGTCGTGTCCCCACGCGGTCACGGTGCCGATGAGCGGGTCGGTGTCGGCGTCGATGACGTCGCCGTCGTGCAGGCTGGCGTCGACCCGGACCCCGGTGCCGACCGGCAGGGTGAGCAGCTGCACGGTCCCACCGCTCGCCGCGAAGCCGCGCTCGGGGTCGTGCGCCAGCAGCCGCGCCTCGACGGCATGGCCGTCGGGACGGGGCTGGGCGTCGACGAGCACCTCGCCGCGGGCGATCCGCAGCCGCAGGGCGAGGAAGCTCGACCCCGTCGTCTCCTCGAGCAACGCGTGGTCGGCACGGGCGAGGGTGTCGACACCGGCGAGCAGGATGCCGGCTCCGACCGGCGCGAGGACGAAGCGCACCAGGCCGGCCCCCTGGTAGCCGACGGCCCGGGCCACCGCCCGGGTCACGTCGGTGAGGCGCCTGACGGTGGCGGGGTCGAGCGAGGGGGCCGGCATCTCTGCGAGGACGAGGTGGGGGCCTCGGCGCACACTGACGTCGCGGGGGTCGAAGGCCCACACCGTTCCGGTGGCATCGGCGAGGAAGTCGACCTCGAGGAGCCGGTGGTCGGTGAGGTCGCGGCCCTGCTCGAGCAGGTCGGTCCCGGCGGCCCGAGCCACCTCGGCGAGCCCCTCGGCGTCGGCGAGCCGGCGCACGGTGGCGCTCGACGGGCCGATGACGGCGATGCCGGCCTCCTCGCACGCGGACACGAGGGTGACGTGGTCCCCGCACGGCACCTGGCCGATCCATACCGCGTCGGCCCGCGCGGCGCCGAGCGCCGCCACGACGTCGGCCGTCGTGATCGGGCCCTCGTGCTCCACCTCGACTGTCTCGTCGGCCTCCCGGGCGTACCAGGCCACTGACAGGGGCTCGGTCAGGACGAGGACCCTTGTGACGTCCGGGTCACCCGTGCCGGCCGCGGGGCGCCCCGTCGAGGCGAGCAGGCGGACGGCCGGCTCGCCGCGGTCGAGGATCGCCAGGCGGGTGATCGGCTCCATGGGGCAGCGGCTCCTGTCAGTGCGGCGTGGGGTCCGCTGCGCCGAAGGCCTCTGCCAACGGTACGACGACTTCTCCCGAGACTGGCGACGGTAGCCCGATGCTCCGGTAGCCGTCGAGGCGCAGCACCACACGACCCGTCGTGTCGAGGACCGCGCAGTCGACGCCACCGGCCGCGGGCCGCTCCGCGACGGCATACACCGCACCCTCGACCGGGGCGGCCAGGACGCGCAGCGACCCGACCCGCCACGGCAGCGCCAGCCGGCCGTCGTGGCCCGCCTCCCGAAGCCCGGCGCCCTGGAAGCAGAGCTCGGCGAGCCGGGGCAGCCCCACGAGCGGGGCGTCGGGCGGGACCCGGTCCGCCGGCAGGTCGTCGGCGAGACGCGCCACGCTGCGCCCGTCCGCGGCCCAGGCGCTGTCGACGACCTGGTAGGCGGGTCCGTGGAAGTACAGCCGGTAGACCTCCTCGGCCGTGACGACCCGACCGACCGGGTCCGGCGCCGGGTCGCGCTGCTCCTCCTCGGCCGCTGCCGTCGTGAGGCGCACGGTCCCGGTGAAGTGGACACTCACCTGGGGTGCGTCCTGGCCGGGCAGGACGCGCTCGGCGGTCAGCGTGCAGTCGGCGAGCAGGTCGGATCCGTCGGCGTCCGGCCGGACCCGGGCGGTGACCGTCAGGGTCCGCGGCTCGTCACGGTAGAACTTCACCGGCGCGAGGAACGCGACGTCCTCGACGGCTGCCACCCGGTATGCCGCGGGCGCGGCCAGCGCCGCGACCTCGGCGAAGGCCTCCATCCCCATCACGCCGGGCAGGACGGGCGTGCCGTCGATCCGGTGGTGGTCGAGGAAGGGCTGCCGGCGCGGGTCGAGGGTGGCCGTTACGACGAGCCCGTGATGGGCGCTCGCGGTCACCTCACCGACGAACGGGCCGGCCGGGTCGGGCAGGCGGCCGACGTCGATGCCGCCGTGGTCGGCGTACTCGCTCGCCATGAGGCCGAGGGCCCCGGCCACGACGATCTCGCCCCGGGAGGCCCACGACGACAGCTCGCGCCGGATCCAGGCGACCCCGGCCTGGGGCGGGAGCATCTCGACCCCGGCCCGCTCCATGATCCGCGGGATGGACCCGCGGGTCGCCATGCCGATGCCGCCCCAGGCCGTCCAGTCCAGGGCCAGGGCACGGGTCTGCGGGCGGGTCCGGCGCATCGAGGAGGTGATCTTGCAGAGCAGGTCGTTGGCCGCGGCGTAGTCGGTCTGGCCGGCGTTGCCGAACCGCCCCGCGACCGAGGAGAACGCGACGACGGCGCCGATGTCGAGGTCGGCCAGCCCGTGCCACAGCGCGAACCAGCCGGTCGTCTTGACGTCGAAGACGAGGTCGAACTCCCGCGGGTCCTTCTCGGGGAGCACCCGGCTGATCTCCAGGCCCGCGGCGTGGAGGACGAGGTCGACCCGTCCGCTGCGCTCCCGGATGGCGTCGGCGACCTCGGCGACCGCGTCGACGTCGGTGAGGTCGACGCAGTGGTAGTGCGCGGTGCCCCCCGCCGCCTCGACGGCCGCGATGGCCGCCCGCGCGGCAGCGAGCCGCTCGATCCGGGCGAGCTCCTTGTCGATCGCCACCGGCGTGGGCCGCTCGCCCCGGGCGGTGAGCCTGGCGGCGAGGGTCGTCTTGAGGCCGTCGCGGTCGCTCGTGAAGGCGGCCACGTCGGGATCCGCCGGGTCCGGCGCCGGGGTGAGGTCGAGGAGATGGACGGTGCCCACGCCCGCGGCGGCGAGGTCGGCGGTGATCGCCGAGACGATGCTGCCGGCCGCACCGGTGACGACGACGACGGAGTCGGCGGTGAGCGGCATACCCCCCTCACCGAGGAGGGGGCCGTCGTCGGGCAGGGCCGGGAACGGCGCCTCGGCCAGGACCACGCCCCAGCGCAGGTCGCCCTCGCGGCCGACCTCGACGGTGCCCGGGTCGCGCAGGGTCTCGTCGACGAGGGCGTCGGCCACCTCCTCGGCGGGGGTGTCGGGCGCGACGTCGACGGCCTTGACGAGGGCCTCGGGACGCTCCTTCTTGTAGGACTTGGTCAGGCCCGTCACCGCGCCCCCCAGGGGGCAGGTCGCGCCGGCGTCGTCATAGCCGTGCCGGCCGCCGAGGCGGGTGGCGCTCACGAGGAAGGCGTCGGCATCCCAGACCCGGCGCAGGACGGCGGCGAGCACCTTGGCCCGGCGGCGCAGCGCCTCGGCCCAGGTGGTCGCGTCCATCGCCGCGAGGTCGCCCTCGTCGTCGAGGGCCGCCAGCCAGTAGACGCCGGTGAGGGGGCCGTCGGCGAGCCAGCCGTCGACGGCGTTCACCGCGTCGTCGGTGGGGATGCCGGGCGCGAGGGTGAGCACCGTCGACCCCGCCGCGTCGAGCCGCGAGGCCAGCGCGGTGTGGACCGCGCCCTCGTCGGCCATCACGACGACCCGTGCTCCGTCGAGGCCGACACCGGTGGGTGCACACCGGTCCAGCCCGGGACGCAGCGCCGGCACCGGGACCCGCCGGGGAACGGCGTCGACGGCGCGCAGGTCACCCTGCACGGTGCTCGGGGCGGGTGGCGTCTCGGGTGCCGCCGGGGTGAGGGGCTCGGCGACGGCATCGGGTATGCCGGTTCCGCCCAGCTTGTCGTGCACCCAGCCGGCCACGTGGGCGAGGGTGGGGAAGTCGCGTAGCTGGAGGGTGGCGTCGCGTTCGACGGCGTACTCCTCGCGGACGGCGGCGAAGACCTCGGCCTGTTTGACGGTGTCGACGCCGAGGTCGGCTTCG
>Ga0187809_10000023_pt1 | contig 152598 bp, 156 predicted proteins | sample NC_wetland_sal_i_8_FD_132415 | JGI IMG/M metagenome (GOLD analysis project Ga0187809, IMG submission 132415) | Wetland sediment microbial communities from Neuse River Estuary, North Carolina, USA - ASW_4 | ecosystem: Environmental > Aquatic > Freshwater > Wetlands > Sediment | place: USA... | reverse complement strand
TCCTGTTCGAGGACGGGCAGTTCTACTTCATCGAGATGAACACCCGCCTGCAGGTCGAGCATCCGATCACCGAAGCGATCACGGGCATCGACATCGTGCGCGAGCAGATCCGCATCGCCGCCGGCAGTGCGCTGGAACTCAAGCAGGAAGACGTGACCTTCGCAGGCCACGCCATCGAGTGCCGCATCAATGCGGAGAACCCGTTCACCTTCGTGCCCTCACCCGGCACGATCTCGGCCTTCCACGCGCCCGGCGGTCTCGGCGTGCGCTTCGACAGCGCGATGTATGACGGCTATCGCCTGCCGCCCTATTACGATTCACTTGCGGGCAAGCTCATCGTCCACGGCCGCAACCGCAACGAATGCCTGATGCGCCTGAAGCGCGCTTTGGACGAACTTGTCGTCGGCGGCATCGAGACCACCGTGCCCCTCTTCCAGGAGCTGGTCCGCGACCCGGACATCATCAACGGCGACTACAATATCCACTGGCTTGAGCACTTCCTGGAGCGCCACAAGGCCCAAGGCTGATCTGGCGCAACGGAAGTTTAACAAGCCGGTGCTATCCTTTTCGGGACTGGAAAGGATTCGCCATGTCTCCGCTGGAAGCCGCACAGGCCGCCCACCTCATCGCGACCCGCGAGCATCTGCCGCTCGCGCGCATCGCCGAGCTGGAAGCCGGCGCGGCAGGCGCCGTCGCCTGGTTTTCCGCCAGCATCCGGCGCTTCTTCGAAGCCGAAGCCGCCGCCGTTGCGGACAGCCTGACGAGCGCGCAGTTCCGCCGCTATATCGCCTGGATGCGCTTCAACCGCTGATCATTCGACATAACCGACCTTCGGCACAGGGCATTTGTCGACCGGCTTGGGATCGAGCTGATTGCGGCCGTTCACCGTATTGAGCCAGCATTCGTCGAACACCGAGCAGTAACAGATGCGATAGGTGACGTCGTCGTTGCGCGCCGTGTTGAGCGCGCGCCAGACCGCTTCGTTGCTGGTGCCCAGTCCCATCTGCATGAATGTGTCGGTCTCGCCCGCGCGAATGACGTTGCCGGGAACGCCGCCGGTGATGAAGAAGTCCTTGCGATCTTCCTCTTCAGGCATCGAGCGGTCGAAATCCTTCTTGCAACACGTGCGGATGAGCTGCACTGCGCCGGTCATGGGCTTCTTTTTGTAGAAGAGCTCGAAGCTCCGCACCTTCGCCGGGCCGACGCCGGTATTCGTCACGCGGAACAGGATCACCGAGTTGCCCTTGTCATCCACGCTGCTGCTGCCGACCTGCAGCATCGGCCAGGACGCGGCGGCCACCATCTGGCGGTTCGCGCGCTCGGTTTCGATCGCGACCCAGAGCGAGATGAGCGAAATGATCACGGCGAAGGCCGTCGAGATATATTCCAGCCAGTGCCTTGGCCTTCGGATCGGAATTCCGGGTTCGGACATCGGGACAGGTCCCTCGTGTGGCGGGAGCGAGTCTAGCGCGACTCGCGCTATTGTCGCCCCACAACGTCAGGGGGAACCGCCATGTCATTTCTCGATAAATGGGCGCCGCAACTTCTCAGCGTCCTTCGCATCGTCGCAGGCCTGCTTTTCTTCGAGCATGGCTGCGTGAAGATCCTGCACTTCCCGACCAGCATGCCGATACCGCCCGATCATGCCGCGATCATCATGGCGGCCGGCTACATCGAACTCATCGGCGGCGCGCTGATCGTGCTCGGCCTGTTCAGCCGCATCACCGCCTTCATCGCCTCGGGCGAGATGGCCGTTGCGTACTGGATGGTGCATTTTGCGATGGGTGGTCCTTATCCCTCCATCAACAAGGGCGGCGAAGCCATCCTCTTCTGCTTCGTCTTCCTCTATATCGCCGCGGCCGGTCCCGGCCCATGGGCGATCAATCGGAAATAGCGCGTGACGATGCGGGCGGAGCGTAGCGGAATACTCGAAAGTCGCCGATACGCTCCTGCTCGACATAGTTGCGCATGAATGCCGCGAAGCCCGGATAGCGCGCGAAAAAGCGCAGATAGTCGAAATCGGGCTGGCGAATGCCGAGCTTTCCGGTTTCCGCGTCCACCACGATGATCCGGGGATGGCGGGCGTAAAGCTCCGCCACGGTTTCGAGATCGCGCCGCGTTCCCACCGCATGCACAGCCGCGTTGCCGGGCGTATCCAGCATGGCGGGCAGGAAAACCAGAACGCCGGACGCGCTGGTCCACCGCGCGTGGGATTCCAGAACGGCGGGATGAATGTCGCGCGGCGACGTAATGAACGCATAGACGCTGCCATATTCGCGAAACAGCGCGGTGAGCGCGCGAACCCGCGCGGTCGTGCCGTCCGGCGCGATCCCGTCGCGGACAAAAGAGACTATCGATACGCCGCCGGCGAACGCGAGAATTGCGGCGGCCCACGCAACGGACCGCAAAGCATTCTTCCGCAGCGCTGGAACCGAAAACGCGACGCCCGCGAAGAAGAGGCAATACATCGCGACGGGGTATGTCTGATAGGCCCACCCCTTGCGCTGCAAGACGGCAGCGAAAAGGAAACCGAGCGCGGCGGCCATGCAGGCCTGCAGCAGGAGCGAAAGCCTGCCGCGCAGCGCGACAGCCAGAATGCCGACTCCGATTAGATACGGCCCAAGCCTTATCGCGAAGTCGCGCGCCAAATCCGGCCAGCCAACCTGGAACGCGCTATAGGCGATCATGGCATCCGGCACGACGCGCCATAAATAGTCCGGCGCGAAGAGTTGCACCGCGACGAGATAGATCAACAGCGTCACGGCCATGGTGACGAGCTCGGGCCGAATGACGCGGCGCTTCGCGATGACAAAGAGCCACGCCTCGATGCAAACGGGGAGCATCAGGAAATATGGCTTCACCCCGATGCCCAGCGCGGCGGCGAAGCCTATGCCCACTGCCGCGACTGCCGGAAACGTTGCGCCCCGTGCGCGCGCGGCCGCGAGGATCACATAAGGCAAGGTCAACGCCGAAACGAGATGCTCGCGCTGACCGAAGTCATAGGCGGGGACCAGCACCAGCGCGATGGCCAATGCCGCCAGCGCGACCAGAGGATCATCGATCTCCGGCGCGGCGATTGGCAGAAGCCGAACGGTTGCCGCTATCGCGCCAAGCATCATCGCAAAGGTGAAGAGCTTGAAGACGAGCGTGGGTGACGCGCCCGTGGCATCGCAGATGGCGGCAGGCAGCAGGAACAGCCACGCCGACATCGGCGGGTTCACGTCGTATACGCCGTCGCCAAAGCGCGCACCGTGGAGAAGGCGGAACGACGTTTCGAAGTGCCATGCCGCGTCGTGGTTCAGCGCGAAGGGAAGCTGCAGCGCCAGACCGGCGGCGAATATCAGGCCCAGCACGATGTGCAGGACGCCACCGCGCGCCACGCCTCGAACGCCGGATATCTCGGCAAGCTGCTGCACGGCCGTTTCCCTGAAACAGCACGCAGCCTAGAAGCGGCGCCGGAAAGAAAGTGTAAACCGTTCTGATGCCGCTGCGCGGGGCAGACGCGTTTTGCACCACTATCGGGCGGCTAACATCGTTTTCATTGACGCGGTGCGACAAACGCATGAAATGTGCGCCGCCATGCGCCGTCCACACACCCCGCAGCTGACGCCGGAAGTCCTGCTCCAGGCCTACCGCGCCGGGATATTCCCGATGGCGGAGCGCCGCGATGATCCCGGTCTTTTCTGGGTGTCGCCGGATGCGCGCGGAATATTCCCGCTCGACCGGTTTCATCTTCCGCGCCGCCTCGCGCGCACCGTGCGCAACGATCGCTTCACGGTGAAGACCGATACGGCCTTCGAAGACGTGATGCGCGCCTGCGCGGCGCCGGCGCCGGATCGCGAGGAAAGCTGGATCAACGACGAGATACTGTCGCTCTACACCGCGCTCCACAAAATGGGCCATGCCCATTCGGTGGAAGCATGGCGCGACGGTGAGCTTGTCGGCGGGTTATACGGCGTGAAGATCGGCGCGGCGTTCTTCGGCGAGAGCATGTTCAGCCGCGAGCGCGATGCCAGCAAAGTGGCACTCGCTCATCTGGTGGCGCGGCTGAAAGCTTTTGGCTTCCGCCTGCTCGACGCGCAGTTCATCACCAGCCATCTGGCGCAATTCGGCGCCATCGAGATTCCGCGCGCGGCGTATATGGAAATGCTGGCAGAGGCGCTGGCGCGCGATGCGAACTTCTACTGGCCCGAATCTTCCGGCAACTCCGGCATCGTTTCCTTGGAGGTTGCATCGGGCGACGTCGCCTTGACCGTGGAGGTCGATGCAATCAAGGGCAATTGCTGGCCGGGCTGGTTGGTGGCGCAGCTCATCACCCACGCATCGTAGAGCGGATGCTGCAAACCGTTCAGCGAAGGGCTGGACGCAAGCATCCAACCGGAGAACACCTGCTGTGCATCCTGATCCGGACGATGATCCTCGATCTGCACGAACGCCGTCGTCTCCGGCGGCTCGGTGATCGGCGTCGAATAGCAATAGCGCGCGGTGATGGTGAGTGTGGCGTATTTCACCGGCACGCCCACCGGCGCCAGAATGTTCGCAGGCCGCCCGGTGATCTTGTCCAGGCCACGCATCACGATCATGCGCTTCACGCCGTCCTTGCCGGGAATGGCTTTGTCCAGCGCCGCCTGCTCCACCTTCGCCATCGGATTGAAAGGCCTTGGCACTTTCAGATCGGTGACGGCAGGCGGCGTGACGGGATGATAGGGCGATGTCGGCATCGCGAGCGAGGCGGGAGTGGCAGGCTCCGCCGCGCCGGGTGCCGCAGGTGCGCCCGGCTTCGCCGGTGCCGCTGCTGCCGGTTTGGCTGCGGCGGGGGCTGATGGCTTCGCCGGCGCAGCGTTCGTTGCTGCGGTCTGCGCGAATGCCGGCGCCGCGATAAGCGCGGCTGAAGCCAAGAGGAAAACCGCCGATCTCATTTGCCGCCGCCCATCACCGCGCGGCCGATCAGGCCCATCACGTCCACGGCGCCTTGCGTGTTGGTGAGTTCGCCGCCCTGCGCGACCATCTTCTCGCTGCCGCCGGGCTGGATCGCCACATAGTTGCTGCCGAGAAAGCCGCTGGAGGTGATCTTCACAGAGGAATCGTCCGGGATCTTCACGTCGTTGCTGATGGAGAGATGCGCCACCGCGTAATAGGTCTTCGGATCGAGCGACAGGCCGGAGACCGTTCCGATCTTGATCCCGTGCAGGCGCACATCCGTGCCGTTGGTGATGCCGTCCGCGCTGGAGAAGCGCGCTGTCACCTCATAACCCGCAACGCTCCCGGAGCCGGTCGAGGTGTACATGAAGTAGAGAAAGCCCGCGGCCACCGCGACAACGATGGCGCCGATGATCGTCTCGAATGCGTTGCTGTTGGCCATTATTCGGGTGTCCAGGCTTCGTAGTCGCCGGTCGCGGCGGGGCGCTCGCCGGAGCGCGCGAGCGAGCCCTGCGGACGCAGCGCATTGTCGGTGCCGGTCTGGTTCGGGATGTGGGTCTTCTCCCACGGCTTGGTCTTGAACGGCGCTTTTGTCGGCGGCTCGCGGAAGGTGTGATGCAGCCAGCCATGCCAATCCGGCGGCACGCGCGAGGCTTCGACGGTGCCGTTATAGATGACCCAGCGGCGCTTGCCGTCCTTGGACTGGTAGTAGCGGTTGCCAAACTGGTCAGTGCCGACGGGCTGGCCCGAGATCATGGTCGACAGCCAGGTGCTTAAAGTGGCGCTGCTCCACCAGCTGAAAATCATCTTCAAAAAGGACATCGGTCCAAACCACCAGATTCGCGTGCGCGCGCAATATAAGTAACCGTTTGCGCCAGCGCCATCATCGCAAGGTCGCGCTTTCCGACTCGATAATGATGCGAGAATTCGTTTCAGACGGGTGACAGGCATCGACAGGGATGTGGATGGATTGGGGATCGCTCTTGCGGAACCCAAAAATATTTTGGCGACCCCGGTCCATTAACCGCTTGACACGATGTTTACCGAAGAAAATAGCCCTTGTGCACAGCACCATATCTGGTGGTTAAGAGCTGATTAACCACTTTCTATCTTGCACTGCCCGCCCGTTTTGGATGACAGTTAGTGCCAGTCGCTGATCGCGACACAACATCTGGGACGCACCATTATCCCGCGTCCGGGGCCTTTCCGCGCAAACGCGCACCCCGGCGTCGGGATTTCTGTCCCCAAAATGTTGGGTCCGCGGTCCGCAAAGGGGCCAACAACAGACCGCCGGGGAAAAATTCCATGCGTATCCGTCGCCAGTTCACCACCGAAGGCCGCTCTCCTTACGAGGGCGTCGCGTTCCGCAAAGCATCCAGCGAAATCAAGAATCCCGATGGCTCGGTGGTGTTCAGTCAGGGCGACATGGAAGTTCCCGCGGACTGGTCGCAGGTCGCCTGCGACGTGCTCGCGCAGAAGTATTTCCGCAAGGCGGGCATCCCGGCGCAGTTGAAAGCCGTGCCTGAGGAGAATGTGCCCGAATGGCTGTGGCGCAAGGAAGCCGAGGGCGATGAGCGCGTCGGCGAGAACTCCGCCAAGCAGGTGTTCGATCGCCTTGCCGGCACCTGGACCTATTGGGGTTGGAAGGGCGGCTATTTCGACAAGGAAGCCGATGCCCGCGCCTTCTTCGACGAGATGTGCTTCATGCTGGCCACGCAGAAGGCCGCGCCGAACAGCCCGCAATGGTTCAACACCGGCCTGCACTGGGCCTACGGCATCGATGGCCCGAGCCAGGGTCACTATTACGTCGACTACCAGACCGGCCGCCTGGTGAAGTCGCAATCCGCTTACGAACACCCGCAGCCGCATGCCTGCTTCATCCAGTCCGTTTCCGACGACCTGGTGAACGATGGCGGCATCATGGATCTGTGGACGCGTGAAGCGCGCCTGTTCAAATACGGTTCTGGCACCGGCACCAACTTCTCCAACCTGCGCGGCGAGAACGAGAAGCTTTCGGGCGGCGGCAAGTCGTCGGGCCTGATGAGCTTCCTGAAGATCGGCGACCGCGCGGCCGGCGCCATCAAGTCGGGCGGCACCACGCGCCGCGCCGCCAAGATGGTGATCGTGGACGTCGATCATCCGGATATCGAAGATTTCATCGACTGGAAGGTGATCGAGGAGCAGAAGGTGGCCGCGATGGTCGCCGGCTCCAAGCTGGCGGAAAAGCACCTCGCCGCCATCATGAAAGCCTGCGTGAATTGCGACGGCGCGGCGGACGATTGCTTCGATCCGAAGAAGAACCCTGCCCTTCGCCGCGAAGTGAAGGCCGCACGCAAGTCCATGATCCCGGACAACTACATCGAGCGCGTCATCAGCTTCGCCAAGCAGGGCTACAAGAAGATCGAGTTCAAGACCTACGACACCGACTGGGATTCGGAAGCCTATCTCTCCGTGTCGGGCCAGAACTCCAACAACTCCGTGCGCGTCACCGACGAATTCCTGAACGCGGTGCTCGCCGACGGCGAATGGAATCTCACCCATCGCCGCAATGGCGAGATCGCCAAGACGGTGAAGGCGCGCGATCTGTGGGAGAAGATCTCCTACGCCGCTTGGGCCTGCGCCGATCCCGGCATCCAGTTCCACACCACCGTCAACGACTGGCACACCTGCCCGGCGGGCGGCGAAATCCGCGGCTCCAACCCGTGCTCGGAATACATGTTCCTGGACGACACGGCCTGCAACCTCGCTTCGCTGAACCTGATGCAGTTCCGCAAGGAACAGGACGGCAAGAAGGTGTTCGACGTTGCCGCGTTCGAACACGCCGTGCGCCTGTGGACGGTGGTGCTGGAAGTATCCGTGCTGATGGCGCAGTTCCCGTCCAAGGAAATCGCGCAGCTCTCTTACGACTACCGCACGCTCGGCCTCGGCTTCGCCAACATCGGCGGTCTGCTGATGTCGGCCGGTATCTCCTATGACAGCCGCGAAGGCCGTGCGATTGCCGGTGCGATCAGCGCCGTCATGACCGGCGTGTCCTACGCCACCTCCGCCGAGATGGCGGGCGAGCTTGGCCCCTTCCCGGAATATCCGGCGAACAAGGACCACATGCTGCGCGTCATCCGCAATCATCGCCGCGCCGCGCATGGCGAAGCGACCGGCTATGAGAAGGTCGCCATCGCGCCGGTGCCGCTGGACCACGAAGCCATCGCGCAAAAGGAACTGTCCGACGCCGCGCGTGCCGCGTGGGACAGCGCGCTGTCGATGGGCCAGGACTTCGGCTTCCGCAACGCGCAGGCCACCGTCATCGCGCCGACCGGCACGATCGGCCTCGTCATGGATTGCGACACCACGGGCGTGGAGCCGGACTTCGCGCTGGTGAAGTTCAAGACGCTGGCGGGCGGCGGCTATTTCAAGATCATCAACCGCTGCGTGCCCGAGGCTCTCTCCAATCTTGGCTACACCCAGGCGCAGATCGACGACATCGTCGCCTACGCTGTTGGCCATGGCACCCTGGAAGGCTCCAACGCCCTGTCGCATGGCGCGCTGAAAGCCAAGGGCTTCGGCGACGCGGAAATCGGCAAGGTGGAAGCGGCGCTCGAACAGGCGTTCGACATCCGCTTTGTCTTCAACAAGTGGACCCTGGGCGAAGAGTTCTGCACCAACGTGCTGAAGATCGACGCCGCCGCGCTGGACGCACCGGACTTCGACATGCTGAAGACTCTGGGCTTTGCCCGCGCCGAAGTTGACGCTGCCAACTTGCACGTTTGCGGCGCGATGACGCTGGAAGGCGCGCCGCACCTGAAGGCGGAGCACCTGCCCGTCTTCGACTGCGCCAATCCGTGCGGCCGCATCGGCAAGCGCTCGCTGTCGGTCGAAAGCCACATCCGCATGATGGCGGCGGTGCAGCCCTTCATCTCGGGCGCCATCTCCAAGACCATCAACATGCCCAACAACGCGGGCGTGAAGGAATGCGGCGAGAGCTACCTGCTCTCCTGGCAGCTCGCGCTGAAGGCCAACGCGCTCTATCGCGACGGCTCCAAGCTCAGCCAGCCGCTCGCCTCGCAGGTCCTGCAGTTCGACGAGGATGAGGACGAGGCGGAAGAATTCGCCGCCGCGCCGCAGGTGCAGCGCACGACGGTCGTCGCCGAACGCATCGTGGAGAAGGTCATCGAGCGCGTGCGCGCGAACGAGCGCGAGAAGCTCCCCACCCGCCGCAAGGGCTACACCCAGAAGGCGATCGTGGGTGGCCACAAGGTCTATCTGCGCACCGGCGAATATGACGACGGCCGCGCCGGCGAGATCTTCATCGACATGCACAAGGAAGGCGCCGCGTTCCGCTCGCTGATGAACAACTTCGCCATCGCGGTTTCCATCGGCCTGCAATATGGCGTGCCGCTGGAAGAGTTCGTGGATGCCTTCACCTTCACCCGCTTCGAACCGGCGGGCATGGTGATCGGCAACGACTCCATCAAGAACGCCACCTCGGTGCTGGACTACATCTTCCGCGAGCTCGCCGTGTCCTATCTCGGCCGCAACGATCTGGCGCATGTCCAGCCGCATACCGACGAAGACCTCGGCGGCGGCATGAGCGAAGGCGGCACGCCGAAGGAAGTGCCGATCGCGCGCTTCGCCTCCAGCGGCTTCACCCGCGGCGCACTCAAGAGCTTCTCCGTTTTCAAAGGCGGCGCGGCCCCCAAGATGATGGAAGACGAACATGAGCACGAGCACCTTCACGTCCAGCACGACGTGGACGACGAAGAGGAATTGCTCGCCGAAACCGTGGGCGACACGTTGACGGAAATCCGTGCCAGCGTGCTGGCCGAAGCCAACAACAACCCGGTCGGCGAGATGGTCAGCGCCATCGGCGCCAGCATGATCCATCGCACCCAGCAGGTGTTCGACAAGGCCGGCGAAGCCCGTCAACTCGCCGCCAAGCGCGCCGCAGAAGCCCGCATGAAAGGCTTCGAAGGCGACGCCTGCGGCGGCTGCGGAAACTTCACGCTGGTCCGCAACGGCACCTGCATGAAGTGCAACACCTGCGGTTCCACGAGCGGCTGTTCCTGATCGCAATACAGGGCGTAACCAAAGGGCGGATGCGAAAGCGTCCGCCTTTTTTCTTTTAGCTGCCTATTCCGCGGCCATCGGCGCAACGGCCTGCCGCCCTTTGCGCAGCCAGCGGTCCACGATCGTCGTCACCGCGAGATCGGCCGTGACGTTGCACACCGTCAGCAAAATGTCCGGCAACGGCACGGCTGCTATCAGGAGCGGCAACAGCCCTAGCGGCAAACCTAGGAACCCCAGTGCCGCGCCCCAGCTCGCCGCTACGACGGCCGCGCCGGGGAGCCCGGCAATGCCGAGATTGGCCAGGATCAATATCGCACCGACAATCACCAGCTTCGCCGGATCGAGCGGTATGCCTGCCGCGTGCAGCAAAAGGATCACCAGCGTGCCCTGATAAAATGCCACCCCAAACCGGAAGATGCTGACGGCCAGCGGCAACACCGCGCCGCCGACGGCGTCGGCGATGCCAAGCTTGTGTTCGCTGCATTCCAGCATCATCGGCAGAGTCGCCGCCGATGAGCATGTACCTGCGGCCATAGTCTGCGCACCCAGAATGGCCCTTCCGAACCGGATTGGATTCACGCCTCCGACCAGCCAGGCGAGCGCGTAGCTCACCACGATTGCCAGAACCGACGTCAGGCAACTGGCGATAACGATTTGAGCCAGAAAGCCCGCTACGGCGAAGCCCGTGTCGAGCGCGAGCCCCAGCGACAGGATGAAGATGCCGAGCGGCGTGAAGATGAGAACCCATTGCACGATGCGGATCATCGCGTCGGCCAGGCCATCAATGAATCCGGCGATGGAAGCACCGCTGGGAGCGCGCGACACGGCGAAGCCGAAGATGATTGCAAACACGACCAGCGCCGCCAGATTGCCCTGCGCGGCGGCGGCCACCGGATTGGCGGGAACAAGATCGACAATCATGCCGACTATCGTCGGAGGCACCGCAGTCGCCCCCGTGGAAGCCGCCATCCACGGCGCCAGCGCACCCGGCGCGACCGGCCAAACCGCTACAAACAGTACGCCAAACACGAAACTGAGAGCCATTCCGAAAACAAGCAATCCCAGAAGCAAGGGCAGCGTAATGCCCAGCAGCCGCCCACCGCCACCGCTGCGATCCAGCCCGATCATTCCTTTCGCGACCATGGCAAAGATCAGCGGCACAAGCGTCATCTTGAGCGCGTTCAACCAAAGTGTGCCGATCGGCTGAATCGCGTGTCCGATGTCGACGAGCGCTACGTTGCCGGTCGCCCGTATGAGCGCACCGAGCACGATGCCAGCGACCAGTGCCAGTAGTGCCGTCAAACTACGATTCATGGACGCCCCACCATCGCCACACCGCAACGTGACGGAGAGCCTAGGCGAAATTACAACCTTCTGAAAGACAGCCTGAAGGAGGATACGAATCAGATACCGTTGCGTCCGAAGGGCCAGGAAGGAAGAACACCCATGCCCAGGCAACTCGTCGAAGTCATCGGCCGCGACGGCCACGTCATCGAAAGCCACATCGTGGACCTCGAGCACGAAGAGTGCATCGACGCGGAGTTCGAGGAGGTCGCCCTCGTCCTCACCGAACGGGGCGGCAAGGTGCGCGAGACCGAGCACGTTCATCTGCGCGCCCGCTGCGTGAAATAAAGCTAATGCGGCGTCCGCGTTGTCGGGCGGTCCGGCTTGTGCCTATTCTCCGGCGGCGTGGGCGGCGTGGCCGCCAAGGGGGATTGCATGGACGTCACTTCGGCACTCGGCCACCGTTTGCACGAGACGGAAGAAAAGCTTCTGCATGAGCTGCGTGTCGTGCGCGCGAAAGCGCGCGCGGTGCATCTGCAGAACGAAGCCGCCCAAAGCGATCTTACGATGGGCCAGAAGATCGCCGACTCCGTCGCAGCGACGATGGGTTCCTGGCGCTTCATCATTATCCAGTCGGCGATCCTGTTTGCCTGGGTCGTTCTGAATGTCACGGCTTGGGTTTTCCACTGGGACCCCTATCCCTTCATCCTGTTGAACCTGGCTTTGTCCTTTCAGGCTGCTTATGCCGCACCGTTCATCATGATGAGCCAGAACCGCCAGCAGGATATCGACAGACAAGCAGCGGAGAGTGACTACAAGATCAACATCAAGGCAGAGCTCGAAATCGAGTCGCTTCATCAGAAGCTCGATCAGATGCGCGAACTTGAGATTTTGCGGCTGACCGAAGAAGTGCGGGCCTTGACGGGATTGCTCAGGCAATCCGAGGCCAACCGCGCCCAGAACGCCTGACCGGAGCTTTCGGGCGGGCCGGGCGTTTCAGCCTTATGCCCGCGCTGGATTCATCCGCCCTTCTTGCCGTGCACTATGACTACGGCCGCAGGATATTGCGCGCCACCTTCCGCGACAGCCGCCGCACCGACGATTATTTCGACGTGACGCCGAAGGAATATGCCGAGTTTCTGGAGGCCAAGTCCAAAGGCGCGTGGTTCAACGCCCGCATCCGCGACCATCATCGTTTCACGGAAGTGAAGGCGTTCGGGCGGCGCGGAAACTGACAGAAAATCGTGATCGGGTTGTCCCTTGACGGACGTCTGAGGCGCGAGTATTTAACCGACCAGCTAATTAACTGTATGGTTTAATACGAATGCCCACCCAAGACCGCCTCTCCGAGACCTTCTCGGCTCTGGCCGATCCCACCCGCCGGGCCATCCTCGCCCGCCTGGCGCTGGGCGAAGCCTCGGTGAACGAGCTGGCGGAGCCGTTTGAAATGAGCCTGCCCGCCGTCTCAAAGCACCTGAAGGTTCTGGAAGGGGCCGGCCTGATCACGCGCGGACGCGAGGCGCAATACCGCCCCGCCCGCATCGAGCCGGAGGCGCTGATGGGCATCGACGAATGGCTGGAGCGCTACCGCAAGCTCTGGAACGACCGTTTCGACCGCCTCGACGCCTACCTCAAGGACCTCCAGTCCAAGCAGCCCAAGGAGAAGAAGAATGTCCGCAAGCGCAAATAGCATCCGGCTGGAGCCGCAGGACCGCGTGCTTGTCATCGAGCGCACGTTCAACGCGCCGCGCGAGTTGGTGTGGGATGCCTTCACGAAGACGGATCATCTCATCAACTGGATGGGACCGAAGGTTTATCCCGCGGCCTCTTTCGAAGCCGATGTGCGCGTGGGCGGAAAATGGCGCGGCTGTCTGCGCTCCGTCAAAGGCGAACGCGATCTTTGGCAGGGCGGCAAATATCTCGAAGTCGAACGCCCGTCCCGCCTCGTCTACACCTTCCAATGGGACAAGCATGACGAGCAGGACGAAACCTTCGAAACCGTCGTCACTGTCCTGTTCGAAGATCAGGGCCGCAAGACCCTGATGAAGTTCTACCAGTCGGTCTTCAACACGACGCCGAACCGCGACGGCCATATCGGCGGCTGGAACAGTTCGTTCGACCGGCTCGAACAATATCTGGCTTCGGGAGCGACGGCATGAAACTCTATTATTCCGACGTCCTTATGCCGCGCAAAGCCTGCGCTGTGGCGCAGTATCTGAAAGCGCCGGTGGAGTTCGTCTATCTCCAGCTCAACAAGGGCGAACACAAGACGCCGGACTATCTGAGGCTCAACCCCAACGGCAAGGTGCCGACCCTGGTCGATGGCGACCGCGTGGTATGGGAAGCCGATGCCATTCTTTGCGCGCTGGCGCAGAAGATGAAGTCGGACCTGCTGCCGACGGATGAACGTCTGGTCGAAGTGCAGCGCTGGCTGAGCTGGAACGCCTATCAGTTCAACCCCGGCGGCAGCACGCTCTACTTCGAATATATCATCAAGCCGCGCTTCAATATCGGCCCGGTGGACGAAGCCGAGGTGAAGAACGCGCAAGCCACGTTCCGCACCTATGGCGCGATGCTCGATGCGCATCTGAAGGGCCGCAAATGGCTTGTGGGCGACACGCCGACCATCGCGGACTTCTCCGTCGCCGTCACCCTGCCCTACGCGGAGAAAGCGCACATCCCGCTAAACGAATTTCCCGAGATGCGCCGCTGGCACGATCAGCTCAACGCGTTCGACGCCTGGCGCAATCCTTTCCCGCAGCACGCATAGAAGGAGAAACTCCCATGCAAAATCTCAAAGGTCTCCAACCCTGCCTGTGGTTCAACGATCAGGCCGAAGAGGCTGCGAAGCTCTATTGCAGCATCTTCCCCAATTCGAAGATCGGCCGCATCTCGCACTACACCAGCGAAGGCCAGGACATTCATGGCCACAAGGAAGGGGCTGTGATGAGCGTCGAGTTCGAGCTCGATGGCCGCCCTTTCATGGGCCTGAACGGCGGGCCGATGTTCAAGTTCACCGAAGCGGTGTCGTTCTCGATCGACTGCCGCGATCAGGAAGAAGTGGATTACTTCACCAGCAAGCTCATCGCCGACGGCGGCGAGCAAGGCCCTTGCGGCTGGCTGAAGGACAGGTTCGGCCTGTCCTGGCAGGTGGTTCCCGTAGCTCTTCAAGAAATGTTGAACGATCGCGACGGCGCAAAATCCCGGCGCGTCATGAAAGCCATGCTTCAGATGCACAAGCTCGACATCGCCAAATTGCAGGAGGCCTATAATGGCTGAGACCATCGCCCATCCTCCCGTCGCCTCGCGCGCCGAATGGCGCAAGGCGCGGCTTGCCCTTCTCGATCGCGAGAAAGAGCTCACCAAGCACTACGATCGCGTGGCCGCCGAGCGCCGCCGCCTGCCCATGGTGAAGGTCGACAAGAGCTACACGTTCGACACGCCCGCCGGAAAGAAGAGTCTGCTCGATCTCTTCGAAGGCAAGCGCCAGCTTATCGTCTATCACTTCATGTTCGGGCCGGACTGGCAGAAGGGTTGCCCCGGCTGCACCTGGTTCGGCGGCGCGCTGGGCAATCTCGGCGCCATGGAAGATCGCGACACGCATTTCATCATGGTCAGCCGCGCGCCTCTCGAGAAGCTGCAGGCGTACAAGAAAGAGCACGGCTGGAAGCAGGACTGGGTGTCGTCCTTCGGCAGCGACTTCAACTACGACTTCCATGTCACGCTCGACGATGCGGTGACGCCGCGCGAATACAACTACCTTGCCGGCCCGGAGCTGGACGCGAAGAACGGCCGCGCCATCACCGGCGAAGAACATGGTCTCAGCGTGTTCTTTCGCATCGGCGACGACATCTTCCACACCTATTCCTGCTTCGCGCGCGGCACCGAGGGCATCACCGATGCCTACCGCCTGCTCGACATCACGCCCTACGGCCGCCAGCAGGACTTTGAAGATTCGCCCGCCGGCTTCCCGCAAAAGCCCACTTACGGATAATCGACATGAGCAAACCTTTCGTTCTCACCCGCACCTTCGATGCGCCGCGCAAGCTGGTGTGGGAGGTGATGACCCAGGCCGAACATCTGAAGCACTGGATGGGGCCCACCGGGCAACTCAGCCACGCGACGGTGGATCTGCGTCCGGGCGGTATTTTCCACTACGGCATGGCCATGCCCAATGGCGATGTCATGTGGGGCAAGTGGACGTTCAAGGAGATCGTTCCGCCGGAAAAACTCGTCGTCATCGTCGCGTTCTCCGATGCCGACAGGGGCGAGACGCGCCACCCGATGGCCGCCGACTGGCCGCTCGAAACCATCTCCACCACCACGCTCACCGAAAGCGGGGGGAAGACGACGATGCGTCTGGAATGGAGCGCGTACAACGCCACGGAAGCCGAACGGTCCGTCTTCGACGCCAGCCACGACAGCATGACGCAAGGCTGGGGCGGCACCATGAACGCGCTCGATGCCTATCTCGCGAAGCTGCAGGGGAAGTGACCGCGAGCTTCAAATCTATCACGCAACCGAGACACTGACGGAGAGGAAAATGAGAGCCAGCGCCTATCTGAATTTCGACGGCAACTGCGCCGAAGCCTTCGAATTCTACGCGAAAACCTTCCCAGGCACCGAACTGCGCATCATGCGCATGGGCGACATGGACAAGACGGCCACCGCGCCGAAGAAGGACTGGGCGATGCACGCCTATCTGAAGATCGGCGACACCGACGTCATGGCCTCCGACACGTTCGATTTCAAATATGAGAAGCCGGTCGGCTTCCATGTCGCCGTGAACGTGGAAACGCCGGAAGAGGCCGAACGCATCTTCAACGCGCTGTCCGGGGGCGGCACGGTCGAACAGGCGCTCACCGAAACCTTCTTCGCGCACAAATTCGGCACGCTCGTCGATCGCTGGGGCACGCCCTGGATGGTCGTCGCGCAGAAGCCGATGGGCTGAAGCCAGCAACGGGTCATGGAGGAAAGAACAATGAACGCTCAGGTACACAGCCGCGAACTTTCGATCGTCCGCACATTCGATGCGCCGCGCGACCTCGTCTTCAAGGCGTGGACGGACGGGAAGATGCTCGCGCAATGGTTCGGGCCGCAAGGCTTCACCAATCCGGTCGCGGAGGTGGATGCCCGCGTCGGCGGCAAGATCCATGTCGTCATGCGCGCCAATGACGAGATCGCCAAGGCCATGGGCTTCCGCGATGCGCCGATGCGCGGCGAGTTCAAGGAAATCGATCCGCCGAAAAAGCTCGTCTTCATCAACAACGCCGTGGATGCGGACGACAACATCGTCCTCAGCGGCCTGACCACCGTCACCTTCGAGGATCAGGGCGGCAAGACGAAGATGACGTTCCACACCAGGGCCAGCGGAACGCTGCCGCAGGTCGTCTTCATGCTGCAGGGCATGGAAGCCGGCTGGACCCAGAGCTTCGACAAGATGGACGCGATGTTCGCGCGAAAGGCAGCCTGAGCCATGCAATTCATCTCATTCTTCGCACCCGCCAATCCGCAGCCGCCCGGCACCATGCCCGACGCAAAGCACATGGAAGAGATGGGCAAGCTGATGGCCGAATGGATGGCCAAGGGCGTGCTTGTCGCCACCGGCGGCATCGGCCGCGCGGCCGATGGTGTTCGCATCACTTCGGCGAACGGCGATTTCAAGACGCGGGACGGCGCCGATCACGCGGTCGTGCCATCCGTGCATGGCTTCGCCATCCTGCAGGGCAACACGAAGGAAGATGTCGTCGAAGCCGCCAAGGCGTTCCTGAAAGTGGCGGGAGACGGCACTGTCGATCTCATCCCGCTCATGGGCCCGCCGCCGCAGAAGTGACAACCATGCACGCCTTCGTCACCATCGCGTCCATGATCGCCATCTTCGCGGCCCATGTGGTCATGATGCTGGAATTGCGGCCGCGTGCGACAAATGACAACAAGACGGAAACACCTTCGGGAGAGATTTTATGAAAACCCATCATGTCATCGCAGGCGCCGCCTGCGCCGCGCTTCTGATCGGCGCGTCTCTGCAAGCCGGCGCCGCCGATACCATCAAGCCGGCGGCAACGCCGGTGCCGGCCAGCACCTATAGCGTCGACAAGGCGCATGCCAGCCTCGTGTTCCGGGTCAGTCATCTGGGCTTTTCGAACTGGACCGGCCGTTTTGCCGACTGGGATGCGAAGCTGACTTTGGATCCGAAGAACCCGGCGAAAAGCCATGTGGAGGCCACGATCGATCCCAATTCGCTCAGCGCCGATCATCCGCCCAAAGGCTTTCTGGAGGAGTTGCGCGGCGCGCAGTTTCTCAACGCCATCAAGTTTCCCAAAATGACGTTCAAGTCCACGAAGGTGGTGATGACCGGCCCCAACACCGCCGACGTCACCGGCGATTTCGGACTGCACGGGATCACCAAGCCGGTGACGCTGCATGTCACGTTCAATGGCGGGTGGGCGGCCATGAAGCTCGATCCGGGCGGCGCGCGGGCGGGCTTCTCTGCGGACGGATCGCTCAACCGGTCGGACTTCGGAATCTCGAACGGCATTCCGCCCAAGGGCACGACAATGGGGGTGGGCGACCTCGTCACCTTCCACATCGAAGCGGAATTCAGCCAGCACCCGCCGCAGGAGAAATAGGATGACGCTCAAGCTCTATGCGCACCCGCTTTCATCCTATTGCCACAAGGCGCTCATCGCCTTTTACGAGAACGACACGCCGTTCGAATTCCTGATGGTCGGCGATCCCACGAAAACCGATCCCAAGGTGTGGGAAGAATTCAAGGCGATGTGGCCCGTCGGAAAATTCCCGGTGCTGAAGGACACGGCGCGCGACTGGTTCGTGCCGGAGTCGACGCAAATCATCGAATATCTCGCGCAATATTATCCGGGAAGCTCCAAGCTGGTGCCCGATCACCCGGATGTTGCGCGGCAGGTGCGGATGCGCGACCGCTTTCTTGATCTTTACGTCCACAACGTGATGCAGGAGATCATGACCGATCGCCGCCGCCCGGAAGGCCAGAAGCGCCCCGACGATGTGGCGGACGCCAGGCGCCGCCTCACCATCGCGCTGGACATGATGGAAGAGGAAACCGGCATGATGCCCTGGGCCATGGGCGATGTCTTCACCATGGCCGATTGCGCGGCTTCCCCTGCCCTGTTCTATGGACACATGGCCATGCCGTTCGACAAGACCCATCCCAACGTCTTCGCCTACCGCCAGCGGCTGATGGAACGCCCGTCCTACGCCCGCGCGCTGAAAGAAGCCGAGCCGTATTTCAACCTGTTGCCGAAGTGAGTGGAGAATCCACGAATTCAAAAATCCGTCATGGCCGGGCTTGTCCCGGCCATCCATTTTCCAGAGTCTCGTCCATTGCTGCGCCGCTTCTGGAAAATGGATGGCCGCCATAGGGGCGGCCATGACGGACACTTTGATTAGCCGCCTGGAGTGAGAGATGCCCATCACCATCACCGCCTTCGAAAAATCGCCCGATGGCGGCAAGGGACTGGCGCGCGACACGCGCGTTCGCTGGGCGCTGGAAGAAGCCGGCCTGCCCTATGATGTTCGCCTCGTCTCCTTTGCGGCGATGAAACAGCCCGCGCATATGGCGCTGCATCCCTTCGGGCAGATCCCCACCTATGAAGAGGGCGATATCGCCATCTTCGAAACCGGCGCCATCGTTCTTCACATCGCCCAGCACCATGCGGGTTTGCTGCCGGTCGATCCCGCCGCCCGCGCGCGCGCCATTGCCTGGGTCTTCGCCGCGCTCAACACGGTGGAGCCGCCGATCCTGGAACTGCAGACGGCGGTGCTGGTGGACCGCGGCAAACCCTGGAGCGAAGCACGCCTGCCGGAAGTGAAAGACCGCATCCGCGACCGGCTGAAACAGCTCTCCGCCTGTCTCGGCGATTCCGAATGGCTCGATGGCGCGTTCAGCGCCGGCGATCTGATGATGGCATCCGTGCTGCTGCGTGTCAGAGGCTCAGGCTTGCTCGACGAATTCGCCAACCTCGCCGCCTATGTCGCCCGCGCCGAAGCCCGCCCCGCCTACAAGCGCGCGTTTGCGGCGCAATGGGAAGTGAACAAACCAGCGGGCGCTTAGAGAGCCAGATGGTCTCGCTAATTGGGTGCTGCCCCCGTAAGAGATTGCGCGGGGCTAAGCCACAACGGTTGGAACGACTTGGATGAGTTTGGGATCTGGGTTCAGCAAAGCCCAACAGTAAGTTGGTTTGGCCGAAAGAAATTTGGCTGATGGCGCGATAAGCGCTCCTTGAGGAAAAGGGGAAATGGAAATCGCATGCTTGCTATCAGGTAAATACTTTAACAGCTGAGTCCGCTTAGTTGCCTCAACTAGATCGCCTCGATCAAGCTCGGTATCGGCACACCAGAATCGACGCACACCCCGGCCCCTTAAGCCCGCCGCTATATCGGCAGGCGTATTAAGTGCTAAACAAGTGTACTCACTCCCATCCGGTCGCGTTTCGGCATATTGAGCATCTTCAAAAGCCAATTGGTCGACGGGTATCCCACTCAAATTCTCAGCACCGAAGAATTGGGCCGGCTCTCCAAGCCGATGAAAATCGGACACCGCAAATACTTCCCAAACCATTTTGTGCTGCTCTCGAAGAATATCCATAATGCTGGATCTGAGAGATTCAGCATTCGCTCCTTCATTCCGGACCAAGGGTCGAATTGCAGCAGTGCTTTGAACGTCCTTAAACCGTCCAAAGAGTTCATCGCAGCGATGAGCGGCACCATGCAGCCGAATAAAGTGATCTCGATTTGACCTCCTTATCCAGTATATCTCCGGAACTTTCTCACCAAACAAAATCGGCATGGTGCTTTCAGGATCAGACTGCATGTGAGTTTGGCCTAAGCAAGAGATACGGCGACAGGATAGATATTCCCCGAACATTTTTCTCCAGACGCAGCGATACATATGAACCGTGCGAAATTTGCGATGACAGGTATTCTGTCGACCCATTCACTATGAACTCGCTGCCTCACGTTCCAGTCGGACAGCATCCTCTAACGAAGCACCCGGACCGATAAGTGTGTAACCTCGCTCCAGACGCGCGCGCTTAAAGGGAAAACGAATACGCGATACTGTATCTATTGAAAGTGTTGGATTTCCCGCCCCTAAAAACACTGGCTCTTTCGCGGCAGCGGAGGTGACCATCGCAAGCGCTTTCTCAGCCGCTTCCTCTTCCGAGTCAGATTTAACAAATCGAGTGGTCGCAAAACCGGTACAGCCATCTCGCATTTTCATTCCTGTTCCGGTGAGAATGACGCGGAACTGCGGCATTTTACGACTCCTTTGAAAATTCGGAGCTGAAAATACAGTGACATCGACAACGCTCACCGCGCAGCGACATTGCACCACTCAAGCCCGCTCCACCAGCGCCGCGAAGCAGCCGCGCTTGGCGTAGTGCACGTGAACATAGGCGGTGTCGCCGCGCGCGAAGAGGCGCTCCAGCACCGGCTCGACCGCCGATCCGTCCACGGCATCGGCTTCCACGATCATCCCGTCCTGGTCATAGGCGCGCAGCGACAGCAGTCGCGTGCGCAGCGCCGGCGGCACCGCGTGTCCGTCGAACCGCGCGCCATGGCGGCTGACGAAGATCGGCCCCGTCGCGCGATAGGGCGAATGGGCGGGCTGGTGCTCGTGGTTGATAAGCAGCACTTCGCTGCCGGGCTCCACGTCGGCCAGCGAGACGCGGCACGGGAACGTATCGCCCGCGCCCGCCACCATGCGGCGAAAGCCCTTCGCCTCGAGCTCCTCGTCGGACAGCGCGAACAGCGGCGCGAAAGGCTCGCGGTGAAGGCCCTGGAAATGAAACGGCATGAACGGCTCCGAACGGGATTACCCGCCCGGTATGCCCCGCACCGCCGCCCGCCTCGACCCGATGCTTGCGACGGGCGTGTCCGGCGCGAACGGCGTCCTCTTGACGTTCGCGATTTTTGTTCTTATTATGTTCTATTCGGCCGGTTCTCGGGCGGGCGCCATTTTCTCTCCCGGGAAACGGGGGCGACAGGAAGAAGGGGGTACACCACGAAGGGTGAAAACAACAATCAAGCGATGGGGGGACCCGAAAGCGGCACACAAGGCGGGCAACACGGCCGGCAACGCGCGAAATCGTATTTTTCGACAAACAACCTCCCAAAACGGGCTTCTATTTCGGGGATTGTGCAGGCGAACCAGTCACTTGAGGCAGAAGTGCCATACCCCCCTCCCCCCACCCCCCATTTTTTCAATTCAATTCGGGACAGGGGCGGAAAAGACGAGGTTCGAATGCATGGTGCGGCGCCGGACCACAACATCTGGAGTCCGCGATTTCGAGCCCCGGAAATTTGACTTCAATTCGGGACAGGGACAGGGGCGGAGCGGGTCGATCGGCGGGAAAGCGGGCCATTCCAGTTGGCCCGGGGCTTGCGACCCCGATGGGCAGACGCCTCGAAACGGAACATTGCCCATGTTCGCTGCCCTTGCCCTGATGATGACCGTGCTGTTCAGCGGGATCGCCACCGCGGCCGAACCCGCGCAGTTCATCCCGATCAGCTACACCGCGCCCGACCGCGCGGCCGTGGATTCGATCAAAGCCGGCAATCACGACTGCCCGCACTGCATGCTGGCCGGCGCGAACCTCGACAACACCTGCGTGAAGAACGGCAATCTCACCGGCGCCGATTTCTCGAACGTCCACGCCGTTTTGATGTGCATGTCCTATGCGAACTTCACCGACGTGTCGTTCAAGGACGCCAATCTCTCCGGCGCGAACCTGGCGCACGCCAACCTCACCGGTGCCGATTTCACCGGCGCCAAACTTGCGATCACGTCCTTCAAGGGAACGGATCTGACGAAGACCAAAGGCCTGACGCAGGCGCAGCTCGATCAGGCCTGCAGCGACAAGGACACTAGAGTCCCCGCCGGCCTCAAGGCGCATATGTGCACCTGAACCAGTTTACCCTCCGAATGGCACCTTGGCCCCGGCGCATATGTAACGCCGGGGTTTTCTTTTCAGTCGGAGCTTTGCGGCAGCATGCCGGATAATTCCACGCGCCCGTTGCGCACGGCGCACTTGTTCTGCATGCCGACGACGGAAGGCACCACCATCGGAACGCCGCGTGTCATCGCAACATTGGTGACCAGTCTCGCCTGCTTGCCATCTTCCGCTTGCGAATAGCTGATCGCCGTGCGGCCTATCTCATCGGTCCATGTGAGAAGCAGCACGATGACGGACCTGCCCTGTTCGTCTTTCGCGCTCCAGCGTTTCACCTGCGGTGCAGCCACCTTGCCGACGACATGCACGGTGCCGTCCAGATCCACGGCAATCTGGCCCAAATCCGCGCGCTTCGGCGCCGCGCTGTCGTCATAGCTGTCGCTGTGCCAGACCTCAGCATGCGCGCCGCTGATCCAGCTCTTGCCCTTAGGCACCGCAGCGGCGAGCGGATCATAGATCTGAAGAACGATCCGCTTCGAATCCACCGCCAGCACCTTCATAGAAGCGGCGCGGGCAGCGTCTGCCGGCTTGCCGAAATTCAGAAAGCCATTGGCGCCGTCGGTCGACAATGTCATCGCGCAATTGCCGAGCGTCGTGCCCGCAGAGATCGTCGCCAGCGACGGATCGTTCGCGTTGCCCGGCGACATGATCGGATAGTCGGCGATCAGCTTGTTGCCGGGAACAGGCTTCAGTTTCGCGAAGGCCGAAGGCTTCACGTCCGGACAGCCAATGTTGTCCTCGTCGTTGCCCCAGTTTGCAGCGGGATTCTTTCGAATCTCCGCCACGCTGAAGCGGACATAATCTGCCTGCGCCACCGTGCCCGTCGCCGGTTCGATGTTGTGAAAAGAGCAACTGGATTGCGAGAGCAGCTGGAACGGCGCGAGGCTGTAGGTGTCGGTGTTGTCCCAGCGCCAGGAGGAACCGCCATTCTCGACATGCACCATGCGGTTACTGGAGAATGACACGGAGTCTTCGCCAACGCTTGCTGCGCCATAACCATCATTGCAGAGCAACAGCACTCTTGCGGGCTTGCCGCCGCTGTTGAGCAGCCAATATTCCGTGCCGCCATTGTGCGGGCCGTCATCGTCGGCGGCGCGGCACCCATCATCGGGTGCATCATCCGGCTTGTCCTTGATGCCGAACAGAATCTCGGCCACCTACGATTGTCCGGCGTCGTGGACCGTTACGAGCTTGCAGGTGGAGCGCTTGCCGCAGATCGCGGACTTTTGGGCGTGTGTCAGTGAAGGCGCTGCCGCCGCGCAGGAGAAGACGAAAATCGCACCAAGGCAGAAAAGACGAAAGGCGTTCATGCCGATCCCCAAAAGCAGCAGAGCGCGGCAAACCTACCGCGCTCTGCTCTTCTTGTATTGAGGATTTCCTACAACCCGATCACAGCTATTCCGCGGCCTGCGGCAGATCCTTCGGCTTCCAGCGCAGCATGGGTTTGCGGGCCGCGGCTGTTTCGTCAAGGCGGCGGCGGGGAGCGAGACGCGGGGCGCCTTCGAAGCGCGCGGTCTGGCCGGCCTTGGCTTCCAGCGCCATCGTCCGCAGCACATGGATGAAGCGGTCGAGCGACTCCTTGGATTCCGACTCCGTCGGCTCGATCAGCATCGCGCCGTGAACCACGAGCGGGAAATACATCGTCATCGGATGATAGCCCTCGTCGATCATCGCCTTGGCGAAATCGAGCGTGGTGACGCCCGTGCCTTCGAGGAAGCTGTCGTCAAACAACGCTTCATGCATGCAGGGCTGTTCGCCAAACGGCGCGCTCATCACATCCTTGAGCGACGCCAGGATATAGTTCGCGGAAAGCACCGCATCCTCGCTCGCCTGGCGGATGCCGTCGGCGCCGTGGCTCATCATGTAGGTCAGCGCGCGGCTGAACATCCCCATCTGGCCGTGGAACGCGCACATGCGGCCGAAGGGCTTCGCGCCATCGGTCGCTTCGTCGGCATGTTCGATCATGCGGAACTCGTTGCCATCATGGACGAGCAACGGCAGCGGCGCATAAGCCGCCAAACGGTCGGAGAGAACGACGGGTCCTGCGCCCGGCCCGCCGCCGCCATGCGGTGTAGAGAACGTCTTGTGAAGATTGATATGCATCGCGTCCACGCCCAGATCGCCGGGGCGCACGCGGCCCGCGATGGCGTTGAAGTTCGCGCCGTCGCAATAGAAGTAGGCGCCGGCGGCATGCACCGCGTCCGCCATCTCCTTGATGCGCGGCTCGAACAATCCGCAGGTGTTCGGATTGGTCAGCATGATCGCCGCCACGTCGGGGCCGAGCTTTGCCTCCAGCGCGTCGGCGTCGACATGGCCGTCTTCGGTCGCGGGCACTTCGTCCACGACAAAGCCCGCTACCGCCGCCGTCGCCGGATTGGTGCCGTGGGCGGACGACGGAACGAGAATGCGATTGCGCTTCTCGCCCCGCGCCTCGATGGCGGCGCGGATGGTCAGCAGCCCGCACAGCTCGCCATGCGCGCCGGCCTTGGGCGACATCGCCACTGCCGGCATGCCGGTCAGCGTGGTGAGCCATTTCATTAATTCAGAGATGGCTTCATAGGCGCCTTGCACCGTCTGCTGCGGCGCCAGCGGATGCACGTCGGCGAAGCCCGGCAACCGGGCCATCTTCTCGTTCAGGCGCGGGTTGTGCTTCATCGTGCAGGAGCCGAGCGGGTAAAGCCCGGCATCGATCGAATAGTTGAGCTGCGACAGCCGAACGAAATGGCGGATAACTTCCGGCTCGCTGAGGCCCGGCAAGCCGACCGACCCTTTGCGGCGCAGGCCACCGAGGCGCGCGTCGCTCATCTGCACTTCGGGAATATCCACGCCCGTCATACCGGGGCGGCCGAGTTCGAAGATCAGCGAGACGTCGTGCTGAAGCCCGCGATCGCCGGAGATCGTCGACATCTCGTTTTCGTTGACGGAGCCCGAAGATGTGGGGCGGCCTTGGTTGTTCATGGTCATGCCACGGCTCCCGACAGCGCATGCACCAGGGCATCGCAGTCTTCATCGGTGTTGGTTTCGGTGGCGGCGACAATCAGAAGATCACGCGCCTCCTTGTCGTGCGGCAGCAGGCGCGAAGCGGGAACGCCCGCGATGATGCCCTTCTCCGCCAGTTCATCCACCACGCTCGCTGCCGTCTTCGGCAGCTTCAGCGTGAACTCGTTGAAGAAGGAAGACGTGAGAAGTTCCACGCCCTTGATGTCTGCCAGCCGATCGGCCAGCGCGGAAGCCCTTGCATGGTTCGCCCGCGCCAGCCGCAGGAAACCTTCCTCGCCCAAAAGCGAGAGATGGATCGTGAAAGCGAGGCAGCAGAGACCGGAATTCGTGCAGATGTTGCTCGTCGCCTTCTCGCGGCGGATATGCTGCTCGCGGGTGGAAAGCGTCAGCACGTAACCGCGCTTGCCGGCGGCGTCAGCAGTTTCACCGGCAAGGCGCCCCGGCATGTTGCGCAAATACTTCTCGCGCGTCGCGAAGAGGCCGACATAAGGCCCGCCAAAGTTCAGTCCAACACCGAGCGACTGGCCTTCTGCCGCAACGATATCCGCGCCCTGGGCACCCGGCGGTTCAATCAGGCCGAGCGACACGATCTCGGTGACAACAGCGATAAGCAGCGCGCCCTTGGCATGCGCCGCATCCGCGATGGGCTTCAGGTTACGGATCAAGCCGAACACGTCCGGGCTCTGCACCACAACGCAGGCCGTCTGATCGTCGATCAGAGCGATGATGTCTTCCGCCTTGCCGGGCGTGACCGGGCTGCGCGTGACAGTGCCCGAAAGACCGGCCACGGTTTCCACCGTCTCGGCATAGTGCGGATGCAGTCCGCCGGAGAGAATGGCTTTGGGGCGTTTGGTGATCCGCTGCGCCATCAGCACGCCTTCGGCCGTCGCGGTGGAGCCGTCGTAGAGCGAGGCGTTCGCCACCTCCATGCCGGTCAGCAGCGCCACCTGCGTCTGGAATTCGAAGAGATATTGCAGCGTGCCCTGCGCGATTTCAGGCTGATAGGGCGTGTAGCTGGTCAGGAACTCCGAACGCTGGATCAAATGATCGACTGCGCTTGGCACATGATGCTTGTAGGCACCCGCACCGCAGAAGAACGGCAGCGACCCCGCAGATTTGCTCTTGCCCGCCATCTTGGTGAGCTGGCGCTCAATGGCGAGTTCGCCCTGCGTATCCGGCAGATCGAACACGTTGCGCTGGACCACGGCGGAATGCGGCACATCGCGGAACAGACGGTCGATACTGTCCACGCCTATACGATCCAGCATCGCCGCGCGATCGTCTTTGGTGAGAGGAAGGTAACGCATGGATCAGAGGCCTTTCACGAACTCGTCGTACTGCGCCTTGGTCATCAGCTTGTCGAACTCGGCCTTGTTCACGCCCTTGAGCTTGAAGAACCAGCCATCGCCTTCCGGATCGGCGTTGACCTTCGCGGGCTCATCGGCCAGCGCGGCATTGCCTTCGGTGACTTCGCCGCCGACCGGCGCATAGACATCGCTGGCCGCTTTCACGCTTTCGACGACGGCTGCTTCACCGCCCGCGCCGACCTTGCGGCCGGCTTCAGGCACTTCGACGAACACCACGTCGCCAAGCTGTTCGGCAGCGTGCTTGGTGATGCCGATTGTGGCCGTATCGCCGTCGAGGCGGACCCATTCATGCTGATCGGTAAAACGGACTTCGCTCATGGGAGCCTCTCACTTGCGTTTGTAGCGGTTGGGAACGAATGGCATCGGCGCAACGCGCGCCGGATTGGGTTTGCCGCGGACGATCAAATCGACTTCGGTGCCATTGGCGGCGAACTGAACATCGATATAGCCCATTGCGACAGGTGCATTTAGCGAGGGGCCGAACCCGCCACTCGTGATGTGACCAATGACATTGCCGCGCTTGTCTGCAATCTGCGTACCTTCGCGGGCAGGTGCACGACCAGTGGGCAATATGCCAACACGCTTTCGAGATACGGCGTTTGCAATCTCGTCCATGATCATTTCTGCCGCCGGAAAATCTTTGGCTTCTTTGCGGCGCTTACCGATAGACCACACCAGATTGGCTTCGACGGGATCGGTTGTCTCGTCGATGTCATGCCCATAGAGGCAAAGTCCTGCTTCCAACCGCAGCGAGTCACGCGCCGCGAGCCCGATGGGCAGAACATCCGGATCGGCAAGCAACGCACGCGCGACCTTCTCAACGTCTTTGCCTTCGACCGAAATCTCGAAGCCATCTTCGCCCGTGTAACCGGAGCGGCTGACGATGGCGGGGCAACCGGCAACATTCGCGCGTCGCACCTGCATGAAGGTCATCGTGGCGATACCGGGCGAAAGCTTTTCTAGAACATTGCCCGCTGCCGGTCCCTGCAGCGCCAGCAGCGCGCGGCCGGGCTTCGGCGTCAGCGTCGCCTGGCCTTTCAGCTTGTCCGCCATATAGGCGAAATCGCCTTCCTTGGTCGCGCCGTTGACGACGAGATAGAGATCCTTCTCGCCCGCAAGATGCGTGAACATGAAATCGTCGATGATCGTGCCGCCGTCATTCAGGAGCAGGCCATATCGCTGCATGCCTTCTTTCAGGCCCTGCACGTCAGCGGGCGTCACGCGTTCCAGCGCTTTGGCCGGATTGTCGCCGCCGAGGAATGCCTGTCCCATATGCGAGACATCGAACAGTCCCGCCTTCTCGCGCGTGTGCCGATGTTCTTTCAGAACGCCGGTCGGGTATTGAACCGGCATGTCGTAGCCGGCGAACGGCACCATCTTGGCGCCAAGCTCCATATGCAAAGCATGAAGTGGCGTCTTGCGCAGTGTTTCGGTGCTGTCTGTCATAACGGTCCGCGACTGAGGTTGATGGCGCAGCCTCCGGCGAACCGGATTCCGCACCCCTCTGTCATGGGACCTGAGAGATTTCCCCGCAGCGCGTTTTCGCGTCCGCGGATTACCCCTTCGGTGAGAGCCGCCCAACCGGCAGCCCTGCTTTCCAGAAGTTCATCTCCTTCGCGGTCCTTTTGCCTGAGAGTTTCCGGGGCGGTTGCTCCTTCGGCGTTGGCTTTTCGCCAATCTCTCCCGCGAGGGATCGAATGTATGGCCGGGACGGCGCGCCTCACGGCGGGATCGCCCGTTGCAGTGCATCATAAAGAGGGGCTTTGGGGAGTCAAAGGAATCCGCCAATCCGGCCCGATTCGCTCACATCCTGGGCGGTATTTCGATGCCCAGAAGGTCTAGCCCTTTGCGCAATGTTTCCAGCGTCAGCGAGCATAATCCCAGCCGGGCCGCGCGAAGTTCTGTATCGCTCTCAGACAGAATGTGATGCTCCGAATAGAATCGGCTGAACTCCTGGGCCAGGTTGAACAGGTAATCGCAGATCAAATTTGGCGCCCGCCGCATCTCCGCTGCGACCATGACATCTGGCAGCGCGAGAAGCTGCAAGGCCAGCTTCCGTTCTTCCGCCGAGCGGATAACGGGCACAGCGGTTGCGAAGTTCTGCTCCTCCGCCCGTCGCAGGATCGATTGGATGCGCACGGCGGCATATTGGAGGTAAGGACCTGTCTTTCCCTCAAACCTCGAGAAGCGAGAGAGATCGAAGATGTAGTCCGTCTGCCGGAAGTTCGAGAGGTCGGCGAACTTCAGGGTTGCAATGCCAATCATCTTCGCCGTCGCTGCGCGTTCTTCGGCGGGATAATCTGCACCAATGCCGGCTTCGCTCAGGCGCTTTTCGGCTTCTTCGGTCACCATCGCTATGAGGTCGTAGAGCTTCATCACGCCGCCGGCGCGCGTCTTGAACGGCTTGCCGTCCGCCCCATTCATGGTGCCGAAGCCGGCGTGTTCGAGCTCGGCCTTGCCGTTCAAATGGGCCTTTCGCGCCGCGCGATAGACCTGCTCGAAATGCAAATGTTGACGCTGATCGACAACATACAGAATGAGATCCGGATTTTGCTCTTTGACACGATCCACAATCGTCGCGAGATCGGTCGTTCCATACAGCACTGCGCCATCCGACTTCACGAGAATAAGCGGCGGCATTTCTTTCTTGTCACCGGGTTCGGCAACCGGAATGACGAGTGCCCCTTCACTCTCTTCGGTGATGTGACTGGCCTTCAGCTCCGCGATCATCGGCGCGATCAACGGCTCGACGCTCGCCTCACCTTTCCAGAGATCGAAATGAATACCGAGACTGTCCCACTCACGTTCGAGGCCAACCTTGGAGACCGCGAAGAAGTGTTCCCACAATGCGCGATAACCCGGACGACCGGACTGCAGTTCCGCGGTCGCCTTGCGTGCTTCTTCCAGCCGCGCTGGATCGGCTTTGCACGCCGCAGAAGCCGCCGGGTAGATCTCTTCGAGGTCATCCATTGTCACCGGCGACTCTTTGGGATAGGGGCCGGTAAATTTCTCGTCGAAGTAGATCGGTGCTGTTCCGCGATGCTTGATCTCGGATATCAGCTGTCCCATCTGCAAGCCCCAATCGCCCAAATGCACATCGCTTGTGACAGTCCATCCGTTCGCGCGAAACAGCCGCTGGAGCGAGTCCCCAATCACAGATGAGCGCAAATGCCCGACATGCATTGGTTTGGCGACATTGGCGCCCCCGAAATCTATGACGGCGGATTTGCCATATCCCGTTTCCGGTGCGCCGAGGCGTCCATCCTTCGCCATGGCAACAATGCGCGAGACCACCGCATCGTCCGTTATGTTCAGGTTGATAAACCCGGGACCGGCGATCTCGACTTTGGAAAAGATCGGTTCGGCTTTCAGTCGCGCGGCAATTTTCTCGGCGATGGCGCGCGGATTCTGCTTGGCGGCCTTCGCCGCGGGCAGTGCTCCGTTGCACTGGAATTGCGCCAGATCGGGCCGATCAGAAATCTGGACAGACCCGAGCTCGGACGAAAGGCCTTCTGCCGCGAACGCGGCCTGCGCGATCGCAGTCAGCTCGGCCGAAAGCGACTTCATTGCTGAAAAATTCCGGTCGTCTTGTTGTAGTCGTATTGTTCCTTGGTGAGCTGGAAGCCGACCAGGATTTGGTAATTGTAAGGCTTGTTGGTTCCGTCGGTGGTAAGCGTGATATCTTTGACGTCTTCTGTGCTTGCGGCGGTGGTTTCGCCTTCGCCAAATGAAACTGTCACCGATCGCACCGTGCGGGTCACGACCCGCGCACCCTGCGTTACCGCCACAAAATACGGGATCGTGTAAGTCGTCGCTGCACCAGCCGAGGGACGCGTGGCCTCAAAGGTGACTTCGATATCGGAGTCGGCGTGTTTGCCTTCCTTGTCGAACGTGCAGCTCCCGTCCACGTCGGTGATTTTTGCCGTATAGAGCGCGTTCGCGGGTTCGGTCGCCGCACCCGGTTTGAACTGGGTTACCACGAAAGCATCCAGCACGCTGGTCCAGCCGGGGCAATATTGAATCTTCTTGTCATTGGCGCAGGACGCCACAAGAAGAGCGAGTGTGGCGATCGCGGCAAAACGGATGGGTGTGCGCTTCATCGTGTCCTGTTAATGCTAGAAGGAAGGCTGCGGCGACCGGGCCAATGCTTGACTTTTCGCCCGTCCGCGCCCCTTTTTCAACCGGTGCCCAAAAGGCGCGGGACTCTATCCAAGCAGGCGATTCATGGGAAGTGCGGCAGACTTGAAGGAGACCGGGGCCAAACCGCGGCTGACGCTCCTCCTCGCCGCCCCCAGGGGATTTTGCGCAGGGGTCGATCGTGCCATTCGTATCGTAGAGCTGGCACTCCAGAAATTCGGGGCACCAGTCTATGTGCGCCACGAAATCGTTCACAATCGCTTCGTCGTCGAGCGGCTGGAACGCATGGGCGCAGTCTTCATCGATGAACTGGATCAGGCACCGGCTGGTGCACGGGTCATCTTCTCGGCGCATGGCGTTCCGAAATCCGTTCCGGAAGAAGCGCAACGGCGGGAGTTGTACTATCTGGACGCCACATGCCCGCTGGTTTCCAAGGTCCATGTCGAGGCGGGAAGGCACTTTAAGGCGGGAAGGCAGATTGTCTTGATCGGCCACAATGGGCATCCGGAAGTGGAAGGAACGATTGGGCAGCTTCCGCGGGGCGCGATATCGCTCATCGAAACGGCCAAGGACGCGGAAGCGTTCTTGCCGCACGACGAGGCCAAGCTGGCCTACATTACGCAAACGACACTTTCCGTGGACGACACAGCGGAGATTGTCTCCATTCTACGCCGCCGCTTTCCAACGATCGCCGGCCCGCACAAGGAAGATGTCTGCTACGCAACGACGAATAGGCAGGAGGCCGTCAAGGCTATCGCCCCCAAGGCGGACGTGGTGTTCGTGATAGGCGCGCCTAATTCCTCGAATTCCATGCGGCTTGTTGAGGTTGCCAAGCGCGCCGGCGCAAGGGACGCACGCCTGATACAGCGCGCGACCGATATCGACTGGTCCATCTTTCATGCAGGTGAGACAATCGGCCTGACCGCAGGAGCGTCCGCACCCGAAGTGCTCATGGAAGAAGTCATAAACGCTTTCCGCGACCGGTATGCGGTCGAACTCGATGAAATCGTCGTCACCCAGGAGAATGTCGAGTTCAACGTGCCCAGAGCGCTGATGTGAGCGGCTCATGGCAGTCTACACAGATGTTTCCTTCGAAGATCTGGAGAATCTCCTCCAGTCCTACGACGTAGGCAGCCCGCGCAGCTTCAAGGGCATTGCCGAAGGCGTCGAAAATTCAAACTTCCATCTTCAGACTGATCGAGGCGGATACATTCTGACGCTCTATGAGAAGCGCGTCAGTGCTTCTGACCTGCCCTATTTCTTGGGTCTTATGGAGCACCTTGCGGCACACGGGGTTGCGTGCCCGCTGCCCGTGCGAAATAGAAGCGGCGCCAACTGGATCGAACTGAACGGCAAACCTGCAGCACTTTTGACATTTCTAGACGGTGTATCCCTTCGGAAACCGGAGGTATCGCATTGCGCCCTGGCCGGATCGGCATTGGCGGAATTTCATGCAGCAGGAGCCGATTTCGCGATGACGCGTCCGAACGGCCTCAGCGTGAAAGGCTGGCGAGGCCTCGTAGAGCAAGTCCAAGGCAGCGCCGATAACTTTCAAGCCGGATTGGCCGAAACATTGTCTGCCACGCTTGCCGAGTTCGATGGCTGGCCGCAGGGCCTTCCGCAAGGTGTCATTCATGCAGATTTATTCCCAGACAATGTGCTGTTTATGGACGGCCACATATCAGGTCTGATCGACTTCTACTTCGCGTGCAATGATGCTTTGGCCTACGATGTTGCCGTAATGCTGAACGCGTGGTGTTTTGAACAGGATGGTTCTTTCAACGTAACTAAAGGCAAGAGCCTTCTGTCCGCATATAGCGAGCGGAGGCAATTCACCGCCGAAGAGGTTGAAGCATTACCGTTGCTGGCGCGCGGCGCGGCATTTCGTTTCTTGCTTACCAGGCTGTTCGACTGGCTGAATCCAGATCCGGCGGCGCTCGTGCGACCGAAAGATCCCCGAGATTATATCAAGCGCCTTCGTTTTCATCGTGGCGTGCGTCATGCATCCGAGTACGGCCTGTGACAATTCCAAAAGTCGACATTTTTACCGATGGCGCGTGCTCCGGAAATCCCGGACCGGGCGGTTGGGGCGCGATTTTGCGCTACGGCAAGCACGAGAAGGAAATTTCCGGCGGCGAAGCAGCGACCACGAACAACCGTATGGAAATCATGGCCGCAATAGCCGCGCTCAGGCTGCTCACAAAGGCGTCTGCTGTGACCATTCATACCGACTCCCGCTATCTGATGGACGGTGCCACGAAATGGTTGGAACGGTGGAAGGCCAATGGCTGGCGGACAGCGGACAAGAAACCCGTGAAGAACGAGGATCTATGGCGCGCGCTGGAAGATGCCGCAGCGCCACATCACATCACTTGGCGCTGGGTCAAAGGGCATTCGGATCACGTGGAAAATGAACGCGCGGACGCCCTCGCCCGCGCGGCCATCGAATTCGTCCGTTAAAGCTGCTTCATGATGTGTTCGGCGCTCGACACGCTGAACGCACCCGGCTCTTCCACGTTCAGTTGCTTCACCACGCCATTGTCCACAAGCATCGAAAAGCGCTGGCTTCGCTTGCCCATACCGAACTTGGTGCCGTCCATTTCAAGCCCGATGGCGCGGGTGAAATCTCCATTGCCGTCAGCCAGCATTTCGACCTTACCGTCGGCGTGCTGATCCTTGCCCCAAGCGCCCATGACGAACGCGTCATTCACGGACATGCAGGCAATGGTGTCGACGCCTTTGGCCTTGATTTCGTCGGCATGAACAACAAATCCGGGGACGTGCTTCGCCGAACAGGTGGGCGTGAACGCTCCCGGCAGAGCGAAGAACACAACCTTTTTCCCGCTGAAAAGATCATCGGTCGTCACCGGCGTCGGCTTCCCGTCCTTCATCTCCATGAACGTCGCCGAGGGAACCTTGTCGCCTACCTTGATGGTCATCGTGATACTCCTTTGAATTGTAGCCGGGGGTGCTTTTAACCCAGCGCGACTTGCCCGGAAAGGGTGTGACCATCGCCTCTATCATGTTAGTTTTTAAAGTATGTCCAGGAACGACCGGTCCGTCGGCGGTACGAATTTTCTCGAAGGGAAGCTTCTGATTGCCCTTCCCGGAATGTCGGATCCGCGATTCGAGAAAAGCGTGATCTTCATGTGCGCGCACTCTGAGGAAGGCGCGATGGGCCTGATCGTGAACAAGCCCATCGAAGGGCTGGAATTTCAGGACTTGATCAAGAACCTCGACATCCCTGTCAAAAGCGAAGCGCCGAACGGCCCCGTCCTCTTTGGCGGGCCGGTGGATACGGGCCGGGGGTTTGTCCTGCACAGTGGCGAGTACAAATCCGACGAAGGCACCATGCCGGTCACCAGCGACATATCGCTGACGGCGACGCTCGACATTCTGCGCGCAATGGCCGATGGGCAGGGACCGAGCCAATCTGCCTTCGCACTGGGATACGCCGGATGGGGGCCGGGTCAAATCGAAGACGAAATCCGCCTGAACGGCTGGGTTCATTGCGATGCCGACGCGAACATCATTTTCGCGCCGGACATGGACGCAAAGTGGAGCGCGGCCATGCGTAAGCTCGGGATCGATCTTTCTCTGCTATCCGCCAACTCCGGCAGCGCCTGACGCTTCTTCCCGCGTCGACGCTCCGTAATGATGGGCAATGAAGTTCAGAGCATCGGCTGCCGACAAAGGAACGCTGTAATAGAATCCTTGCGCGAATTCGCAACCAAGATCCCGCACGCGCGCGGCTTCTTCTTCCGTTTCCACGCCCTCGATTACAACGTCGCGCTGAAGCTCTCTGCCAAGCGAGATCATGGAATTCAAGATCACCGGTCCATCCGCGGTGCCGCTTTCGCTCGGCATCAGGAAGCTCTTGTCGATCTTCACGGCATCGAAAGGGATGTCCTTGAGTTGGCCGAGCGTGGAAAGCCCCGTGCCAAAATCGTCGATGACAAGGCCGGCACCGATATCCTTCAGCTCTGAAATGGACGCGGCGGATTGCGAAGCCGTGGCCACAGCGCTTTCCGTAACCTCCAGCTTGATGGTGCCGGGAAGGACTTCATTCTGCGAAAGAGCTGTGCGAACGATGTCCGCAAACTCCGCATCGCGGAACTGGCGCCGCGAGACGTTCACGCTGACACTTAACGCAGGATCCAGCGGAAAATAACGCTGCCATTCCGAAAGATCGCGTGAGGCTCGCTCCAGCGCGAAACGGCCAAGCGAAACAATCAACCCGGTTTCTTCCGCATGCCCGATAAACTCCTTCGGAAGGAGAAGCCCCTTCTCGGGATGTCGCCAGCGGAGCAACGCCTCGAAGCCGATTACGCTTTCGTCCGGCAAATGAACGATGGGCTGGTAATAGACTTCGAACTGTTCCTGCTCGAGGGCGCGGCGCAACTCGGCTTCCAGCGCGACCGCATCGCCCGGCGCAAACGCTTCCAGATCGCGCGAGTAAAGCCTTGAGCAAGCTCCGCCCTGCCGCTTGGCCTGTAGGAGAGCGAGTTCTGCATTCTTGAGAAGCTCGAAAGGATCCTCGGCATCCGCGCCGGAAACGGCACCGGCGCTCGCCTGTGCGAAAACCTCGCGCCCCTGATGCGGAAACGCCTTGTTGCACGCTTCAGACAGTTCAATGCCGAGCGCCGCGGTATTTGCGCCACCGCCGGCAGCCAGGATGGCAAAGGAGTCCCCGCCAACACGGAAAACCTGCGCGCGCGTGCCAAGCTTCTTTGTCAGCCGATCCGCGACCGCTGCGAGAATTTCGTCCCCACCCTTATCACCCAGACTGGCGTGAATGGACTTGAAGCGATCTATGTCGAGAAGAACGAATGCGGCGTTCCGAAAGCCTTCGCCAAGCTGCTCAAGCGCTTCCATGAGGGCAATACGATTGCCCAGTCCGGTGAGAGGGTCCCGCAGCGCACGCTGTTCCGGCACCCCGGCTTCGGCTTCCTTGCGCGTGGTAACGTCAGCCATCAGGCCGAGGCAACGCGTTGCCGTGCCGCGATCTCCCATCATGGTGGCGCGCAGTTCGAACCACGGATAGTGACGGTCTTCGCTGCGGACGCGAAATTCGATCCGGAAGGCCAGACCGGATTGACTGCGGAAATCGTCCATCGCCTGGCGATAAACCTCGCGGTCATCCTGGTGGATGCGCGCGATCCAGGCGTCATGCGGGATCGATTGAGAGCTATCCGGCAAGCCGATCAGGCGCGCGGCATCCGCTGACAGCTTTACGACGTCTTTCCCGAAATCCAGATCAAACACGCCTTGATGCGACGCGCCGATCGCCAGCAACGCCGGCGCATTCGGTTGCGGCGCCGTTGCGGGTTCCTTGGCAGCGGGCGCTGTCACTATTGGCGGCGGCGAGGCGATGAGTTGCGATGGCCGTATTCCGGACAGGATCGCAATGCCTTCGCCCGCCGAAATCGCGAGCGCCAGCAACACCGCGCCGGCCGCTGCAAATCCACCGGTGATTGCCGGCGCCGCAGGATTGTCGGCAAACCCACCCAACGCCACAACGGTCGCCGCCAGCGTCACCAGCGAGAAAACGGCTGCGCTCGGTGCAACCACACGCGCCGCCTGCGCGCCGTTCATGCCGCGATGGACGAGATAGCCCGCGATGACCGCGCTGCCGCCGACAACGACAACCTGAAGGAAAACCGCGGCACCCGGCACGCCCAGAAAGGATGCAGCACTCAGCGCCAGCACACCGCGAATGGACCATGCGAGCCACTTGTTTGCTTTCGGCAGTACCTCGGCAACCGGCGCAACCAGATCTGCCAGCTTCACCCCGGCAGCGAGCGTCAGCCCTGCCAGCATGGCAGAGAAGCCGTATGGACCTCCCACGATTGTCATCCATCCGGCGTCAAAGACTCCGCCGCTCGTCAACTCCACGGCAAACACGGCAAGCAGTGTGATGGCTGCCCAGCGCGATGCCAGATGTGCGGTCATCACCGCGACGCCGGCGGTAATGGCGATCGAAGCCGCGATCAGTCCGGCAACCGCTGCGAGAAAGATCGCGAGCTGCTTGTTGTGCAGAACGAGCGCGGGCACCGTCCATGCAACGACGGATGGCTGCACATCGGCATTGATAACCCGCACCGCGAGCGTAGCGGACGTTGCCGGCGGAATGGTGACCAGAAAGGCATGACGACCAAACGCACGCGCCGGATCGACAGTCACGCCGGCATCGGAACTGGCAACCTGCAGCAGCATGGGTTTCCCGCGGCGTGGAAAGAAGCGCAAGCCCGCGCCGGGCGGTTGCCCCGCGATCAGCACGCGCGCTGCAGGCCTGTCCGCCTGATTGACCGCAGTGATCATGTACCACGCGGAGCCATCCGGCTCCTTGCCCGCGCGCGCATTGTAGGGACGCAGCGACGGCTGCAACTCGATCATCATGCGGCCGTCGGCGAAGTTCACATCGCCTTTTGTGGTTGTCGGCGCAGAAGAGGCGGCGCTCGCGAAAAGCGCGGCGAAGCAGGCGATGAACAAGGCGAGCTTTTTCAGCAAAACATATTCCGATTCGATTCCGTGCGAGCGCGGGTCAGGCTAACCGCGCTTCATCCTCAAGCAAAGCGAACAGGACATGGTCCTGCCATTCGCCGTTGATCTGCAGATAGCCCTTGGCGAGTCCTTCTTGCCGGAAACCGGCCTTCTGCAGCAAGTTTTTTGACGGCTCGTTCGAGGGCAGACATGCCGCTTCGATGCGGTGCATGCCAAGCGTCGCGAAGATGAACGGGATCAGCGCCCGCACCGCAGCATGCATATAGCCCTGTCGCGCGAAGCGTTCGCCGATCCAATAGCCGAGTGCGCAGCACTGGATCACGCCGCGGCGAACGTTGGAAAGCGTGCAACCGCCCAGAAGCGCATCGTCCTCGTCGCGAAACACGAAGAAGGCGTATGCCGTGTCGAGTCGCGACTCCTTCTGGTAGCGCTTCAGCCGGCGGCGGAATGCGCCTTTCGAAAGTTCGTCGCGCGCCCACACCGGCTCCCACGGCGAAAGAAACGCCCTGCTCTCACCGCGCAGCACCGTCCACGCCGCATAATCGCTCATGCGCGGATAGCGCAGATAAACACCGTCCCCCTTTATGATCGGCTGCTGGCCTCCAGGAAATGTGAGGCCCCGCATGAAGGCCATGGGGCCTTCGTTCATTCCGCGGCACGCAAACTGACGGCACCAAACCGCTTGGAAAAGCGATCGTGACTTTCAAACTTCGCAATCGGACCGATGCCCGCCATCGCGGGCTTCGCCGTCGCCATCACGCGTTCCCCGAAGCGGCGAATGGCGGACGCGTCGATCGCATCCAGCTTTGCCGTCAACTCGGCGACCGAGAGCACCTTGCCGAAGGTGAACATGTGGGACGCGATCTGCTCGGCGCGCGTGGACGGCTTTTCGAGCCCCATCAGAAGGCTCGATTTCATCTGCGCCTTGGCGCGCGCCACTTCCGCATCCGTCGCAGTGGCGGCAAGCGACGCCATTTCGCTGGCGATGACGGCGGAGATTTCCTCCGCCTCCTTCTCTCCGGTGCCGGCGTAGATGCCGATCGTTCCGCTGTCCGCCGCAGCCTGCGAGAATGCATAAACGGAATAGCAAAGCCCGCGCTTCTCGCGCACTTCCTGGAAGAGGCGCGACGACATTCCGCCGCCCAGCGCCATCACATAAGCCTGCGCGACATAGAAGTCCGGATCGCTGCTCGAAACGCCGGGGAACGCGTACGTCAGATGCGCCTGCTCCAGATCTTCCTTCACGCGCACATCGCCGCCGCCATATTCCGCGGTGCGCGGCTTCGGCGTTTCGCCGGATGGAAGCGTGGCGAATTTCTCTTCGGCCATCGCAACAAGCTCGGCATGATTCACAGCGCCGCTGGCGATGAGCAGCATGGAGCCGGCGCGATAGTTGGAGGCCATATAGTCGCGCAGTTGTTGCTGCGAGAAATTGCTGACGGTTTCTTCCTCGCCGAGGATCGGCCAGCCCATTGGCTGGTCCGGATAGGTTGCCGCCTGCAGATGATCGAAGATGATGTCGTCCGGTGTGTCGCGCGACTGGCCGAGCTCCTGCAGCACCACCTGGCGCTCGCGCTCCAGTTCCACCTGCTCGAAGGTCGGCTTGGTGAGGATGTCTGCCAGGATGTCGACGCCCAGCGGCACATCGGCTTTCAGCGTGCGCGCGTGGAAGGCGGTCTGTTCGCGGCTGGTATAGGCGTTGAGATAGCCGCCGACGGCTTCGATCTCTTCGGCGATGGCCCGGGCGGAGCGGCGCTCCGTGCCCTTGAAGGCCATGTGTTCGAGCATGTGAGAGACACCCATGACCGGACGCGTCTCGTTGCGGCCGCCGGTGTTCACCCAGACCCCGGCGAAGGCGCTTTCGAGGCCGGGCATCGGATCGGAAATGACGGTCAAGCCATTGGAAAGTCTTGTAATTTCTACATTCATGCGGGACGCAATCTTCCTTCAATAAAACCCCTGACGGTGCCCAGATCATGGGGCAGGACCGTCACCCGCTCCACCCCGTCATAGAGGGCGGCGAGCCGCGGGGGCAAGGGAACTTTTTGGCCGGTCGCCCGGGCGACGGCATCGGGGAATTTGGCCGGATGGGCGGTGGAAAGAATAACGGTCGGGGTGTCTCGGCCCTGATCCAGTTGCCTGGCGGCGGCGACGGCGGTGTGGGGATCGATGATCCGGCCGGTTATGCGCGACACGCGCTCGATGGTGGCCAATGTTTCTTCATCGGTCGCGCATACCGCTTCGTAGCGGCTACGCAGTTCCGAGAGCACCTTCGGCGGCAAGGTGAGTGACTTGTTCTTCGCGAACTCTTCCATCGCGCCGCGCGTCCAGTTCGCGTCGCGGCCGGAGGCTTCGAACAAGGCCCGCTCGAAATTGCTGGCAACCTGAATATCCATCGAGGGGCTGAGCGTGGGTTGCGCGCTGCCCGGCGCATAGACGCCGTCGTTCAGGCCGCGGGCGACAATGTCGTTCGCGTTGGTTGCGACGACAAGCTTTTCGATCGGCAGGCCCATGCGCATTGCCGCTTCGCCGGCGAACACGTCGCCGAAATTTCCGGTGGGCACGACGAAGGTGGATTTGCCGAGCTTCGCCGTGGCCGTGAAGTAATAGACGGCCTGTGCGGCGATACGGGCGAAGTTGATGGAGTTCACCGCCGTCAGATGCGCGGCGCTCGCGAATGCCTTGTCCGCGAAAAGCTGTTTCACGATCGTCTGCGCGTCGTCGAAGGTGCCTTCCAGCGCGATGTTGTGGACATTGGCGAACGGCGCTGTCGTCATCTGGCGGCGCTGCACCTCGCTGACGCGGCCCTTCGGATGCATCACGAACACTTCGATGTTCGGCAATCCGCCCAGCGCGGCAATGGCGGCGGAGCCGGTGTCGCCGCTGGTGGCGGCAACGACGGTGGCCCTGCCGCCCTTCTTCGCGAGCGCGCGGGCGAACAGCCGGCCCAGCACCTGCATCGCGATGTCCTTGAAGGCGAGCGTGGGGCCGTGGAAGAGCTCCAGCAGATAGTGCTTTGGGCCGATGCTCACCAGCGGCGCGATCTCCGGCGCGTCGAAATCCGAATAGGCGGCCTGAATGTCTTCGCGCAGTTCGGCATCGGAGAAGCTGTCCCCCACGAAGCGCTTCAAAATCTCAAATGCGACCGTTGTGTAGTGCTTCCCGGCAAAACCGAATATCTCATCCGCCGAGAGTTGTGGCCAAACTTCCGGCAGGAACAACCCGCCATCGGGGGCGAGGCCGGCGAGCAGGATATCGGCGAAGTCTTGCGGCGCGGCCTGACCGCGGGTGCTTATGTAGCGCATCGCGGGCCTTCAACAATTGGGACCGAATGCAAAAACCGCACAAAATATGGACAGTTGAATTCGCGTTTTTGCGATTTTTGGAAAAGGGGGGCGGAGCCCCTGTGAATTGAATTGCGATTTTTCGTCCTAGGGTTTGCGCAAACACCAGATGTTGTGGCGCGCCGCCCGACGGAGCATTTGTTTTTCAGAATTCGTGTTACCCCCCTCCCCCTGGGGCCCATTTGCGGGGCGCACACGCTAAATGCGGCGTCGAAACGCATCAAGTCTTTGGAAATGTTGAGAAATTGTGTGATCATGGGTAGGATTATAAAGCAAAAAAATAGGAATACTAGTTAAATATCTCGCCGGAGCGTCTTGAACGCGGGCCGCGCCGCGCTACCGCAGTCCGAGCCGACCACGCGAGGAATGATAGGCCAGATAGACCGCCAGCAAACCCAGCGCGAGGCCGAACCAAGTGATCGCGTATTGCAGATGGTTGTTGGGCAGATCGACCACCGTCACCCCGCCCTTGGGCCAGCCGCCGGGATTGGGCGTCGCGTCCGCCTCCAGGAACATCGGATAGACGTTCTTGAGGCCGAACGCTTTGGCCAGGGTGTCGGGATCGCGCGTATGGACGATGCGCTTCGCTGTGTCGATCTGTGGCGTGAACCAGTTCGGCGCGCTGGGCTCGCGGATGATGCCGGTGATGCTGCGCGGACCGTTCAAGTCACCCGCTTTCAACGCCGCGCTCCCAGCCAGCTCCATCGGAATGGTGCCGCGATCCACGATCAGCGTGTGGCCGTCGTTCATCAGGAACGGCGTCAGCACATGATAGACCGGCGCGCCTTCATCGCCCGTGGTGAAAAAGAAAATCTCTTCGCCGTTCTCGAACAGGCCCCGCACCGTCACCTTGCGATAGTCGGCATCGTCGATATGCGCCGGATCGAGCGCGGGCACGGCATCGTGCAGCGGCACCGGCGGCGCCGTGAGTCCGACATGGATCTTGGCGAGCAGACCTTCCTTCCAGTGCAGCCGCTGGATCTGCCATGTGCCCAGCCCGCAAAGGATGACGAGCATCGGGATCAGCCACAGCGTGGGCACGAGCAAGGGTTTGAAATAGGGGCGCATTATGCTCCGGCGACTATCCGCTGATAACAGCGCGAATTATGAAGCCCGCAAGAATGAGCGCGAGCGTGGCGTAGGATAAAACAAATAACCAATAGAGAGTGGGATATTTGTTCCGTTTAATTTCAACCTCGCCAAATAGCGATGTCGGGAGATTGAACTGTCGCCGCACAAGCGCGTGCGCGACTTGCAAAGCACAAAATAGAAAGGCGCCTGAAAGCACGACATAGGAAACGAGAATTTCCGCCTTCATCAAAGCCCTACTCCAAACGCCCTTCGCCCGCGCGGTTCTTGTATTGCAGGACCATCAGCGCGGATTTCACCAGGCGCAAGCCGCCCAGCACGACGATGGCGATCAGCGGCAGCCAGATCAGCGCGTGCACCCAATAGGGCGGCGAGTATTTCACTTCCACCACCAGCGCCGCGCCGCAGATGAGAAAGCCGGCGATCAGGATGACGAACACCGTCGCGCCGTCGCCGACATCGAACATCGAATAATCGAGGCCGCAATGCGGGCAGCTTTTGGCGATGGTCAGATAGCCGTCGAACAACGGGCCCTGTCCGCAGCGCGGGCAGATGCCGAGCACGGAGGCTTTCAACGCTGTGGGTTCGGAGTTCGTCGTTTCCGTCATGCGGCCATTCTAGGCCGTTTGCGCCGCGCCCGCGTGTTCCAATTGGCCGCAGAAACGAAAACGCCCGGCCGAAGCCGGGCGTTTTGCATTCGGTACGCGTGAAAAGCGTCAGGCCTGAACGACCGGCCCCACGCCCCACACATAGATGCAGGAGAACAGGAACAGCCACACCACGTCGACGAAGTGCCAGTACCAGGCGGCGGCTTCGAAGCCGAAATGGCGGGTGGGCGTGAACTGGCCCGCGATGGCGCGGAACAGGCAGACCGCCAGGAAGATCGTTCCCACGATCACGTGGAAGCCGTGGAAGCCCGTGGCCATGAAGAAAGTCGAACCGTAGATCGCATCGAAATTGCCGACGCCCGCGACCAAGTTGATATGCGCCGGATCGTCGAACGGCACCTTGGCGAGGCCGTTGAAGCCGAAGGTGAACGGCGCATGGGCATATTCCCACGCCTGGCAGGCGGTGAACGACATGCCGAGCAGGACGGTGAGGATCAGGCCCTGGATGGCGCCCTTGCGGTCGCCGCTCTGCAGCGCGTGGTGCGCCCATGTGACGGTGGTGCCCGAGCACAGGAGCAGCAGCGTGTTCAGCAGCGGCAGATGCCACGGATCGAGCGTGACGATGCCGGCCGGCGGCCAGGACGAAACGCCATAGTCGTTGTGGAAGATCGCGGTGTTGAAATAGGCCCAGAACCACGCGACGAAGAACATCACTTCCGACGCGATGAACAGCACCATGCCGTAGCGCAGGCCGAGCTTCACGACGGGCGTGTGGTCGTGCTCGACGACGCTCTCGCGGATGACGTCGCGCCACCAGCCGAAGAAGGTGAGGATCAAAAGCGCCGCGCCGATGAGCAGAACCCAGGGCTGACCGGCGAGGCCGCCGAAGCCGGCATAGCTGTCGTTCATCCAGAGGACGGCGCCGCCCAGCATCGTGAATGCGGCAAAGGAACCGACGACCGGCCACGGGCTCGGGTTCACCAGATGATAGTCGTGCTTCACTTCAGCGTGCGACATTGGAAGTACCCTCTCCTCGCCCCTAGTCGAAGACGTGTCCGCCGAGGCGGACAATCGTCATCAGGAAAAACAAAATAACCATTCCACCGAGCACGATCGCGACGGCGAAGTTTCGCCTGCGGCGCGCGCGCGCGTTGTGTTCCTCGATCTCGCGATCATCCATCTCACAACCACGCTCCGAACGGCGCGAGGCCGATCACCTTCTCGGCGATCAGCGCGGCGAAGAGCACGAAGAGATAGGCGATCGAAATGAAGAAAAGCTTCTTGGCCGCCGGCTCCTTCGCCGCGTCGCGCTCGAACAGGACGCGCGTTGCACCGAAGAGGAACCACGCGCTCATGGCGCCCGTGGCGGCGAGGTAAAGCGGGCCGGCAAAGCCCAGCGCGGCGGGCGCGAGGCCGACCGGCAGCAGCAAAAGCGTATAGGCGAAGATCTGGCGGCGCGTGGACGTCTTGCCCGCGACGACCGGCATCATCGGCACGCCGGCGCGCGCATAATCGTCGGAGCGGAACAGCGCCAGCGCCCAGAAGTGCGGCGGCGTCCAGAGGAAGGTGATCGCGACCAGAACCAGCGGCGCGAGCGACAGGCTGCCCGTCACCGCGGCCCAGCCGATGGCGGGCGGCAGCGCGCCGGCCAAGCCGCCGATGACGATGTTCTGCGCCGTCGAGCGCTTCAGCCACAGCGTGTAGACCACGACATAGAAGAAGACGGTGAAGGCCAGCAGAGCTGCCGCAAGCAGATTGATGAACAATCCCATGATCGTGACGGCCGCGACCGACAGCCACCAGCCGAAGGCCAGCGCCTCTTCGCGCGCGATGCGGCCCGTCGGAATGGGTCGCGTGGCGGTGCGCGCCATGATCGCGTCGATGTCGGAGTCATAAGCCATGTTGAGCGCGCCGGACGCGCCTGCCGCCACCGCGATGCAGAGCAGCGCGGTGAAGGCCGACAGCGGGTGGATGTGCCCGGGCGCGACCACGATTCCGGCAAGGCCGGTGAAGATCACCAGCGACATCACGCGCGGCTTGAGCAGCGCAAAGAAGTCGCCAACGGTGGCGATGCGCTGTTCAGAACCGGCGTAAACGTCGACTAGTGCCATCGATCAGTGGACCTCGCCCGTGATGCGCGGCAGTTCGTTGAAGGTGTGGAACGGCGGCGGCGAGGACAGCGTCCACTCCAGCGTCGTTGCGCCCACGCCCCACGGATTGTCGCCGGCGATGCGCTTGCGCGCATAGGCTTCGATCAGCACCGCGAGGAACACCAGCACGCCGAAGCCCGCGATGAACGCGCCGATCGACGAGACGAAGTTCCAGCCCGCGAAGGCATCCGGATAGTCCGCATAGCGGCGCGGCATGCCGGCAAGACCCAGAAAGTGCATCGGGAAGAACGCGATGTTCACGCCGATGAACGTGATCCAGAAGTGCAGCTTGGCCAGCGTCTCGTTGTACATGTAGCCGGTGAACTTCGGGAACCAGAAGTAGAAGCCCGCGAAGATCGCGAACACCGCACCCAGCGACAGCACGTAGTGGAAGTGCGCCACCACGTAGTAGGTGTCCTGCAGCACGACGTCGACGCCCGCATTCGCCAGCACCACGCCGGTCACGCCGCCGACGGTGAAGAGGAACACGAAGGCGATGGCCCACAGCATCGGAACCTTGAACTCGACCGAGCCGCCCCACATCGTCGCCACCCACGAGAACACCTTGATGCCCGTTGGCACCGCGATGACCATCGTGGCGAAGACGAAATAGGCCTTGGTGTCGACGCTGAGGCCCACCGTGTACATGTGGTGCGCCCAGACGAGGAAGCCGATGAAGCCGATCGCCACCATCGCGTAGGCCATGCCGAGATAGCCGAACACCGGCTTCTTCGAGAAGGTCGAGATGATGTGGCTGATCATGCCGAAGCCCGGCAGGATCAGGATGTACACTTCCGGGTGACCGAAGAACCAGAACAGATGCTGGTAGAGGATCGGATCGCCGCCGCCCGCCGGATTGAAGAAGGTGGTGCCGAAATGGCGGTCCGTCAGCAGCATGGTGATCGCACCGGCCAGAACCGGCAGCGACAGCAGCAGCAGGAAGACGGTGACCAGGATCGACCACACGAACAGCGGCATCTTGTGCAGGGTCATGCCCGGCGCGCGCATGTTGAAGATGGTGGTGATGAAGTTGATCGCGCCCAGAATCGACGATGCGCCAGCGATGTGCAGCGAGAAGATCGCAAAATCCATCGCCGGACCGGGCGAGCCGTAGGTCGAGAGCGGCGCATAGAGCGTCCAGCCGCCGCCAACGCCCATGCCGCCGCTATCGCCTTCGACGAACATCGAGGCGATGAGGAACATGAAGGAGAACGGCAAGAGCCAGAACGAGATGTTGTTCATGCGCGGGAACGCCATGTCCGGCGCGCCGATCATGAGCGGCACAAGCCAGTTGCCGAAGCCGCCGATCATCGCGGGCATGATCATGAAGAACACCATGATCAGGCCGTGGCCGGTGACAAACACGTTGAAGGTGTGCGGTTCCTTGAAGATCTCGAGGCCCGGATACATCAGCTCGGCGCGCATGAACATCGAGAGCGTTCCGCCGATGATGCCGGCGAAGATCGCGAACCACAGGTACATCATGCCGATGTCCTTGTGGTTGGTCGAGTAGACGTAGCGGCGCCAGCCGTGCGGATGGTCTTCGTGGGCGTGTGCGATGTCAGCCATGTCCGTTCTTCCTTATTTCGCCGCGACGCGCGTGTTGTCGTCGATCGCTGCGAATTTCTTCTTCGCGCCGGCCAGCCATGCGGCGTAGTCGGCTTCGGAAACCACATGCACTTCGATGGGCATGAAGGCATGGCGGGCGCCGCACAGTTCCGAGCACTCGCCGTAATAGGTGCCGATCTTGGTGGCCTTGAACCAGGTGTGGTTCACGCGGCCCGGAACGGCGTCCATCTTCACGCCGAACTGCGGAACGGCCCAGCTGTGGATCACGTCCGCGCCGGTGGTATCCACCTGAACGATCTTGTTCACGGGAACCCAGATCGCATTGTCCACGCCGAGCAGACGCGGCTCGCCCTTCTTGGCGGCGGCGTCGTCAGAGAGCCCGAGGCTGTCGAAGGTGATGTTGCTGCCCGGATATTCGTAGGTCCAGAACCACTGCTTGCCGATCGCCTTGATGGTCAGATCCGGGTGCGGAAGGTCCATTTCGAAATAGAGCAGACGGAAGGACGGGATCGCGATGATCACCAGGATGATGACCGGGATCAGCGTCCAGGCCACTTCCAGAAGCGTGTTGTGCGCCGTCTTGCTGGGCACCGGATTGCGGCGCTGGTTGTAGCGCACGACGATCCACACAAGCAGGCCTAGCACGAACAGCGACACCAGCGTGATGATGACGAGAAGTTCCTTATGGAAACTCTCGATGTCTTCCATCACCGGCGTGGCGGCCGGCTGCATGCCGGTTTGCCAGTCCACGGGGAGAGCCGAAGCAGCCGTGGACCAGAGGAATGCGCCACCCAGCGCGAATGCCCCCGATAACCCGGCGCCGATCTTTTTCAGAAACATCAGGCGACCTCGCAAAATCTTCCTCCACCCGCGCGCAGGTTTCACACGCTGCCCCCGGAATCCGGCAAGGATTTAGAGGGGCTAACCCCTTAAAGTCATTGCGACCTTATGGCACGGGGTGGTTCTGATCCATCGCAATAGCCATATTCCCTGCAGAACCTTCCATTGCCCCGGAGTCGCAGCCGTGACCGCACCCGACGACATCTTCTTCAAACAGCTCGACCGCGCCAACGTCCAGAACCTCGTCGACGAATCGCTGCATGGCTCGGACGATGGCGAATTGTTCCTCGAATATAAGCAGAGCGAGACCTTTGCCTTCGACGATGGCCGCCTGAAAGCGGCCACCTTCGACACCACCCAGGGCTTCGGCCTGCGCGCGGTGGCAGGTGAGATGACCGGCTATGCCCACGCCTCCGACCTCTCCGAAGACGCGATCAAGCGCGCGGGCGAAACGGTGAAAGCGGTAGCCGCCGGACATGGCGGCACGCTGGCCCTGGCCCCGGCGCGCACCAACGCCAAGCTCTATACGGACATCGATCCGCTCAACACGGCCGGCTTCGAGACGAAGGTGAAGCTGCTTGCCGACATGAACGAATATGCGCGCAAGAAGGACAGCCGCGTGAAGCAGGTGTCCGCCAGCCTCGCCGGTTCATGGCAGGTGGTGGAGATCCTGCGGCCCGGCGGCGAGATCTATCGCGACGTGCGCCCGCTGGTGCGGATCAATGTGTCAGTCGTGGTCGAGAAGGACGGCCGCCAGGAAAGCGGCAGCTTCGGCGGCGGCGGCCGCGAAGGCTACGCGTTCTATCTGAAGCCGGAATACTGGCAGTCCGCCGTGGACGAAGCGTTGCGGCAGGCGGTGGTGAATCTCTCTTCAATCCCAGCCCCTGCGGGCGAGATGAAAGTGGTGCTCGGTCCCGGCTGGCCCGGCATCCTCCTGCACGAAGCCATCGGTCATGGCCTCGAAGGCGACTTCAACCGCAAGAAGACGAGCGCGTTTGCCGGACTGCTCGGCCAGCGCGTTGCCGCGCCGGGCGTGACGGTGGTGGATGACGGCACGATCTCACAGCGCCGCGGCTCGCTCACCATCGACGACGAAGGCACGCCGACCTCGCGCACCGTGCTGATCGAGGACGGAATCCTCAAAGGCTATATGCAGGACCGCCAGAACGCGCGGCTGATGGGCGTTGCGCCCACCGGCAATGGACGGCGCGAAAGCCATGCGGCGAACATCATGCCGCGCATGACCAACACCTATATGTTGGCGGGGGACAAAGACCCCGGCGAGATTTTGGCGAGCGTCGACAAAGGCATCTACGCCACCAATTTCGGCGGCGGACAGGTGGACATCACAAACGGCAAGTTCGTGTTCTCCTGCACCGAGGCTTATCTGATCGAGAACGGCAAGATCGGTCCTGCGATAAAAGGCGCGACGTTGATCGGCGACGGCGCGACCGCGCTCACCAAGATCACCATGGTCGGCAACGACCTGAAGCTCGACACGGGCGTGGGCACCTGCGGCAAGAACGGACAGAGCGTTCCTGTGGGCGTCGGTCAGCCGACCCTGCGGATCGACGGCCTCACCGTCGGCGGCACGCAGCAGGCGGCGTAGTTCTTCGAACAGCAGCCGTCGTTGACGCCCAGCGATCATGCGCATAGGTTATGCGCATGAAGAATAAAGGCCTCAGCGACCCGCCTCGCCAATTTCGCGACACCGCCGCGAAATCCGGCAAGGCAGCCCTGAAGCGAGCTGTGAACGTTTCCGTCGACGCGAATATTCTCGACATGGCGAAGGCGATGAACATCAACCTGTCGCAGACGCTGGAGGATGCGCTGCGCAAGCGCACGCAGGACGAGCGGGACCGCCGCTTTCAGGATGAACACCGCGAAGCGATCGAAGCACACAACCGCTTCATCGAAAAGAACGGCATCTGGAGCAAGAAGTACCGTTCGTGGTGATCCAGTTCGATGTCTTCGAAAATCCGGATCAAGAGAGCGCCGAAGCGCACCCCTATTTCGTGATCCTGCAGGCCGATCGCTTGAAGGAACTCAACACGCGGGTTGTCGCGCCGCTTGTTTCGCCAAAGACAATTCCCGGCTTTGAACGCCTCATGCCTCTCGTCTCGATCAAAAACAAAACCTTCGTGCTGGACATCACCAATCTGGGCGTCGTGCCGTTGAAGTTGATCCCCAAACCAATCGCCAATCTGGAAGCGGAGCGTTATCGTATCGTGGGCGCCATCGACCTTATCTTCACGGGAATCTAGACCGAACACGCAGAAGGTTCGGACACACAAAGGAAGGAATTGCCGTGACCGATACGATCCGTCTCTGGCCCGATAGTCCGCCGACCACGCTGAAAGATGTGGGGCCGGAGGTCCAATATCGGGCGCCGCTGGGTGTTGCAGCCGACACCACGATGCTGCGCAATGTGTCCGATCCCACGCTCACGGTATTTCGCCCGACAACGTCCAACGGCATCGGCGTGATCGTGTGTCCGGGCGGCGGATGGCGGATCCTGGCGTGGGAGCATGAAGGGCTCGACGTCGCCAACTGGCTGACGGCGCGCGGCTACACCGCTTTCCTGCTGAAATACCGCGTGAACGGCACACCCGCCTCGCAGGAGGAGTTCAACGCGCAATCGGCGGCGGCCGAGAAGCGCATTGCCCTCAGCCGCAGGGGGACGAACGCGTATCGCGCGATGAACGACATCGTGCCCGCCGAATATATCCGCGATGCACGCAACGCCGCGGCGGATGACGGACGCCGGGCGCTACAGATCGTGCGCGCGCGGGCGAAGGAATGGGACGTCGATCCCGGCAGGATCGGCATGATCGGATTTTCCGCGGGTGCGTTTCTTGTGGTCGATGTCGCGATGGACACCCGCGCCACGCCGCTGGCCTTTGTGGCGGCGATCTATGGCGGCGAAACGCAAGGCAAGCCGGTGCCGGCGGATGCGCCGCCGCTTTTCACCTGCATCGCGCAGGACGACACCCTGCTCTATCGCGTGGTCGAAGGGCTTTATGCCGACTGGACGAATGCCGACCGCTCGGCCGAATTGCACATCTATCGCCGCGGCGCGCATGGCTTCGGGATGGTGAAGCAGGGTTTCCCGTCAGACCGCTGGATCGATCATTTCGGCGACTGGCTTGCCGATCTGGGATATGCCTAGCATCTTGGTGATTGTTTCGGCCGGAGTTCGCACATCATGCAGGTTTTCAAGATTGTCCAGATCGACGAATGGGAGCGCGCGCAGGAAGCGGGCGTCTATCGCGGATCGTTCGACGACAAGCGCGACGGGTTCATTCACCTGTCCACCGGCCCGCAACTGCCCGGTACGCTGAACAGGCACTTTGCGCATGCGACGGGGCTGATGCTCGTGGCTCTGGATTCCGACGAACTTGGCGCGAAGCTGAAATGGGAAGAAAGCGCCGAGGGCGAAAGCTTCCCGCACCTCTATCACTCGCTGGATCTTTCCTGGGTGCGCTGGACGTCCCCGATCCCCAACAAGGCGCCGGGTGTGTTCGCACTGCCGCCGCAGGCTTTCGCGGAAAGCGCGCCGGCGGGCAAGCCAAGCTGAGCGGCGTCAGCCGTGACGCAGCTTGAGCACGAGCACCGTTCCTGAGAGCAGGAACGTGATGGCATTCGCTGCGATGATCGGGACGTCGCGCAGGATAAGCCCGTAAATCAGCCACAGAAAAACGCCCAGGGTGAAGAGCGAGTACATCTTGAGCGAAATGTCGTGCGTGGAGCGCGTGCGGATGGTGTGAAGCACCTGCGGCAGGAACGCCAGTGTCGTGAGGAACGCCGCGGCAAGACCCACCAATTCCGTTTGCATAACCATCCCCGAATTTCGCGCGAAGCGACGGTGCCGCGCTTTAGCGGCCGTGGCAATCTGGCCGCGATGACTCGCGCAGAATTTCTGGAAACCATCCGGCGCAATCCTTTCAACCGCATCCTTCTTGAGCGGTTACCGTCGCTCGGCTTGCCGGATTGCTGGCTGGTGTCAGGCGGTCTGTTCCAGACCGTGTGGAACACCCGCACGGGGCAACGGCCGGATTTGCATATCAAGGATTACGACATTTTCTATTTCGATGCCGACACGTCCTACGACGCCGAAGACGCGGCGATCCGGCACGCGGGCGAACTGTTCGCCGATCTTGGCATTGCGGTGGAGTTGCGCAACCAGGCGCGCGTGCACCTCTGGTACGAAGCGAAATTCGGCGCGCCCTATCCGCCCCTGACGCGCAGCACCGACGGCATCGACCGCTTTCTTAGCCACAATGCGCAGGTGGGGATTTGCGCAAGTGAAAGCAGAACAGAGGTTTATGCGCCGCAGGGCTTCGACGACATCTTCAATTTGACCGTTCGCCCGAACCGCACCGCGAACTTTCTCCCTGACAAGTACATGGAAAAGGCGTTGCGCTGGAAAGAACACTGGCCGGAGCTTACGATCCTCCCAGCCTGAAACGGAGGACTTCCATGAAATACAACCAGCTCGGCAATACCGGATTGTTCGTGTCCGAAATCTGCCTCGGCACGATGACGTTCGGCGGCAAGGGATTTTGGACCGTGGTCGGCGCGCTCGACCAGAAGCCGGTGAACGAGATCATGAAGCGAAGCCTTGATGCCGGCATCAACTTCATCGACACCGCGGACGTCTATTCCGAAGGCCTGTCGGAGAAGCTGACCGGCCAATCGCTGAAAGACCTTGGCGTGAAGCGCAGCGACGTCGTGCTGGCGACGAAGTGCTATGGCCGCGTCGGCGCGGGGCCGAACGATATCGGCGCCTCGCGCGGCCACATCATGGATTCGATTTCCCGCAGCCTGGAGCGGCTGCAAACCGACCACATCGATCTCTATCAGATCCACGCCACCGACAGCGTGTCTTCCGTGGAAGAAACGATGCGCGCGCTGGACGATCTCACGCGGCAAGGCATGGTGCGCTATGTCGGCGTGTCGAACTGGCAGGCGTGGAAAATCATGAAGGCGCTGGGCGTGTCCGACAAGCGTGGCTATGCGCGCTTCGAAACACTGCAGGCCTATTATTCCATCGCAGGACGCGACCTGGAGCGGGAGATCGTTCCGCTGCTGAATGACCAGAAGGTCGGGCTGATGGTGTGGTCGCCGCTGGCGGGCGGCTTGCTCTCCGGCAAGTTCGGGCCGGGTTCGAACGGGCCCGAAGATGCGCGCCGCGCCAAGTTCGATTTCCCGCCGGTGGACAAGGACCGCGCGTGGAAATGCGTGGATGCCATGCGCGAGATCGGTAAGAAGCACGATGTCAGTGTGGCGCGCGTCGCCCTCGCCTATATCCTGCACAAGCCATTCGTGACCACGGTCATCATCGGCGCGAAGAACACCGAGCAGCTGGACGACAATATCGCCGCCACGACGCTGAAGCTCTCCGCCGAGGAGATGAAGACTCTCGATGAAGTGAGCGCGCTGCCGCATGAATATCCCGGCTGGATGCTGGCGCGTCAGGGTGCCGAGCGCGTGCCGCAACCGAAGCAGTAACAAGATGCGCGATCTTTCGGGACAGAAACGGGAATTGGGTGACGGCTTCTCGGTGGCGCGCGTGCTGCCGCAGGCGGGGCAGCGCACGGTCGGGCCGTTCGTGTTCTTCGATTATTTCGGGCCTGTGGAGTTCAAGCCGGGGCATGGCATCGACGTGCGGCCGCATCCGCATATCGGGCTGGCCACCATCACCTATCTGTTCGAAGGCTCGCAGGTGCATCGCGACAATCTTGGCAACACGCAGGAGATCGTGCCCGGCGACGTGAACTGGATGACGGCGGGGCGCGGCATCGCCCATTCCGAACGCACGGAGCCGGAGGTTCGCGCGCGCGGCCATCGCATGCACGGCATCCAGAGCTGGGTCGGCCTTCCGCGCGCGAACGAAGAAGATCCGCCAAGCTTCCAGCATGTCGCGAAAGAAAAGCTGCCGACGATGGAGCATGACGGTGTCACCTTGCGCGTGGTGTGCGGCAAGGCCTTCGGCATGGAAGCGCCGGTGAAGGTTCCGATGGAAATCTTCTATGTCGATGCCGTGATGAAAGACGGAAGCACCCTCACCCTGCCCGCCGATTATGCCGAACGCGGCGTGATGGTGGTGGCGGGGCGCATCGAGAGCGAAGGCCAGAGCCTCGGCGACGGCGGCATGATCGTTTACGACAAGGGCGAGCATGCGGAGATCAGCGCCATGGGCGACAGCCGCGTCATGCTTCTGGGCGGCGCGCCGCTGGATGGCGAGCGGCATGTCTGGTGGAATTTCGTCGCCTCCTCGCGCGATCGCATCGAAAAAGCGAAGGAGGACTGGAAGGCCGGCCGCTTTGCCAAAATCCCCGGCGACGACAAGGAGTTCATCCCGCTGCCGGAGCATTAGCGGCTAACACCGCCTCCCCCTTGTGGGGAGGCCGACAAAATTCGCAGCAACGCGAAGAATTTTTCGGGTGGGGGGAAGGTGCACGCGCGCCCCCCACCCGAAATTCGCTTCGCAAATTTCGACCTCCCCACAAGGGGGAGGTGATATGTTCACGCCAGATCGGAGGGGATCATGCGCAAGATTCTGATGACGGTTGTGGGGCTTGCCGCTTTGGCGGTCGGCCTGTTGTGGGCGGCGCAAGGCGCGGGGCTCGTACAGTGGCCGCGCACCAGCTTCATGATCGGCGCGACCAACTGGATCTATTGGGGCGCGGCGCTGGCCGTTCTGGGCCTTCTCATCCTTTGGCGCGCGCGCCGCTAGCGCTCGAAGAACTTCACATAGACGATTTCCGGATCGCCGGGATCCAGATTCTCGATGCGGCCGCTTTCGCGGTAGCCGCGCGTGAACAGCAGCCCGCGCATCGCCGCGTTGGACGCGTTTGCTGAGGCGAACAGCCGATCCTCCTTCACCGCGCGCTCGATGGCCGCGATCAGGGCCGCGCCCGCGCCGGTGCGCCGCGCGTCCTCCGAGACGAATACGATCTCGATGAAGTCGCGGTGAAAGAAGTTACGCGACAGGATTCCATAGCCCACGACGTGGCCGAAACCTTCGGCCACCCAGCAGCGGCGCGCGGCGATGGCCGTGTCGATCACCTCGCGGCGTTGCAGATCTTTCTCGGCAAGGGGATCGAGCACAACCAGCGCGCGACGATCCCGCGTTCCCGCAAGGCGGGTTGTGATCTCGCTTTTCATTGCGCGGGAGATTTGCGGAAGAAAGCGGCGCGATTGCGGCGCTGCAAACCTTTTCGCGTCAGTGCGAGACGCGCAGTTTGGTGATCTCCGTTCCGATCTGTTGAAAAGCTGTGACGATTTCACCCGACGTTGTGAGGTCGTAATATTTCGACTTGTCGCTGGCGCAAGTTTCCAGCGGATCGGAATTGCCGGACGTACCGTCCAGATCGACGAAGACGGTGTAAATCGTAACCCCTTCGGCCTTCGCATTGGCACAGGCCAGTTTCTCGCGCGCATCGATGCTCGATTGCTTCGATGTCCAGCGGTTCTCGGTGTTGAGGCCGTCGCTGAGCAGGATGATCACCTTCTGCGTATAGGGCGGCAGCGTGCCGGCGTTCATTGGCTCGCCATCGGTCAGCGTCTGCCAGCCCCAGACCATTCCGATCGTCTGGTTGGTGTTGCCGACGGCAAACATGTGGTCGATCGCGTCGCTCATGTCCGACCAGGTATCGGTGAGGGGCAGTATCTGCGCAGGGCATGACGAATATTGATCGGTCGGGAAATTGGTGGACCAGTCCGCCGCGGTCGGCGTCGTGTTGAAAGTGTCGTAGTCCTGGTCGCGGTCCGTTATGCAGCCGTTCCAGGTGTTGTGATTTTTGACGGTCGTCGTCGTCGTACAGACCTTCTTCCAGCCGTGACCGGTGCAGGTTTTTTTCGTGGTCGTGTTGGCCTTGTCCCAGTCGCTCCAGTCCAGCCAGTCCGCATTGGTGTTCGACTTGCCGACATTCACGTCGCGATTGAACGGAACGATGGAAACTTTAACATCTCCGGGATTGGCCGACGCACCCTGCAGCATGCCCAGAAGCTGGTGCGCGGCGTCCTGCAGCGCGGACATCTTCGATGTGCCGGTCTTGTCGGTTTCGGCCATCGAGCCGGTGTTGTCGAGCACCAGCGCGACCCAGAGCTTCGTCTGGCCCCAGACAATAGTGGAGGTGGAGCTCACATTCAGCGTCTTGAAGCCTGCCAGGCGCATCAGCGTCATCGGCACCGCGATGGACGAGCTGAGCTTGGCGGTGTTGTCACCGACAACCACCTTGACTGGCGTGGGCTTGCCGAAAGACGAACTGCCGTGAAAATCCGCATTCACATAGGCTTGCGCCAGCGACTGGATTTGATCCGGCGTGAGGTTCTGTTTGCCGCCGATCGCCAGGCCCGCAGCGTCCAGCGCTTCGGCAAGCCGCGAACGCGCCAGCAAGGCGCGCGAGAAATCCAGTCCGGCGCCGGCAGCCAGAACCAGCGGCACCAGCACCAGCGCGAAGATCATGGCGACGTTGCCGCGAGTCGACACACCGAATGCGCGAAGTGTCTTGTTGAATGCAGCGGGCGCTGCTGTTGCGGTCGCGCGCATGGCGGTGACGAGCGCGTTCAGGGACTTGTGCAATTTCTTCTCCCCAGCTTCCTTCGAAACTAGAGACGCAGGCTTAACCTGCTCCTAAATTTTCTGGATTTGTTGGTCCGACCGCGCAGCCACGATTGGAAGATGTTGTGCATGCAGCGCGCGCACGCGCACCATATGCCCTTCGCGGTTAACCGCTGCGCAAGAAACCGAATTTCAGAGGAAATTGTATTCGCTGAAGATGTGGCGAATGTCGCGGTTCCACTTTCCGTGATAATTCGCGAGCAATATCTCCGCGCGCGTCTGACCCGCGTTCACCAGCTCGCGCAGCGGATTGATGAAGCCGTCTTCGCTCATGCCGCCGGCATCCAGCGCCGCGCGCCGCTTGAGACCCGCCGAGGAAATCTCGAGCATGCGATGCGCAAGCTCCCACACCGTGCTGTTGCGGAACGGCGTCTTGAAGCCCTGCCGCGGAACCGCATCGCGCATCGCCTGGCGTTCTTCCGCCGTCCAGTCCTTCACCAGGTCCCACGCCGCATCGAGCGCGGTCTGGTCGTAATAGATTCCGACCCACAGCGCCGGCATACCGCAGATGCGCCGCCACGCGCCCGCATCGGCGCCGCGCATCTCCAGGAATTTCTTGAGGCGCACTTCGGGAAAGATGGTGGTGAGATGATCCGCCCAATCGGCCATCGTCGGATCGATGTTCTTCACTTCGGGAATCTTGTGATCGAGGAAATCGCGGAAACTCTTGCCCGCCATGTCGATATATTTGCCGTCGCGATACAGGAAATACATCGGCACATCGAGCGCGTAATCGACATAGCGCTCGAACGACATGCCATCCTCGAACACCCAGGGCAGCATGCCGGCGCGGGCGTTGTCGACGTCAGTCCAGATTTGCGAGCGGTAAGAGAGAAAGCCGTTCGGCTTGCCCGAACGGAACGGCGAATTGGCGAGGAGCGCCGTGGATACCGGCTGCAGCGCGAGACCGACGCGGAATTTCTTGACCATGTCCGCTTCGTCGGAGAAATCGAGATTCACCTGCACCGTGCAGGTGCGGAACATCATCTCGCGTCCGTACCCGCCGACCTTGGGCATGTAGTCGCGCATGATCTTGTAGCGGCCCTTGGGCATGATGGGCACTTCATCCAGCGTCCAGTCCGGCGCGAAGCCGAGACCGAGAACGCCCAATCCCAATTCCTTGCAAATTTCGCGCACCTGCTCCTGGTGCGTGTTCACTTCGGCGCAGGTTTCGTGGACGGACTTCAACGCCGCGCCGGACAATTCGAACTGTCCGCCGGGCTCCAGCGAGATCGACGCACCGTTCTGCGAACCGCCGATGATGTTGTCGCCTTCCTTCACCGGCTGCCAGCCGAAGCGGGTCATGCCTTCGAGCAAGGCGCGAATACCGTTCGGGCCTTCGTACGGAACGGGACGGAATGTCTTGAGGTCGTAGACGAACTTCTCGTGCTCGGTGCCGATGCGCCACTGATCGCGCGGCTTTGAACCGGACGAGAGATGTTCAACCAGATCGGCCTTGCCCCGAATGGGGCCGCCGGCGGATTGCGGTATCGACATGCGGCCCTCCCTTGCGCGCAAGGCCGGGGATTTCCCCTCCGGCCATGTGTGAATCCTGAACGTTGCGTTCAGCGGAGTCTATCTAGGTGGACCGCCGCCTTCCGGCAAGCGGGGCGCACAAGAAGAAGCGGGCGAGGAACGGATAGCCGCCCCTCGCCCGTCGCATACTATTCCGGTGAATGCGTTAGCCGCGCGTGCCCGTGAACGGGAACGAGCCGAAATTGCCGGCCTTCACATTTCCGTTGAGGCTGTCGCCCGCCACGGTGCCGGCAAACTCGAGCGTCATCGGCATCGGCGATGTAACGGAGACCTTCCACGAGACGTTGTCACCATCGACCTTGCCATCGGCGATCGAGGTCGCGGCGCCGCCGGGGCCGGTGCCGCTGCCGGTGAGCGTGCCGCCATCGGCTTTCAGATTGAGCTCCGACTTCTGCGGGCCCATCGGCGAATTCACGGTGATATTCCACTTGCCATCAACGGCCATGGTTATTCCTCCTTTGAACTTGGCGCGATCTAAGAGCACCGCGTGCGGGCAGGCAAGATATTCAAGCCTTGAATAGGTCTCAGCGTTCCGCAGCGGAACCAATCGCTTTTCCCATGCGGATAAGAGGGATACGGACCTTCGCGCGCGTATCGGCTTCGAACGCTTCGATATCGCGATAGCCGCAAGCGCGATACAGCGGAACACCGGACATCGTTCCCGCCAGCTCCACGCGCGTGAAACCTTCCGCAGCCGCGGCGCCTTCGCACAATTGCAGAATGAGGCGGCCCACGCCGCGCCGCGCGAATGAAGGATTTGTGTACATCGCGCGCACACGCGCGGCGTCCTTCGCGGGATCGAGAAGCGCGGCGCTGCGCCCCGCCGAATGGTCGCCGCCGAACAACGTGGCGCGCCGGCTCCATCCACCGCAACCGGCAATGGTGCCGTTCTCTTCGACGATGAAATAGGTGCCATCGTCGATGAGCTGCGTATCGAGACCCATGACATCGAAGGATGCTTCCACCTGCTCCGGCGAAAGGAACGCCTTCTGCAATTCGCGGATGGCGGACGTCATCAGATTTTTCAGTTGCGGAATGTCTTCGCGGCGCGCGAGCCGGTAAGTGAACATCACCAGTCGCCTTTCATCGCCTGCAGCACGGCCAGCGATGCGAGCGCCGCCGTATCCGCGCGCAATATGCGCGGGCCGAGCGTGACCGGCGTGACGAATGCGTGGCTGCGGATCAAATCGCGTTCGGCCGGATCGAAACCGCCTTCCGGGCCGGTGAGGATGGCGTAAGCGCTCTCATTGATATTGCGCGCGGCCTCTGCGATCGGCTTCGCATCGCCGCCTTCGTCGCAGAACAGGATTCGGCGCTCCGCCGGCCAGGCCTTCAATAGCTTGTCGAGCGTGACCGCTTCGCGAATCTCCGGCACGGTGAGCCGATCCGATTGTTCGGCGGCTTCGATGGCATTCGCCGTCATGCGCTCTTCGTTGATGCGCGTGACAATCGTGCGACGGGTGAAGACCGGCTGCAGCGCGCGAACACCGAGTTCCGTTGCCTTCTGCACCACATAATCCGCCGGGGTCTTCTTGATCGGCGCGAAGCAGAGCCAGATGTCGGGCGTTCCGGACTGGGCGCGCGTTTGCTTCTCGCACTGCAAGGCGCAGCTTCGCTTCGACACCTCGGCGATCTGCGCCAGCCATTCGCCGTCGCGGCCGTTGAACAGCGACACCCGGTCGCCCGCCTTCGCCCGCATGACATGCAACAGATAATGCGCCTGCCCGTCGTCCGGAACGACCCGCGCGCCGTCGGCCAATGCCGCCGTCACGAAGAGGCGCACCTTGCCACCGGGTTCTTTCAACGCGCTGCTCATCACTTTCTCAAAGATGCGGACCATGACAGATTGGGCCATGGTCGTTGAATCACAAGCCCCCGCGGACGCGGTCCCTCAAAGCTGGGTCGATCGCGTTCCGCAAGACGTCCAGCCATATCTCCGTCTGATGCGGCTGGACAGGCCCATCGGCACATGGCTGCTGTTCTGGCCGTCGGTGTTCGGCATGGCGCTGGGCGAGCACGCATTCGGTTCGCACCTATTGGACTGGAAGCTGATCGCGCTGTTCGGCATCGGCGCCATCGTGATGCGCGGCGCGGGCTGCACCTTCAATGACATCGTGGACCGCGATATCGACGCGAAAGTGGAGCGCACGCGCGGACGTCCGATACCCTCCGGCGCGGTCAGCGTGCAAAACGCTTTCATCTTCCTGGCGGCGCAATGCCTGGCCGGCCTCGCGATCCTGCTGACCTTCAACTGGTTCACCGTGATGCTCGGCGCGGCGTCGCTGATCCTGATCGTCATTTATCCCTTTATGAAGCGCATCACCTGGTGGCCGCAGGCTTGGCTGGGGCTGACCTTCAACTGGGGCGCGCTGATGGGCTTCGCCGCCCTGAACGGACACCTGACGCCCGCCGCCTATGTGCTCTATGTCGGATGCTTCTTCTGGACGCTGGGTTACGACACGATCTACGCCCATCAGGACACCGAGGACGACGCGCTGATCGGCGTGAAATCCACCGCGCGCCTCTTCGGCGAGATGTCATCACTTTGGATTTCCGGCTTCTACATCTTCACCTTCGTCTTCATCTCGCTTGCCGGGGTTTCGGCGACGCATACATGGTGGGTGGTGGCGCTGATGCTGCCCGCCGCTGCGCACCTGTTCTGGCAGGTCTCGCGGCTGCAGATCCACGATGTTCCAATGTGCCTGACCCTCTTCCGCGCGAACCGGGAGAGTGGTTTGCTCATCGCGCTGGCGCTTGCCATCGCCAGTTTCGGCTAACGGGGGAACCATATGCTGATTCATTTGCCGGAGTCGGTGATCGCACTGGTGTTCTATGCGCTATGGGCGATTGCCCTGGTGCTGATGATCGCCATCGACCGCCTGCTGCTGATCCTGCGCGGACAGGTGAAGAACAATGAGTTCCTCTCCGGCGTGCCGCACGGCAATGAAAGCTATTGGCGCATCAACCGCGCACAGCTGAACGCGGTGGAGAATTTGCCGATCTTCGCCGTCATCGTTCTTTCGGCGTGGATCGCTGGCGTGGAGAACGCCACGTTCAACCTGTTGGCGATGGTGGTGCTGGTGTTCCGCATCCTCCAGTCGATCGTCCACATCATATCGGGAAGCCAGCTCGCGACATGGTTCCGCACCGGCGCCTTCGCCGTGCAGATCCTATGCGAAATCTGGATGGCCCTTATGATCCTGCAGGCCGCGCACGTTCTCTGACCGTCTTGTGATCGCCGGGTCCCGCCCATCGCGCTAGGCTGGCGCGAGGAGGACCATCCATGCCCAGCAAGCAAACGCTCAACGCCTTCGTGAAGATGGTGATCGACGGCAAGCACGATCAGGCCATCGCGGAGTTCTATCATCCCGACTCCACCATGCAGGAGAACATGAACCCGCCGCGCAAAGGGCGCGACGGAAACGTGAAGCGCGAACGCGCGGTGATGGACCGTTTCGCGGAAATCCATTCCGCCGTGGAGGGCCCCGTTTTCGTGAACGGCGATCACGTGGTGATCCGCTGGGTGTTCCGATTCCGGGCGGTGGACGGAACCGGTTTCACCATGGATGAGCTGGCATATCAGCGCTGGGACGGCGAGAAAATCGCCGAGGAGCGCTTCTATTACGACCCGGCCCAGCGCGGCGGGTGACAGCCTGCCGGATGGGCATATAATGCGCACATGGCCCTGAACCGCTTCGATCCGAACGAGAGATTTGCGTCCGCCGACCTGGCGGTTGTGCGTGCGCGGTCTGATGTGACAGGAACGCTCTGCATCGTCCATGCGTGGGTGGTGATCGCCGCGAGCATGGCCTTGTTCGCGATCTGGCCGAACCCGCTGACCTTCCTTGTGGCCGTGATCCTGATCGGCTCGCGCCAGCTTGGTCTCGCGATCCTCATGCATGACGGCGCGCATGGCGTGTTGATGAAGACGCATGGCTGGAATGAGTGGGCGAGCCAGTGGCTTTGCGCCTTTCCGGTGTTCGCGGACACGATCCCATATCGCCACTATCATCTCGTGCATCATCGCACGACTCAGCAGCCGGACGACCCAGACCTGCATCTTTCCGCGAAATTTCCGATCACGCGCGCCAGCTTCCGCCGCAAGCTGATCCGCGACATCACCGGGCAAACCGGGTTCAAGCAGCGCCGCGCGCAAATTCGCGCCGCGCTCGGAAAGCCCGGCGCGTCGTTCGCCGAACGCTTCGCGACATTTCGCCAGAAACTCGGCGGGCCAATCGTTGCCAATCTCGTTCTGCTGGCGGTGCTGACGGCGCTGGGCCGCTGGTATTTCTATCCGCTGTTCTGGCTCTTGCCGCTGCTGACGTGGCAGCAGGTGATCACCCGCGTGCGCAACATCGCCGAGCACGCGATGGTGCCGGACAATGACGACGTGTTCCGCAACGCGCGCACAACCTATGCGACATGGTGGGAGCGCGCGCTGTTTGCGCCTTACTGGGTGAACTACCACGTCGATCACCACCTGCTCTTCTATGTGCCCTGCTACAACCTGCCGGTGCTGCACCGGATGCTACTGGAGCGCGGCTATCACGATCGCATGGAAATCCAGCCGAACTACATCTCGGTGTGGAAGATCGCGACCTCCAAGCCGGAAGCGCCGGTCGCCCACGCGGCATGAGCACAGACAAGTTCCTGCTCTTCGTGGCGATGGAGGTTGTCTATTCCTTCACGCCGGGACCGGCGGTTCTCCTCGTTTCCACATATGGCTTCCGCAAAGGTTTCGGCGCGGCGATGGCGGCGGTGGTGGGCATCGAGACCGGCAACACGATCTATCTGCTGATTTCCGCCGCGGGGCTCGGCGCGCTGCTGGCGACATCGGCGTTCGCCTTCCAGATCGTGAAATGGGCGGGCGCGATCTATCTCGTCGTGCTGGGAAGCTGGACGATCTGGCGCGCGGGCAAGGACGTGGCGGATGAGAAGTCGCGCGTGCTCTCGCATCCTTTCGTGCAGGCGCTGCTCACCCAGCTCGGCAATCCGAAGACGGTTCTGTTCTTCGGCGCGTTGCTGCCGCAGTTCCTCGATGTCCACCGGCCGCTGTGGCCGCAATACCTCATCATGTGGGCCATCGTGGCGGCGGGCGAGGCGATCATCGTCGGCGGCTATGCATGGCTGGCGGCGCGCGGCGGCAAACTGGTGCATCCACGCTTCGCCGCCTGGCGCGAGCGCGCATCCGGCGCCGTGATGATCTTCATCGGCGCAATCTTCGCGACGGTGAAACGTTAGCTCGTGCCCTGCTCGATCGGCTGGCCGGTCGCCTCGAAATAGGCGTTCTTGACGATGCTGTGCAGGAAGAAGGCGTTCAGCAGAAAACGCTTCCATTTATCGTCGCCGGCGAAGCTTGCCTTGAGCTTTTCGAAATCGGTCTGCTTGTACACGTCGTCGAGCTTCACGCCCTTTTTCGCCAGCGGCGCGACCTGCGCGCGCACGTCTTCGAGCGCAGCGATCACCTTGTCGACATAGATGTTGTCGGTCTGCACGTTCCCATGGCCGGGAATGAGATACTGCGCGTGATAGGCTTTCAGCGTGTTCAACACCGCGATCCAGGAGGACGGGTACGACGCGGCAGCATAGGGAATCGGGTTCACGACGATATCGCCCGAGCACAGCACCTTCTCGTTCGGAATCCACACCACCGCGTCGCCGTCGGTGTTCGCCTTGCCGAGGAAAGCGATCTCGACGGGCTCGCTGCTGTCGGGGATTTCATATCTTTCCGTGAATGTCACCGTCGCCGGATAGGCTTGCAAGTTCCTGTAGCCTGCGACGATGCTGTCCCCGACATCGATATATTGCTGCCAGCCGGCGCGCACCGCATCGGGCAGGGACGGATCGACGACCTGCTTCTTCGCGTAGTCGATCTTCCCGGCGTAGTCGGCGCTGTATGTCTTGATGTAGTTCATCGGCTTGCCGGTCATGTTCGCGCGCGTCGCAGCGGTGGAGATGATCTTCAGATCGGGCCATGCTTTCAGGAAGGCGCCGGCGCCCAGATTGTGATCGCCGTGGTAGTGCGTGTAGATCAGCGCTTTCACCGGCTTGTCCGAGAACTTCCTGATCTCGGCCACGATGTATTCGCCCGATGGTGGAGAGCCGCCGGCATCGACAACGACAAGCCCGTCGGATTGCTCAATGACGATCGCGTTGCCTTCATAGGGAGCGTTGATGGCGATGGGCCGATAGATCAGATGCACGTGCGGCGCGACCTGCATCGTCTGGCGCACGAAGCCGTCTGTTGCCGCAAAGGACGGCGGTGCCGCCGCCAGCAGACATGCCAACGCAAACAAGATCATTCTCATGACCCAATCCCCGAGCGCTTTGCGCCAGTATGGACACGCGGCGCACGCCGCAAAGACACGGCTGCGTGAAAAGGCTATCGTCTGCGCATTCCACCTTTGAGCCTTCCGTGAATCCCGCCGACTTCATCCGCACCAACACCGAAATGCTTTCGCCCCCTTTGGTGCCGGAGGTGACGCTGCATCTGGCCACGGAGATCATGCCGCTCTGGCGCAAGAGCGAGGAAGAACTGGAGGCCATGGGAGTGCCGCCGCCCTATTGGGCATTTGCGTGGGCCGGGGGACAGGCATTGGCCCGCTATGTCCTGGACAATAGTGACAGCGTGCGCGGCAAGCGCGTGCTGGATTTCGGATCGGGATCGGGCCTTGTCGGCATCGCGGCAGCGAAAGCCGGTGCCGCATCGGTCTTGAGCGCGGACATCGACCGCTACGCCGAAGCCGCCATCCGGCTGAACGCCGAGGCCAACGGCGTTTCGCTCGCCACGACGACCGAAGATGTCATCGGTGTTGCGGGCGACTGGGACATCATCCTCATCGGCGACATGTGCTACGAGCGGCCGCTGGCGGAACGCCTGCTCGGCTGGCTGAGCGACAGCGGCGCCGACGCGCTGCTCGGCGATCCGGGGCGGAGTTATTTTCCAAAATCCGACATCGAGCGGCTCGCGCTCTACAATGTGCAGGTGACGCGCGATCTGGAGGATCGCGAGATCCGGGAGACCGGTGTCTACCGCCTGCTCACCGGCGCCGGACCCGTGTAACGCGCGCGGGGGCGGATGAGCGTTTTCATCTCAAGTTGTTCGATGGCGTGCGCCACCCAGCCGGCAGTGCGGGCCATGGCGAAGATCGTGGTTTCGCTTCCCGGAGGCAGATCGAGTTCGCGGCGCATCACGGCCAGCGCGTAATCGCAATTGGCGAACGCGCCGGTCGCCTCCTTGATGCGTTCGGGGATTTCGACGGCAAGGCGCTCGTCGATGCCGGTTTTCACCAAGGGGCCCAGCATCGCTTCGGCGCGCGGGTCGCCCTCGCGATAGACCATGTGCCCGAAGCCGGGAAAGCGCTCGCCCAGCGACACGCGCTCCCGCACGATAGCGGCGATGTTGTCGGCCATAAGCGTGTCCAGCATCTTCGATGCCATCGGGCCGACACCGCCATGGCGCGGGCCTTTCAGCGCGGCAAGCCCCGCGATCACCGCGTCGTACAGCGAGATGCCGGTGGACGCCGCGCAGCGCACCGTGAAGGTGGAGGCGTTCAGTTCATGATCGGCGAGCAACACGAGCGCGCGGCGGATGAGATCTTCGGCGTGTTTGTGCTTCGGCGCCCACGCGCGTGCGATCTGCTTGTGCAGCGGATCGGCCGATGGCTCCGCGCCAATCATGGTGGCGACTACGAGACGCACGATGCGTGCACCGGTGGCGGCGCGGCCTTCGCTCACCATGTTGTAGGCGCGCGGATCGGCTTCGGTGGCTTGCGACAACACGGCGATGGCGCGATCGATCGGCGGCGCGTCTTCGGTTGCGTCCATGATCTTGCGCATCGCGGGCGAGATCACCGGCATGTTCGACTTCGCGAAGGGATCGGAGGATTTGGAATCCCACAGCAGCGTCGCCGTCTGCTCCAACGTCGCGGTTTCGGACAACGTGGTGGCTTTCACGCCGCGATAGATCGGGCCTTCGGCGGTGATCGTGGAAACCGCGCTGTCCATCACCGGCAGATCGGCCGCTTTCAATCCCTGCCCTTCGACCATCGGCGCGCGACGGTTCTTGAGACTGCGCACATCATCGGCGCGATAACGGCGCGTCCGCGCCCCGTCTTCGGCAGGCTCCGAGCGCACAAGCCCGCGGCTGACATAGGCATAGAGCGTCGCCGGGGAGATCGAGAGCTCGGCGGCGGCCTCACCGGCGGAGAGATAAAGCGGCGCCTCGGGATTCTTCATATTGATTAAGCTAATCAAGATTGATCCATATGTCTATTCGGCCCACCTTTGCTGCAACGCAACAAAGGAGCTGGACCATGACCCTGCAGACCTCGAAATCCCCCATCGGCCTAGACGGCGTCGCCGCCGCCGAGACCCGGCTGAGCCATGTGGACGGCGAAAAGGGCGAGTTGATCATCGCGGGCAAATGGGTGGGCGACATGGCCGCCGCGTCCAGCTTCGAGGGCGTCACTGCCCAGCTGTGGTCGCTGGCGACCACCACACCGATCAGCGAGGCGGAAGTGCGCGCTGCGCTGGGCGAGGCGCGGGTGCGCGCGTTCAAGCGCCTCCCAACCTTGCTCGCGGCGACCGCTGGGCTGTCGGTCGTGGATGGCTTTCGCGCGGCCACGGCAGCGCTCCACTCCGAGCACGGCCTGACCGACGACGCAGCCATCGTCGGTGCGCTACCGGTGATCGCGGCGGCACTGGTGCGGCAGGCGAATGGCGAGCCACCGATCGCGCCAGATCCCACGCGCGGCCATGCCGCCGACACGCTGCGCATGCTGCGCGGCGTGCCCGCAAGCGCCGCGGAAGCGAAGGCGCTGGATGCCTATCTCGTCACCGTCAGCGATCACGGCATGAACGCATCGACATTTGCCGCACGCGTCGTGGCCTCCACGCGCGCCGATCTCTTCGCAGCGATCACCGCCGGCTATTGCGCACTCACCGGCCCCTTGCATGGCGGCGCACCGGAGCCAGTGCTGGAAATGCTGGACGCCATCGGCACCCGCGAGCGCATCAAGCCCTGGATCGATGACGCGCTTCAGCGCGGAGAGCGGCTTATGGGCTTCGGCCATCGCATCTATCGTGTTCGCGATCCCCGCGCCGATGTCCTGAAAATCGCCGTAAACACGCTGGGCGCAAACTCGATCGACCTGCCCTTCGCCGCGGAAGTGGAAGCCTATGCGCGCGAGGCTTTGCGAAAGAAAAACCCGGAGCGCGCGCTCGACACCAATGTGGAGTTCTTCACCGCGATCCTGCTCGATGCGCTTCAGATTCCCCGCCAGTGCTTCACGCCGATCTTCGCCTGCGCCCGCGCGGCGGGATGGACGGCGCATGCCCGCGAGCAGCAGCGCACGGGACGGCTGCTGCGCCCGGCGTCAATCTATGTGGGAGAGATGCCATGAAGATCGATGGCCGCTGTCATTGCGGACAGGTGACATTCGAAGCGGAGGTCGATCCGGCAACGGCCGGTATTTGCCACTGCACCGATTGCCAGATGCTCTCCGGCTCCGCCTACCGCGTCTCGGTGCGCGCAGCGGCGCAGGACTTCAAGCTGAACGGCGACGTCTCCAGCTACATCAAGACGGCGGACAGCGGAAACAAGCGCCGCCATGCCTTTTGTTCCCATTGCGGTACGCCGATCTATGCAACGCAGCCGGACGGGCCCACGTCGTACACGCTGCGTGTCGGCACGATCCGCCAGCGTGCCGCGCTTGCGCCGCAACGCCAGATCTTCGTCCACTCGGCTGTGCCGTGGTCGTCCGATCTCAGCGGCGTGGAAACGCTGGATCTGCGAATCCTGCAGCGATGAACGGTTACGCCGGCGGGTGGTGCGCCGCTGCGCGCCGCGCCATCCACCATTTGATGCTCTCCAAAAGCATCTCGCGGAAGATCGTATTGGTGTGGCCGCTGACCTCGATCCGCAAGGTGACGTCATGGCCGGACGCGCGCGCGATATCCGCCGTCTTGATCGTTTCCTTATAGAAGTCGGGCTCCATCGTTCCGGCCGACAGGAAGAAAGCGGTGTTGCCGGGCTGATCGAGCCCCTTCTCCGAACCGGACCAGCCAACGGATTGCGCGGACACATAGGGAAATGTTTCGGGATGGCGCACGCCCATGCTGACCGCCCAAGATGCGCCGCTCGAAAATCCGTTAATCAACCGGTCTTCCGGCAGCGCGGACGCGTGAAAGCGGGTCTGGATCGCAGGCAGCAGTTCCTTGAGCAGAAACGTCTCGTGCTTGAGAAAATAGCCGCCGCTGTTTCCATGCCAGTCATAGAGATATTCGCGCGAACGAAATTCGATATCCTTGCGCGATATGCCGGGCCAGATTTCGACGAGGATGATCGGTGGGATTTCCTTGTTCAGAATAAGCGCCTCGACGGCCTTGGGATCATCCTGCCGCCATACGCCGTCCGCCATGTAGACAACGGGATAGGTTTTGGCCGCATCGTAGCCCGGCGGCAGGTACACGGTGACCTGGCGCGGATCGTCGAGCACTTTGCTGTCGGCGGCGAATTGCAGAAGCTGACCCTTGAGCGGCTCCGACATCTCGGGCTTCGGCGGGGCCTTAGGACCACGATAGGCGCCGGTTACAGTTCCCTTGGGAGGGATGATCACGTCGATCGTCGCTTCGTCCAGATCGGCGACGCGCAGGCGGATCGCATAATAGTCGCCGCCGACGTGCTCCATCTTGCCGCGCGCGGCGCAGCAAAGCTCGACCGGACCTTCGCTACGCTTTGCGACGACGACGAACGCGTCGCCTTCGCGCCACCACGCGGTGTCCTTGCCGCCGAGGCGCGTCTGCACCTCCGCATCCGTAAGGCCGGCAGGCAACTGGCAAGCGCCGATTTGCGGCGGGTTCGATCCGCAATCCGACACGTTCAGGCGCGGTGAGATATCGCCATTCGGATCCCACCAGTGCATCTGATGCACGGGCAGTTCGAGATTGCCCTGAATGACTCCGCTCATGGCCAGAACGATTGCGAGTAGCATGAGTTCTCCCCGAATTTGCCGAAGAGGGTAATGCGAACGACGCGCCTGCGGAGCGCGCCCACAACATCGTGAAGGCCGACCTACGGACACAAACGCGCGACCGCGCCTCACACATATATTGGGGAAGGAATCGGCGCGGGGCGCGCACAACCCGTAATTGACTGGGAAGACTGGCAATCTTCGCCGTATCAAGTGTTGGCGGGGCCATGGAGGCCATGCCAAGGTGCCCCCGAAGAATCCCGACACCGGGACAGAGGGGGCAGCCTTAATGGCCAACAACATTCCGCTTAATCCGGAACCGCAGATCGATCACGACCTCAAGCGCGCGCTGGGGCCAATCCACCTGATCGCTCTGGGCATCGGCGCCATCATCGGCGCGGGCATCTTCGTGCTCACCGGCCAGGCCGCTGCGAGCTATGCCGGACCGGGCGTGGTCTACTCCTTCGCCGTCGCCGGAACCGGCTGTCTGTTCGCCGGCCTATGCTACGCGGAATACGCTGCGATGATCCCCGTCGCGGGCAGCGCCTACACTTATACTTATGCCACGCTGGGCCGGATGATGGCCTGGATCATCGGCTGGAACCTCGTTCTGGAATATCTCGCCGCTGGATCGACGGTGGCGGTGGGCTGGTCGGGCTACTTCAACGACTTCATGGCCAACCAGATGCACATGCCACTGGATTGGCATTTCACCAACGCGCCGTTCTGCGTTTCGGGCGACCCGCTGCCCTGCCCGGCGAGCCTTGCGAGCGCAGGTGGCATTCTGGCAACCGGCGCTTTTTTCAACCTGCCTGCAGTGGTGCTGGTGCTACTCGTTACCGCCGTGCTGATCGTCGGCGTGAACATGAGCGCGAACTTCAACAACCTGATGGTCGCCATCAAGCTGACGATCGTGCTGGTGGTGATTTTCGTCTGCTTCTCGCAGGTGGTGCCCGCGAACCATGTGCCCTTCGTACCGGCGAATACCGGCACGTTCGGGCAGTTCGGATGGACGGGCGTGTTCCGCGCGACGGGCGTGATCTTCTTCGCCTATATCGGGTTCGATGCGGTGAGCGTTGCGGCGCAGGAAGCGAAGAATCCGCAGCGCGACGTGCCGATCGGCATCCTGGGATCGCTGGTCATCTGCACCGTGCTATACATGCTGATGTCGTGGGTGCTGACCGGCATCGCGCCATACAGCACGCTGAATGTGGCCCATCCCGTGTCCAAGGCGGTGGAAGCGCTGCCGTCGACCCAGTTCCTCGCACCCTATGTCAACGTCGGCGCCATCGTCGGCCTTGCGTCGGTCGTGCTGGTACTGCTGCTCGGGCAGTCGCGCATCTTCTACGCGATGGCGAAGGACGGGATGATCCCCAAGCTGTTCGGCGACATTCATCCGCGCTTCAAGACGCCGTGGCTGGGCACGCTCATCACCGGCATCTTCTGCGCCATCCTCGCCGGCATCCTTCCGCTCCACATCCTCGGTGAGCTGGTGTCCATCGGCACGCTGGCTGCGTTCGTCGTGGTCTGTGCCGGCATCATGATCCTGCGCCGGCGCATGCCGAACGCGCGCCGTCCGTTCCGCACGCCGTTCGTGTGGATCGTGGCGCCGCTCGGAATTGCGATGTGCCTGTTCATGATGGCATTCCTGCCGCTCGATACATGGATCCGTCTCGCGGTGTGGACCGTGATCGGCCTCGTCATCTACGGCGTCTACAGCAGAAAGCGGGCGATGCCGCCGCGCTTCAAGCTGGAAGAGAATCCGACGACGGCTGCCGAGTAAGGATCGACCATGAGCGACGCATCGTTGACTCAGCCCGACCCGGTCGTGGCCGAGGAGCACGAACTCAAGCGCATGATGGGGCCGGTGCACCTCACCATGCTGGGCATCGGCGCCATCATAGGCGCGGGTATCTTCGTGTACACGGGACAGGTGGCGGGCGCTTATGCCGGCCCGGCCGTCCTGATCTCCTTCGTGATCGCGGCGCTGGGCTGCCTGTTCGCCGGTCTCTGCTACGCCGAGTTCGCGTCCATGATCCCGGTGTCGGGCAGCGCCTATACCTACGCCTATGCCACGATGGGCCGGTTCATGGCGTGGTTCATCGGCTGGAATCTGGTGCTGGAATATCTGGTGTCGTCGTCCGCCGTCGCGGTCGGCTGGTCCGGTTATTTCACGCAGCTGATGCAGTTCCTGCATATCAACTTTCCGGCCTCGCTCGCGAACGCACCGCTCTGCGTGGTTGGCGACCCGCCGCCCTGCCCGCACATCGTGGACAACATGACGGGGCTGAGCGGCTTCATTCACCAGTTCGGCTTCACCGGCGCATATGTGAACCTGCCCGCCGTGGCGCTCATTCTCGCGCTGACGGCGATCCTCGTGATCGGCTTGCGAGAGTCCACGAACACCAACGCACTGATGGTCGGCATCAAGCTGGTGGTCGTGCTGCTGGTGATCTTCTTCGGCGCCAGCTTCATCAACTGGAACAACTTCACGCCCTTCATCCCGCCCAACACCGGCGAGTTCGGACATTATGGCTGGAGCGGAATCGCCATGGGTTCGGCGATCATCTTCTTCGCCTATATCGGGTTCGATGCCGTGTCGGTAGCGGCGCAGGAGTGCCGTAACCCGCAACGCGACCTGCCCATCGGCATCATGGCGTCGCTCTTCATCTGCACCGTGCTCTACATCGCGATTTCCGTCGTGCTGCTGGGCATCGCGCATTACACCGAACTGACAAACAGTCCGAACCCGGTCTCATACGCAGTCGGCAAGATCACGAGCCTTGGCTGGCTTGTGCCGGTAATCGACGTAGGCGCTTCGGTGGGATTGGCGTCCACGATCTTCGTGGGGCTCTACGGCCAGTCGCGCATCTTCTACTCTATGTCGCGTGACGGTTTCCTGCCCAGGATGTTCGCTTATGTGCATCCCAAATATCAGACGCCATATCGCGGCACGGTCATCACCGGCATCGGCGCGGCGATCCTGGCGGCGGTGTTCCCGCTGAACCTGCTGGGCCAGCTTGTGTCTATCGGCACGCTGCTGGCGTTCGTGGTGGTCTGCGCGGGCATCATGATCCTGCGGGTGCAGGCGCCGCTGGCGAAGCGGCCATTCCGCACGCCGCTGGTCTGGGTGACCGCACCGCTGGGCATCGTCTTCTGCCTCGGCATGGCGTGGAGCCTCCCCTACGACACCTGGATCCGGCTCGTCGTGTGGACCGCCATCGGCATGGTTATCTATGTCGCCTATGGCGTGTGGCATGCGCAGCCTTCCAAGTGGAAAGTGCGCAACGAAAGCTGATAGCTTTCGCCCATGTCCTACCGCTCGCTTCGTGACTTCATTGCCAGGCTGGAAAGCGCCGGCGAACTCGTTCGCGTGAAAGAACCGGTCTCCACCGTTCTGGAGATGACGGAGATCCAGACGCGGCTGATCGCCGAGGGCGGGCCCGCGGTCATCTTCGAAAAGCCCGTCAGAGCCGACGGCACGCCGTCCGACATGCCGGTGCTGGTCAATCTGTTCGGCACGGTGAAGCGCGTGGCCATGGGCGTCACCATGGGCGGCACGGAGCGCACCACCGCCCATCAGATGCGCGAGGTCGGCGAAACGCTCGCCATGCTGCGCCAGCCGGAGCCGCCGCGTTCGCTTGGCGAAGCGATGGAGCTTTTGCCGCTGGCGAAGACCGTGATGTCGATGCGGCCCAAGACGGCGGGAAGCGCAGCGTGCCAGCAGATCGTTCTGCGCGGCGATGAGATCGACCTGAACAAGCTGCCGATCCAGACATGCTGGCCCGGCGAACCCGCGCCGCTCATCACCTGGCCGCTGGTGGTGACCAAGGGCCCGAGCGACGCGCGCGAGGACAATTACAATCTCGGCATCTACCGGATGCAGCTTCTGAACAAGAACCAGACGATCATGCGCTGGCTGAAGCATCGCGGTGGCGCGCAGCACCATCAGCGGTGGGGCAAGACGAACACCGCGCCCCTGCCCGCTGCGGCCGTATTGGGCGCCGATCCGGGTACGATCCTGGCCGCTGTGACGCCGGTGCCGGATACGTTGTCGGAATATCAATTCGCGGGTCTCTTGCGTGGAAATCGCGCGGAGCTGGTCGATTGCGTGTCGCAGCCGCTGAAAGTACCAGCGGAAGCGGAGATCGTTCTGGAAGGCGAAGTCTCGCTCTCCGACTATCGGGACGAAGGCCCCTATGGCGACCACACGGGCTACTACAACTCCGTCGAACAGTTCCCAGTGTTCACCGTCACAGCGATCACCATGCGCCGCGATCCTATCTATCTGTCGACCTATACGGGGCGCCCGCCGGACGAGCCGTCGGTGCTCGGCGAGGCGCTGAACGAAGTCTTCATTCCGCTGTTCCGCCAGGTGTTTCCGGAGATCGTGGATTTCTGGCTGCCGCCGGAAGGCTGCTCCTATCGCATCGCCGTCGTCTCGATGAAGAAGGCCTATCCCGGACACGCCAAGCGCGTGATGATGGGGGTGTGGTCGTATCTGCGCCAGTTCATGTACACCAAATGGGTGATCGTGGTGGACGACGACATCAACGCACGCGACTGGAAAGACGTGATGTGGGCACTGTCAACACGCATGGATCCCGCGCGCGACATCACGCTGATCGAAGGTACGCCGATCGATTATCTGGACTTCGCCTCCCCTGAAAGCGGCCTCGGCTCCAAAATCGGGCTGGATGCCACCAACAAACTTGCGCCGGAAACCCATCGCGAATGGGGTCAGAAGATCGCGATGGAAGAAGATGTGGTCCGCCGCGTGACCGAGAAGTGGAAATCGCTGGGCCTCCCCGGCAGCGGCAAACCGGTGTGGAAGTGATCCGCGGCGCGGCACTCGCCTTTGTTGCGACGCTCCCGGTGGCGGGCATGGCAAACGCCGCCGACTGCAAACTGCAAAACGTCGCCACACTCGCAGCTTCGCAAGGTCCGGAACAACTCCTGCTCGTTCCAGCGACCGTGGGCAGGCAGCAGCTGAAGATGCTTCTCGACACCGGCGCCGAACGGGGCGTTATCGACGTGTCGGTCATGCAGGCGCAAAACATGACGCCGATGAAGATTGCGACGCCGCCGCCCATCTTCAATGTGCCGGGGGCGCCGTTCCTCAGCATGGTCCAGTTCACCATGCCGGACTACTATCTTGCCGATGGCACACAGCTCGATCACTTCGCCAAAGTGCCGTTGCTCACGCTCGGCGCCTCGCGGTTCGAAAACATGCCTTTCCTGCTCGCGCGCTTCGACGAAAAGCTCGGCCAGGGCATGAAAGGGATTATCGGCAGCAACGTGCTGCGGAACTACGATGTCGACGTCGATCCCGCCACCGCAACGGTCAATCTGTTTTCGCCCGATCATTGCGAAGGCAAGGTCGTGTATTGGGCGCGGACATTTGCCGATCTTCCAATCCACGTACGGGCGAATGGAGCAATTGAACTCGAGATGACGCTGGACGGCCACGATGTGACGGCGCTGCTCGACACCGGGGCGGCGCATACGACCATCACGCTGGAAATGGCGCATCGGATATTCGGCTTCAATCCCGAAGCCGCAGGAGTCGAGCACATCTCCGGCGAGGGCAATGATGCCACCTATCGCACCCGCTTCGTTTCGCTTGTGGCCGGCGACCTGGCGATCAAAAATCCCCAGATCACCATCGTTCCCGACCCCGTGGCACGCAAGCGCATGGCGCGCGCCATGGACTCCGGCTTCAGCGGCTCTCTGGATTTCCGCAATGCGCGGCTTGTGCTGGGAATGGACATATTACGCCAGCTTCATTTCTATATCGCCTACCGGGAACAGAAGCTCTATTTCACCGCATCTGCGCCCACGCCCTGACCGCTTGACCCGACACCGATTCGGCCCTCACATGCCCCTCGAAGGGTAGAGGGGACATCCATGAGCCTGATTTTCGAATCCAATTTTTTCGCGTTCGGCTTCTATGTCGCGTTGAACGCGCTGATCATGCTGGTGCTCGGCATTCTGGTCGTGCGCGCGCGCGTTACCACCCGCACCGACATCGGTGACGGCGGGTTGCCGCAAATGGCGGGCCCGCTGCGCGCCCATGGAAACAACACCGAATATGTCCCGATGGGGCTATTGCTGCTTTGGGCGCTCGCCTCGGTTCCTCCTTCGGCATCGATCTGGGTTGTGCACGCCGCCGGCGCGAGCCTCACGATCGGCCGCATTTGCCACGCCGTCGGCCTGTCGCAAACGACCGGCCCCAGCACCATGCGGCTCGTCGGCACAATGCTGACATGGATTTCTTTCATCATCGGGATCGTTGGGGTGCTCTATCTCGTTTTCTTCGGGCAGTCCTGAATCGGCGGCATGAATTGGCAAGCAAGCAGAACAAAGAAGAAATCCTCGAAAACCTGATCCAAGCGGCCCGCAAGGCGGGCGCCGACGCCGCCGACGCGCTTCTGGTTGAAAGCGTGTCGGCTGGGGTTTCCTACCGCTTGGGAAAACTCGAAGACGTGGAGCGCGCCGAGTCCCGCGACATGGGGCTTCGCGTCTTCGTGGGTGCGCGCGTCGCTTTCGTATCATCAACCGATCTGTCGAAGGACCGGCTCGCGGAACTGCCTGAACGCGCGGTGGCGATGGCGCGTCTGGCGCCGGAAGACAAATATGCGGGGCTTGCCTCGCGCGAATTGCTGGCGCGGGATTGGCCATCGCTCGATCTCGAGGATCCCGGCGAACCGTCCACCGAGGAGTTGATCGAACGCGCAGAGAGCGTCGAAGCGGCGGCGATGGCTGTGAAGGGCATCACCAATTCGGAAGGCGGTGGTGCGAGCTTTGGCCGTTCCGCCATCGCACTTGCTACCAGCGAGGGGTTTCGTGGCGGTTACGCGGCGACCAGCCACGGCATAGGTGTGGCGGTGCTGGCCGGCGAAGGCACGGGCATGGAGCGGGACTACGCCCAGACAAGCGCACGTCATGCGTCCGACATGGAAACGGCGGACGCGGTCGGCAAGCGCGCCGGAGAGCGCACCGTGAAGCGTCTCAATCCGCGCCAGGCAAAGTCGCAGCGCGCGCCGGTGGTTTACGATCCGCGCGTTTCCGCTTCGCTGGTCGGAAGTTTTGCCGGCGCGATCTCGGGGGCATCCATCGCGCGCGGCGTGAGCTTCCTGAAGGACCGCATGGGGCAGCAGGTCTTCGCTTCATCCATCAATATCATTGACGATCCGCATCGCGTACGCGGGCTGCGCTCCAAGCCGTTCGACGGCGAAGGCGTTGCGAACCGCGAGATGGCGCTGATCGAGAACGGCATGCTGACCGCATGGCTGCTGGATACCGCCAGCGCAAAACAGTTAGGGCTGGTCACAAACGGCCATGCCGCGCGCGGCACGGGTGGTCCGCCCTCGCCCTCGACGACCAACCTCTACATGGCGCCGGGAACGCTCACGCCAGAAGAACTGATGGCGGACATCAAGGACGGCTTCTACGTCACCGAGACGATGGGCTTCGGCGTGAACGGTGTGACGGGCGATTACAGCCAGGGCGCCGCCGGCTTCTGGATCGAGAACGGCAAGATCGCCTATCCCGTTTCCGGCGTGACCATCGCCAGCAATCTGAAGGACATGTTCCTCAATCTCACGCCGGCGAACGATCTTGAGTTTCGCCATGGCGTGAACGCGCCGACCATCCGCGTGGAAGGCATGACCATTGCCGGCTCGTGATGCCGAGCTCTCCGACGACCGATCACTGATCGAAGGCGCCGTGCGCGCGGCGGGCGACATCGCCAAACGCTATTTTGGCGGCGAATACCGGCAGTGGGACAAGGGCGCGGGCCAGCCCGTGACCGAGGCCGATCTCGCGGTAGACAAATATCTGCGCGAAACGCTCACCCATGCGCGGCCGGACTACGGCTGGCTTTCGGAAGAAACCGAAGACGACACGTCGAGGCTTCAAAAACAGAACGTATTTGTCGTCGACCCCATCGATGGGACGATCGCCTTCCTCAAGAAGCGCCCGCATTTCACGATCTGCGTGGCGCTGGTGCGCGATGGCAGGCCGGTTCTGGGCGTGGTGCTCAATCCGATCCTGGACGAATGCTTCGCCGCGAGCGAAGGACTTGGCGCAACGATGAACGGCTTAGCCATTCACGTTTCCGAGCGCGCGGAGCTCGAAGGGTGCCGCATGTGCGCAGCCCGCGACATGCTCGAGCACCCTGCGTGGAACAACCCGCCCAACCGGCCTTGGCCGCCGATGCACATCGAAACGCGCAACTCGGTCGCCTATCGCATGGCGCTGGTGGCCCAAGGCGCTTACGACGCGACCCTCGCCTTGTCCGCCAAACGCGACTGGGATATGGCAGCGGCCGATATCATCGTGCGGGAAGCGGGCGGCATCGTCACCACGCATGACGGATCGGTTCCGCGCTACAATGGCGAGAGCACGCTTCAGCCCTCGCTGATCGCGTCGGGACCGAAACTGCATGCGGAAATCCTGTCCCGCGTACGGCATATAAAACTTCAGAGGTAGGTCATGGCCGAGCATGAACCCAAGCAGCTTCTTCATCTCGTGCTGGGCGGCGAACTGGTGTCGCCCCACAGCCACGAATTCAAGGACCTGAGCAAGATCGACATGGTGGGCGTCTATCCCAACTATGCCGAGGCGCTGAAGGCCTGGCGCGGCAAGGCGCAGAGCTCGGTAGACAACGCCAACATGCGCTATTTCGTGGTCCATCTTCACCGGCTTATGGAGCCGGACGCGCATTAACCCCTTCACGGCCCAATGAAATCCGGCACTTAAAATGTGCCCTTTCCGCCGGGCCGTGCTAGACCAGCGCCCGCATGAACGTCCGCCCTGAAAATCTGACCGCGGCAGCACCGCCGGCGCCCAGGAAGCCGCTTGGCGACTGGAAAATCGTTCGCCGGCTGGCCCATGACTATCTGCGCGATCAGAGTACGCTTCTGGCACTGGGCATCTTCTGCATGATCGTCACGGCGGCGATGACAGGCCTGATGGCCGGCCTCATCAATCCCGCGATCAAGCGCATCTTCCTCCTGAAGCATGCCGACCAGATACTTCCGATCTCGTTCGGTTATATGGCCGTCGTCGCGCTGCGCGCCATATCGGGTTTCGGGGAGCAATCGATCACCAACACGATCGCCGAGCGCGTCGGCGCCAACATCCAGCGCGACATGTTCCGAAACCAGATCCGTTTGGATCTCGGCGCGCAAAATGCCGTCCACTCCTCGGACATGATTTCAAAATTTCTCTACGACACGACATTGCTGCGCAACGCCATAACCAAGGGTGTGCTGGCGATGGGCCGCGAGATACTCACGCTGGTCGCCATGCTGGTGGTCATGGTGTGGAACAGCTGGCAGCTTTCGCTGATTTCGCTTTTCCTGCTGCCGCCCGTCGTATGGGTGATCGACAAGATCAGCCGCTCCCTTCGCCGGGCCTCGACGCGCAGCATGGAAGAAACCGGAACGCTGTCCAAATCGCTGACCGAAGCGTTGACCGGGCGGCGCATCATCAAGGCGTATAACCTGGAAGACCATGCGACCGTCATCGCCGATGGCCTGATCGCGAAACGCCTGCGTTATCTGCTGAAAGCGGTGCGCGCGCGTTCGGCAGCAGTGCCGTCGACCGACCTGATCGGCGGCGTGGCAGGCGCGATCACATTCATGGTCGCCGGTTATATGAGCATTCACCACATTCTATCGGTGAACCAGTTCTTCGCATTTCTGGCCGCCATGATCCTGGCGCAGCAGCCGGTGCGCAATCTCAGCCAGCTGCAGACGGTTTCGACAGAAGGGTTGACCGCGGCAAACAGGATTTTCGAAGTCATCGATGCGCAACCAGATATCGTGGACTGCACGGGTGCGAGAACCCTTCCAGCCGTTAAGGGCGCCGTTCGCTTCGACAACGTGACATTCCAGTACAACGCCGACCGGCTGGCGCTGCACGATGTGTCGCTCGATGTGAAGCCGGGACAGAAGGTTGCGCTGGTGGGTCCGTCCGGCGCAGGCAAGACGACCGTGTTCAACCTGCTTCTGCGATTTCACGATATCGAATCGGGAAGCATCACCGTCGACGGCCAGGATATTCGCGGCGTCACGATGGAATCGCTGCGCGAGCAGATCGCCCTCGTCACCCAGGAACCGATCCTGTTCGATGAGTCGATTGCCGAGAACATCGCGCTGGGCCGGCGCGATGCGACGCGCGAGGAAATTGTTGCTGCCGCCAAGGCTGCTGCCGCGGACGACTTCATCATGGCCCAGATGGACGGTTACGACTCACAGGTTGGCGAAAGCGGCCTGAAACTCTCCGGCGGCCAGCGCCAGCGCATCGCCATCGCACGCGCCATGCTGCGCAATGCGCCGATCCTTTTACTCGACGAAGCGACATCCGCGCTCGACACCGAAAGCGAGCGCCAGGTGCAGGAAGCGCTTTCGCACCTGATGGAAGGCCGCACCACCATCGTCATTGCCCACCGCCTCTCCACCGTTCTGGATGCCGACTGCATCTATGTGATGGATCGCGGACGCATCGTGGAATCCGGCACGCACGCCGAGCTCATCGCCAAGGATGGCCTCTATGCGCGGCTCTACCAGCGCGGCCTCGACGATCGGGAGAATGGGTAGATGGCCGCGCCGCTGGGGCTTGCCGCCTATCGGCTGGCGACGATGGCCCTTGCACCGGCGGTTCCGTTTTTCCTGCGCCAGCGCGCCTTGCGCGGCAAGGAAGACACCACGCGTATGCGCGAGCGGCTGGGACATGCCAGCGTCAATCGCCCGAGCGGCCGCCTGATCTGGATTCACGGCGCCAGCGTCGGCGAGAGCGTGGCTGCGCTGCCGCTTGTGGAAGCCTTCCTGAAGTCTGGCGAGAATGTCCTCGTTACCAGCGGCACCGTCACCAGCGCGCGCATGATGGCCGAACGGTTGCCGGGCAAGGCGATCCATCAATATGCGCCCGTGGACACTCCGGCGGCGACCGCGCGGTTTCTGGCACATTGGAAACCCGATGCCGCGCTGTTCGTGGAATCCGAACTGTGGCCCAACCTGCTCTATCGCGCGGCGGGCCAGGGCGTGAAGCTTGCGCTTGTAAACGGCCGCATGTCCGAGCGTTCCTTTCGCGGCTGGAGCCGCGCAAAGCGCGTGGCATCATCGTTGCTGTCGCTATTCGACATTTGCCTGACACAGGACCAGGCGAGTGCCGAACGCCTGCGCCGCCTCGGTGCACCGCGTGTCGAGGTTTCGGGCAGCCTGAAGGCTGATGCGCCACCCCTGCCCGCACCCGAGGAAAAACTGGCGGCGTTGCGCGCGAGCATTGGCGCGCGGCCTGTCCTACTCGCCGCGCAAACGCACCCGGGCGAGGACGAAACAATCCTTCCCGCGCATGATCAGTTGGTGGCGAAATATCCCGATCTTCTGACCATCATCGTGCCGCGCCATACGGAACGTGGCGCTGCCATTGCGATGCTTTGCGGCGCGCGTCCGGTGCGGCAACGCGCCAAAGGCGAATTGCCGGACGCGCAAACGGCGATCTATGTCGCAGACACGATGGGAGAACTTGGACTGTTCTACCGGCTCGCAACCTTCTGCTTTGTGGGTGGAACGTTGGTGCCGCTTGGCGGTCACAACCCGCTGGAACCAGCCCGGCTTCACTGCGGTGTCCTGTTCGGCCCACACACCGAGAGCTTTTCGCAAGCCTATGACACATTGCTGGCAAAAGGCGGCGGCGCGCGTGTCACTGCCACGCGCGAGATCGTTCAGGAAGCGGAGAAGCTGTTCGCCGATCCGGGCCGCACAAAGGCGATGGGGATTGCTGCGGCACAGGCCTCGGCCGACCTTGGTGGTGCGGTCGCAAGAACCTTCCGTGCAGTAGAGGCGATGCTCGATGCGCGCGCCTGAGTTCTGGGACGAGAAGGACTACACCGCCAAGCTCGCCGTTGCTGCGTTGACGCCGATTGGCTGGATCTACGCAGCCTCGGTGCGATGGAAAGCCGAACACACCAAGCGCCATCGCGCGAACGCCAAGGTTATCTGTGTCGGCAACCTGACGGCGGGCGGCTCAGGCAAAACACCGATTGCGATCGCGATCGCTCGCGCGCTGATCGAAAGGCGCAAACGCGTCTTCGTACTGACGCGCGGCTATGGCGGAAAAATGCGCGGTCCCGCCGTCGTCGATCCGGCGCACGACACGTTCGAAGAGACTGGCGATGAGGCTCTGCTTCTGGCCGGCGCGGCGCCGGTGATCGTTTCCCGCAATCGCGCGGCAGGAGCGCAGCTTGCCGACGACGACCGTGCCGACGTTATCGTGATGGACGACGGCCATCAGAATTTCGCCTTGGCGAAAGATCTTTCGATCGTCGTGATCGACGCGCAAAGCGGCTTTGGCAACGGGCGCATGCTGCCGGCAGGCCCTCTGCGCGAACCCGTGGAAGCCGGCTTGGCGCGCGCGGATGCCGTCATCATGGTCGGTGACGGCACGCCGGATCTAAAGGGGTTTTCCGGGCCGGTGCTGCGGGCATGGCTCGTGCCCGTCGATGCTCCCGGTGTCGCGGGACAGCGTGTGCTCGCCTTTGCGGGAATCGGACGGCCAGAGAAGTTTTTCGCCACGCTGCGCGCGCTGGGCGCGGACATCGTGGAAGAACGCGCCTACGAAGACCATCACGCCTACACCGCTTCGGAGTTCGCACGTCTTCGTGCGCGAGCCAAGGCGCTGAATGCTTCGCTTGTGACGACGGAAAAAGATTTTGTGCGGTTAACGCCCGCGGAACGCGAGGATGTCCGCTTCATTCCGGTCCGCGCGGCGTTCGACGACCTCAACGCTCTCAATGCGCTGCTTGACAGGGCGCTGCCCGGAACCCCATAGCGCGGCCAATGACCGAATTAGCCCCGATCCCGAAAATGCCTTTCGCGACCATGCTGCGCTATCGCGCGGAAGCCGCCGCGTTTTTTACGGGCATTGGCTTTTTCAAATTGTTCGGGCTGGATGGCGCATCCGCTATCGGCGGCTGGATCGGACGCAATATCCTCTATCGCACGCGCACCTCGCAGCGCGGGCGCGACAACCTGAAAGCGGCATATCCAGAAAAAACGGATGCCGAGATCGAAGCGATCCTTCTGGAAGTTTGGGACAATCTCGGCCGCACAATCGCGGAATATGCCCATCTGGACAAGCTGTCCATGTATGGCGATGACCCGCGGCTTCAGGCGGTGGACGTGGACATCGCCGATCGTGCCCTGGCAACCGGCAAGGGCGTGATGTTCGTCTCCGGCCATTTTGCAAACTGGGAGACGATGCCCTTCGCCGCCGCGCAGTATGGGATCGAGGCCGGTGAAGTCTATCGGCCTCTCAACAATCCCTATGTGGACCGCTGGATGGTGCGCCAGCGCATGAACAACGGCCCCAAGGAGCAGATCGCGAAAGGCGCGCAAGGCACGCGACGGATTTTCTCGCTGCTTCGCGGAGGCAAGGCCATTCTCATTCTTGTCGACCAGAAGACGAATGAAGGATTGCCCGCGCCGTTCTTCGGCCGCGATGCGATGACGACGCCGGCACCCGCGGCCCTCGCGCTGAAGTTGAACTGCGTCATCCTTCCGACCTTCAATGAACGGCTCGGCGGCGCGCGTTTCCGCATGACGGTGCAGCAACCCTTAGAGTTCACGCCGAGCGGCGACCAGGATCAGGACGTGCATCAGCTGACGATCAAGATCACCGAGCGCATCGAGGAGATGGTGCGGTCGAGGCCATCGCAATGGCTCTGGATCCATCGCCGCTGGCCCAAGCCTGGCGACAAGCTGCGCAGCAAGCGCGCCAAGGCGTTGCTGCAAACCGACAAGACGGCGTCTTCCTGATCAGGCTTTCGGCGGCTTCCGTGTCGTCGTGTAGAGCGATGGGTCGAGCTTGAGCGCGAACAGGTTCATGCCCCAATGCGTGTGTGGCCCTGTCGCCCGTCCGGTCTGACCGACGAGACCTATCACCTGCCCGCGCGAAACAACGTCGCCTTCCTTCACCCGGAACGCGCTCTGGTGCAGATATTCCGTGAACACGCCGTGGCCGTGATCGAGCATGGTGAAATTGCCTTCCAGGAACCAGGGCTGCGCGATGGCGACGCGCGCGCCGGCTGGTGCGTGGATGGGCGTGCCTGCGGGCGCCGCGATATCGACACCCAGATGCGGCGCCTTGGGAACGCCGTTGTCGATGCGCTGGCTGCCGTAAATACCGCTGAGAATTCCCGGCAGGGGCCAATCGAACGCTTCGGCGAACCATGTTTCCGGTGTGTCCGCCTTCCGCGCGACGGCGAGACGCGCATGCTCTTCCTTGATGCGCTCAAGATCTTCCGGCGGCGGCGTCACGAACTTCTGCGGCAGACCATTGACGTTCTGAACTTCATATTGTCGCGCGACCGGCGTGAAGGCGCGCGTCTCGGTCGTGCCGTCCGCGAAATCCACGCGCACCTTCGCATCGGATGTGCGGTCATAGGCAAAGCCGAATGTGAAAATGCCATCCGGCGATACAAGAACCTTTTCGCCATCCACGGTCGCGCTCACGGCTTGCGCCGCCTTCACGACAACGAGACCGCCCTGCTGCTGCGAACCGGAAATTGCGAGCCGTGAACTATCCGCGCGCGCCAAAGACGGCAGCAGCGTGGTGGCCGCGGCGCTGAGGACAAACGCGCGCCGATGAATCATTTCGGCGTGCCGCCGGTTTCCTGAAAGCGCTTCAGGGCAATGGCCGCGGTGGCATAGGCCTCCTGGAGGTCCACATTCCAATAGCGCAGCGCATCCAGTGGAATCTCTGTGCCGGTTACGGCACAGCGCACGAAAGAGCCCGGCTTGACGACGTGATATTCGCCGTCGAGATACTCAAGTTCGGCTTCGCCTTCCGCGCGGAAATCTCGATCCATTTTGTTCATGTCTCATCTTAACATGTTCGTGGGTGGCTAGAACAAGTCGCCCTGTTTGCCGGGTGTTTTTGTCGTCCGCGGTTTCGCCGGAGTGGCTGGCGCGCCGCCGACAACCGCTTCCCGCTCGCCATCCGCAAATGTCAGCGAAAGACGCTCGCCGGATTTCACGGCCTCGGCACGGCGGCGGATTTTCCCGTCCGCACCCCGCACAAGCGCAAAACCCCGCTCCAGAACGCCGCGATAGGAAATGCCCTCCAGCACGCGCGAGAGGCCCTCAAGCTTGCGGCGATCCTCACTCACACGCGCGGTGAAGCTGCGATCCAGCCTGCCACCCAGAACATGCGTTCGTTCGTTACAGACCGTGATGTGATGCCGAATGGGGCGCGGCCGCAGCAACGCCGCTGTCTCCGCAAAAGCCTGGCGATGCTTTTGAAGATTGTGGCGCAACGCAGTACCCAACTTGTCCGACGCCAGATCCAGACGCTGGCGCGGCTGCGCGAAGAGTTGGTCGGAACGCGGCAGGATGCGCGCAAGCTGGGCCAGATGCGTGCGGCGGGTGGAAATTCCGCGCGTGAAGCAATTCAGGACCCGCCGCTCGAAATCCAGCGTCTGCGACAGAAGCTCCGCGCGAACCGGCACAGCGATTTCCGCCGCCGCTGTGGGCGTTGGCGCGCGGCGATCGGATGCGAAGTCGATCAGTGTCGTATCGGTCTCGTGACCGACAGCGGAGATCAGTGGAATGATGCTTTCCGCCGTTGCCAGCACCACGATTTCTTCGTTGAACGCCATCAGGTCTTCGATGGAGCCGCCGCCGCGCGCGACAATCAGAAGATCCGGGCGCGGCACAGCGCCGCCAGAACCTAGCGCGTTGAATCCGCGAATGGCCCCGGCAACTTCGGCTGCCGCGCGCTCCCCCTGCACGGCAACGGGCCACAGGATCACGCGGCGCGGAAAGCGCTCGCCAAGCCGATGCATGATATCGCGAATGACGGCGCCGGTCGGCGACGTGATGACGCCGATGACGTCGGGCAGGAATGGGAGCGGCTTTTTGCGCTCGGCCGCGAAGAGGCCCTCGGCGGCGAGCTTCTTCTTGCGTTCCTCCAGCATGGCCATGAGCGCGCCCATGCCGGCAAGCTCCATTTGCTCGACGATGATCTGGTAACGGGAGGAACCCGGATAGGTGGTGATGCGCCCCGTGCAGACGACTTCCAGCCCCGGCTCCGGGCGGAGGCGGATCAGGCGGCTCTGCTGTTTCCAGATGATGGCGTTCAGGACGGCCTTGTCGTCCTTGAGGTCGAAATAGGTGTGGCCGGACGCCGCTGCCTTCAGGCCGCTGATTTCCCCCCGCACCCGAACGAAGGGAAAAGTGTCCTCCACGGTGCGCTTCAGGGCGCCCGCGATTTCGCTGACGCTGTATTCGGGCAGATTCGGCTTGGCGGCGGCTTCGGACATGATTCACAGATGATATAGGAAGCGTGCTTGAATCCACCCCTCCCTTCCCGGAAGTTCCGCCCATGAAAGTCCTTCTTATCGGCTCCGGCGGCCGCGAACACGCTCTGGCATGGGCATTATCCGCCAGCCCCCTCCTGACCAAGCTCTATTGCGCGCCCGGCAATGCCGGAATCGCGGAGGTGGCGGAGTGCGTCCCCATCGCCGCCATGGATTTCGACAAGCTGGTGGGTTTCGCGAAAGAGAAGAAGATCGATTTCGTCGTCATCGCACCGGACAACCCCTTGGTCGGCGGGCTATGGGACCGGTTCGAGGCCGAGGGCATTCGCGCCTCCGGACCGAGCGGAAAAGGGGCAATCCTCGAAGGCTCCAAGGGGTTCGTGAAAGACCTTTGCCGCGAGATCGGAATACCAACCGCCGCCTATCAGCGCTTCCGAGATGCGGCCTCCGCGAAAGCCTTCGCTGATACTCTGGGCCTTCCCGTCGTCATCAAGGCGGACGGACTTGCACTGGGCAAAGGCGTAATCATTGCCGTGACAAAAACGGACGCCTGCAAGGCCATCGATTTCATGTTCGAAGGCGGCTTCGGCGAAAGCGGCAGCGAAGTTGTTGTCGAAGAATTCATGCAGGGCGAGGAAGCTAGCTTCTTCGCGCTGAGCGACGGTGACAATGCTATCCCGCTCGGCGGCGCGCAGGATCACAAGCGCGCCTTCGACGGCGACAAGGGCCCAAACACCGGCGGCATGGGTGCCTATTCGCCCGCGCCAGTGTTGCCACCGTCTCTGCAAAAGGTTGCGATGGACCGCTTCATCAAGCCGACTGTCGCCGCCATGGCCGAGCGCGGACGAAAATACCAAGGCGTGATGTATCTCGGCCTGATGATCACCAAGGACGGTCCGAAGCTGGTGGAATACAATTGCCGCTTCGGCGATCCGGAATGCCAGGTGCTGATGCCGCGCCTGAAGTCCGATCTGCTTGAAACATTGATCGCGACACGGGAAGGCCGACTGGCCGACCTCGATCTGCGATGGAGCGAACAGGTTGCACTGACGGTGGTGATGGCCTCGAAGGGCTATCCGGGGAGCTATGCCAAGGGAACGGAAATCCGAAATCTGCAAACGGCCTCGGGCGTCGAAGGCGTGCAGATTTTTCACGCAGGCACGGAGCGGCGCGATGGAAAACTTCTGGCTTTGGGCGGACGTGTGCTTAACGTTACGGCTCTCGGCAGAGATGTCGCCGAAGCGCAGGCCCGTGCTTACAAAGCGATCGACCTGATCGACTGGCCCGAAGGTTTTTGCCGGCGGGATATCGGCTGGCGGGCGCTTTCGCGTATATAGGGATCATGAGCGCATTGCCCTTCCCGCCCGTTCCGGGCCGCGAATGCGGTGAATGCCACGCGTGTTGCGAATACCTGAACATCGACACGCCGGAATTGCAGAAGCCGCCCAGCGTCCTTTGTCCGCATTGGGCACAGGGCTGCACGATGTACGAAAGCAGGCCCTCTCCGTGCCGGACATTCTTCTGCGGCTGGCGCGTGATGCCGAATCTGGGCGACAACTGGCGACCGGACAAGTCCAATATATTTTTGCGGCTCGCGAACACCAACGGCGTGCCCGGGTTTGACGTCAATCTCCTCGGCAACCTGTCCCCGGTGATGACGAGTGAGCTTCTGCAGACAATCGGCGACATGATCGGCGCGAATTTTCCCGTGTACCTCGTCATTCCGGGACCACCTGGCCATGGCGCGGCGAAGCTGCTGCTCAACAACAGGCTCCGGCCCGCACTGGCATCGCGCAGCTTTGGGCAGCTCGTTGCGGCGTTCGAGGAGGCGCGGCGGGTCGCTCAATCTTTCAAAACGGAGCCGATTTCCACACCACCCAAGGCTTCCGCCCCGTAACGCTTGTATCGCGATAAGTCAGAGGCCAACATCGGGCAAAAGCACTGAGGAACACGCCATGAGTGAGGCCGCGCAGGACGACCGCCAGGAAAAATTCTCCGGCACGAAGGAGGTGGCGGAAAGCCATCGCTTCGACGAAAAGAAGCTGGAGGCGTATCTGGCGGAACGCATTGACGGCTTTCAGACGCCGATGGAAGTGCGCCAGTTCAAAGGCGGCCAGTCGAACCCGACTTACAAGCTCATCACCCCGAACCGGAATTATGTGCTGCGCCGCAAACCGCCGGGAAAGCTGCTGCCAAGTGCGCATGCGGTCGATCGCGAATACCGCATCATTGCCGCGCTGCATCCCACGGGCTTTCCCGTCGCCAAGCCTTACGTGCTTTGCGAGGACGAGAGCATCATCGGCACGATCTTCTACGTGATGGATTGCGTGGAGGGCCGCATCTATTGGGGCCCGATGCTGCCGGACCAGACACCCAAGCAACGCGGCGAAATCTATGACGCCATGAACGAAACCTTCGCGCGCCTGCACAACATCGACTGGGAAAAGCTTGGCCTGCAGGACTACGGTAAGCCCGGCAACTATGTCGGCCGCCAGGTCGCGCGCTGGACCAAACAATACAAGGCTTCCGAAACCGAGCTTATTCCGGAAATGGAAAAGCTGATCGAATGGCTGCCGCAGCATCTGCCGACCGATGCGCGCGACTCCATCGTTCACGGCGACTATCGCCTCGACAATATGATCCTGCATCCCACCGAGCCGAAGGTAATCGCCGTGCTGGACTGGGAACTGTGCACGATCGGCGATCCGATGGCGGACTTCACCTACCACCTTATGCAATGGCAAATGCCCGGCGGCGTTTCCAGCGGCGGCAGCTTGCTGGATGCGGATTTCAAGGCGCTGGGCATTCCGGACAAGGACACTTACACCGCGATGTATTGCAAGCGCACTCATCGCGACAAGATTCCGAACATGGACTACTACGCGGCCTACAACTTCTTCCGCCTCGCCGGCATTCTGCAGGGCATCGTGGGCCGGGTGCGCGACGGCACGGCCAACAGTGCCCATGCGGCGCAGAATGCCTCCGGTGTGCGTCCTCTTGCGGAACGAGCCTGGGAATTCGCAAAGCGTGCGGGCGCGCCGGGATAGTAAAAACGGCGGATTTCCAAAGTTTGTTGGCTAAACAGCGCTTAATGACAATAAAGCGGTCCCGGCGACTCGCCCAATTTGAAAGCGTTGTTTAACGCCGCGTGGATATGGTTTCAGGAGGGCAAGGAACTCCTGGAACAGGGCCAGATGAAGCCGGGAAGGGAACAGCGGGAAGGTGCTGCGCGAGAATCCGCGTTCGAAGCGGAACTTGCGGCCGAGCGCGCGCAGTTCGGGCTGGCGGAGCGTGCGGCGAAATTCGGCTACTGGAGACAACGTCTCGCCGACGGCCATACGATGTGGTCGCCCGGCATGTACCGGCTGCTCAATATCGACACGAGCCAGAAGCCGGACATGTCGTGGCTGTTGTCGCAGATCCAGGATGACGATGCCGCGGAGATCACCCGCATCATCAACAACGCGATCAAGACACGCAGCGCATTTACCTATCGTTCCCGGCCCAAGGATCCCGCCAACCCCGCGCTGTTCGTCGATACGCATGGCGAAGTGGATGTAGGTCCAGACGGACGGGTGATATCGGTTATCGGCGTTTGCCACGACGTAACACAGCAAGTGATTGCCGAAGCCGAACGGGCGGCAGCTGAGAGTCGCTATCGCGTGATGACCGAAGAAGCATCGGACATCATCATGTTTTACGACAACCAGGGGCGGATATTGTTTGCTTCCAACGCCCTGCAGAACATTCTTGGGCGTACCCCCGCCGAAATCGAAACCGGGCATTTCCTCGAACTCACCCATCCTGACGATGTTGAGAGCGCGCAGTCTCTTCGTCCCAAGCTCCAGCCGGACGAAGTGCGCATCGCGACCTATCGCGTGCGCCATCGCGACGGGCGCTATGTCTGGATGGAAAGTATTGTTCGCGGCGTATTCGACGAAGGTTCAAGCGAGCCGAAAAACGTCATCAGCGTCACGCGCGACGTCAGCAAGCGCAAGGAAGACGAGTTGCGGATGCAGGCTGCGCGCGAGGAAGCCGAGGCTGCGAGCCGCGCGAAGTCGGCCTTCCTGGCAAGCATGAGCCACGAGTTGCGCACCCCGCTCAACGCCATTATCGGGTTTTCCGACATCATGCGCGACGAGATGTTCGGACCCGTGGGCAATCCGCGCTACAGCGAATATGCCACTTTGATCCGTGACTCTGGCCAGCTTCTTCTCGATCTGATTTCTGACATCCTGGACACGGCCAAGATCGAAGCAGGCAAGATGGAGCTGAACTTCAACAACATCGATCTCTCGTCGATCATGGAAGATTGCGCACGCATGCTGGCGCAGAAGGCCCGCGATGCGGGTATCCAGATGGTTATGGAGGTACCTGAAACCGGAATACCGCTTGAAGGTGATCCGCGCGCCGTCAAGCAGATCGTCCTCAACCTTTTGTCGAACGCTTTGAAGTTCACGCCCCGTGGCGGACATATTTGGATGAACGCGCATTGCGGTGAGAAAATTGTGACGTTCTCCGTGCGAGACGACGGTATCGGGATTCCATCCGATGCGTTGCCGCGCCTGGGCCGCGCGTTCGAACAGGTCGCTACCGACCCTATGCTGAGCAAAAGCGGCACTGGCCTGGGCCTGGCGTTGGTGAACGCGCTGGCCAAAAAGCACGGCGGAGAAATGACCATCCGCAGCGTGGAGAGCGAAGGCACGACCGTAACGGTGACACTTGCCCGCGAAGCCGGCGAACGGGCACGTGCCGCCTGAAGGAAAACGGCGGACAGGTTGCCCTGCCCGCCGCCGATAAACTCGAAACTTGCTATGCCTACTCCGCGGCCGCCTGCCGAGGCGGGCGCTGGAAATGCTTGCCGTATTCCAGGCGTGCAATGGTACGGCAATGGACTTCGTCCGGACCGTCGGCGATCCGCAATGTGCGCTGACCGGCGTACATGCGGGCCAAGCCGGGATCGGAGGTAACGCCACCGCCGCCCCAGGCCTGTATCGCATCGTCGATAATCTTCAGCGCCATGCGCGGCGCCGCGACCTTGATTTCCGCGATTTCGAGTCGAGCGACCTTGTTGCCAACTTTGTCCATCATGTCGGCAGCCTTGAGCGTAAGCAGGCGACACATGTCGATGTTGATGCGCGCTTCGGCGACGCGCTGTTCCCACACCGAATGCTCCGCGATGCGCTTTCCGAACGCCACGCGCGCATGAAGACGTTTCACCATGATCTCCAACGCACGCTCGGCTGTGCCGATGGTGCGCATGCAGTGATGGATGCGCCCCGGCCCAAGGCGGCCTTGCGCGATTTCGAAGCCCCGGCCCTCGCCAAGGACCATGTTCTCGACTGGAACCTTGACGTTTTTGAGTTCAACTTCGCCGTGGCCATGCGGCACGTCATCGTAGCCAAACACTGGCAGCATGCGCTTGATCGTGACGCCCGGCGCATCGCGCTCGACGAGGATTTGGGACTGCTGGCTGTGACGGTCGCCATCTTCCGTGTTCTTGCCCATCACGATCATGATCTTGCAGCGGGGATCGCCGACACCCGACGACCACCATTTCGTGCCATTGATCACGTAGTGATCGCCCTGACGCTCTATGCGCGTTTCGATATTGGTGGCGTCCGAAGATGCCACGGCGGGCTCCGTCATCAGGAAGGCCGAACGGATTTCCCCGGCAAGCAACGGCTTGAGCCACTTATCTTGCTGGTAGGGCGAACCGTAGCGCTCGAGCACTTCCATGTTGCCGGTATCGGGCGCGGAACAGTTGAACACTTCCGACGCGAAGCCGACGCGGCCCATGATTTCGGCGAGCGGCGCATATTCCAGGTTCGTCAGCCCGGCACCATGCGGGCTTTCGTTGAGAAAGAAATTCCAAAGGCCTTGCTTCTTGGCCTTTTCCTTTAGTTCCTCGACGACGGGCACGACGATCCACGGATCGCCCTTCTTGCGGGCTTCCTCCATCTGTTCGGCATATTTGGCTTCCGCCGGATAGATATGCGCGTCCATGAAATCGCCGACACGCTTCATCCACTCCCGTTGCTTGGGCGAATAGTCGAAGTCCATTTCCTGTTCCTCCGAACGGGCCTTCCGGCCCGGCTGTTTCCAATAGTTGTGTAGGGACTTTAGCGGCGGGGGTATGTCCCGGCTAGGCTGCCGGGGGCGGCCAATTGACAGCCGCTTTCCCAAACGGCAAGCAGCGCTCATGCTGCTTTGGTTCGGGATATTCCTGCTCGCGGCGGGACTTGCCAGTTTCGCCGTGGACCGGCGAGCTGCACATTTTTTTCATACGCACATCCACGTACGCCTGCATCGACTGATCGCCAAGACCACCGATTGGGCGAAAGGGGCTTATTGGCTGGCACTGTCCGTCACGGTGTTCCTGGTGTCACAAGCGGCGATCTGGCTTGGAGGCACGACGCCCCTGCTGTCGTTTTGGGCTCGCGTGTCGCTGGCCTATCTGGCGTGTCTGGCGATTGGAAGCGTCATCTTGCACACGGTCAAAACACTGCTCGGGCGACGCCGGCCGCGCGACGAGCTGGAACTCAATCTTTTCGGATTTCGGCCGTTCCATTTCGACCTGCAATACGATTCCTTCCCCTCCGGTCACGCCCTGACGATTTTTTGCGTCGCTGTGATCGCATCGTCTGTTTTGCCTGCGCTCGCGCCGCTATGGTTTCTGTTGGCGCTTTATCTCGCGATGACACGGGTGTTCCTCAATGCGCATTACCTGAGCGACGTCCTTATCGGATCGGCCGTGGGCCTTCTCACCGCCCGTGAGACCGTGTTCTATCTCTTCCCCTCCCTGTTCCAGCCCTGGTTCTGAAGCATGTATGAGTTGCTCGCCGATCCGCGTACCTGGGAAAGCCTTGCGACGCTCACGGTTCTCGAAGTCGTGCTGGGCATCGATAATGTTCTGTTCCTCACCATCGTTTCCGGGCAGCTGCCCAAGGCTGAGCAGCCTCGAGCCCGCGCAATAGGTCTGGCTGTCGCGCTTGCGATGCGGGTTCTTCTTTTGACCGCGATCGCATGGGTGATATCGCTGTCGCAGCCCTTCGTCACGATCCTGCGTGAAGACATATCCTGGCGGGACGTGATTCTGGGATTTGGAGGACTATTCCTGATCTACAAGGGAACGACCGAAATTCACCTGCTCGTCGCCGGCGAGGAAGAATTCGAGAGGGGGCGGCCCGTAAAATCCTTCATGGCCGTGATTCTGCAGATTGGGTTGTTCGATCTCATCTTCTCGCTGGATTCGGTGATCACCGCGGTGGGCATGGCTGAGCATCTCTATGTGATGATCGCCGCGATCGTGCTCGCCATGATCCTGATGTTCGTGGCGGCTGGCCCGGTCTCCAAATTCATCGAAGAAAATCCGACCGTGAAAATGCTTGGATTGAGCTTCCTGCTCCTGATCGGCATTGCGCTGTTGGCGGACGCCGCGCACTTCCACATCCCGCGCGGTTACCTCTACTTCGCAGTCGCATTCTCCGCGCTGGTGGAAGCCTTCAATCAGTTTGCCTGGCGCCGCAAAAAGAAACGGAAAAAACCGGGGAATGCGGGACGCTAGGGCTACGATCTTTCGGCGACGAAGGTTTCGTTCGCGGCGGTTTCCACGACGCCATCGCCCTCCAGAATTCCGGGCGGAACAATTCTTTCCCTGCGCCTTTCGATTTCCTCGCGTAACGCGCGTTGTTTGATCTCGTCGATCGGATATCCGAGCACAGCAGCCAGACAGAGAACGTTGAAGACCAGTGGGATTGCCACGTAAACCAGGCGCAGATGCATGGGCAGATCGGGCGCAATATGCGAGGCCTTCGGATCGAAACCGATGAGCGACAACGCCAGGAACGTCACGAACACCGACAATCCGATTCCAAACTTGCTGGTAAGCGAAAGGAAGGAATACATCAGGCCCGCGCGTTCCGCGTTGTTCTCCGCGGTATCTGCGTCCGACACATCGGCCATCATGGAGCGGATGAGAAATGCCGGCGCACCATAAGGCACGCCCGTGAGAACGAGCACGGCTCCGGCGACCCAGACATTTCCGTAAGGAATGATAAGGAGCAACGGGGCTGCGCAAATCCCATAAGCGAATGCGGCAATCATCGTTTTGTGCTTGCCGATACGGCGCGATACTGCCATCCAGATCGGAATACAGGCGACGCCAACGAGGAAATACAATAGAAGTATCGAGTTCGCCGTCTTCGGCAGGCCAATAGCGACGGTTGCGAAGAAGAAGAACGTCGCGCCGCGAGCGCCCTGATTGACGGACTCCAGAAAATCCACTGCCATTACCGTCAGCATCGCACGATTGCGAAGCATGAACTTCAACGTTGGCCAGAAGGGAGCTGACGTTTTGAGTTTGATTTCCGGTTCGGGAACAATGGCGACGCACAATATTACGCCCGGCGCGAGCGTCACCAACGTGAATATCGCCATCGCCATGATCTGCGTGGCGTGCGAAGATATGCCGATATTTTCGAGGATAGCGGGAAGCACAAGCACGCCCATCATGCCCGCTACGGTGAATGCCTGCATCCAACCGAACACACGGCTCCGCTCGTGATAATCCGCGGTGATTTCAGATCCCCAGGACAGGTGCGGAATGATGCAGGTGGAATAGCCCAGATACATCACGAAGAGCCAAAACCCGAGGTGAACGGCGGTTACGGGACCTCCGGGCACGAACACCTGCCATGCGCCAAGCGCGAGCAGAGGCGCGCCAATCGCGAGCATCGGCCGGCGCCTTCCCCAACGCGTAACCCAGCGGTCGCTCACATAACCCGCGATGGGATCGATGATGACGTCGAGCAGCCGCATGAGGGTGAATACCGAGCCCGTTACGACCAGACTGAGTCCGATTTCTTTCGACGCGTAGAACTGCGGCAGATGCACAACGAGAGGCATGCCAACTGCAGCCAGAGATATGCTTGGCAGCGCATAGGCTATGAGCTGCACCCAGCCAATACGCATTTGCGGCGACACTCTCACACCGGCGGAACTCGTCATGGTTCAGGCCGCGCGGAAGCGTTGGACGATCGGGCGCTCGAAATCGATCAAGCTCTTGAAAGAAGGCCGCGCATGTAACCTCGCGCCGTAAGCAGCGAGCTTGGGCCAGCGGCTTGAATCCACCGTTTCGCCGGCGTGCTCCAGATTGACGAGCATGGTGCCGATGGAGATATCGGCGATACCGAATACGCCGCCAATGAGAAATTCATTGTTGCCGATTTCTTTTTCCAGATAGTCGAACGTGCCCGGCAAATGCTTGTCCCGCGCGGCGGCGCAGATGGCCTCGTCCGTCTCCTGCTTCATCATCTTCTTGACGATACGTTCGAAGAAAAACGTGCGCACCAGGTTCTGCGCCATCTGGGAATCCGCATATTCCTCGAACCAAAGCGCGCGGGCGCGCTGGAAAGGATCGGCCGGATAGAGTGCCGGCTTGGGAAATTTGTGCTCGATGTAGTCGCAAATAATGGATGAGTCCGGCAGCGTGTTCGGCTCCGGCGCGTCGGTATCGCGCAGGACTGGAATACGCTTCAAAGGGCTGATCGCAAGGAACTCGGGCGGCGGCGAGAACGGGTTGATCTGCTCCAGCTTGTAGTCGACGCCCTTCTCCGCAAGCGCCACCAGCACCTTGCGCACGAAAGGCGACAGCGAGCCGCCATAGACGATCAATGCCATCCGTCTTCTCCCTTGATCCGCCGCGTCTTTCCGGCGGCTGCTGACAGCTTGTCAGACTTTCGGGAGGTGGATCAAGCGGGCGCTTCCACTTTCAACTTGGGGTCCCGCTCGGGGGGCATGTTGTCGTACATGTCCGCGATCATGTCGCTCTTGAGCGTGCGATAGCGCGGATTGTCCCAGAGATTCTCCCACTGATGGGGATCCTCATCGAGGTTGTAGAGTTCGCCCTCCGTGCCGTCATAGTGGATCGGCGTGGTGATGCCGGCGAATTGTGGCCAGTTTTCTTCCAATCCATTGGGTTTGCCCGGCGTGGACGGCTCGTACTTTGTAAGCACAAACCCGTCACGATAAATTGAGCGAAAGTGAAAGCCATAGCCGGGAAACTGGCTGTCCCACTCGCAGAACGCACGCTGACGCGATCCGTCTTCGGAGATCGGCAGCGGTTTGCCTTGCATCCAGCCAGGCTGCGGAGCACCGGCGATGGCCGCACAGGTTGCCGCTATATCCACCTGCTCCACCGGCTGATGAACCGTCGCCGGCGCGACCTTCGCGTTGGGTGCGGGCCGCCAGATAAACGGCAGGCGCATCAACGCATCCACATGCCACGGCCCCTTGTAGACGAATCCAAAGTCGCCCTGCAGCTCGCCATGGTCGGTTGTGAAGATAACGTCGGTATCCCCGTCCCAACCGCGCGCCTTGATCTCCGCCATGACGCGCCCGATCGCTTCATCAATAAGCTCATTCATCACATGCGTTTTGGCGTTGATCTCGCGAATATTGTCATGTGTGAGTTGTTGCGGCGTGAAGTTCATCGGTCCGCCTTCGATATTGGCGAACTTGCCTTCATAAAACGCGAGCCAGTGCGCCGGCTTCTGCGCCAGCACCTTGCGGATCGCATCCGGTGAGCCGGGATGCCCATCTGGCAATGGAAGGTCGCGCCAATCGCACCGCGTGTTCTCCGACGCCGGCGGATCCCATGGGTGATGCGGGTCTGGGAAACTCAGCCATAGAAACCAATCTTCTTCGCTGTCCAGCTTATTAAGCCAATCGACTGCGAGACCCGCGAGCCAATCGGTGTGGTACGCGGCGCGCGGGAGCGGATTGTTATGCGTTTCGGGCGCTCCGGTATCGCCGCCACCGGCCGCATTCAGAAGCGGCACCGCCTTGTCGAAGAATTCCGGGTAGTTCTCCTTGACCCATCGACCGTAGTGACCGGCGGGCTGTCCGCGAAAATTGTAGATATGCATGGCATGGATGGCGTAATCGAAGCCGCGCCACGGGCCGAAGTCGCCGGTCATCTGGCGGCGGTTCTCCGCCCAAAGACCTTTTGGATCGAACGCGGGTTCGAAATGGGCTTTGCCGACGAGCGCCGTCTTGTAGCCGGCCTTGTCTTTCAGGAACTGCGCGATGCTGGGCGCATCCTCCGGCAACGGCACACCGTTGGAAAAAACGCCATGCGTGCGCACATATTGCCCGGTCAGCATTGTCGAGCGCGCCGGCATGCAGACCGTGTTCTGGTTGTAAGCGCGTGTGTAGTTGATGCCCGCCTTCGCCAAGGCATCGATGTGGGGTGTGCGGCAGAACTTGTTGCCGTTGATCCCCAAGGAGTCGAAGCGCTGCTGATCGGTCGTGATAAAGAGAATCTTGCGGCCCAATTCAGCCTCCCAACGGTTTCAAGCAGCCCGCTTCGTCAAGAATGGGGGCAATTTTTTTCCTGGCTTCGTCATCCAGCCGCCCGAACGCAGCGCGCAGCTCCGCCAGGCATTTCACCTGGTATTTGAACGCGCCTTGCTTGTAGGGCTGGCCCAGCAAGGAGACGGAAAACGTCTCCGCGCCCTTGGCGACAGCTTCGGCATTGGCAAGCAGGAAGGGGAAATAGATTTCTCCAGCGTGCTTCAACAATCCCGAAGCGGCGGATGTGAGCGGCGCATCCGGATCGCGCCATTCGCCTTCCAGGCCCGATGCGTCATCCAGATTGGCGAGCCATCGCAGTGTGAAAGGATAATCCGAACGCATCAGGTCTTGTGGGGTCGGATCGACCGCCAGCTGCGAGAGTTGCCCCAGCCATCCGAAATCAGCGAGTGACGGACGCGAGCCGAACAGGAAAAGCTCTTCCGTCACGAACGCTTCGAGCAACGCCATGATGTGGCGTGCGCTCTGCTCGATAATCGGTGCGTTCTCCGGTGTGCAGCCAACAATCGGCATGCGACCCACCTGGCGATCGCCGAACGCTTTCGCGGCTTTCAGGATCGTATTGCGTCCCTTGCCCTTCAAACGATCAAAGGCGAGCCACTCACTCATCTGTTTCTGGTCACGTTCGCGGAACCAGCGATAGTGGAACATTGCCTTGGTGCCCCACTCATCCGCGAAATCCTCAAGCAGGTAAGCCAGAAATGCCTGCCCCGGATCGGTCGGCACGATAGAGCGCTCGTTGTGGCGGCGCTCCAGTTCGTAAATCATCGGCGTGGAGTCATTGTGCCAGCTTCCGTCCGGAAACCGTATCACCGGGATGACGGGCGCCTTCACGTGTTGGAAGATGTTGGTTGCCTCACCGTCCGCCTGTTTCCAGACATGGGGAAGCTGCCGATAGCGCAGGATCGCGCGCATCTTCATCGAATAAGGCGAGCCGAGCCCGCCATATATGGTGTAGACGCTCATGCCGCCATCCCCGCGCCACAGCACAACAGCACCGTGCGCTCAAGTCCGGCTTCGCGATGATAGTGCGCGGCGAGATAGTCCGGGTCCTGCGTCATCTCCAGAAATGCTTCGCGCGAGGGATAGCGAACGCACACCACGTCGTCCCAATCGTTCGGACCGGCCTCGCCGATCATCACGAATTTCTGCGGGCCACCCCACACGACGCTGCCGCCACGCTTCATCACATGCTGCATCGCGACCATGCCGTAGCGCTGATAGGCCTCTCGCCCGCTGAGATTATCCTTCGCTTCCGCGTGATCGGACTCGTAGGCGGCCCTGGCGCGATATTTCAGAAGATTGACCATGACCATCGGACCGGTGGGCCCATCGGTCGCCATAGTCTGGATTTGTTGCGGCGTGGGGACAACGGACATCCAATCCTCCAATGGGGCGCATTGACCTGTTCCGTGCGGCCCGTATAATCTGAATTGATATTCAGATTTAGCATTGGGCGATGTCCAGAGCAAGCACCACGAAGAAGAACCCCTCCGAGCGCTGGTCGCTGCCTGCCACGCAAGAGCGCAGCCGCGCCACGCGGGAAAAATTGCTGGCCGCGGCGGAAGCGGTGTTTGCAGCCAAGGGCTATAGCGGCGCCAAAATCTCAGACATCGCCGAAGAAGCTGGCTGTTCAGTCGGCGCAGTCTATTTCCGTTTTAAGGACAAGGACGCCCTATTCTTCGCGATAGCGGAGTCATTTATCGAAGACTCGCGCGCTGGCCTGGCACGGCTGTTCGAGCCAGCAGCCGCGCCTGAGGAAATCATCCGTACCTATGTGACAGCTTCCGCCGCAAATTTCCGCAAACATCGCGGGCTTTTCCGCGCGATCGTCGAGCGCGGCTTCGATCATCCGCTTGCGATGAAGACGATCTTCGGCTTCCGCGATCAGTTTGCGACAGCGCTGGAGGACGCCCTGCACGTTCACAAGGATTCCGGCATCAACGTCCGCATGATGACGCAGATGATCTATGGATTTCTCATCGTCGGCATTCTGAACAAGGACGCGCCGACGCAGATAAATGATGCGAAAGCGGTGGATGCACTGGCGGATGCCTGCATCGCCTACCTCAGATCGGAAATCACCAAATGACTCTCAGCATCGATCTCTTCTGGTCATTCCGCAGCCCCTATTCCTATCTGGCCACGCCACGACTGGTGGCGATGCAGAAGGACTACGATCTCAACATCAACGTCCGCCCCGTCTACCCGCTCGCCGTGCGCTCCGGAGAATTCTTCGGCCAGGTGAATCCGATGTGGATTCCCTATTTGATGCGCGACACCTTCCGTATCTCGCAGATGCTGGAAATGCCCTATCGCTGGCCGCGGCCGGATCCCGTTGTTGTCGATCCGCAAACGCGCGCGGCGACACCGAACCAGCCATACATTCATCGCCTCACGCGCCTGGGCTGCGCTGCCGCCGAAACTTCGCATGGCCTCGACTTCCTCAACGAAGTCAGCCGCGTGATCTGGTCCGGCGAGCATGAGGGCTGGCACGAAGGCGAACATCTGAAAAATGCCACGGCGCGGGCCGGCCTCGATCTGGTGGAGCTCGACAAGAAAATCACGGACGATCCCGAGAAATACGAGGCCATCATCATGGCCAACCAGAAGGCGCACGCGGAAGCCGGGCACTGGGGCGTCCCTACCATGGCGTTCAACGGCGAGCCCTTCTTCGGGCAGGACCGTATCCCCGACCTGCTCTGGCGCCTCAAACAGAATGGATTGAAAGCCCGATGAAACGCATAGCGCTCACCATTGGCGGCATTCTTGTCGTTCTAGCGGTCGCCGCATGGATCGCCACGCGGTTCGACGGTGTCGATCTCTGGCTCTACCGGCACGCAGCAGCCGCCCGCGTTGGCGAAAACGAAGTGCAGCTTGCGCAACCTGGCGAATTGTCCGTGCTGCTTTGCGGCACGAATGCGCCGTTGCCGGACCCCAATCGCGCCGGCGGCTGCGCGCTCATTGCAGCAGGTGACGATCTCTATGTTGTCGATGCCGGCGCCGGCTCTGTGCGCAATCTGCTCGTCTGGCATGTACCGCTCGACAAGGTGAAAGGCGTGTTTCTCACCCATTTCCATTCCGATCACATTGCCGATCTCGGCGAATTGCGGCTGCAGACCTGGGTTGCCGGACGAAAGACACCGCTGAAGGTCTACGGATCGCCCGGCGTCGAAGATGTGGTGAAAGGTTTCAACGAAGCCTATTCGCACGATGCCGATTACCGCACCGCGCATCATGGCGAGAAGATGCTGCCGCGCGAAATCGTGGACATGGTGCCGGTGGTCATTCCGATGAATACGGCCACCGCGCCGGCGCTGAATGCCAACGGCCTGAAGGTTACGGCGATCCGCGTGGATCACGGCCCTGTCAAACCGGCTTACGGCTATCGCTTCGACTTCAATGGGCGCAGCGTGACGATCAGCGGCGATACCGCCTACTATCCGCCGCTCGCAAAAGCCGCGCATGGCAGCGATGTGCTGGTGCATGAAGCGCAGTCGAATGAACTGGTCGGCATTCTGGGAGAGGCGCTGCTGGCGGCGCACCGTCCGCGCCCGGCTAAGATCATGCACGACATCGTGACCTATCACACCACCCCGGTGCAGGCGGCGCAGATCGCCAACATGGCGGATGCGAAGCTGCTGGTGTTCACACACATCAATCCACCTTTGCCGAATGGCATTGCCGAACGGGCGTTCCTGCATGGCGTGGCCGAAGCGCGGCATGGCGACTGGATGCTAGGGCGCGACGGCACGCTGATCCGCCTGCCGGGGCATAGCACCGAGATCGAAAAGACGTCCCTGCCCTAGCGCCGGGCGCGGAAGAATTCTTTCAGCAGCAGGCCCGCCGCGTCGCCATCGCCCATCTGCTCGACTTGCGGACGGTGATGGCAGGTGGGCTGGGTGAAGAAACGCGGGCCATGCAGCACCGCGCCGCCCTTCGGATCTTCGGCTGCGAACACCACGCGGGCGACGCGCGCCATGCTGATAGCGCCGGCACACATGGCGCAGGGCTCCAGCGAGACATAGAGCGTCGTGCCGGTCAGCCGCTCGTTTGCCAATGCAGCAGCTGCGGTGCGCATTACAACGATTTCCGCATGGGCCGTGGGATCGTGACGCTCGACGATGCGGTTGCCGTCCTTCGCCAGAAGCACGCCGTCCGCCGCCAGAAGCACCGCGCCGACGGGCACTTCGCCGCGCAGGCCCGCCGCTTTGGCTTCCCCAATCGCGAGTGCTATGGCTTCGGCGTCATTCATGCGCGGCTTATCCATTGCCAGACGATACAACACAAGGCGCCGAACGCATTGCCAAGATGCTGGCGCGGGCGGGCGTGTGCTCGCGGCGCGACGCGGAAAAGCTGATCGCGGACGGGCGGGTGGCGCTGAACGGCGACGTGGTGCGCGAACAGGGCACCAAGGCCACCACCGACGACCTGATCACGGTGGACGGCCATCCGGTTCTGGAGCCGGAGCCGACGCGGCTGTGGCGCTACAACAAGCCCGCCGGCCTCGTCACCACCCATCGCGACGAGAAGGGACGGCCCACCGTTTTCGCCAACCTGCCCAAGACCATGCCGCGCGTCGTCTCGGTCGGGCGGCTGGACGTGAACTCCGAAGGGCTTCTGCTGCTCACCAATGATGGCGCGCTGGCCAGACAGCTTGAGCTTCCGGCGGCGGGTTGGGTGCGCAAATACCGCGTGCGCCTGTTCGGCAAGGTGACGCAACAGGACCTGGACAAGCTTGCGAAGGGCCGCACGGTCGATCGCGTGAAATATGCGCCGGTGAAGGCCGAGCTGGAGCGCAGCAAGGGCGTCTATTCCTGGGCGAACGTCACGCTGACCGAAGGCAAGAACCGCGAGATCAAGCGGCTCATGGAATCGCTGGGCCTGAAAGTGGCGCGGCTGATCCGCGTGCAGTACGGGCCGTTCCATCTGGGGCAGCTCGATACCAACGGCATCGAGGAAATCGCGCCGCGCATCTGGCGCGAGCAGCTCGGCATCAAGAAGCCAAAAAAAGCGAAAGACAAAAACGAAAGCGAGTGACGGCGGCGCCGGCGTTTTCACACCACAGCGCCGCCGCCCTCAACCAACAGCCGGAAACGATCAGCCGTTGAACACGTCGTAATCGGCCTGGATGACTTCGCCGGTGCGCATGTCGATCAGGAGCGCATCCTGCCCGTCGCGGATCCAGGTGAGGCCCGACGGCGGGCTTTCCAGCGCGTAGTTCTGATAGTCGTTCAGCACCACGCTGTCGGACAGAAGAACGCTGGGCACATGCTCGCCCACCTGGAAGCGGCGATAGGTGAAGCCGGACGGAGCGACGAAGGCGGCGGCATCGTAGCGATGCTTGGACGTCACGGTCTTGCGGTACTGGGTGTAGCCGCTGGCGTCGGTGGTGGTGGTTTCCTTGGTGGTGGTCGAGTCGCCGTTCGGCTGCTGCACGGTGGTGGTCGTGGTCTGCTGCTCGGACTGCGCGCTGGCGGCGGACGCACCCAACACAAGCGCAGCCGCGGCGGCGGAAAGCATCAACGTTTTCATTGCAAAACTCCTCATCGAGCGCCCTTCCCCAACGGGTTCAACACGGTTCCCCGAAGCCAGTTCCGGGAACCGGCGGGAACCTGCGAAAGGAATCGCAGGGCGATCGGATGGGGAATTGAAGTAAAGTTTTGCGGCCCCGGTTTTGCGTTCTCTCCTACATCTTGTGGTTCTAGGGGCGGGGATGCATTCGTTTGTAAGGTTTGGGACCCCCTCCCCCCTCTGCCCGCCCTCTCCGAACGAAAAGGATTGCGACAGCCGGAAAGAACATATAGGGAACATTCCCACGAAATGCAAGCCCCGCCCTGACCGAGATTTCACGGCACAGGCGGAGGGGCTCGCGCGTTCTTCCCGTGACGAATGCCTGAAGGGGCGTGAAGCCAAGGGAATGACGACAATGAAAAAGACAACGCTTCTTCTGCCGATGGCGGCGAGCCTGATGCTCGGCGCATCCTTCGCCACCGCGGCCTATGCGCAGGACCAGATGCAAACCCAGCCGCCGCGCGAGCCGGTCTATGACCAGGACGGCGCGCCGCCGCCGCAACCCATGATGCAGAACACCGCCATGCCGCAGAGCGACATGAACCGCCCCGCGCCGGGCATGAACAACGCCACCATGTACGACAACGGCAACGGCATGGACCCGCGCCAGAGCAGCATGGGCGGCATGCCGATCGATCAGGAAACCAGCATCAACGGAATCCAGGCGGCGTGCACCGGCGTGGGCAATGAAGCGGAGAACAAGGCGCGCTGGAGCGCCTATCCGGTGAAGCTGGTGGTGGCCGGCGATCACGGACAGTTCTACGCTGGCGAGAATGTGAGCGTGATGCAGGGCGGCCGGCAGATCGCCAGCATGACGTGTAACGGCCCGTGGGTTCTGATGAAGCTGCAGCCCGGCAGCTATCGCGCGCGCGTGGCCCTGCCCGGCCATGCGGCCAAGACGGTGAGCTTCACCGCGCCTTCGGGCGGCCAGCGCGAAGTGACGGTGCATTTCGCGTCGACGGGTGAAGACATGGCCACGCCGCGCAACGACTACCGCGCGACGCCGACCGACTATCAGCGCCCGCAATCCAAGCCGATGGATAACTCCACCTATGGCAACGGCGCACAGGACCAGCCGCCGATGAACGACCAGCCGGCCATGGACCAGTCGCCCAACAACAGCGACCAGCCCATGCAGCAGCCGCAGTAAGCAAGAGAGTCACGCAGAGCCGCGGAGGCGCGGAGTTCTTCTTCGCCTTCGCGGCTTTGGTGTGTTTGGCGAGTTTTCCTCCCCCGTTTTACGGGGGAGGTGTCGCATGAGCGAAGTGAATGCGACGGAGGGGGTGGCTGAGGCAGCAAACGTTCTGCTTCGGCACCGCCGCCCCTTCCGTCTCGGCGCTGACGCGCCGATCCACCTCCCCCGTAAAACGGGGGAGGAAAACTGCTCGCTACTTCGCCACGCGCTTCATCTTCGCCAGACACGCCTCGCGCCGCTTGAGGCTCGCGGCGGGCCATTCCTTTTTCATGTCGTAATAGACGGAGAAGACTCCGGCGGGCTTCTTCGTGGTGGCGCCTTTCACCGTGGTGTGCGCCAGCGGCTTGTCCTTGCCTTTCGACTTCTTTTTGGTCGCTCGGGCTCTCGCCGACGCTCCGACGCCTTCCTCGATCAGCGCAAGCTGATCGCAGGGCAGTTTGGAGCGCGTGAAGATGTGCACATCGGGCGAGAAGCGGCGCGCGTTCTTCAGAGTCGTCATCCGCACGAACAGCATCACCTTGCGGCGGCCATAGTCGGACCACAGCGCGGTGGCACAGGTGGGACAGCGATAGATGTCATGCGGGCGGCCGGACTCGGTGGGCATGGTGAAGCGTTTGGGCTTCGGCCCCTTCGTCTGCACGACATGCTCGGCCTCGATGATCCCATTGATCGCAAACGGCCCACCCACCTGGATCTGACAATCCCGGCAGTGACAGGCATGGATGAACATCGGCTTGGCCGTGAGCGAAAACTGCACGGCACCGCAGAAGCAGGAGGCCGGGGGGGCTGTGGACAACTTAATCAAGAGCACGTTCGAAGCTGGCAACAAATTGAACTTGAATATTGAATACAGCGCGCGGGGGTAGAACGCCAATGGACTTAAAGACTCTTTTTTTAGACTTTTTCGGATTCGTCGGGGGATCGGTCGGCATCGGATTGGCGCTAGATTCGATCTTCATAGGCGCTGAGCAACGAGCCGTAATCAAAACCTTCCTCGACGGACGACCGGAGCGGGAGAGTTTCAAAGTGGTTTTCTATTCCTTCATAGCCACAATAAACACCACTATCTTTGATCGATATTTTCGAGCGAGATTTTGGTCTTTCTCGTATATGAGAAATTCTGCAGTTCTAACTGCAGTTTTTTTGACACTAATTTTGTTCGCACAATTCTTGTTTGAGCGCGCGCCCTTTCGCCTCCTTGATTCGTCATTCATTCAAGTTGCGGTTTTTATTTTTTGCCTCATTGCAACAATCATCATCGACTGGATTTCACTTGGCCTCACGCAACTTCTCTTCGGGATTTCGGCAAGCCTAAACAAAGTAAGCCGTTCCATCGTACTTATTATTGTTGATTTCTTTGTTTCTATAAACATCTTCACCATCGGCTATTCCGGCGCGCTGGCAATTTTATTGATTGCTCTACATTTATCGCTCGCGAATGGTACGGCGGGCTCAGCCAGCGGCACAGTCAAAATCGCCCGCGAACAGATAATGCCGGGATATGGGAGCGGCTCAGGGTTTTCCGATTTCTTTCCAAACGATCCAATAACCAATTTCACATATATCGATGGAATATCTGTTCGGGTGGGCTCATCGCAACGAGGTGACGTCGACATCAATCCAATTGTCACCTACTCCGCACCGGACCCTATTCATCTTATTGATCTCACTCAGATCGCGGAGTTGGTCTTTGAGATGAAATCAATCCCACTCTATCTGACGCCGGAAGGGAAAAACGATCCAGAGTTCAGTGGTATTGAATATGCCAATATTTACTTGAGCCATAACTTTGGCCAAGAGTCCTATTCTGCAGCTCAAACCGTAGCATTCAATGCAGTTGAAGAAGTACAGAGCGCTTTTCCAGATTCCCTCAGCCTCGTCGCCGAATTTGCTCCGCTCAATGAAACATTCAACAGGTATTCCCTCGAGGTGTTGGCACAACAACATCCTCTACCGCTTAACGAAATGATATTTGCATGCAGATTATCGCAAAAAGAAGGATCAAGATGGCTAGCAGAAATAGATGCAAATAAGCTTCCTAAGCGATGTTCAAAAAGAGTCGCCATGGTTGAGGCATATCTTTTCGCACTGCCGATGTCGGCCACGAATAGATCGCTGCGAAATTATTACATACCATTGAATTCCGTTTTCATGTCGTCGTTCATGATGACGTTATCGCTTTATTTTTTATCGATAATGTTGATTATCGCCCGATTTGTTGGCGTCAAATTTTTTGGGAGGCATTCGAAGGCCCTGATTTTTTTTGAAAGAGCGCCATTCGCTTCAAGCAGTCTTTGCGTGGGAATAGTCTGTTTTGCGCTGTTTAGATAATGGGAGGTTTGTACATAGTGATCGTGATCCGCTTTGGTGGGACCGCGGACGTGTTCAAATGTGCAGCCCGCCGTTGATATACAGCTTACTCTTTCGCGCTAACGCTTCGGAGGACAAGGCGGCGCTTAGACGTGCTGGCCGCCGTTGATGTGCAGCTCGGCGCCCGTCCCATAGCTCGATTGATCCGTGCATCCACCTTCGCTCGCGTTGCGAGCTACGGTGGACAGGCAGATTTGGCTACACATGCTGCCCGCCATTGATATGCAGCTCCGCCCCCGTCACGTAGCTCGATTGATCCGTGCACAGATAATAGATCGCCTTGGCGACTTCTTCCGTGCGGCCGAGGCGGCGCAAGGGCAGATGCTCCACGATCTGTTCGGTGCCGGGGGAGAGGATCGCGGTGTCGATCTCGCCCGGCGCGATGGCGTTCACGCGCACGCCGAGTGGGCCAAAATCCGCCGCCATCTCGCGCGTGAGCGCGGCGAGCGCGGCCTTGCTCGTTCCATAGGCGCTGCCCGCGAAGGGATGCACGCGCGATCCGGCGATGCTGGTGACGTTCACGATGGCGCCCTTCGCCGCGGCCAGCTCGTCCACCAGTCCCTTCGCCAGCCAAATGGTGGAGAAGAAGTTCACCTCGAACACCTTGCGCCACACCTCCATGGACGAGTTCAGCGTGTTGAGGCGGCCGCCGAACGCCCCCTCCGCCGCTGACGCGGCACCTCCCCCGTGAACGGGGGAGGAAAGTTTCGGTGAGATGCCGGCGTTGTTGACGAGGGCGTGGAGCACGCCGCCGGTGAGGCGCGAGCGCATCTCGGCGATGGCGCGCAAGGTGTCGTCGGCGTCCGACAGGTCCACCTGGATGTGATCCTCCGGCCCCGCGGCCCAGGGGCAGTTCTCCGGAAAGGCGTGGCGCGAACAGGTGATCACGCGCCAGCCCGCGCTCGAAAAGCGCTTCACCGTCGCATGGCCGATGCCGCGGCTGGCGCCGGTGAGGATGAGAGTCTTGCGGGGTTCGGTGTCGGGCATGGTTTCACCTTAGCCCTCTCCCCCTTTGAGGGGGAGAGGGTTGGGTGAGGGGGTCTATCCGCCGCGTGAAACTGCCCGGCGGAAGAGCTTTGTGTTTTCCGCCCCCTCACCCTGCCCTCTCCCCCACTGCGTGGGGGCGAGGGTTCTTTCTGTTTTTGTCAGCAGTATCGCGCCGCTTGCTTGCCCGCGCGGGCGGTGCGTGTAGCCTTCGCCCATGAGCGAGAACATTCGAAATGCGTCCTGCCCCTGCGGGCAATTGAAAGTGACGGTGACGGGCGAGCCGGTGCGGGTATCGATCTGCCATTGCCTGAATTGCCAGCAGCGGTCGGGCAGCCTGTTCGCCGCGCAGGCGCGATGGCCGCGCGCGAAGGTGGCGATCGAGGGCGAGTCCAACGCGTGGCGGCGCGCCGGCGATGAAGGCGGCGTGGGCGAATTCCACTTCTGCCCGGTGTGCGGAACGATGGTGTGGTATGTCGCGCCGGTGGTGGAAGGCGCGGAGCCGGACACGATCGCGGTGGCCATCGGCACCTTCCGCGATCCGGATTTTCCGAAGCCGCAAGTCTCCGTCTACAACACCCGCCGCCACCGCTGGCTGCAGATCCCGGACGGGATCGAGCTGTACGATTAGGTCCGCTCCAGTTCCGGCGGTTGCTCCACGCCGTGCGGGTCCTGGTGGATGATCACTTCGGCATGCGGGAAGGCGGCGCAGACCTGCCCTTCCACCTCGTCGCTCACCTCATGCGCGCGCATCAGCGAGATCGCCGGATCCAGCTCGATGTGAAACTGGATGAAAGTCTGGATGCCGCTGGCGCGCGTGCGCAGATCGTGCATGTTGCGCACCTCGCCATGCTGCATGACGATGCCGCGCACGCGGTTGCGCTCGTCGTCCGGCAATTCGCGGTCCATGAGCTGGTCGTAGCTCTGGCGGAACACGCCCCATGCGCTCCATAGCAGCACGCCCGCGACGATGATCGCGATGATCGGATCGGCCGCCTCCATCTTGAACCCGGCGGCGAGGATGAGCGCAACGATGACGCCGATATTCGTCATCAGGTCGCCCCAGTAATGCATGTTGTCCGCGCTGATGGCGACACTGCCGGTCATGCGCACGACATAGCGCTGATAGAGCACCAGCCCGCCCGCCGCGATCACCGAGATGACCATGATGGCAAGTGCGAGGCTGCCCTTCTCCACTGGCTCGGGCGAAATGAAACGGCTGATCGCCTGCACGATCAGGAAGCTCGCGCTGCCGGCGATGAACGCGCCCTGCGCCAGCCCTGCCAGCGGCTCTGCCTTGCCGTGACCGAAGCGATGCTCCGCATCCGCCGGCGTCAGCGCGCTGCGGATCGCGATGAGGTTCAGCGTGGAGGAGAAAAGATCCAGCCCGCTGTCGGTCAGCGCGGCCAGCACCGACACCGAATGGCTGCCGAAATAAGCCAGCGCCTTGATGACGACCAGAAACACCGACACCGACAGCGATGCGATCGCCGCGTTGCGCATCAGCCGCGGATGATCGTGCGTCGCCGTCTGGATGCCCACCGCCTCGCTCACGGGAACAGACGCTCCGTGCGCCATGCCGCCTTCGCATCGTCGCGGCGATAGACGAGCCGGTCGTGCAGGCGGAACGGACGGTCGCGCCAGAACTCATATTCCAGCGGCGTGACGCGGAAGCCGGACCAGTAAGGCGGGCGCGGCACTTTCTTCAGCGCATATTGCGCGGCGTATTTGGCGATCTCCTTCTCGAACACCCAGCGGCCTTCCATCGGGCGCGACTGCTGGCTCGCCCACGCGCCGATCTGGCTGTCCTTCGCGCGGGTGGCGAAATAGGCGTCGGCCTCTTCGTCGCTGACGCGCGCGACGGGGCCGCGGATGCGGATCTGGCGGCGCAGGCTCTTCCAGTGAAACAGCAGCGCGATGCGCGGGTTCGCCGCCAGCTCGCGGCCCTTGGCGCTTTCGACATTCGTGTAGAACACAAAGCCCTGATGGGTGGCTTCCTTCAGCAGCACCATGCGCACATCGGGATTGCCGCTCGCATCCGCCGTGGCGATGGCCATGGCGTTGGGATCGTTCGGCTCGGTCTTCTTCGCCTCCTCCATCCACGCCTCGAACTGCGCGAGAGGATCGTCTTTCGCGGAAATTCCGCCGTCGTCCATGGGTCCGCCGATATCGCTCATGCCGTCCTTATTATCTGCCGCACTATGCGGCGGCAAACCGCTTTGTTAGCCTTGCGCCCATGCGTCCCATTCTCATCCTCTCGGCTCTGATTTTCGCGACGAGCGCCTCTGCACAAGACGCGCAGCCGCCCGCTCCGGCTCCCGCCGCGGAGGCGCCAGCCCCGGCCGATGCGCCGAAAAACGACAAGGACAAGCCGCCGCTGCCGCAGCCGCCGATGTATGTGAAGCCGACGCCGCTGGATCAGGCGAAGTTCGATCGCGCCGCCGCGGCCTATGACGCGAAGGACTACGACACCGCCTACAAGCTCTTCACCGAACTCGCCGACGATTACGACGTGGCGGCGATGCGCAACGTGGCGCTGATGACGCGCGACGGGCTTGGCACCGAGAAGGATCCGCAGCGCGCCGAAGAGATGATGAAGGAAGCCGCCGAGCGCGGCCTTCCCACCGCGCAATACGATCTGGGCGCGATGCTGCTGGACGGCGCGGCCGGCCCGCCCAACCGCAAGGCCGCCCTGCCCTGGTTCGAACTGGCGGCAGCAGCTGGGCATCCCCTGGCGCAATACCGCCTCGCGCAACTCTATGAAGAAGGCGAAGCGGTTCCCAGGAACATCAAGGTGGCGGAGTTGCTCTATGCCGCCTCCGCGCGCCACGGTTACACGCCCGCGCTCGACCGGCTGAAAGCGCTGAAGGGCTGGACCACCGTTCCGGCGGAGCTTTATGCGCCGGGCCCCGACGAGACCGGCGAAAAGCCCGTGGCGCCCGAAGTGCCACCGCCCGATTCCGGGCAACCTGCCGCGCCAGCAAAGCCTTAAACGACAGCGTTTATTCCCTATATTGTCGGTGGGCCGCGACTCAGCCTTTCCCGGCGGCCGGAGAAATCATGGCAGATCCGTACAAAGTTCTTGGCGTTTCCAAAACCGCGTCCGAAGCGGAGATCAAGAAGGCATTTCGCAACCTCGCGAAGAAGTATCACCCCGATACCGCGAAGGGCGACGGCGCCAAGAAGAAGTTTCAGGAAATCTCCAACGCCTATGACGTCGTTGGCGACAAGGAGAAGCGCGCCAAGTTCGATCGCGGCGAGATCGACGAGAACGGCAATCCGCGCGGCTTCGATCCGAACATGGGCGGCGGCGGATTCCGCGGCGGTCCCTGGGGCGGCGCGCAGGGCGGCGGACCCGGCGCGCGCGAATTCCATTTCGGTTTCGGCGGCGATGAGCAGGCTGGCGCGCAGGGCTTCGACGCCGGCGACATCTTCTCCGAACTTTTCGGTGGCGGCGCGCGCCGCGCCCGCAGCCAGCCGCGCAAGGGCGAAAGCTACGAGTTCGCGATCACCGTGGGATTCGAGGATGCCGCGCGCGGCTCCACGCGCCGCATCGTGCTGCCCGACGGGCGTGATCTGGATGTGAAGATTCCCGTTGGCCTGAAAGACGGCCAGCAAATTCGCTTGCGCGGCCAAGGCGCGCCCGGCGCGAACAATGGGCCTGCGGGCGATGTGCTGCTCACCGTGACGGTGGCGCCGCATCCTTATCTCACGCGCGACGGCGACAATCTGCGGATGGATCTTCCGATCACGCTGCAGGAAGCGGTGCTGGGCGGAAAGGTGCCGGTGCCCACGCTCACCGGCACGGTGGAAATGAACGTGCCGCCCAATTCCAACACGGGCGCGACCTTGCGCCTGAAAGGCAAAGGCATCCCCGGCCGCGCCACCAGCGCCGGCGGCGAACAGGCCGGCGATCTCTATGTGAAGCTGGTGGTGACCCTGCCCGACAAGGCGGATGAAGCGCTGAGGGACTTCGTGACGAAGTGGGACCGGAAATACGATCCGCGGGCGAAGTTGAAGTGAGCGAGGGCGATTAGCCCAGGTTCCAGCTTCGCAATGAATTGCGAACTGCGCGCTACTCGCATGACGAAAGATATTTGTCAGTTCAGCTTAGGCGAGGACGCGCGGCCTCGCTACGTTACCGCGCCTGCATACGGGCTTCGGTCGGGCTCATGCCGAACCGGCGGCGGAAGCTGCGGTTGAAATAGGAAATGTCGTTGAAACCAGCGTCGTAAGCGATCTGGATGATCGACAAATGCGCCTGCGAAAGCGCATTCAACTTTCGCCAAGCCCGTATCAGCCGCTGTTCGTGGACATATTGGGTGAAATTGATGCCATCCGCTTCGAACAGCTTGCGGACATAGCGCGGGGAAATACCGTGATGTGCGGCGATGACATCTATTGAGATCTCTCGCGGGCCGATGAGTCGCGCGATATGCGCCTTGATCGCGCTCAAACGCGCAGCGCGCAGGCCGCGCTGGGCGGCAAAATGCGCCGCGTCGCCTGTTGCACCGACGGCCAGCGCGAAAAGATCGTGCACATGCTGGACTGCGAGTACGGCCACATCCGGTGCGTCCGCAAGCCGTCCGCAATCCAGAGCCTCCACATAAGAGAGCAGAAGCCGCAGTGCCGCGTTGCCGGCGGGGACTAACCTGAGAAGGCGGTCGTCGATATCGGGAACGAAAGCAGCGATTGCAGGACGCGGCACCATGATGCGCGTTGCGTCCGTCTTCACATGAAGATAGGCGCCTGGTTCGGCAAGCGAGCCGAGAAAGGCCGAGTCCTGCTCGAGGTCCGCCTCGACATCGCGCTGCTGGATGATCAGCTGGCCTCGGCGGCTGACGGCCAGGTACACATCGTCATTGCCGTCGCTCAGCAGCGGGTTTGTGCGCGTCGTCTTGATGCCCTGCGTCCAGCCATTCACCAGTTTCAATTGTGGCAGGATGTGCAATGTGAGATCTGCGGAAAAGGGCACGTCGCCGATCTCTTCCATCCCGACGCGCAGGATTTCGTGGCAGAAGACTTCGCGCGTGACGTCCCGGCGCTCCCTTTCGGGAAAAATCCGGGTCGACATCCGGATCGTGTGAGGCAGGTTGGGTGGGCCGCTCATCGCGCGGAATGACCGTCTTGCGCGCGGCAGATCAAAGCGCTCGCGCAGGCCGCCCGCCCGGCCACGAAATCCCATTCGCACCGACACATGTTTTTACCGGATTCAAACCTCGAAGAGCCGCAAGCATAGCCGAAGACCTCGCACCTAGGGAGTGCAGTACCGCACAGTCCAAGCTTCCGGTTCCGCCAAGTCCAAGCGGCGGCCCTGGCTCCGGTCCTATGGTCCGCGTCGCCCCGCCCCCCGGCTTTGTATGAGAAGGGCGAGTCGAAAACGGATTCAAAAGGGCTTTTCATGAAACGGCTTATTTCCACGTCTCTCGCGATTCTGACGGCTGGATTGGTGCTTGGCGCTTCGCGATCTGCATTGGCTGCGGGCGACACCTGCGGCACTGGAACGGCTGGAGGCACGAAGTCGGTAGCCTGCGGCACCACCAGTTCGGCAAGCGGAAACTTCAGCACCGCGATTGGGTATGAAAGCGGTGGTTTCGGTAGCGGCGGTTCCAGCACGGCCGTCGGCGCCTACAGCACGGCGAGCGGCAGCGACAGCGTCGCAGTGGGTTATTTCGCGGGCTTCAACGGCAGCGGCGCTGACAGCACGGCGATGGGCTATTACGCCACGGCGAGCGGCAGCGACAGCGTTGCGTTGGGCTATTCCAGTATCAGCAGTGGCAACTTCAGTTCGGCCATGGGTGAATATGCGTTGGCGAGCGGCGCCAACTCCGTCGCCATCGGCGGCGGTGACAATGCCAGCCATGGAAACGCCGCAGTCGCCTACAATGCAGGCGACATCGCCATCGGCACCAAAACCGTGGCGGGCGTCTCCGCGGGGTCGGGCACTTATGACGCGGCAGTGGGTTACAGCGCGCAAGCCACCGGCGGAAACAGTTCGGCCTATGGCTATCACAGCAATGCATCCGCATACGAAAGCACGGCCCTCGGCGTTTATGCCGGTTACGGCGGCGCCGGCACCGACAGCACCGCAGTCGGCGCCTACAGCACCGCAACCGGTTTTGAAGGAACTGCGCTCGGATACTCGGCCGGCTATAACGGGAATGGCGACTACAGCGTCGCAACCGGCGCGTGGAGCGCAGCAAACGGCAACAATTCCATCGCCATCGGCGGCGGGGACAATCTCACCCATGGCAACGGCGCGAACGCCTACAACGACGGCGACATCGCGCTTGGGACGAACTCCGTCGCCGGGGTGCTCAACGGCACCCAGACTTATGACATGGCACTGGGCTATGGCGCGCAAGCGACCGGCGGCAACAGCTTCGGCGGCGGCACCAACGCCATCGCCAGCGGCAGCGGCAGCGTGGCGCTGGGCTTCAACAGCCACGCGACGCAAGGCAACGCCGTGGCGATAGGCTCGGGCTCCGCCGCCACCGCCAGCATCGGCACCGCCGTCGGTCATGGCGCCCGGGCCGCCGGCGCGCACTCTTCGGCCTTCGGCTATGACGCGACGGCGCGCGGAAACGGATCGGTCGCCATCGGCTACAACTCGATCGCCAGCGCCGCTAACACCGTGTCGGTTGGCGCGCCTGGCAGCGAGCGCAAGATCGTCAATGTCGCCGCGGGCCAGATCTCCTCCACCAGCACCGATGCGGTGAACGGAAGCCAGCTCTACCGCGTGCGCCAGCAGACGACTTCGCTCAGCACCGGGCTGTCGCAGGCCGATGCCCAGATCGCGCAGCTCTCGCAACTCTACGGCACCTCCGCCGCGACGGGCGCACAAAGCGATGTCTCGAGCACCGGCACCTCGACGGTGGTGGGCAATGCCGCCACGACATCGGCGCACACCACCGCGGTGGGCAATGGCGCCTATGCGTCCTATGACGGCTCGGTGGCCATCGGCGACGGCGCCAAGGCGGTGGCCGATCCGGCGACGGCGGTGGGCAATCATGCCGTGGCATCGGGCAACAACTCGGTGGCGCTGGGCGCGAACGCCACCGCCATCGCCAACAACGCCGTGGCGCTGGGTGCGGGCTCCGTTGCCGGCGAGGCCAACACCGTGTCGGTGGGATCGCCGGGGCATGAGCGGCGCATCACCAATGTGGCCGATGGCATCGCCGACACCGACGCCGCCAATGTGGGCCAGCTCAATGCCGGCCTCGCCTCCACGCTCTCCAGCGCGAACGAGTATACCGACACCCAAGTGAAGGGTTTGCGAAAAGGGCTTAACTCGCTCGGAACCCGGCTGGATCATGTTGGGGCGATGAACGCGGCAATGGCGCAGATGGCAGCGAGCGCTTCTAACATCGCAACCGAAAATCGGATTGCGCTCGGGACAGCGTTATATGGTGGACAGGCAGGTGTATCGCTCGGTTATCAACACAGCTTTTCGGACAACGTGAATTTCACAGTTGGCGGAGCGGTCAGCGGAAGCGAAGCAACGGCGGGAGCAGGTTTGGGCTTCGGCTGGTAACGAACACTCCGCCTCAATCCTTCCCCAAATAAGCCGCCAGCGCGTCTATCTGTGACTGCGTGAGGGCCATCTTCGGGTGGTCCATCGTGGGGTGGGTTTTCATCGTCACCACGAAGGCCGTCATCTGATACGAAAGATAATCGCCGTGCTGTCCGGCGAGGCGCGGGGCTTTGTCGGTGCCTTCGCCATGTGCGCCGTGGCACGCATTGCAGGCGGGAATGCCCTGGCCGCCCTGGGTGAACAGAAGCGCGCCCTGCAGCGGCAGCATGCCCTTGTGATGCGCGCGCTTCGTCGGCGGCTGGCCGGCGTAGTATTGCGCGATCTGCGGAATGTCCTCTTGCCCCACCGTGGTCGAGATGCCCCACATCGCATGGATGGCGTTGGTCGTCTGCCTGGTGGGATCGAGGAATGTGGTGAGGCGCTGCGCCAGATAGTTCGCGATCTGGCCGTTCAGGCGCGGCACGTTGCGCAAATGGCTGTTGCCGCCGACACCGTGGCACGACTGGCAGGTGGCGGTGATCTTCGACATCGTGGTGGGCGTCGCAGGCGGCGCGCCCGCGAGCGCCGCGGCGGCGAATGCGATGATGAGACTCGTCATGCGCGCGAGTATAGGCCTATCGCGGCTTGGGCGTGGGCATGATCTTCGGCGGATCTTCCGTCATGTCCACGCCGATATCGGTGTGATGCCAGGTGAACACGAACAGCACCACGCCATCGCTGGCGCGGCTGAAGCCGTAAGCGGGATTGGTGGAGGTGATGAGCTGGCCGGTGCGCGGGTCGTAAACCGTGGCGGCGAATTTCGCGATGCCCTTCTCCACCTGCTGGCTGTAGAGCGAAAGCTGCGGCGTGGTGATCGGCGCGGCGCCCAAGGGCGTGGGCACCGGCAGCGGCGGCACACCGATGATGGTGGAGCGTTCGTCCGTGGAAAGAACGCCGGTGCGCGGCAGGATGACGGCGTTCGCATCTTTCCGGTCGGCGACGATGCGCACGCCATGGCGCATCAACGCGTCGGTGATCGTGGCGATGCCGTATTGCTGATCCTGCGCGGCGAAGCCGGACCAATCCAGATAAGCGGTGATGTTGGGCGGAATCTGCTGCGCCAGCGCATCGGCCGCGCGATCGGCGGCGGTGGAAATCAGAAGCTCCTCTTGCGCGCTGCGCGTGGGGCTGGTGGTTCGGACGGTGGTGCAGCCGGATACAAGAAGAAGAGAGGCGGCTGCGGCCGCGACGAACCGGAAATGCATGATCAAAACCCTTGGTTGAACGCCCCCCTTTAGGGCAATGCCCCGGGCGGCGATGGGTTCCGGCGGCAAGCCGTGGAAAAGAAACGCTATTTTCGCGTCATTTGTTCACGGAATTGCGGGCCGCGTTTACCAAGCCCGTCTGGAATTCGCCGTGGACGCGGGGAATAATCGCCGCCGATAGGGGTGGTGGCTTGAATCCTGTTTACGACATTGCAGGCGTGCTCGCAGTCCTGGCGCTCTTCACGCTGGGCCTGAAGCTTTGGCAGCGCGCCACGCACAAGCGCGAGCAGAAGAAGGCCATCAAGGCCCGCGCCGAACGCGCGCGCATGACCTACAACGACTACGCGAAGGAATATGCGAAAGCGTTCGCCGCGCTTGAGAGCAAGGGCTATTGCGTGCTGGACGTGATCCACGACCTGTCCGACGAGTGGCAGGCGAAGGACGGCGCGCGGCAGTTCATTTCTTATGAAGAAGCGTTCTTCCTGTGCGAGAAGATAAGGCGCAACAAGAAATCGCCGCTGCTTCTGATCCTGCACACGCTGGGCGGATACTCCTTCCCCAGCGAGATGATCGCCAACGCAATCAAGAAGCATCCCGGCAAGAAAGCCGCCTGCGTGCCGTACATCGCAATGTCCGGCGGCACGGTGATCGCGCTGGCGACGGACATCGTGCACATGGGCAAGGATGCGTTCCTCGGGCCCATCGACACGCAATATGCGGGCTTCCCCGCCGAAGCCTTCGACAAGCTGAAGGAAGACAAGTCGAAAGAGCGCATCGGCGATAGCGTGCTGCTCACCTCCTACCTTGTCGACCAGCACAAGAAGACGGCGAAGAACCGCGCGATGGCGATCCTGAACGACAAGCACCAGCCGAAGGACGCGAAGGAAAAGGTGGTGGACGAGTTGATGGCGAAGGGCCGCCATCACGCCGAGCCGATCAGCGCGTCGGAAGCGAAAGCCATCGGCATCCATTCCGATACCGGCGTGCCGGCGGAAGTCTATACGCTGGTGGATGCGCGGCTGGGCATGCTGCGCAACTACAAGCCCGAGCAGCCGAATGTCGTGGTGCCGCCGCCGGCCGATCCCGCGCCGGAGACGGTGTTCACCGAGCCCGCGCCGCTGCCGGCGCCCGACATGCGCTTCCTCGACGGCACGAACGGCTGAACGTCAGCGCGTCGGCACCGGCAGAACCGGCATGATCTCCACGCCTTCGCCCGGGAAGATGGCGAAATGCGGATGGTTCTCGAACATCTTCACCGCGTCTTCGTGCGAGACGGCCTCCACGATCACGTAACCGGCGAGATTGTTGCTGATCGATTGCGTGCCGCGTTTCGACACCTTGATCGTCTTGCCGAGCGGGCCGCCGGTATCGACCACCGCCTTGGCGTGATCGCTCATCCATTTCGTCCACGCCGCCATGCCGCGCGCGATGGTGTCCTGGCTGGGCGGCCCGGCGACGGCGCTGGCTTCGGCAGAGCCGGTATAGACGGCAAGAAATTTCGGCATGGAATTCTCCATCGCTTCAGGCGCGAAAGCTTAGCACCGGCGAGCGGCCGATGCTTCGGCTCTCACCGAAGTGTGAAACCTCAGCTTTTCAACGCGCCATAGACCATCTTCTGGAACATCGGGCAGGCCACGCGGGCGCCCATGCGCGCGCCGGTGACCGCCTGCCCCGCCATGTCCGGCGTCAGCGGCGTGTAGTTCTGGATGAGGAAGATCAGGATCATGTTCTTCGCCGGATCGGCCTGCCACCAGGTGCCGAACGCGCCGGGCCATCCGAACGAGCCGACGGAGCCAGCGCCCATCCATTCGCTCTTGGCTTCATCGAGGATCACCGACAGACCAAGACCGAAACCGCGGCCCGACCACATCGGCATGCCGAGGAACGGAATCTCGCGCTGCGCTTCGGTGAGATGGTTGGTGGCCATCATCTCGAACGTCTCTTGCGTCAGGTAGCGGCGTCCGTTGAGTTCGCCCTTGTTCAGCAGCATGCGCGCGAACAGAAGATAATCGTCCAGCGTGGAGATCATGCCGCCGCCGCCCGCCGTGTAGGCCGGCGGTGAATCGTAATTGGGGAACGGCACCGGCTTCAGCGCGCCGGTTTCCTGATCCTGCTGATAGACGACAGCCGCGCGATCGCGCTTTTCCTTCGGCACGTAGAAGTCGGTGTCCTTCATGCCCAGCGGATCGAGGATGCGTTCCTTCATCACCTCGCGATAGGGCTTGCCCTCGATGCGGCCGAGCAGGAAGCCCAGCACTTCGGTGGAATGCGAATAATGCATCCGCTCGCCCGGCGGATAAGACAGCGGCAGGGACGCGATAGACTTGAGCCATTCGTCCGCCGTCTTCGGATTGTCGAGCGGCGTGCCCAGCACCTTCTCATACGCCTTGGCAATCGGGCCGCTGGAGGTGAAGCCGTAAGCCAGGCCCGAGCGGTGGGTCATCAGGTCTTCGACGGTGATGTCGCGCGGGGATTTATAGGTGTCTTCCAGCGGACCCTTCGGATCCTTCAGCACCACGGCGTCCTTGAACTCCGGCAGCCATTTGGTGATGGGGTCGTCCAGCCGAAGCTTGCCCTCTTCCATCAGCATCAGCGCGCCCACCGACGTGATCGGCTTTGTCATGGAGGCGATGCGGAACAGCGTGTCGCGCGTCATCGGCTTGCCCGCCTCGATATCGCGCTTGCCCAGCGTGTTGAGCTGCACGTCCTCGCCGTCGCGCCACACCAGCGTGACCATGCCGGACAGATCGCCCGCATCGATGACGCCCTGCATGGCGGCCGTGGCAGCGGTGAGCTTGGCCTCGTCGAATCCCCTGCTCGTAGCGGGCTTGTCCATAAGTTCCTCCGGTTTTTATCTGGCCCAAGAGTGGAAGCCGGGGGCGAAGCCGTCAACCGCTGGGTGACGGCGGTGTCACGATGGTCGAAACGCTTGATTTCGCCCCCAAACCCCCTTAGCCGAAGGTCTCGATTGCAGCGCAATATTTTCCGGAGACTCGCATGTCCACCAGCGGCCTGATGAAGGGCAAACGGGGCCTGATCATGGGCGTGGCCAATGGGCACTCGATTGCCTGGGGCATTGCCGAGGCGCTGCACAAGGCCGGCGCGGAGCTGGCGTTCACCTATGCGGGCGAGGCGTTCAAGAAGCGCGTCGAGCCGCTCGTCGCGCCGCTCAATCCGGCCATGGTCCTCGATTGCGATGTCACGCAGCAGGGCTCGATCGACAATGCGTTCGCCGAGTTGAAGAAGAAGTGGGAGACGATCGATTTCCTCGTCCACGCCATCGCCTTCTCCGACAAGAACCAGCTCACGGGCCGCTACATCGACACCACGCCCGAGAACTTCCAGAACACGTTGAACATCTCCGCCTACTCTTTTACGGCGGTCGCGCAGCGCGCCGAGAAGATGATGCCGAATGGCGGATCGATGGTGACGCTCACCTATTACGGCGCCGAGAAGGTCATGCCGCATTACAATGTGATGGGCGTGGCAAAGGCGGCGCTCGAAGCCATCACGCGCTACATGGCGGAGGATCTGGGCAAGCAGGGCATCCGCGTCAACTCCATCAGCGCCGGCCCGATCAAGACGCTGTCTTTCGCGGGCATTGCGGATTCGCGCTACATCCTGAAATGGAACGAGCTCAATTCGCCGCTGCGCCGCGCGGTGACGATCGAGGAAGTGGGCAACACAGCGCTCTATCTCCTTTCCGATCTGGGCAGCGCCGTGACCGGCGAGAACATCCATGTCGATGCCGGCTATCACGTCGTCGGCATGAAGGCCGTGGACGCGCCGGATATCGCCACCACGAAATAATGGCGCTTCAACTTCGCGAAGGCATCACGCTCTATTTCTGCCGGCATGGCGAAACCGAGGCCAATGTCGAGCTGCGTTTCCAGGGTCGCACGGTCGACACGCCGCTGACAGCCCGCGGCCGCGCGCAGGCGCATGCGGTTGCGCGAAGCCTGAAGGAACAGGTGCCCGATCCCGCCACGCTCGCCTATGTGTCCAGCCCGCTGCCGCGCGCGCGCACGACCATGGAAATCGTCCGCAACGATCTCGGCTTGTCAGCGAACGGCTACGCAACGGACACGCGCCTGCAAGAGATCCATCTCGGTGCATGGGACGGCTTGACGGATCAACAGGCCAAAGCCCTCGATCCGGCGATGTTCGAAAAACGCGGCAACGACAAGTGGAACGTGCGCGTGCCGGGCGGCGGCGAGAACTATGCCGATGTCGCCGCGCGCGCCGAAAGCTGGATCAAGGATATGACGGCCGATACGTTCGCGGTTGCCCACGGCGCCTTCACGCGCATCCTTCGCGGGCTGTTCATGGGCGTGGACTGGAAGGCGATGTCCAATCTGGACGAGAAACAGGGCGTTCTCTTCCGCGTGCGCGGCAACACGATCAAGCGGTTCGATCCGCCGGAGTAAGCCATGGCCGATTTCCGCGACCTCACGCTCTATGTCATCCGCCACGGCGAATGCGAGCACAATGTCGCCGGTCGTGCCGCCTCATGGGATGATTCCCCGCTCACCGCGAAAGGCCGGGAACAGGCGCGATCGAACGGCGCACTTCTGAAAGACGTCGCCGGCGATCTTTCGAACTTCGACTTCTTCGCGAGCCCGATCCATCGCACCTGCAACACGATGGAGCTGGTGCGCGAAGGCGCGGGGCTTTCAGCCACAGGCTATCGCGCGGATCACCGGCTGATGGAGATCCATTTCGGGGACCACACATGGATGACCCGCGAAGAGATCGAAGCACTCGATCCTTCGTTGCTCGGCCTCGACGACAAGGACGACTGGCACTTTGTGCGCCCCAATGGCGAAAGCTGGGCGGCGCTGCACGATCGCGTGGGCCGCTTCCTGCCCACGCTCAAACGAAATGCGGTGATCGTGACGCATTACGGGCCGGCCCGGACAATTCGCGGGCATTATCTGGGCCTGTCGCCGGAGCAGACGAAAAGCTATCGCCCACCGCATGCGGGCATCATGCGCTTGTGTCAGGGCGTGGAGACCTATTTCGGCGCATAGGCACACGCGCAAAAGAAAAACCCCCGCATCGCGGCCGCGATGCGGGGGTTTGTAAACCGCGCAGACTTACGGGTTGCCCGTCGTCGTCGTGGAATTGTGGTGGTGGCTACCGCCGCTCGACGCGGCCCAGATGACACCGCCGACCACGGCAGCGCCAACCAGAATGTAGGTCCACTGATTGTCGTGCCAGGACTGCGCCTTCTGCACGCCCGCGGCCGAACCCGGCGCGAGAGCAGCCTGCTGCTGCGCGGTGGACGCGGCGGCAGGTGCGGCCTCATCGGCCATGGCGGCAACGGGAGCGAGCAGCAGCGCGGCGCTCAGGCCAATTGCAGTGATCTTCATGTGAGTTATCCTCTCGAATGATTTTGCGAAGACCGGCAATGACCATCCCCCAAACCCCCGAGGTTGCCGCGCCGCTCGTTCTTGAAGTGCAATGTTAAGGAACTTGGTAAGTTTCTCAAGAGACAAATTTCGTCAGATAAGTGACAAAGCTGGTCCTCGAACCAGGAAAGATGCTTAACGGCGCTGCCTGAAAGTAGAATCAATCGCGATGTCTTCGAATTCCTTCGGCCATATCTTTCGCGTGACGACCTTTGGAGAAAGCCATGGGCCGGCGCTCGGCTGCGTCGTGGATGGCTGTCCGCCGGGGATTTCGCTGACAGAAGCCGATATTCAGGCCGATCTCGACAGGCGCAGGCCGGGCCAATCGCGCTTTACGACCCAAAGGCGCGAACCCGATTCGGTGCGAATACTCTCCGGCGTCTTCCAGGACGAGCGGATGAAATCGCAAGTGACCACGGGCACACCGATTGCGCTGCTCATCGAGAATGTTGACGCCCGCTCCAAGGATTATTCCGACATCCGGGACAAATTCCGGCCCGGCCATGCGGACTACACCTATTGGGCCAAATATGGCGTTCGCGATTATCGCGGCGGCGGACGGCAAAGCGCACGCGAAACGGCCGCGCGAGTCGCAGCGGGCGCCATCGCGCGGAAGGTCCTGGCATCGCTTTACAAGAACGTGACCGTGCGCGGCGCGCTGGTGCAGATCGGCGCACACAAGATCGAGCGCAAGAACTGGAAGTGGGATCAGGTCGGCAAGAACGATTTCTTCTGCCCCGATGCGAAGACCGTTCCCGTGTGGACCGACTATCTCGACGGCATCCGCAAGAAAGGCTCCTCCATCGGCGCGATCATCGAAGTGGTCGCCGAAGGAATTCCGGCCGGGTTGGGCGCGCCGATCTACGCAAAGCTCGATCAGGATATCGCCTCCGCGATGATGAGTATCAATGCGGTGAAGGGCGTGGAGATCGGCGATGGCATGGCTGCCGGGCTTCTTTCCGGCGAAGAGAACGCGGACGAGATGCGCAAGGGCGCGAAGGGCAAGCCCAAGTTCCTGTCCAACCACGCCGGCGGAATATTGGGCGGCATCTCAACGGGTCAGCCGATCGTCGCGCGCTTTGCCGTGAAGCCGACCTCTTCCATCCTGAAGCCGCGCAAGACCATCGACATCAAGGGCAACGAGACGGAGATATTCACCAAGGGGCGCCACGATCCTTGCGTCGGCATCCGCGCGGTACCGGTGGGTGAAGCGATGATGGCTTGTGTACTGGCAGACCATGCGCTGCTCCACCGTGGCCAGGTAGGCTGACGCGGGCATACGCGTTCACCCCAATTTTCCTCACCGCGGGACCTTGCGATCCTGAAAGCTGCAAGCCGTTTCTGGGACCTGAACGATGCCGGATTTACAGGAAGCACGGGCGGAGGAGTGCGTGCGACTCGCGAATCTTTCCACCGATGACGTCGTCCGCGCCGAATTGCTGCGGCTGCGCCAGACGTTCCTGCGGTCCGCGGAGCGCCTGCGCGCGCTGAACCTTAAGACGAAAGACGGCAAATAACGATCAGGCGCGCTTGCGCTTCGGCTTCTCGAACACCGAAATCTTCGTCAGATAAGCGATATCGTCGTTGTTGTGCTTCAGCGGCGCGAAGAGCTTTGCGAGATCGGTCTGTGCGTAGGTCTTGTAATAGGGCTCATGCAGCAATTCGGGGAAGACATCGATCAGCCCATCAAATTCCGGTGCATCGCCATATTGGATGGTGTCGGCAAGAATGAAGATGCCGCCCGGTTTCAGCACGCGGATGATTTCCTTTGCGGCCGCGGCGCGAACTTTCGGCGGCAGTTCGTGGAAGAGATAGATGCTGACGGCGATGTCGACGCTGTTGTCCTTGAGCGGCATCTTCTCGGCCGCGGCCTCGAGGAATGCCACGCCCTTCGCATGGCGCAACGCCCGCTGCGCGCGCGCCAGATACGGTTCGGACAGATCCAGCGCCGTCGCTTTCAACTCCGGGTGCAATGATTTGACGAAGGACAGGAACCGGCCGGTGCCCGCGCCGATGTCGATCAAGGAGGTCTTCGCGGGATCGCGGCCTTCGAGGAAATCCGCGATCGGGACATAGACGCGGCGGCGCATCGCTTCGGCGGTGCCGGCGAACAGCGCTTCCACCTGGAAGTCGTAGATCTTCGCGGAGTCCGCGCTCAGATAGCCATCGGTCTGGTAGTGGAAATTCTGGCGATAATAGCGCGGCTTGCCCTCGCCTTTTGCCAGCGCCTCGCTATGGCCATGGCTTTGCTGGCGCTTCACGACCTTTGGAATGTCGCGCAGGTAATCGACGCTCGCCATCGCGCGACGGGCTTCCTTCAGGATGTTGAGCGGCGCGGGGTAAAGCCCCGCTTCCACATTGCGCCAATCCTGTGCGAACAATTCCGCCATCGCGCGCGCCATGGCGGTGAGCGATGGAACGGGGTGCTCCGTTTTCTGCAGGACACCGAAACTGTCGCGTGCCGCCAGCCGCGCCGCCAGATAGTGCACGCCGTAAAAAGCGACGCGCGCCGTCTGCAGACCGGCGAAAGCAAGTTGCTGGGTGCGTGATGCGGGCATGGGCGCATTATGCGCCGCCCACTCGTGCCTACCAAGTGGGGAGATTGTCCGCCACGTCGCGCCCGATGGAGAGCTGCGGATCGGAAGGCGGCGTGGCGCCGGTGTCTTCCTCGCGATTCGAGACGCAATCCTTCACCTTGTCCGCGAGTGCCGGAAAATTGTGGGCATTGGGCAAATTCTGGACGACGCAGGTGTCGAAATAGGGATAGCGCGCGTCCTGCGTGCAGCCGAAGGACGAACGGTCCGCGCGCGCCGCCGACATCACAAGGCGGTTGTCGCCCGCCAAAGCCGGCACGAAGGCGCCGGAGAAACAGGCCGAGACGATAACCACCGTGGGGCGCGAGCCGCAGGTGCCGTCCAGAATGGATGCCAGCGCGGTCGGCGTCAGCAGCGCATTGCCGAGGATCATGCCCTGCGGCGCGCCGTGCGAACTGAAGTAGACGATGCAGCCGTCGGGCGTTTCGCCGGTGAGCAGCGAAAGCTCGTCGTCGATGCCGCGCGCGGTGGATGCGAGCGGGTGGGTGTTGTCCTGCAGATCGGGCCGTGTGCTGAACTGCATCAAATAGGCGTCGTTGAAACCGATCTGGTGCAGCTCCGCGGAGATGTCGCGGCGCGCATTGTCGAAGGCCTGGCTGGGAGCGCCGTCATGCGCCCGCCAATCGCCGGCCACCACGATCACCGCCCAGTTGTACGTACGATGCGAGAATGCATACCAACCCGCCGCGCCGCCGAGCAGCACCAGCGCACCGGCGGCGATGGCCGCGATGCGGATCACATTGCCCGTTTGCGACCATGCGTCTTGTGGTGCGTCTGTCGCAGGCGTGGAAACGGGCTCCGGCTTGTCGCCCTGGCTCCTGCGTATCCACGATCGAAGCCAGCCCCCCATGTCGCACTACCAAGTTGGGAAGCTTGGCAGATCGTCGCCGAGCGCGGCTTGCGGATCGGAGGGCGGCGAAACCTGCTCCTTCTTCTCGCGCGCCGCGACGCAGCGCCGGGATTCTATCGCCAGATCGCGGAAGTCATGCGTATCGGAGATCGAGGAGAGGAAGCATTCGTCGAAGAAGGTGTAGCGGTTCGCCTGCCCGCATCCGAACGACGTGCGATCCGGCCGCGCCGCCGTCAGCACGAAGCGGTTGGGCCCCGCGAGATCGGGAATGAACACACCCGAGAAACACGACGACACCACGATGGCGGTTGGCCGGCTTCCGCAGGAATTCGAAACGATGCGCGAGAGTTCGCGCGGGGAGAGAAGATCGTTGCCGACCACGATGCCGTCCGGCGAACCGTGCGAAGTCAGGTAAAAGAAGCAGCCGCCCGTGGTGCGATTGGACAGATCCCAGACGCCGTCCGCGATCGATGTGGGATCGGAATCCAGGGGCCTGGGTGCGTTGTATTTGTCGGGCTCGGTGGAGAACTCCACGATATTGCCCGGCCTGAAGCCGATGCGCTCGAGCGCCGCACCGATATCCTTGCGGCCATTGTCGAAAACTTCGCTGTCGCCGCCGTCATGCGCGCGATGATCGCCGGCGACGATGACCGCGGCCCATGTCGAGAAATCCGGTGCGGCCGCGGCGGATGCCGTCCACGCCGTCAGCAACGCAAACACCACGAACGCAATTCGCATAGCGACCCCCGGGCCGCATCATCTTCCGAAGGCGGCCACAAGTTCAATATGCGACGACCACAGAAACTGGTCCACCGGCGTTACCGCGCCGAGCCTGTAGCCGCCGTCCACCAGGATGCGCGCGTCACGGGCGAACGTTTCGGCGTTGCAGGACACATAGGCAATGCGGCGGACCTTCGATGCCGCCAGCGCTCGGGCTTGCGCCTGCGCGCCGGCGCGGGGTGGGTCAAGCACCACTGCGTCGTAAGGTTTCAACTCGTCGCCGGAGAGCGGCAGCTTGAACAGATCGCGCGCCTCGGTGGTGATGGGTTTGAGACCTTGCGTGGTGCGCGCGGCGGCGGCGATGGCTGTGAGCGCGGACTTGTCCAGTTCGACGGCATGCACGCGCGCCTTCTCCGCCAGCGGAAAAGTGAAGGTGCCGCAACCGGCAAAAAGATCAGCGACGGTCTTGGCGTTCTTCACCGCGGCAAGAACGCGGTCGCGCAATGACGCCTCGCCTTCCCGTGTCGGCTGGAGAAAAGACTCCGGCGGCAAGCCGACACGCGCCTTACCGAATACGATCATCGGCGTGGCGAATTCTGTGGCGATGTTTCCGTTCAGCGTGACGCGCGCGATCCGGTGCTTTTGCGCCCAGCGCGCGAGATCGGCGGATATCGCCGCCGTCGGCTTGCGCGACCAGCGCAGCGCGATGTCCGGGCCCGTTTCGGTATCGGTGGCATGCGCCTCCACATCCTCGCCATCGTTCAGCAGCACGCCGAACAGTTCGCGCAACTGGCCCACCAGCGCGAACAGGCGCGGCGTGATCACGAGACATTCGTGCATGTCCACGATGGCGTGGCTCTGCGCGGCGTGAAAGCCGGCGAGCACTTCGCCGCCGCGCTTGGCGATCTTGAAGACGGCGCGGCGCCGCGTGGCAGGCTGCACTTCCACCACGCTGTCCACTTCGGTGCTTTCCAGACCGTGCTGCGCCAGCGCATCCACGACGAAGCCGCGCTTGAGCGCGCGATAAGCGTCGTCGGGCATGTCCTGAAACGAACAGCCGCCGCACGTGCCGAAATGGCGGCAGACCTTCATTGCTTCACCGCCGCGATGAGATATTCGCGATTGCCGTCGCCGCCCTTCATCGGGCTTTCCATCGTGCCGAGCACGCTCCAGCCCTGATCTTCGATCAGCCAGCGCTCGATCTCGGCGAGCGCAGCCTGCTGCGCGGCTTCGTTCTTTACGATGCCACCCTTACCCACATTCTCCCTGCCGACCTCGAATTGCGGCTTCACCAGCGCCGCCAGCCACGCATTCTGTTCCGCAAGCTTGAGCGCCTTCGGCAGCGCGAGCTTGAGCGAGATGAAGCTGACATCGGCGACGATGGCTTGCGGTTTCTCGGGAATGATCTTGCGGGTGAGATCGCGCGCATTCGTCTTTTCCAGAGAGACGACACGACGGTCCTTCGCCAGTTTTGGGTCGAGCTGGCCGTGCCCGACATCCACCGCATAGACCTTGTGCGCGCCGCGCAACAGCAGCACTTCGGTAAAGCCGCCAGTCGATGCGCCGATATCGAGGCAGATTTTTTCGTAGGGCGACAGTTCGAAACGATTGAGTATGTGCGCCAGCTTCATTGCGCCGCGGGAAACATAACCATGCGCGCGCTCATACTTGATACGGCAGGTTTCGTTCAGGCTCTGCGACGGCTTGGTGACCCGGCGGCCGTCGGAGAAGACTTTTCCCGCTTCGATGGCTTCCTGCGCTTCGGTGCGCGTTTTGGCGTAGCCATGCTCGACCAGGAAAACATCGGCGCGCGCGGAAGAAGACGGCATGTTTGCCGCCTTCAGGCGCTCTCGCCTGCCGCGAGCGCTTCCTTTTCCCGGCCCAGCGCATTCAGCGCAGTGGCGACGATGGCGCGCGCGTCCAGATGCGCGGCGGCATACATCTTCTCCGGCGTGTCCTGATCGATGAAGCGATCGGGCAACGTCATCGGCCGGATCTTCAGACCCTTGTCGAACGCGCCTTCCAGCGCCAGGAACTGCATCACATGCGAAGCGAAGCCGCCGATGGCGCCTTCCTCGATGGTGATGAGGACTTCATGCTCGCGCGCGAGGCGGCGGATCAAATCTTCATCGAGCGGCTTGGCGAAGCGCGCATCGGCGACCGTGGCCGATAGTCCGTAGCCGGACAATTTCTCCGCCGCGACCAGGCATTCCTGCAGGCGCGTGCCGAAACTGAGGATGGCGATGGACGTGCCTTCGCGCAGCACGCGGCCCCTGCCGATCTCCAGGATGCTTCCGGCTTTCGGGCGCTCCAGCCCCCAGCCCTCGCCGCGCGGATAGCGCACCGAGCTTGGGCGATCGTCGATGGACGCAGCTGTGGCCACCATGTTCATCAACTCGACTTCGTCGGCCGCCGCCATCACCACGAAATTCGGCAAGGTCGCAAGGAATGTCGTGTCGAACGAACCGGCATGGGTCGGGCCGTCAGCACCGACAAGGCCTGCGCGATCCATGGCAAAGCGTACCGGCAGCGACTGGATCGCCACGTCATGCACGACCTGATCGTAGGCGCGCTGCAGGAAGGTGGAATAGATCGCGGCGAATGGCTTCAGGCCCTCCGTCGCAAGGCCGGCTGCGAAGGTGACGCCGTGCTGCTCGGCGATGCCAACATCGAAGCAGCGGTCGGGAAATTTCTTGGCAAAGAGATCGAGACCCGTGCCGCTCGGCATCGCGGCGGTGACGGCGACGATGCGCTTGTCTTTCTCCGCTTCCGCGATCAGCGCTTCGGCAAACACCTTTGTATATTGCGGCGCCTTGGCGACGGATTTGTTCTGCTCGCCGGTGAGAACGTTGAATTTCACGACACCATGATATTTGTCGGCGCTGGCTTCGGCGGGCGCGTAGCCCTTGCCCTTCTTCGTCACCACATGAATGAGGATGGGGCCGCTGTTCGCGTCATCGCGTGCGTTCTGCAAAACCGGGATCAGGTGATCCAGATTATGTCCATCGATCGGGCCGACATAGTAGAAGCCCATCTCTTCGAACAATGTGCCGCCGGTGAACATGCCGCGCGTATATTCTTCCCAGCGCTTGGCGAGCTTTTCAGTCGGCCCGGGAAAACGGCTCAGCACCGCTTTCCAAAAGCGGCGGAAGCCACGATAGGATTTGCTCGACACGACGCGCGCCAGATAGGCGCTCATCGCGCCCACCGGCGGGGCAATGCTCATGTCGTTGTCGTTGAGGATGACGATGAGACGTTCGTTGCGCGCGCCGGCATTGTTCATCGCCTCATAGGCCATGCCCGCGCTCATCGCGCCGTCGCCGATCACGGCGATGACGTTGCGCTTCTCGCCTTTCAGATCGCGCGCCACCGCCATGCCGAGGCCGGCGGAGATGGACGTTGAAGAGTGTGCCGCGCCGAACGGATCGTATTCGCTCTCCGCGCGCTTGGTGAAACCGGACAGGCCGCCGCCCTGGCGCAAGGTGCGCATGCGGTCGCGGCGGCCGGTGAGGATCTTGTGCGGATAGGCCTGATGGCCGACGTCCCAGATCAAACGGTCATAGGGCGTATCGAAAACATAATGTAGCGCGACGGTGAGTTCGACGACACCAAGACCAGCACCGAGATGCCCGCCGGTCACCGAAACGACGTCGATGGTTTCCTGCCGCAAGTCGTCCGCGAGTTTCTGCAAATCCTCGCGCGGAAGCTGGCGAAGATCGGACGGATATTTGATGCGATCGAGCAGAGAATATTTGGTGGGCAGACCCATACGAAAATCCAATCGCGACTATGCGCGCCTCTCGACAACGAAACCGGCTGCCGCCCTCAGAAAGTCGGCCTTCTGGTCGAACAAATCAAGGTGACGAACCGCTTGTTCCGCCAATGCTTTTGCCTGCATCCGCGCGCGCGCCACGCCCAAGACCGAAACGACCGTCGTCTTTCCGCGCGTTGCATCCTTGCCGACGGCTTTGCCCGTTTCGCCCGCGTCGCCTTCCGCGTCCAACAGATCGTCGGCAATCTGGAACGCAAGACCGAGTTCCTGGCCATAAGCCTGCAGCGCACTGCGCATCGGCTGCGAAGCCTTGCCGAGGATCGCACCCGCTTCGCAAGAGAAGTTGATCAGCGCGGCGGTCTTCATACGCTGCATGCGCGTGATCTCGGCGAGTGACGGTTCCTTGCCTTCGAACGCCATGTCCATCATTTGGCCGCCCACCATGCCGGCGTGACCCGACGCATGCGCGAGGCGGATCACCAATTCGCAGCGAACGAACGGATCGCCATGCGCTTCGGGTGAACCCAACAGCGCGAAGGCGTGCGTCAGAAGTGCGTCGCCCGCGAGGATCGCGGTGGCTTCATCGAACGCCTTGTGCACCGTGGGTTTGCCGCGCCGAAGATCGTCATCGTCCATCGCCGGCAGATCGTCATGCACGAGCGAATAGGCATGGATGCATTCCACCGCCGCGGCGACGCGGCCCAGCGAACGGCGATCGACACCGAAGAGCGAGCCAGACTGAATGACGAGAAATGCGCGCAGCCGCTTGCCACCGCCAAGCGCTGCATACCGCATCGCCTCCAGCACTGGTGCTTCCGGCCCCGTGACCTTGGGAAGCAGCGCCTCAAGGCTCTCCTCCGCGAGAAGGGCGGCGTCGGCGAGCGCCTGCTCAAACGGCGTGTGCGGTGAATTCATGATCGCGCTTCAGCCGAGATCGGCAGGTTCGACGCCCTCGGGGCCTTTCGCGCCCTGCACGATCTTCTCCAGCCGGCCTTCCGCCGCCTTGAGCTTGGTCTCGCAATGGGCTTTCAGCGCCTGGCCCCGTTCATATAGCGCGATGGAGTCTTCCAGATCGACTTCGCCCTGCTCCAGGCGGCCCACGATGTCCTCCAGCTCCTTGAGCGCGGATTCGAAGGATAGCTGCTCGACAGGCGTATCGTTAGCCTTTGATTTTGTTGCCATTTACGCCTCCATCGGGGCGCGCATCGGGCGCGCAGGATGTGGTCATAGCCAGCGCCAAGCTCCGATACAACAACCCAGAGGCCAAGCCGCCCCTCAGAGCGTGACCGGCTGCGCCAGATAGAAATCTGGGAAAATCTTCTGGAGCGCGACCATCTTCGGCCCGTCGACGAGGACAATGTAAGGCAGGTCGGGGTGCTTCAAATAATAGTCCTGCTCGGACTCCGGCACGCGCCGGAAATAGCGCAGCGGCGTCACCTCCGTGGCGATGTCGTTCTTGAACGCATGCGCCTTGCCGAGCTGGGCGATATAGGCTTCGGCGATCTTCTTCTGCATATCGTCGGCATAGAAGATGTTGGAGCGATACTGCTCGCCGACGTCGGGACCCTGCTTGTCTTCCTGCGTCGGATCGTGCGCGGCGGAGAAATAGATCTGCAGAAGTTTTCCATACGAGATCTGCGCGGGATCGAATGTGATCTGAACCGACTCCGCGGGCTTTGCCCCGCGTCCCACGCGGCTGGCGTCATTTCTGTCCTGCGGCTTGCCGGTAAATCCAGCGACGACCTGCTTGACGCCTTTGATGTGCTCGAACACTTCCTGCATGCCCCAATAGCAACCGCCGGCAAGCGTCGCGACCTGCGCATCGCCGCTCGCGAGCGGATTGTCGAGCGCCGGCGGCGGCAAAGGATGCGGCACTTCATCCGCGCGCGCCATTGCCGAAGACAACAAGATCGCGGCCGCTACACCGAACATCGCAGAAATCGTACGCACCCTATTCCTCATTGCTATGCCGCGGCTTTCGCAACGAAATTCAGCGCGGCGGAATTCATGCAGTAGCGCAGGCCCGTCGGGCGCGGACCGTCGTTGAACACGTGGCCGAGATGGGCGTCGCACAAGGCGCAGGAAATTGCCGTGCGGCGCATGTTCAGGCTGTGATCGGGCGTGCGCGTGATGTTGCGGTTGGAGATCGCGCGATAAAAACTCGGCCAGCCGGTGCCGGAATCGAATTTGGTGCTTGAGCTGAAAAGCGCGTTCGCGCAGCAGATGCAGCGATAGATTCCGTCCGCGTGGTTCTTGTCGTAAGGCCCGGTGAACGGCACTTCGGTACCGGCCTGCCTTGCGATCGCATATTGCAGCGGCGTGAGCTGCGCGCGCCATTGCGCGTCCGTCTTCACGACTTTTGGTTTTGACACCGTCGCTACGAAGTCGCCGGACGCAGAGAACTCGTCCACGTCGACCGTTTGCGCATCATCGGCGCGCGCCGGCGCAAGCGCCGACGCAAAAAGCGTGAACAGCGCGGTGGTGTGAAACAGAAACTGGCGGCGATGATGTTGCGGCAGCATTCGGGCGATCCTCCGAATTGGCGGCACTGTTGCCTGTCGATCCCGTCGCAACAATCCCTTATCGGCGGCGTGCACTTCAACTGTTTGCGAGCGCACGAACATGCGCGGCCGCGGACCGGCCGAGTGCGTCGAGATCGTAGCCGCCTTCCAAACTGGAAACGACGCGCCCGCCGCAGGCCTTGTCGGCCAGCCTGCAGATTTGCGTTGTCGCCCAGGCGAAATCGTCTTCGCTCCATGCAAGCTCCGCGAGCGGGTCGTCCCGATGCGCATCGAAACCCGCGGAAATAAAGAGAAAATCGGGCGCGAACGCTTCGACGGCGGGCAGTATCTCGCTTGTCATTGCAGCGCGAAACGCATCGCCGCCGGAGAACGGCGCCAGCGGGACATTCAATATGTTGTGCGCGATGCCACGCTCGCCCGGGGCGCCAGTGCCCGGATAAAGCGGCATCTGATGGGTGGATGCATAAAAAAGATTGGGATGACTCCAGAAGATATCTTCCGTGCCGTTGCCGTGATGCACATCGAAATCGATCACGGCGATGCGTTCGAAACCCCTTGTTTTATGGGCGTGAAACGCACCGACCGCGACGTTGTTGAAAAGACAAAAGCCCATCGCGCGATCTCGCGGCGCGTGATGTCCGGGTGGACGCACGGCGCAAAACGCATTCTTCCACACACCGTCAGCGACCTTGTCCACCGCATGCAAAACAGCACCGGCCGCGCGCAGCGCCGCTTCGGCGGATCCGGCCGACATGATCGTGTCGGCGTCGATAGGGGCATAGCCGCGCGATTGGGCGGTCTGGTTCAATATCCCGAGCACGGCATCGACATGCGCGGCGGCATGGACCGCTTCGAGGGCCCCAGTGGCCGCGCGCGGCGCCTTGGCGCGGGCCAGGGATTGGAACTCCTGCGCCTCCAGAGCGGACAGGACGGCGCGAAGCCGGGCCGGACTCTCGGGGTGCCCGTCCGGTGGGGCATGGTCAAAACACGCCGTATGAGAAACTAATCCTGTCTTCATCGCTTGATCCGTTGCGTGAGGGACGTTCTGCGGGCCCCTGCGCGACTCACTCTGGCGGTTAACGACGCCGTCCTTCCCGGGCGGCCCCGGCGGTGTGTGTGGTTTATGTCGCCACGCCCCGCCACTGTCGCAATAACCGGTTCAACCGGTCATAAAATAGATGCACAAAAGCCACATAGCACTTGGGAATCTTCGGCTTTCCGCGATTCCGTTTTGACCCGACATATTTGCGCCCGTAACGTCCCCGTCCAAACGGGCATTGCTGCGCGGAGTCTATTTGCGCAAGGCCATCGCTGCCATCCGGCAACGTCCGTTGATGGCAGTGTCGTTACGACCGAACCAAGGGGGTTCCCAAGTGTATAAAGCCAACCTGAATAACCGTAGCCTGCGCTCGGCTCTGCTCCTCGGAGCAGCCTCGGCCGCAGCCTTGAGCATTGCCGGACCGGCAATGGCCCAAGACCAAGACCAGTCCGTCGAAACCGTGGTCGTCACGGGTTCGCGCATTCCGCAGACCGGTCTGTACTCCAGCTCGCCCGTGACTGTTGTCGGCAGCCAGGAAGTCCAGCTGCAGAACGCCGTGAACTCCGAGCAGCTGTTGAACCAGCTGCCGCAGAACATCGGCGGCATGAACTCCGGCCTCGACATCTCGTCGGACGGCACCGCGACGGTGTCGCTGCGCGGCCTTGGCGACAACCGCACCCTGGTGCTGGTTGACGGCAAGCGCTACGTCCCGGCGGGCCTCGGCGGCGCAGTCGACCTTGACGCCATCCCGGCTTCGATGATCGACCACGTGGAAGTCGTGACCGGCGGTGCATCCGCCGTGTACGGTTCGGACGCGGTGGCCGGCGTCGTCAACGTCCTTCTGAAGCATGACTTCGAAGGCGTTCAGCTCGGCGGCAGCTACTCGGCCTATCCGGACTACAACATGGACGGCCAGACTGCCGACGTGAACGGCATCATGGGCTTCTCGTCCGGCGACGGCAAAGGCAACGTCACGATGTGGGGCGGTTACACCCACCGTGAAGCTGTCGGCCAGGGTACCCGCAAGTTCGGTGCTGCTCCGCTCGTCTCGACGGGCAACGGCTTCATCGTTCTGGGTTCCGGTTCGATCCCGCAGGGCGCGTTCTATGTTGCCAGCGGTCCGCATGCTGCTCCGTTCGCGGGCGGCGATGGCGGCTTCTGCTATCACTACGACGCTACCGGCGCGACCAACAACCCGGGCATCTACAAGTTCGGCACGAGCGGCAACGCAGAGTGTAACACTCTGGGTTCGTCGGTCCCTGCTCCGGAAGATACCTTCAACTACAACCCGCAGCAGCTGAACCAGACCCAGCTGACGCGCTACAACTTCGGCGCAAGCGGTCACTACGAAGTGAGCAAGGCGCTCGATATCTATACGCGCGTCATGTACTCGAACAACAAGGTCAACACGCAGATTGCGTCGACCCCGACCAGCTTCTTCACCTTCAACGTCAACGCGGACAACCCGTTCTTGTCGGCGCAGGAGAAGGACCTTCTGTTCGGATCGCCGGCTCCGCTCCCGGGCACGCCGGACGCCCAGATCTATCTGGCGAAGCGCTTGTTGGACTTCGGACCTCGCAAGACCGAGTTCAGCTACAACAGCTTTGAAATGGTTGTTGGCGCCAAGGGTGACCTCGGCAGCGGCTGGTCGTATGACGTGTCCGCGCAGTACGGCAAGAGCGAAAGCACCCAGTACAACACGGGCTTCGTGTCTTACGCCAACCTGCAGGACTCGATTGACGTCGTCAGCGACGGCGCCGGCGGTTATGCGTGCCGCTCGGGCAATAAGGGTTGCGCACCGTACAACATCTACAACCTCAACCCGGCGGCGCCTGGTCAGTACAACCCGGCGATTCAGGCCTATGACGGCGTGAACTACTTCTTCTACAGCCAGGTGGAAGAAATGGACATGCAGGGCAACCTGGCTGGCGATCTCGGTGCATGGGGCGTTCAAAGCCCGTGGGCCAAGTCGCCTGTCGCCTTCTCGGTCGGCGCCGAATATCGCCAGGAGAAGGGCGTTGTTCGTCCGGACTACATCCTGCAGAGCGGCAATGCGCTGGGTCTGTCGGGTGCGGTTCCGCCGGTCACCGGTACCTTCAACGTGAAGGAAGGCTACACCGAAGTGAAGATCCCGCTCGTCGAAGGCGTTCCCTTCGTCGAAGATCTGGAACTCGAAGGCGCGTATCGTTATTCGAGCTACAGCAACGCGGGCACGACCAGCACCTATAAGTATGGTGGTACGTGGCAGCCGATCGACGACCTGAAGTTCCGTGCACTGTGGCAGCGTGCTGTCCGTGCGCCGAACATCTCGGAACTGTTCACCCCGCAATCGATCGGCCTCGACTCCGGTACCGATCCTTGCCAGGCGAGCCAGAACCCGGGTGCGGTCACGAACCTGCAGGCACTCTGCGTCGCCACCGGTTCGCACGTTGGCCAGGGCGCCACGTGTAACGCCGGTCAGTGTAACGTCCTCATCGGCGGCAACCCGAACCTGAAGCCGGAAGTGGCCGACACGAAGACGTTCGGCCTTGTCCTCACCCCGACCTTCCTGGACGGCGTGACGGCGACGGTGGACTACTACGACATCAAAGTGACCAACGCGGTCGCGACGTTGTTGGGTAGCCCGCAGGGCGTTCTCGACGCGTGCTACAGCCCGGCGGGCGGTATCACGAACGTCGCGGCGCAGGCTGCCTCGATCTACTGTCAGTCGATCGTTCGCGATGCGACGGGTGGTTTCCGTACGCCGAACGGCTACATCGAACAGATCAACGCCAATACCGGCTTGATCCGTCCGAAGGGCATCGACGTCGGCGTGAACTACCAGACCGACCTGTCCAACTTCGGTTGGAACGACGCTGGTGCGTTGGACTTCTCGTTCAACGGCACCTACCAGATGTCGTACAAGCAGCAGGGCGCGTCGATCTTGCCGGTCTATAACTGCGCCGGTAAGTACGGTAACACCTGCGGCGTTCCTGACCCGCGTTATCGCTTCAACTTCCGCGTCAACTGGACGTCCCCGTCGGGCGACTGGCTGCTGTCGGGTCGTTGGCGCTTTATCGGGTCGTCGATCCTCGACACCGACGCGTTCCAGTGCGTTGGTATCCCGGGTTGTACGCCTGACCCGACCCTGTACGACCATGTGGATCACAAGATCCCGACCGTCTCGTACTTCGACTTCACGGCCGTGTGGAACGTCCGCGAAGGTCTGAGCCTGACGGCTGGTCTGCAGAACGCGTTCAACAAGAAGCCGCCGATCGTCTCCTCGGACATCGACGCGAACGAAAACAACTCCAACACGTTCCCGGGCGTCTACGACATCCAGGGCCGTATGTTGTTCGTGTCCGGCTCGATCAAGTTCTGATCGAACCGAACAGCTAAAAAACGGCGGCGGCCCAAAAGGCCGCCGCTTTTTTTTTGCCCGCGCCTGCGGCGGTACCAGGCAGGCCCGCGCTTTCTCGGCAGGATGAAAGCCGATAAGACGGACCCGAAAGGAGCCCAGGGCCCGTGACGCCGAACCACCCTGCCCAGCCTATGCTCCGCACCGCGATGTCCCTGCTCCAGGCGGGCCGCGTGCCGGAATCGATTGCCGCCTATGAGCAAATTCTCGCGCGCTGGCCCGGGCTCGCGGACGCCTGGTACAATCTCGGCTACCAGCTTCGTTTGGTGGGCCGTTACGAAGATGCGCTTGCCGCCTATCAGCGGGCGCTCGACAACGGCATATCCCGGCCGGAGGAAATCCTCGCCAACCGCAGCGCGATCTATTCCGAGAATCTGCGCCGCGACGATGCCGCGGAGGCTGAACTGCGCAAGGCCCTGAGCCTCAAGCGCGACTACATCCCCGCGCTTCTCAACCTCGCAGGACTGCGCGAAAACAGCGGCGACCGCGAAGAAGCGCGGATGCTCTACGGCAAGGTTCTGACTCTCGATCCTTCGCACGGCGCGGCGTTGGCCCGCTATGCCGGTACGCAGAAGGCGTGGACGCCAGACGATCCCTTGCTGCCGCGCCTGCGCACGGCAGCTGCATCGGCCCGCACGGCGCCCGCCGACCGGGCGAGCCTTCTCTTCGCACTGGGGCAGGCACTGGATGCTTCCGGCGCTTTCAAGGAGGCGTTCGAGGCCTACGCCGCGGCCAACCGGGAAAGCGCGAAGCTCGCCAGCGCCTCCGGCATCGCATACGACAGGGCGAAAATGGAAAGGCTGGTCGACGATCTTATCGCCGCTTGCCCCGCGCGCCGGGACGCGCCCCCGGCCGGCACCGCGCCAAAGCCCATATTCATTTGCGGCATGTTTCGCTCCGGGTCCACGCTTGCGGAGCAGGTTCTCTCGGCGCATCCGCGTGTAACCGCCGGTGGCGAACTCGAGATTGTGCCCACGCTGGCGCTGCGAGAGGTGACGCCCTTCCCCGCCGCGCTCGCTCACATGTCGGCAGAGCACTGCAATCGCCTCGCCGGGCAGTATCTGCAAGCCGTGCGCGCGTTATTCCCCGGGGCCGACCTTCTGACCGACAAGCGGCCGGACAACTTTCTTTATATTGGGCTGATCAAGGCGATGTTTCCGGATGCGCGCATCGTCAATACCACCCGGCACCCGGTGGACAACGCTCTGTCGGTGTTCTTCCTGCATCTCGGCCACCAGTTTTCCTACGGTTTCGATCTTCTCGATACCGCTCACTTCTATAGGCAGTATCGGCGCCTGATGGACCACTGGCGCCGGCTCTATCCGGACGACATCTTCGATTTCGACTATGATGCCTTCGTGCAGTCTCCACGCGCGCAAACCGATGCCTTGCTGCGGTTTTGTGATCTCGAATGGGATGATGCGTGCCTGGCATTCCACGCGAACGCCGGACAGGTGCGCACCGCCAGCGCTTGGCAGGTGCGCGAGCCGTTGCACAGCCGCTCTTCCGGGCGCTGGAAGAATTACGCGCAGCAGCTTGCCCCACTGCGCGAGGCGCTTGGCGATCTTCTGCCGGATACCTGAAGGTAGGCTTAGCCGCGTTGATCCATCAGGATAATGCGGTCGATATCCTCGCTCATGAAATCGACCACTTTCGGATTGCGCACGCCGGGAAGAAAGGCGACGTCGAACAGATCGCGCGCCGGCTCATGAACATCCAGCCATGCAACGGTTTCACCGTTGCGGATGTCCACGATCATCAGACCGCAGCGCGGCTGTTCTCCGCGCTTCGTAAGGATCTCTCCAAGCGGCAGTTTGTCGAAATTGGCCTGGCCATCGCGCGGCAGTGAAAGGCAAATGACGGCGTAGTTGCCCATCAGCGCAAGCCCGCGCGCGAAACCGGGACAGAATGCAATCGGAACGAACTTGCGGGCGACCAGATCGACATAGCCGAAACGGCCGTTGCCCGATTCCAGCATCCACAGACGTCCACCGTGAATCCGCGGGGAATGCGGCATCGAGAGGTTCTTAAGCACCGGGGTGTTCGATTCAACGTCGATCAGCAGGCCACCATCGGTGATCTTCTCGCGCCAGCCTTCCAGCGTATCGGTCTCGGAAACGGCCGTGACAAAGCGTGGCCGCTCGCCTTCCACGGCCATGCCGTTCAGGTGGCAACGGTCTTCAGGTCCGATTCCGGAGATGAAATAAGGTTTCCAGACCGGCTTGAAGCTGTAGCCCTCGATCACCGTCGCCAGACAGGAGAATTTCGTGTTCACGAACAACAGCGACTTGTTCGCCATCGTGGCAAGGTCGTGGGTGTCCAGATACCCGGTTATCCAGGTCCGGTGCGGAACGAACACCGCATCGTTGCCCTCATGCGTCGCGCCGGGCGGCACAAGGTTTTCCAGCCGGATCAGCTGATGCTTGGCCGCCACCGTGAGGGTGCGCATGTCTGCATGAACGCCGATGCCCAGACAACGCGCGAAATTGGCTTGTGAAAACGTAACCGCGCCGGCCTCCGGATCGCGCCCGATCATGATGAATTTGCTGCAGCTCAAAACCGTGAAGGCAAGGCTGGCATTCATGCTTTCCAGCCAGTCGGCGAAATGCGGCGACAGCGTAAAGGCGAGATCGGGTATGGGACCGGATTCTTCCGGGGCGCCAAACCCCTGCTTCACATCCGGGCCGCCTTCGTGGGCGGCGGTTTCATCAGTAGACTGATCGATCGTCAAAGCAGGTGCCCCTGGCGCAATGCTTGGGATGTATCACCCGCGATCTCGATTGCCTAGCGTGCCCGCAAGACGCATTAACCCAACCCGGCGAGATCTTCCTTGTAATATTCCCGCATGCCGCCCAGCAATTCGGTGATCAGCGGCCGCTCGGCTTCGCTGACATTGGGATTCCAGACGTCGATCATCAGGATGATGCGCGTCTCGTCGCTGTCATTCCATGCTTCATGCTCGATGGAATCGTCGAACAGCCATGCCTTGCCGCGCACGAGCGTGCGCGTTTCGTTGCCGACGCGGAACCGGCAATTGTCCGGCACGATCAGCGGAAGATGGCCGATGAGCCGGGTGTTGGTCACGCCGGCGTGCGGGGGAATGTGGGTGTGCGGCAACAGCACGGAGAACATCACGGTGGGTGCGAAGCCGGGAATGTTGATGAGTGGCAGGCGCTCCATCAGCGCGGCGGTCTGCGGACAGCGCGCGCAATTTTCCTCGATCCGCGCGCCTTTCTCCCAAAGAAAATAGCCGCTCCAGCGCTCGGAGTGATTGAGCTCCTGCCACTGGTTGACCGGCGTGCCGGGTTCGTAGGCGACATAGGGCCGGAACTTGCGGATGTCTTCGGCCAAGAGGCGGTCCAACTCCCCCTGCACGACGTCCGTTGCCGCCTCGAGCTCGGAAAGCCAGGGAAACAGGTCATCGTCATAGAACTGTATGGCCGGGAGCGCCGGATAATTCAGCAGCGTGCCTTCATGCGTGTAGATCTTCTTCTTACCAAGAACCACATCCACGCATTGGTCGAAGCGATCGAGCTTTTCGTTGGTGCGGCGATGCTTGACCTCGCTGAGCCGCGTGTCGAGAAAGCTCTTGAGTTCATCGGCATTGGCCTGCACCACGTCGCGCGCATGCGCGAATTGCTGCGCCAGCTGCGGCGGCAATTGCTCGGCGGGCGGTTCGATGCGTAGGGCATTTTTGAAGAAGCGCGCGGCGATCCGGCGCTTGCCCATCCGCTCGAAAACCTCGCCTTTGCCCAGCAGCGCCGGGTAGCAATAAGGATCGGCCGTCAGTGCCATGTCATAGGCAGAGCCTTCGCCGTTGATGTCCCCGATCTTGCGCAGCGCAAATGCCAGGTTGAGCTGCACCACCGCGTCGTTCGGCGCCGCCGCAGACGCCCGGCGCAGAAGATTGACGCCCGTCGTGTCGTCGCCCCGCCGAAGCGCGGCCTGGCCAAGTTGCAGCAGAGCTTCTGGATGATTGGGCGCGAGCATATGGATTTCGGACCACAAACGTCCGGCTTCGTCCTGCCGCCCCATCGCCATGGCGTTGTAGGCACGCTGCGAGAGCTCCACCACCCGCGGATTTGGTGCTGTCACCGAAACGACTTCCATCGACCCCGGTGAAACTATCTCACATTTCCGTGAGATCCTGAAAAGAAAGTCAGGTCAGCGGCCCGGTTTTCCGGCGATCTAAACCTTACGGCCGTGCTCGGTTATTTGGGGACGGCGTCGAAGGCGAGGCTTGTACGCGCTTGGCTGGAATGGAACGGCACCGTGCCGTGCCACATGTAGGACGGGAAAAGCACCAGCTTGCCCGCTTCCGGCCGAACCGCGCGGCGAATGGGATCGCTGATTCCCGCCTCGTAGGGCGGCTCGCCAAATTTGAGCCAGCCCTCTTTCTTCTGCGCATCGTTCACCGCGTCCGGCAGCTCGATGTAGTAGGCCGAACTGATCCAGCCTTTGTGGTGATAGTGATTGTCGTGATAGCCGCAATCGCGCAGGCGCGACGACCACGAGCCTGAGAAGCCGACGTTCCGGCTCCGGCGCCCAAGGAAAGGATGCGCCGCATCCTCGGGAAGCTCGGCGACATATGTCGCGATGGCTTCGTCGATACGCTGGCGCAAACGCTCCACCAGGTCGTAGCCACTGCCGAAGAGATTGAACATGGTCTGCGTGCCGCCGCGGATGGACTGATCGACGAACTCGCGCTTGCTGTCGTGCAGACGATCCAGGAAGTGATTGAGGTCGCGGTTGAAGCTTTCCATGTCGCCATAGCCTTCCGGCGGGGCGATTTCCAGCACGCGCACGAACCGCTCATAGTCGTTCAGGCTCTCATCGCGGGTGTCGCCAAGCTGGCGCATCGCCACGCTGGAAAAGGCCAGCGCCGACTGGTCGTAGGGATTTATTTCGAGCGCGCGCTGCAGCGCGGAAAGGGCTTTCTTGCCATCGCCGGCGCGCGTCAGCGTGCTTCCGAAATTGGCCCAGTAATCGCCATTCTTCGGGTCGCTCGCGACGGCCTGTTCGTGATGGCGGATGGCCTCCTCAAAATCGCCCTTGCGCGCGAAGATCATGCCAAGCCCGTCATGCGGCTTTGGATGATCTGGGAACACGCGGGACGCGCGCTCATATTCCTCGCGCGCGGCATCGTAGTCCTGGCGGTTGAACAGGAAGTTCGCCTTGGCAAGCGGCATCCCGCCGGCAGCAGGATAGAGTGCAAAGGCTTCGTCGTACGAACGCAGCACTTCGTCGTCGCGTCCCATGCGATGAAGAAGCGCGTTCAGATCGGCATGCGCCGTCATGTCCAGCGGATTGCGCGCGATCGCACGCCGGTAGAATTCCACGGCCGCGTCAGGCTGTCCGGCGCCTTGCAAGGCATTGGCGCGGTTGTAATCGACGAAGGCCATATCGGGCACCTTGGCCTGCGCGGCATCGAACATCTGCAATGCTTCATCGTACCGGCTCTGCTGCGAGAGCGTGACGCCAAGATTGTGCTCCAGCGCCGCAATCTGGCGCGGGTTGGGCGAGCCGGCGGCGATGGCTTGCCGCAGAACCGTCTCGGCTTCCTTGAGCTTGCCCTGGTCGGTGAGAATGCCGCCCAGGATCTGCTTGGCGAGCGCCATGTTGGGCTGGATCTGCAGCGCACGTCGCGCGCTCTTCTCGGCTTCAGGCAGTTGTCCGGCTTCGGCGAGCGTGGTGGCGAGATTGAGATAGGCTTCGATATAGTTCGGCTTTTGACGCACCGCTTCACGATGGCAGGCGATCGCCTCATCGAGGCGTCCCGTTGCGCGCAGAAGATTGCCGAGATTGTGATGCACCTGCGGCTGGTTAGGTGCAGCGGCAAGGGACTGCCGGTAAAGCGATTCCGCTTCTTCCATGCGGCCCTGCCCGCGGCGAAGTACACCCAGAAGCTGCAACGCGTTGGGCTCAGATGGACGGCCCTTGAGAACGGCCGAGAGGGTCGCCTCGGTCTCGAACTCGCGGTTGTTCTGCATGTGGCCCAGTGCCTGCTGAAGCAGGGTTTGGACCTGACCATCGGTCATTGCCGTATCGACGCCTGTATCGCTCATGGGCCGGTTCTAACATGGCCCGCGCGGGGGACAAACGCGCTGCTTTCGCGGGGAAAAGAGCGCGGTTGGCTTGGTCCGGATCGTTAATGGAGCGGTAGATTGGTGGCGCGCAATTCCAGATCGTCGCGCTGGGAAACCTGCGCTGCCTCTATCAGCGCACGCGCGACCGGCAGGTTCTCGATGGCCGCCAGCCCTTGCATGGCGCGAACGCCTGCAACGGTGCCGCTGAAAGCTGAATCCATCGACGAGAACAGGCCCTTGCGCTCCGGATAGCGCTTGAAGGTAACGGGGCCTGATTGCGGCAGACCGGCGAGTTTTTGCGCGTCGGCCACGGCGGTCCAGAATCCGCCCATCTGATCGACAAGACCATGGCTCTTCGCATCGGCGCCGCTCCACACGCGGCCCTTCGCGATGTCCTGCACCTGCGCCAGCGGAAGCTTGCGCCCCGCTGCGACCTTGCGCGTGAAGTCGGCATAGATCACGTCGGCCTGGTGATTGAGATTGGCCCATTGTTCATCGGTGTAGGGCGAAATGCTGGAGTTCATGAGCGCATTCTTTCCGACGCCCATTTCATCGGCTGTAACGCCGATCATGTTGAGCGATTTGCCGAAGGAAACCTTGCCGGTGAGAACGCCGATGGATCCGGTGATCGTTCCCGGCTCAGCCACGATCTTGTTGGCCGATGTCGAGATATAGTAACCGCCGGAGGCCGCCACGGCGCCCATGCTCACCACCACCGGCTTGCCCGCGGCCTGCGCTTTCTTGACGGCATCAAGGATCTGGTCGGACGCCGATACCGAGCCCCCCGGCGAGTCCACGCGCAAGACGATGGCTTTGATCTGCTTGTCCTTGGTCGCTTCGCGAATGGCTTCCGCGTAGTCGTCGCCGGCAATCGCATTGCTGCTGCCGAAGCCGCCGGCGGTCTTGCCGTCGACGATTTCGCCGGAGGCGGTGATCAGCGCGATGTTCGCGCCGCTCTGCGGCGTATCGTACATTGCGGAGATATATTTCTTGATGTTGACGGCGTGCTTGGTACCGCCCTGCGCCAACGCCGCGTTCTTGGCGTCATCGTCATAACCGATCTTGTCGATCAGCCCCTTGGCTTTTGCGTCTTCTGAGAATTGCGGGCTGGCATCGAAGGCCGCCATCACCGCATTCACATCCAGTTTGCGGTTGGCTGCAGCATCGGCGGAGGCGGTGTCGTACCACGACTTCAGCAGCGCGCTCATCTGCTCGCGATCCGGCGCGGTGTAATCCTTTTCCATGTACATGTCGGCGGCGCTTTTGAAATCCGCGCGCTTCGCGATCTGGGGAACCGCGTTGATCTTGTCGAACAGGCCACGCAGGAAGATGGCTCCAGCGCCGGTTCCGGATGCACTGAATGGCGCTTGCGGCTGCATCCAGATCTGCGTTGCGCTCGCTGCCGTCAGATAATCGCCGAGTCCGGAGGTCAGGAAGCCCTGCGAGTGCGCGACAACGAACTTGCCGCTCGAACGGAATTTCTTGATCGCGGCATTCAGTTCCTGCGCCTCAGGCACGGAGATATCGCCCGAGCCAACACGCAGGAACAGACCTTTCACCCGGCTGTCGTGCGATGCCTTGTCGAGTGCCAGCACCATGTCCATCACCGACAGCGGGCGGTCGCCGAAAATGAACCCGGCGCGCGATACGGAATCGGGAAGCGGCGAGCGCAAATCGGCGGTGAGCACCATGTCGCCGGGAAGACCGTCGCCGCGGATCATCCCGATCGCGCTGAGCGCAACGACAAGCAAAATGAAAAACAGGATGATGCTGGCGATCCCGTTCAGCGTGCCCTTGGCCACCGAACCGATCCAACGCAGAAAACCGGCCATGCGGAAATGTTCCTCGACGAATACCCTTGAGAGGGCCCGTGCCCACAATTCTCTTATATGGGAGCGGCGTTAAAGAACGCCAATGCGGGATTTCGCTGCGTCAGGGTAACCTTATCCCCGCTTCCCACCCCGACAAAAAGCCTCATAATTTCAGAGACTTCGGGAGGACCGCCGCATGGCATCTGCGCCACAGATCGCACCAAAAGATTTCACCTGCCTGCGCTACAACGTGGAGGCCGGCGTCGCCGTCGCCACCTTGAACCGGCCGGACCGGCGGAACGCCTTGAACCCGCGCGCTTACGCCGAAGTCGAAGCGGCATTCCGTGCCGCGACGGCCGATGAGGCCGTGCGCTGCCTGGTGGTGACCGGCGCCGACCCGGCGTTCTGTTCCGGCGAGGACGTGAAGGAGATGATGACGGGCGAAAAGCGCGAGCCCAGCGCAACGCCGGTAAAGCCGCGCGCCACGCCAGCCGCAATGGCGGCATTGGATTGCACCAAGCCGGTGATTGCAGCCGTGAACGGTGCGGCGATGGGCTGGGGCATGGAGTTGGCGCTCTACGCGGATATCCGCATTGCCTCCGAGCGCGCGAGTTTCGCGGAACTCTTCATCAAACGCGGATTGATCTGCGACGTCGGCGGCCTCTTGCGCCTGCCGGCGATTGTCGGGCCCGCGAAGGCGGCGGAGCTTCTGTTCACCGGCGATAGCGTCGATGCAAAGGAAGCATTGCGGATCGGTTTGGTTTCGGATGTCGTGCCGCATGACGAATTGCTGCCCCGCGCCATCGCGCTGGCCGCGCGCATCGCCGCCAATCCGCCGCTGGCCTTGACCGCCATGAAAGAAGGTCTGCGCAAGACCAGCTATGGCGATCCGCATGAGGTCGGCGCATGGGCGATCGAGCAGATCTATCGCCTGTTCCAGACGGAAGATCACCGTGAAGGCGTGAAGAGCTTCCTCGAAAAGCGCGCGCCGGTGTTCAAGGGCCGCTAGTAATTCAGGCTCAGCGTGATCAGCTTCTCCGCGATCACGAAATAGACAAACGCGATGCCGGCGAGCGCCAGAAGAAGGTCGGTGAGCTTGGTCCACCACGCACGGGCGGGATTGCCCAGTCCGGCGGCGAAATTCCAGATCATCGCGATCGTGCCAATGAGGCCGAGGATGCCGACCGCCTGCAGCAGCCGGAACGCCCAGTCCCAACTGTCGCTGAACACCTCAAGGTGCTCATTGCCGTAGCTGAACAGCGCGATGAAACCGCCGATGAAGGCGATGTCGCAAAATGCGGCCAAACGCGACAGGGTATAAATTCTGGCCTCGGTGCCGGCCATCGGGGATGGGGCCTTGTAGCGCCAGCGGAGCACGCCTTTGACCGGCCAGAACAGAACGGTGAGCGCCAGCATCGCGCACATGGCGAGGAACAGCGGCAGTTTCCATGTTCCGACCCAAGCCGAGACCGGGGTGAAGGTCATGATCGGCGGGAAGTCGCTTGTATAGATGCGCTGCACGGTTCCGTTCTTCACCGTGGCCACGAATTCCTGCGTGCCGTTCACATCCTGCCAGCGATAGGGCGCTATTTCGCGATACTTCTTCAGATCGCCGCCAAGCGTCTTCTCGTCCGAAAAGCTGATCGTGTTGTCGCTGTTGAGCGTGACCTTCGAAAGCCCGAACAACGCCGAGATCCTGAGCATGTTCGAATCCGAGCGGCGGCTGGCGATATAACTCCCGGCGACAAGCGAACCGTCCTGCTTCGCCGTTTTCAGCGTTGGCAACGTCGTCGCGAGTTTGGCCGGGAAATAGCGGTCCATGAACGCTTCGTAGAGCGGCCAGCGGATGCCCTGCCCCGGCTTTCCGGCGCTGTTCTGGCTGTAGTAGAGGCCGACGCCACGGTCGAGGATCAGGAACATGTCGCTGTGGAAATAGACCGTGTCGCCGCCATGGCTGACCACGTCGTGACCGTTCAGGTCTTCATGGTAGAAACCCAGACCCATGGACTGCGTATGATCCGGTACCGGGTAGGAACGGCCGTGCATCATCTGCGCGGTCTGCGGTTTCAGGATCTGCGCGCCCGCATAAGACCCTTTGTTCAGATGCGCCAGCATGAACCGTGACATGTCGTCGCCGGTGGTCGCCAGCGCGCCGGCGGGGCTCATCGGGATCAACTCATAGGGCTTGGGATCGCCGCCGGCCGTGTCATAGCCTTTCGACATCTGCGCTTCGAACTGCTTGGGCAACGGTTGGCGGAAGGTGGAATGATCCATTTGCAGCGGCTGGAAGATGTGACGTTCGATGTATTGATCGAACGGTTCGCCGGACACGCGCTGCACGATGTAGCCGGCCAGCGCCGCGCCATAGTTGGAATAGGCCGGCACTTCCCCGGGCGGAAACATGCGCTCCGGAATCCAGCGCGCCAAAGCCTCGCGCAATGACATAATCTTCCTGGGATCGGTTGCGAGCAGGCCCTTGATCGTCTCCTCGAAGCCGGGGCGATGGGTCATCAGATCGCGCATCGTGATCGGCTTGCCGTAGGCCGGCGGGATCTTGAAATCGAGATAGGTGTTTATGTCGGTGTCGAGGTCGATCTTGTGCTGCTCCACGAGCTGCATCACCGCCGTCCAGGTGAAGAGCTTGGAGATCGAGCCGGGGCGGAACATGGTCTGCTTGGGATCGACCGGCGCCTGCGTCTTCACGTTAGAAACGCCATAGCCCTTCTCGAGCAGCACCGCGCCGTCCTTCACCACCACGACTTCGGCGCCGGCGATATCGGCCCGGCCTATGGCATAGGGCATGAAACCATCGAGGAAGGCCGAAAGATCTTCCCGGGTCAGATCATGTTCCGGCTCTGCAGGTGCTGGCGTGGCGGCGGCCTTTGCCGGCAACGGCGCGGTGACTTTTGGCGCAAGCGCCGGGACCGGACCGGTGGTTTTCGGCTGCGCGTTCGCACCCGCAACGACACAGAGCGCCACAATCGCGCCTGCAGCAAATCCCATACGCATCGCCAATTCCCCTTCGCCTGCCAGGAAAGGTAGGGCCTGAGGGCAGCTTCGCCAATGGCCCATGCTTGCCTTGGCCCGGAAATCCGCCGTAACCAGAGACATGGCGAGCTTCAATTCCGGTGGCATTGCGATTGCCTATGACGAGGTGCCCGGTGAAGGGCGGCCGGTGATCCTGGTGCACGGCTTCGCCTCCAATCGCAACGAAAACTGGAAGCGCATGGGCTGGTACGGCGCGTTTGAGCGCCGCCGCATGCGCCTTGCCGCGCTGGATTTGCGCGGGCATGGCGAGAGCGCCAAGCCGCACGCGCCCGAAGACTACAGCCGCGCCACGATGGTGGGCGACATCTTCGCGCTGATGGATCATCTGGGCGCCAAACGCGCCGACTTGATCGGCTATTCGATGGGCGCGCGGCTTTGCCTGGCCGCGGCGCTGGCGCAGCCGGAACGGGTTTGCGATCTGGTGCTGGGAGGCATCGGCGGCAAGCTGTTCGACCCGCCGCCGGCCGGCACGCCGATGGCAGACGCGATGCACGCCCCCTCCATCGACGCGATTTCGGAGCCGCTGCTCAAAAGCTTCCGCCAATTCGCGGATGAACAGGGCGAAGACCGCGAGGCGCTCGCCGCATTCTCTCTGGGGCGCGGTGCGAACTTCACCCGGGACGAAGTGGCCAACCTGTCCGCACATACGCTGGTGATTGCCGGCGCACGCGACGAACTGGCGGGCGATGCGGACGCGCTGGCCGCCGTCATACCCGGCGCGAAGGCGATTACCCTGCCCGGCTGCGATCACTTCAGCGCCATACCGCATGCGCTGTTCAAGGCGGCGGTGTTCGACTTCCTCGACGGCGAGATGGGCTGACGCAAATACGGCTCAAAAAGAAAACACCGGCGGATCGCTCCGCCGGTGTTTTTTCTTTCTGCTTGCCCGATCAGTTCGACGCGAGCTGGATCGGCTTGTTTTTGTCCTTGCCCGAAAGGTCGATCACGATCACCGAGTAACCGTCGGCGAGGAGCTGGCCGAGTTCCTGGACCGTGTGGACCAGGATCATCTTCGGCTTGCCACCGCCCGGCGACAGCAGGCCGAGGAGGACGCCCTGCGGCAGGATCAGCTGGCCGTTGGCACCGATCGTGGTGCCGGCCGGGAGCGTGAAGCCCTCAACCACAAGCTGGGCCGGGTTCACGCCGACCTGCGGTTCGCCGTTGATATAGACGATGCCGCTGCCGGTGATGCTGTAGTTCGTCCACGTACCGTCGACCGAGCCGCCGGCGGCGACCAGTTCAAAGTTCGTGGCGTCTACCGCCGCATCCACGTTCTGGCGCGCCACGATGCCGACATTCGTGCCGGTGTAGCTGCCTTCGACGGTGTTGCCCGTGACGGTGGCGTTGTTGGCCGCCGTCACATTCGCGTTCACGTCGTCGCCGGTGAGATCGACATTGCTGCCGCCGATCGTGCCGGAGACGTTGCCGTTTGCGGCGATGTTCACGTCGCCATCGGCCTCGATGTGACCGCTGGCATCGCCACCGACCGTGCTGTTGACGTTGCCGCCCGCGTGGAGCGTGTCGGCCGCGAACACCTGGTTGCCGGTGAGCGTGGCGTTGAAGTCACCAGCCAGCCAGACCGTGAGGGCGTTGAAGTTATTGCCGCTGACAGTCATGTCGCCAAGGCGAACGTCGCTGGTGCCGGCGTTCTGCAGCGTGATGTCGCCATTGGACGCCGCCGATCCGGTGCCGGTGCCCGCGCTGATAACCAGGCTCTGGTCGCCATTGGTGGTGCCGAAGATATCGCCGTTGAAGGTGATGTCTCCGCCGCCGGTGGAAACCGTTGTCGTGGCCGCGGTGAGCGTGACGTCGCCGTCGAACTCGACGCTGCCGGCGCTGTAGGTGTTGCCCGTCAGCGTGGTGGCGCTGGCGTCGGTCAGCGAAGCGAGCGCGGCCGTGGCGCCGACATTGCCGAGTGAGACCGAACCGGTGCCGGCGTCGATGCTGAGCGCCGAACCGCCATCGACCGATGCGATCGCGATATCGCCGTTCGCCGCGCTCGTGTCGAGCGAGGTATCGCCGGTGAGCGTGGTCGCCGCGAGCGAGATGGAGCCGCCCGTGAGCGTGCCGTCCAGGGTGCTCGCGCCTTTGACCGTGATGGCACCGGAAGCGGTGGCATCGCCGGTCAGGCCGAAGCTGCTCTTCGCGGTGATCGACGCGGCCTGTACGTTGCCGACGATCGTCGTGGCGCCCTTGAACTGCGCCGCGCCCTGCGCGGTGAGATCGCCGTTCAGTGCCAGGGTGCTGTTGGACTTGAACGTCTTGGCCGTCACGTCGCCGGTGACCGTGGACGCGCCGTTCAGCGTCACCCCATTGGTCGCGACGAGGTCGCCCACCAGGGCAAGCGTGTCGTTCGCGGTGAACGACTTGCCCGACACATCGCCGGTGACCGACGAAGCGCCGCCCAGCGTGATGCCGTTGGTCGCAGTCAGGTCGCCGACGAGGGTCAATGCCGCGTCCGACTCGAAGGACTTGCCCGTTACATCGCCCGTGATGGTGGACGCGCCGCTCAGGGTGACATCCTTGGAAGCGGTGAGATTGCCCGTCTGGTTATAGGTGCTGCCGGCCGTGAAGCTTGCCGCCGAGACGTTGCCGTTGACCGTAGTTGCCCCACCCAGCGTGACGTCACCGGAGGTGAGGTCACCCACCAGAGCCAGCGTGCTGCCGGTCGCCAGCGAACCAACCGTCACGTCGCCGGTGATCGTGGAGGCACCGGTCAGGGCCGCCTTGCCGGAGGTCGTGATGTCTCCGGTCATCGCCAGCGTGCCATCGGAGGTGAACGACGCCGCTGTCAGGTCACCGTTGACGGTCGCATCGCTCTTCAGGGCGATTGCACCGGTGGCGGTGAGGTTGCCGTTGAGGGTCGACCCAGCACCGGCAGGCGTCAGCTTGAAGCTGTCGACCGTGACATCGCCGAAGTCGAAGGTGAGCTGTTTGCCGGCGGCAACGTCTTCCGCATAGCTGCCGCTGGCGACGTTGATCGTGTCGCCAATGGCGGCGCTTTGGATCGCGGTGTTGATCAGCAGATCCGAGCCGTTGGCGCCTTCGCCGACATACAGGTTGCCGTTCAGCGCACTGCCGCTCCAGCCTTCGACATAGGTGTTCGCCAGCGTGAGGTGTCCACCGTTCAGCGACGCATCGGTCGCGAAGTCGAGCGCGTTCTGCTCGGTCTTCTGGAAGAAGGTGTACTGGTCGGCCGCGTTGGTCGTTTTGTCGATGACCGCGAAGCCGTAGCCGGCCAGCGTCAGCGAGCCCATGTCTTTCGAGGCCGACTGGTCTTCCGCGTAGACGCCGTTGGTTTCGTTGAAGGTGTTGGTGCCGTCCACCACGATGCCGGTGAGCTGCTGGTCGTAGTAGCTGTTGGTCTGATACAGCGCCAACCCACCCCAGGCGTTGTTGCTAGTGGAGGAATTCGTGATGGTCACGTTCGCGCTGTCCGTAAGCGCTATGCCGTTGCCATGCACGATATTGCTGACGCTGACATTGTTGATCGTCGCGCCGACGACGCCGTTCAGGTCGAGACCCGTGCGGTAGCCGCGGTCGATGGTAACGTTCTCGATGTCGAAGTTCAGCAGGCGATCGGAGATTGCACCCGTGTCCGGCGTGACCTTGATGCCATAGGTGGCACCGGTGCCCGTCGGTCCGTGATAGGTGAAATTCTGCAGGCTGACATTGTCGGCCGTGACGTTGATGCCGTAGCCCGTCGAGTTGGACGTGATATCGACGCCCGCTTCGCTTTGGCCCTTCAACGTCAGGCTCTTGGTGATATCGAGCTCGCCCGTCAGCGTGTAGCTGCCGTTGCGCAGGTTGATCAGGCCGCCATCGGTGACGAGACCCATGGCGGTGCCGATCCGGTCGCTGCCAGCGCCCAGTGTCGTGACCGTGAGGTTCGAGAAGTCGCCCTGGAAGCCCGTCGCGCCGCTCGTATCCGTTCCGGTGCTCAGATAGGTCGAGAAGTCGACGAGATTCGCCGAAGAGCCGTCCATCTTCGACGCAATCGCCGCATCGTCGGTCGTGCCCCACCAGTTGCCGAGGAAGCTCGTCGTGGCGCTGTCGCTGTCGAGTTCGACGTCGACATCGTTGCCAGTGACGGAGTTGCCGGTGGCGATCATGCTGCTGGCATCATGCGCGCTGTAGCCAACGCCCAGAGCCACGCCATTGTTGGAGATGACGTTGTTCTGAACGGTCGAGGAGGTGGTGCCGTAATAATCGTCGATCCACACGCCCCACGCGAAGTCGCTCACGGTATTGCCCGTGATCACGACGTTGCTCGAGCCGGACGCATAGATGCCGTTCGAGGAATCGCCGGAGCCTTCACCGGTCACGGTGTTGCCGCTCACCGTGGTGTTGGCCGAGTTGATCAGAATGATGCCGGTCGACGAAGAATCCGGCGTGGCGTAACTGACACCCGTGATCGTGTTACCGGAGATCGTGCCGTTGATCGTGCCGTTGACGCCGTAGAACTCGATACCGTTCTGCGCGATGGCACCCGTGGTGCCCGCGCCCGTGATCGTGTTGTTCTGGACGTTGGCGGTGATGCCTTTGCCCACGAACGCGATGCCGTTCTTCTGGAAATCGTCGATCGTGCTGTTCTTGACGGTGACCGTATGAAGGCCGCTGTCGCCATAGGCTTCGATGCCGGTGCCGGCCTGAACGCCGTTGAGCGAGCCGGATTCCCCGCCGCCGCGCACGCGCGTGACGCGCACGCCGTCGATAGTGGCGTTCGAATCGTAGATGCCGATGCCGAGCAGGCGATTGTTCGCATCGCCCACGCCGCGGCCGTCCACCGTAAGGTCAGAAACCGTGACAGTTCCGCCGCCTTCGACCGAGACAACAGCCTTGTACGGATTGCCGCCCGCCGTGAAGGAGTGCGCAAGCGTGTCGGGCGCGGAGATCGTCGTGCTGCCGATGCCGGAGCCAACGATCGAAAGGCTTTTGCCGACGATGTAGACCTGGCCCTGATAGGTGCCGGCGCCGACATTGATCGTCGCGCCGCTGGCAGCTGCGGCGTTCACCGCCGCCTGGATGGACATCGCATGTGTATTGACGGTGTCGACGGAGAAGTTGTTGTCACCGGCCGTGCCCGTCCAGCCTTCCACATAACCCGACGCGGTGGCGCCGATGGAGTCGAGGTAGGACTCCGCGTTGGCCTTGCTCGTCTGGAAGAACTTGTAGGTGTCGGCCGGATTGGAATCGAGGCCGGCAACGTAGCTGAAGCCCGCAACCGTGATGTTGGCGAAGTCGTTGGTCGCCGACTCGTCTTCCATATAGACGGGGTTGGATTCCGCGAATGTATTCGAAGCGGCGATGGTGATGTTCGCTGCCTGGTAGCTGTAACCACCTGCCTTGTTGGATTGATAAAGCGCGAGACCGCCGTAGGAACCGCCCGAGGTGTGGGAATTTTCCACCAGGATGTCCTGGCTGTCCGTGATCGCGATGGCTGCACCCTTGGTCGAGCCTGCGCCGCCGAAGGCCCCGGCACTTCCGTCGGCGGTCACGTTATTCAACGTGCCGCCGCGCACGCCGTTCAGATCGAACTGCGCCTTGTATGCGCCATGGCTGGTGACGTTCTCGATGTCGAGGTTGGTCGTGTCTTCAGCCTTGATGCCATAGCCGCCGCTTGCCACCACGCCATAGAGCGTGAAGTTTTCCAGCGTAACACCATCGGTGCCGCCGATAATGCGCATGCCGTAGCTGGATGCGCCATGCGCGTCGATGATGACCCCGCTCTCGCTCTCGCCGATGAGGTTCAGGCTCTTGCCGATGCTGATATAGCCCGACGAAACCGTGTACGTGCCGTCGAGCACGTTTACCGTGCCGCCCGCCACAACGGCATTGATGCCGCCCTGGATGGAGCCGAGATTGCTGAGCGGGCTGCCCTGGTTGGAGTCGCTGCCCGACTGCCCGACGGTGACGTCGGTGCGGTTGGACTGGGAGTAGCCCTGGTCCTGCGCCGTCATGCCGTTGTTGGCGGCCTTGAACGCAAGCAACGCGGCCTGCACCGACGACGTGGCGTCGGTCGCGATCTTCTGGCTGTTGCTGTAGTAGGTCGAACCAACATAGTGGCCGTTCAGGTGGGTGTTGATGCCCCACTCGTTGCCGAACGTGCCTTCGCTGTTGCCCGAAATATCGATCGTGTAGCCTTCGCTGTTGCCGGCGCCGGCATCGGTGTACTGCACCGAAATTCCGCTCTTGGAATTGTCGATGATGTTGTCGGTCACGCTACCGGTGTTGCGGCCGTCGATCAGGATGTCGTTGCGCAGACCGTGGATGTTGTTGTTGTTGATGTCGAAGTTCTGCACGCCATTGTGCACGGCGATACCGCGCGTGATGCGGTTGCCCCACGCATAGGTCTTGTATGACGTCGTGGCAGGGCCTGCGATTTCCAGGTTCTGCACCGTGACGTTGTTCGCATAGATGTCGATGGCATTGATCTGGATCGAGTCCGAAGACGGATTCGGGACGAGGATCTCCGCCCCGGCATCGCCGGTGAGCTTCACGTTGTCGGTGGTGATGCTGATGTTCGGCGCGTAGATGCCGGCGCCAAGATGCACCGTCGTGCCGTTGTCCACCGAACCGATCAGGTTGAGCGCATCCTGCACCCAATTTTGGCTGGAGGTGTCCGCCAGCCTGTTGACGGTGTTGACATTCAGAACGAGCCCGCTGCCAGCACCGCTGATGTTTATGAGGCTGCCGTTCGTCGAATAGAGGTGACGGCCGGTGATCGTGAGGTCCGCGCCGCCCG